>Ga0065711_1026707_pt1 | contig 61788 bp, 26 predicted proteins | sample Hoacrofraction12_FD_59098 | JGI IMG/M metagenome (GOLD analysis project Ga0065711, IMG submission 59098) | Hoatzin crop microbial communities from Cojedes, Venezuela - Epithelial fraction 12 v2 (version 2) | ecosystem: Host-associated > Birds > Digestive system > Esophagus > Crop | place...
TCACAGTCATCCTTTTTTTTTTTTTTTTGTAGTGAGAGAGCTTTCTTAGAGGAGTTCTTACAACACTGCTGTTTAACATGTGAAAAAGTCAACTGTCATAGCAACAGTAAGCATACTGTCCCCTCTAGATCCTGGAAAGGCTTTTCCTTGGGAGAAGATGTTGGAGGTTAGGGTCTGTCTGTGCCTAGGATTTGTGGCAGGGCTCTGTACTCAAAACTGCCGTAGCAAAAAGCAAATGAAGGAGCCTGATTGCCTACAGTGATCTGAGGGGAGGCAAAGGGGGTAAGCAGTAGGAGGCTGGCATTGCTAGTCTTGTTTGTATCCGTTAAAAGCTTCTGTATAATAGAAGCATCATTGGCTGCTCTTGTAAACATGTACATCACAGACAGTTGTCCAGAGATCTTCTATACTAGTAATCTGCTGAATCAAAAATTATTTTGGCTGATCAAACACATTATGTTCAATCTAATGTTTTGTAGCTCCTCTCTTTGCTTGAACCAAAGAGTGTAAAAGTAGCACTCACTTTGCCATATTCTACTGTAGTATTTCCCAGTTCCCAATGAGAAGCAAGGACAAACTATAGTACAAATCACTGGCTGCTTGCAGGCTGGGGGGCTGCAGAACTACAAGGCAGTCATTTTAACTCATAGCTTCTGAAGTGGCTGTGGTAATATCAGCAGGGTCAGATACGAGTGATAGGTGATTAAGTGTCACTGCAGTAGGAGGAAGCAGGGTGTTGCAAGACTGTTGAGGAGTCGACTCCCCAGGGCTTCTTTCACAGTGATCACGGTAGGATGATCCGGGACAAGGAAAGGACAGTGTGAGTGGCCGGGTGATCTGTCACTGGCACAAATGCCAGAGAACTACTGTGTAGAATTAGAAGTTTCCCATCCCTAGAACTGTGGAACTTGCCTCTGTGCCAAGACTAGTTGCTCACGCTTAATGGAAGGACCAAAATTAGCCACTCTGTGCAAACACTTACCCAGCCACCCACACACATGGACTAAACACAACAAAATGCTATGCAGGCCTTGTATTCTGTATTTTTGGAGGTGGCATAACAATAGTTAACGGTAGCTCTCAGCTTGGCACAGCATCTCAGAAAGCTCCATTCCTGCTGCACAACCTACGAAAACACTTCTTTTTTCTCCATGGCAGATGGTTCTGCAGTGTTGCTTACACTGGGTGTTGGACAGACCTGCTAGGCTCTCAGACCTGCTCCTCTAAGATGGCAAACCACCTGGACTGGTCAGCAAAACTTGCATGCGGATAATGTTACCAACATCCAAGTGCTCAAAACCATGCCATTTTGGATTGCCAAAGGGTTTTCAATCAGCAGGAGTCAGCTCGCAATGCACAGCGATACTGCACACTAATGGATGCTGTTAGTGGCTCTCCCGCATCAGAGCTGTACATTCTCAGTGTCTCTGTGGCCAGCTTAATCTGCTCTCAAGCTGTCTCATAAGACTTCTTTTTATATCTGCACAGAAAAACCTCTAGCTTCTGCAAAATCTGATTTAAAAAATAGAGCAGTTGCTATGTTGAAAAACTGCACTGGAACTCTTGTCTTGAGTTGGCATAAGTATCTGGAACTGAAATCCTGTGCAACAGTCTTGCTTTATCATCTTATGCTTCTGAAAGTGAATGACAGGAGAAAACAAAACATGGAAAAAAAGTCTTCCCCCTACACTTATACGTAACTTTTCCACATATTCAAATTCACTTGCCAAAATTGTCCTGAACTCTCCTAATCTCTGCCCCGTTTTCCTGTCTGTGCAGCACTTCACAATTTTCCTCCGTCATCTAGCTACTCAAAATTTATCCTAACATTCAAGAACTGTTTGGTTTTTTTTTTAAGAAAAAGGCTGAGGATTTGCATAACATGACATACGCATGAAGCATGGAATAAGAGTAAAGGCTGCATATTGTAGAACGTTAATTAAAAACTCTTTAGGAGTAATTGCACAAAGGAAGCTGGCAGTCTGTGAAACTTCATTTTCCATTCAGTGTCAGAGACAGTGCTCTTTGGCTGGATTTAACATGAGAATATCAATGGGAGCAAGTATCCATGTAAATACTAGAAAATGTGGTTTTTTTCCTGGCATGTGAATGGGTTTAAGGTGCAGAAAGCTAAACAGTTTGGATGCAATTAAGCTCGTTCAAAAATGGACAGTGAGCTTGATAGCTTTACAGCATATCCATGTAGACATCACCAAAGTAAATCACAAGTTAAACATTACCTATTTTCCCTTCTCGTTTCAGTCAAATAGTATAGGTTGCTTTAGTGCAAATGAACATTAAAATGGTAGTTAGAATAAGTTCATATTTGGATGCTTTTCTTCCATAAAACCCTATCAACTTTGCAAGGTCAGTGAAAAAGTACAAGTTTCAATGCATATTTAATACACGTTGATTGTATTTACATTTTTTCGTGTTATAAATATGCTTTTTCACTTATCCCAACAATATTTTCCCAATAGTTCCTTAAAATCTCCTTTTTCATCTTTACTAAGTGTCAGTTGTTTGTTTTTTTAAAAAGAAGACAATCTCTTTTGTCTGACCTTTTTTGGAAACAAAAAATCTACTCGACCACAATCACCTAGTATCAAAATATCCACAGCAGAATCTCTTCTTACTTTCTCTAGCAACAAGTTCCTAACTGATTCAGTTCTGTCTGGGTGCCTATCACTGTCTGAATTAAAAACATACACATAATTTTTCAGGAATATTTTTTAAAAGAAAAATATAGCAGTTTCAAAATTTTGAGTGTTACAGCTAAAAGAATGATTGTTAGCTGGTTTCTGCATCAAGCTAATGAGCCATTTTTTATATTATCTGTGCACACTACCAAGTGTTTTTAATGGTTCTTATATTGTGTATATATTGCATATCAGTATGCAATACTTGCTAAGCTTCAAACTAAAGGGAAGAAATAACACTTGGCAAAAGTATATTTGTCAGTTCGTATGTCCACATCTTTCTTTTTTTAATGGCCTAGTTCATTTAAATCGGTGAGAAAGCTTCTTATTGTTTTACATAAATTACTGGGATTTGATGGTTACAGAGTCTGGTTCAGGAACTAGAATTATATTACAGCCATTATCTAACAATTTGCAAAACAAAGAGATATGATAAAATAAATAGCTCACAAATAAAACTCCTATTTGAGTTGCACAGCCTGTTAGACTGTTAAAATTGTACTTGTGTTTTTGCACACCTGAACTGTACTTGCACAAAAAAACTGGCTATGAAAATTAAACTTGGAAGGTTAAACATATAAAATCCCACTTACTTTTCTAAAGATTGTTTCTGAATTTTTTCTTCATGAAAACTAATCTGTATACTCCAATACTTAGTAATCAAAAAGAAGTAAATCTATAGCTTATTAACAGTCAGTTACTGAAGATTTCAGTATATAACATGTTATTATTCTCTGTGAAAGTAAAAATATATTTCTTAAATTTTCCCACACAACTGCAGTTTGGAAAAATGTGTTTTTCTAATATACTAATTTCAAGAAAACCATTTACACATTAAGAGAAGTGTGAAATCCTGTTAACATCAGAAAAGATCTTGATATTTAGAAGCAATTTTGTAGGAATAAAATAAATATGTTAGGTTCCTAAGCTTATGATCCATTCAAGCTTCAAGCATAACACAACAAAATCACTCTAATAGCCTATCTTCTAATTCACATTGTATATAAAAATCAATCTATTCCTGAAGCTACTGTATATGAAAAATACTAGCAAAGTGGTTCTATAAAACAAAGTTCTTACAATAAGCTTCCTCGCTATTCAGCTGTGTCTTAAACATGGAACATAATTAATTTATGTGGCCTTTTAAACCAAACTGTGTGGTTTATGATTCATATACATATTTGACAACTGATGTGTTTTCAGTTGTGAGTCAGATAAGTGCTCCAAGTTTGCTGGTTAAAAGACCAAACCAGCATGTTTTATCTTTATTTTCTGTTTAAAGCTGGACTAATACCTAACAGCAGAGACAATTATATGTATAATAAAACACGCTTCTCAAAGACAGTGAGTGAACCTCTGAAAAGTAGCATGGCACAGTACTTTCTTCTTACCAAACAACCATCGAGCGTGAAAATGACATAAGAGTTATGATGCTGGATACCATCCCCCACGCAGAAGGTGCTCAAATGCTACAACTTACTGATTCCTTTCATGTAAAAGGCTCTGTACACATAGCACCACATTTCAATATTTTGCAAACATGACGTCGTTATTTTTTGGTGTGTTTTAGGACAGAAACAACAGAGAAAGGTACTCTAACATTTACCATTGCGGACTAATAGGCTGAAAAAAACCCGGAGTGTGGGCACGGCCTACACAGAAATAAGCACAAACCCTATTTTTAGAATTTTACTTATGGCAACATAGGTGTATGCAAAACTAAGAGTAAGCAAGGAGGTGCCCAAAGAGATTTATTTTTTAATCATCAGTTCTGGGCTGCCGGACTAAAGGAAGCAGCACTTGGCAACAGGGACGTAGGGGAAGCTGACACTGTGTAGCTATTGAAAATTTGGAAGACTTGTTGGAAATAGCACCTGTGAGTGTCACTGAAACCTGTTTCCATAGGGGAGCTGAAGGAGAACTGGAGAGCCAGAGTGAGCGTGGAGACATGGCTGAAGAGAGAAAGGGGCTGCTCCAGATGTATTGCTGTGGTTCAGCACTTAGCACTTCTCTAGCTGGCTTTGGTGATTTTTTCCTTGGCTGTTAGGTCTGTTTTTCCTGCAGAATTATGTAGTAGTGCTAAAAAAACAAGCTGGTGGGAGATAGAAACTGCTCCTTCCATTACTTAGAACACCCTGTTCTGTGCCGAGATGAGCACAGTGCCTGGCTGTGGGTGCGCTAGGAGCTAAACATCTATACTTCTGTGTCATATATTTTTTGTTATTTTGTTACTCAGTGGTTTTTAGCTGCTGTTGAACCACTCCTGTAGAACACATACAGGCATAGTTATTGCTAAGAAGAATTGCACTCTGAAGTCTTATTTAAAGGATGTATGAAGAGTTTTCATCACACTCTGGAACATGTGTGTCAAGGAGCACTTTCTTTTTTACATATACAATTCCTGCATCCTACACATATGGCAGTAATGAGTAAAGGTACTCAAATATTAGAACTATACCAGTAAAATAAAAAGAGCAAGGGCATGGGCTCGAGCACAGTCCCACAGTTGTCCCTACTGTCTAGCCATGAGCATGCTTTCTGGCGTGATTTTAGCCCGTGCCAGCACTTTGCCCAGCCAGAGAACAGGCTTTCTCAGTTTACTAGTGCAAGTTGAGCCCCCCGGTTTGGCAGGGAAGACTGGAATAAGAGTAGGCCTATGGCACGTCAAATGGAATTTCTTCCTAAAGAGATTTTGAAGAGGAGGTAATTTGAAAAGTCATTGGTCCTTTGAATCTAGGCCCTTGCTACCACAAGGACCCCATTAGAGAAATCTTTTCCCTAACCCTGCCAAGACAGAACTTGCATTTCATTTTTTATTCCTGCCATTCCCACTGGAAGGGTGTTCCAGAACATGACCACTGATGTGGCCCTTCTCAAGCTGTTCTCCTGAACACATCCATTTATAACCTGATCCTATATTAGACAACATACAGCACCATGTTGCAGAAGCTCTGCTTCTGATTTCATAAGCCAGCGCCTGCTTTTCTCTGCTTGTCTCTGAGCTCTTCTTCTGATACTACAGTTTGGGAAATACTGCTCCAGTAATTAACTTCCTTGTGATCTCCATATTCTCATTAGTTTTTGGGCCAACACTAAACTCTGGCTTAAAGTGTTCTCTTCCCTCCTTTTTTTTTTACCCTAATAATGTGCCTACATTCAGCAATCGTATTCTCCTCTAGGCTTTGCTCCACTAAGCTTAACACAAGAAGCTCGTCTGACATGGAACAGATGTACATCTCTATCTGAGAATTTCGAGCCTAATTTGAAAACACCCCCTCCTCCCTCCCTTCGTTTTCCCCCTATGCTAGTTGTCAGAGAGCTCTGGGAGCGTTCCCCGACAGCTGCAGGAAAGCCACACCAACTGAATGCCCTGATAAAGTTATGTACGATAGCTTGGCACTAGGTAAAACGTAGAATGTTGTTAAAATTGCTAAACTGTGTAGAAAACTTTTCTAGTTGTTACTGTTGCAAGATTCTCCTGAATTTTGGCTCTGTTCATGGTTCTAATTAGCATTTAAAAATGGTTAGCAAAAATTTTACTCTGGCCCATCTTTTTTATGAATGTTAAAACCTAGTTACACTTGGGTCCATTGACCCATGAAGAATAGGGCTGGGACAACACCAGTGCAGTGGGTTCCCAGTTCCCCTTGGATGTAGGAACAGAGAGAATGACAGAGGCGAGGCCAAGACTAGAGGGTTAGCTGCCATGACCACTCCCTGGCCTTCAGCTTGCCATTCGCAGAGCTCCCAAAATTCTTGTGTTGTGCATCTGTAGTATCTGTGTGCAGATGCCTCGTGCATGCTCTTGCCAGGCCTAATTCGCAACTTGCCTGTTCATGCTGGTAGGTTTTGCATAGGCATCATTCTGGGCATGAAGAAAAGCACAGGCCACTGCATGCATGCATGCAAGTGGTCCTTTTAAAATCTGGCTTATTTAAAACAGACCTAATTTAACCATATGTCGCATAGTTACGTGTCGAACAGTAACAAAAAGCTTTATCTAAGAGACTGCTAAGATCCACTCACTATCCTTAGCAATGGGCCGTGTCCCAGACAGTGCAGATACCCAAAACAGAGTTAACAGTGCAGTTCACCGCAGCAGCCAGTCTATCACGCGACTGAGAAACTTGCCAGGGTGATGGCTACAAGTTCCCGTGCCACAGTGGGAAAAGTTGCATTGCTCGACTCACTGCTAAGGACCTGCTTCTGCCAAGCATGCTGTGAATGAGGATATAATGCTCGCTCGCTAGCTAGACAAGATGACATAGAGATGAGGAAGAGAGAAGCCTAAGGGACTATCACAGGAGTAAGCAAAGCTAGCTGCCTCACTTATCATCAGTTATACTGCAATAGTGTATATTTATGGTTTTATGGTAAGGGCTAACTTGTTGGACCAGTATTTTCCCCCAAGTCATATCCAGGTAAATGTACTACAAGTCATGCTAGGGAACAGCTTTTATGGATTTTAAATATTTCTTTTTTTCCCAATACAGTATTATAAAAATAAAAGCTTCTTTTAAAATACTGAAAATATATTTTAGTTAAGGTAAAAATACTAAATATAAAATTTTAATGTAATATTTAAAATAACTGTGCTATAAAGGCATGTGAATTGCTTAGTTATTTTGACATTCAATAATGGCACATTAACCCTAGCATGTGCCAGTATACCCACATGGTGGTTTAGGAGAGAAGCTCATGCATTTCTGCATAGAAAACATGTCTGCTCAATAAACGACATCTGAGGGATTTTGTGACAGTAACGTTCATGCACTTGTGATGCATGGGGGCGTGTTGCAGGTAAGGCAGCGCAGTATACAGCACACAGTTCAGCACAAATACATATCTGTGCTTATTACAGGTACGGGATTCTCTGCTTCTGATCTGGAAACACTTTTTCTATTTTCCTTTTTGGCTGATAATCAGAACAGGTTGAAGGAGAAAATCTGCATTGATTTTCATTGACTCTGCTCATGTCTTTGAGCTGCATATCAGAAAATTTGGAAAGAGATAAAGAAAATGTCCTCGCAGCTGTTTCCAGAGGGAACGATGGGTTAGATGACGGGCTAGAATGTGCCTGGATTTCAACACAAACCGACCATTTGGAAATGGAAAGAGTCTTTCCGAAGTTTCTAGAAGTTTTTTAAAACACTTGTTTTTTCCAACATGCACACAAACGTAGCTAGATAATAACTCGTTTGTGTACGAAAACAACTAAAAGTTGAGACATTTATTATGATCACCATCATCACTGTCATTTTTATAGAGCAATGAAATGATAAAATAATCCATCCAAGTTTTCAAGTGGGGAAGCACCTGCATATATGCTATGAATGAACAGTAGCTGGATATATTAATGCACCTATCAGTTAACTGCAGGTTGCAGAGATCTGATATTTCAATGCCATTCTTTAAATATCATTGTAAGAGATCACATAATAATAATTTAAAAAGTACCAAATCATGCTTCAGCAGCTAGAGAGAGAGATTGCATCGTGTTTTGGCAGTAACTCGATCATCCTACTCCACACTGGCAGCATTCAATATTAAAAGGATAAAATGGCAGCAAAACTGGTCAGCAGCTTCTCTTCCTCTGGAGTTTTCCCAGGTAGATAAACAAAACAAAACCAAAACAAACATAAAGCTGCAACGGGAGCAGGTCAAAGCCCTGGCCCTTGCGTTGCTCTGATGAAAGTAAACTACATTGATTTCCTTGGATAAGCACATCACAATCCCAAAGTAGAAGATAAGTGCGTAAAACCTCCAAATAATGGTCTTCGCTAGAACAGCTATGTGGTTTGCATGGGACAGCGGCCTTGTCAGCTAGATGCCTTGTTCATTTATGATTCGTCTTCAGTCAGCATTATGATGCATTCACCTCGCTGGAGTTTTGGCTGGATGACATGTGAGAGTCCAGATTCTCCTTGCATTTCTCCAGATCGTGGAAATATGGGTGAGAGAGGGCAACATAGGTAGATATTCTCTTGGCTGGATTGAACGCTAAGCACTTCTGTAAGTACGAAAAGAAGTTGGTTTTAACTAAAATATACAGTTAGTAGTGCTAACATTGCACATATACATTAGTGCGTGCCACCTTCAGTTTATGATCAGTATGAGGCACAACAGGGTCTCAGCAGGTGCTGCACAATAAGATGACCATCCATATAAAAACAAGCAGTGGGGTCATAGTATACGAACATGGCATCCCCAAAGATAACAGAAAATAACAAATTAGACAATTCAGGTATTCGTGGTTTAGGAAATCCCAGAATTCAGGTTTTCTAAAATTCACATGCACAGGACATCTGTCTCACAGACTGCAGGGAGCAACTGTTGATGAACAACTTGTGAATCCCCACAGTGTTCAATGCGCTATTCTTTTGTGGTTGTATGAACAAGGACAGCATCATAAGGTACATGTTAATTCCTAGGCTCAGCATTTCTATAGGTGTTGGGTCTTTGACTTTACAGCCTTCATATGATAATGTTTTGTGTTCAGTTTCTCTCTCTTCTTCCTAGCTGTACTTTGCTTACCTTCTTTCTAGATCCTTATCCCAGCCTTTGTCCAATCTCTCCCATAGCCTTGCGTGTTATACATTGTTCTTCTCTTTTCCTTCATTCACCTCCAAATGGTATTCTCCCTACTATCCTTGTCTAATCACTTTCTACTCCTACTCTTTTCTTGTATCAGAATTTCTATCATTTAACTTCTGAAATTTAATTCAGTGACTTCCAGTCCTACTCTCCCCTTTCATCTGTAACTCCCAGCTCTCATCTCCTTGCCTAACAGGAACAGCTTCACTTCCCACCTCACCTTCTAGGCATAGATATTGGTCTTCTTCCTTCCTCCCATCATGCCTCACACTCACTGAGCTGTCTGCCATATTTTATTCCTCGTTGTTCCCAGAATCTAATTCTTGTCTCACGTTTAGCTTCTTTTTCCAGGCTGCCTGCAAGCACAACAGATGCGTTTCTCCCCTGTCATTTCAAGTGTCCAGATGTAGTGCAGCTTACCACAGCTGGGAGCTGCAGTCATAAGGACAATAGAGGACAATTTGCTGTTTTGTAGAGATAACTCTGGCAGTTCCTTAAGGGATGCAGCAAGTCTTTCAAGAGTTGCACTAGGTCCACTCTACCGAGCACATGTGAACCAAGATCTTTTAAACGCTTCCAGAGAATAAATTTAGCTAGATTTCAAAATGCATGGCAAAAGGCAGACTCTGAGGCAAGGCCATTCCTTCTACTATATTCCAAGACTGAACTTCAGGGCTGGGGTTTATAGCATATCTATAAAGACGATGGAAATAATTTAATTAGATTCAGTGTTACCAGGCAAACTCCAAATCTCAAGTTTTCAGCATTCAATAAAAGGCATGCAGATGTAATCTGCCTCTACAGCCTATTTTCTGCTTTATACTGGGTCCACTATACCATGAAAAATGGTAGATCAGTTTTTGTACTCATGTGAGGCTTATACTATAAGAATGGCTGAATCAGTGGCACCACAGTGGTCAGCCATGAGGATCTAAGCATAAAGTCTAAAGACAGGTCAAACAGGTACTTCCCTGACGCTTTCCTAACTATTCTCAGCTCTGACACCTCTTGAGCCAAAGGAAGTGTCTCTGGGCTCATGTTTCACAGATTTACATGAGTTTGTCTACCTACTTTTCAGCTATTCTTTAATAACTCAATTGAATGGAAACGTAACTGTTTCTTGGCATGTTGCATGCACAGTGGGAACTATCAGTCATGCGGCTGGGAGAACAACTAGAAACTCACAAGAAGCAAGTCTTTGCCCAGTTCATCAATATCTGGTACAAATTTTTCAATAGGTTGTGCGGGTCTGGAAGTGAAAGCATTTCTTGGAAGGGCAACATCATTAGGCCAGTCCTCTTCTTCTGGGAGTCCAATTACACTGTGAAAGGAAACACATCATGTTAGGTCTGAACGTCTGTGCAGTCTTCCCTTTATATAGATTATACCGAGTGGCAGTTTATGAGTTAAGCCTTTTCATTTAAATGAGATTAATTGTACAGTAGTGCACTGATCTTTGTGAACAGAGGGTGATGAGCATAGGTCCTCAGTGTGCTTGGTAGAAATCATTCTGTGTCCGGCACAATTTTCTGGCCTAGGTCTCAGTTTTCTGAGTATTTTTGTTGAAAAAGGGCTGAGTGCTTTGAAAGGAAGTTGCTCACTTCTTGACTGGATGGTGCAACATATGTCGCTCCAGGATGATTAAAAGCAGTAAGTTTCAAAGGGGAATTGCATGCAAGGATCTTTATTCACAAGAATAGGGATTGAGAGAAGAGTGTGGGTCAAGATGAGGGTAAGGCAATAAAAGGGATGTTTCATAATGCTTCAAAGCTATGTGCAGTAATTGTTGCCCAAATTTAAACAATCTATTTGCTTCACAATACAGGTTTTAAAGTCTCAATTCAGCAGTGCCATAGGACTTGAATATCTTTATGTTTTTACTTTCAATTGTATTTCAGTTTTTCTTTACCCTTTGATAGACTATTTTAATTACTTTTTATAATTTATGTCTTTATTATTTAAATTCTAGAAGATATTATACTTATTATATAATCATGCTAAGGTTTTAAAACCCAAATAAATGAAATAGTAGGTAAACCTCCAGTATTGGATGTCTCGTACATTTCATGTTTTAGGCTGATGCTAATATTTGCAGGGCTAAAATGCTATTTTCTGACGTAAATTCTGGAAAAGACCATACATTATTTGTCATGTTTCAGGGAAAATAAATTTTTACAGCCTGTAAAATCGAGATTTTTAATGGAAGCGCTGACAGGGTAAGACAAGAAGGAACATGAAAAAACTTCACCGAGTACTTGGGTCTGCACTAAGTCAAATGCCACTAGGGAGCAGCATTGACCTTTCTTCTTAAAGAGGGTGGTAGTAAGACTGGGTGAGGCCATGGGCCAAACACTTTGATGTAAATAATAGGTTACCTGGGTGAACTTCGTGAAATTACTCCACATCTACCTACATGGATTTTAGATTGTAATTTGGCTCAGTTAAGATACATCTGAAAATTAATAAGTCCTCGGAACAACAGCATGGCTAGAAGGGCAAAGTAATTAAAATCTCAGGACAATGTGAATTTTACTACACCTGAAGATATCACAGCTCTTGGGAAATGATAAGTTAAATTTGTATGAAAAATTGAATTTTAATTTTATCACCACACATACGGTGGGGGTATGGGGCAACTCCCTTGGCCTCAGTGGTTAAAGCCATGTGATAAGCTGTTTGAGGATCTGGACCCGTATTAAATATAATACAAATAGCACCGTAGTAAGACAGGGGAGTTAAATATTTTCAGTAACAATAAAGTTTAACCTGCCATTCAAATGTGTTTGGTTAGTCCCAGATTTTAACGCTTGCATGAGAGAGCATGAACAGGGCAGGATAAGCACAGGCACAGGCAAAGCTAACAAAAGAAAACAAGAAGGCAGCCTGTCAGACAGGTAGGGTGGACAAGACCAAGAGAGGAAAGGAGAGATATTTTTAGTTACACACTCAGGTTGCACTCAAAACTCATAATAATTAATGTCTTGAGGAGATGCCCTCACTCTGGTCTGGTAGCACTACCATTTCAGTGACTAAGTTTGGGAGCATCTTGGATGAGTTTCACCTCCTGCCAAAGGTTCACGCCTGGTCTTGAGAAACGCTGAGTACTCTCCACTCCCATTGATCACAATGGGAGACAAGTCTGCTCAAACCACTGCGCTGTTTAGCCTGAGATCTATAAAAATATCCCACACGCTGATGGTGTCCTGGAAAAGCAGGAAATTGTTTTGGGCCACCTCCGAGGGATTTGCCCTCAAACGCGGTGGAATTTTACCTGACGCAAATCAGAACACACATGTAAAGCACAGGTAGACCACAGACCCATTATCTGAAAGAATGCATCAGTCCAGATTGCATGAAAATGCTGAAACTACTTTCTGTTCAAATTAGTCTGAAGAATGAGTCACTACTGTAGAAAGAAACAACCCTCCTACAAGAAGAGCTATGCCTAACTGTAGGGCATTCTCCAGCTGTGAAAACACAAAATAAACACTCTTTAATATAACCCCCCCAGAACCCAAGAAAGAAACTTTTGAACTATTTAAGGAGAACTGCACAAAAGAAGCAAAACCAAACTTTCTCTTTAAGTAGATGCGTAATAAGGAATTTCTTCTAAAATTAGTGCAGCTTTTTCTCTTCTTGATGAATTCTTTTCTGCACAGGTAATCTCAGCCCCTAGGGATGAAAGATCCCCATCGGAGGCTGCTGCTAGCAGCTATGCGTTTAATCCTAGTCCAGTTCATTTTGATTTTTCCTCTTAAATGTCATAAATAAATCAAAATCCGTAAAAAAAAATCACAGCTATGTCTTTTTAAATTATAAAATATGTTGTATGTATCAAAACTGTCTTCATTAATAAAGCAGAATATTGTAGGACTAAAGGAGCAGCTCTGGCAGAAGAAGAAAAAGTGAACTTTAAGGACTGATTTTTCTGGACTGGGCAGGAAGAGTTATTCAGCGCATGACAAATTAACCACGCAAGTGAGTCACATACACTGGTATGGTATGCAGGAAAGGGAAGTCAACTGTGTGAAATCAAGACCTGCAATTTATGAACCTAATATTAAATAATGAAAATGCTTAGGAACAGATCTGTTATGATTTGAGAACTGGAAAAATAGTTAAACAGAGAAATTCATTATTTGTTCTGTTTAAGCTCTTCTTCCTAGAAATTTTACTATCTTCTCTTTGGAATATCTTCAAGAGAATAATATTTCAGCCTTCTCTCTCTCTTGGTTTCTTTGCCTGTCTAGTTCTTATTTCACCTAGATCCCTGGATCCCTGCGGCCCCTCCATGCGAAAAGGGAAGGCAGAGGTGCAGAGGCAAACAAGCATTCATCCTCTGGAGTGGGACCAGCCCTATGCGGCTTTGATTTCCTAACCACATGATACGTACATCAGATCTTAAATTTACATAGTTCTTATAATTTGGAAACATTCCTTGCTCTGAAGAGCTTTTACAAGAAAAAGTGATACAATCCTACTTAATTATCAGGTTGGTAACATCAATAATTTAGTTTTCTGTTTTATAACTAAGAACATGTTTTGGAAGAGAATTATTCTACCTCAGAGAGTTTAGAGCTCCCCCACCTCCTCAAAGTATTTGATATATCTGAAGAAGAAAAGCACAAACTCCTAGAATTGTAAAATGGTTTTAAAATAAAGCCAATTAGTTCATCTCTGACAAAACACATCTTAAAATGCTGATATTCCTTCTGTTCTCACAATTATCTTCCCAACCAAAATGTGGACTGTTAATCATTTTAGCAGGCGACACAGTGTATTTTAAAAGCTAAAATATTTTCTTATGTACAGAAGTCTTTTCTGCAAAGAAGCTGTTGGTAGTCATCTTAGAGATTTCAGTTTGCTAACAATTCTAAAATATTCTAATATTGTTTTCTGCAATACACAAAGAAATTACTGTCAAATGAAACCTCTGTGTGAGTTTACATGAAGAGAATCTCTTGGATCTAACTGTTCAGGAATGTGCATGTATGGTACATGCACAATATGTTTAAGAGATTTACAAAGCCCGAAACAGAAGTCTCTCATAACTTCCTGATGATGACTGTTAGTTCTGCAGAACTATATTCCATGTTGCTTCCTCCTCCCACTCTGACACAGAATACACGGAAATATCATGTTGCATACGGTAGCAATAGGAAATATGTTCTAGGAATACTTTGTTCTGGTTACATTACTGCATAAAAAGCACAGCAAAGAAACCTCACAGTGTTTCAGTGTTAAACAGACATTGACATAATGCAACAAATTATTACTTACTCAAAGATTTTTCCTAGCTGATCAACATCTGAATTTCCACGGAAGAGTGGTCTGAAAGAATAAAAAAATATTTTTAGGATGTGACTTGCTTTAATTAATGTGAATTCATATTTGTCATTGACAGCTGCCAACATAGGGTGAAAACGTGTTATTTTTTTTGAGACCTCACTTCTTCCGCCTCCATGTTTTAGCCAGTCTGTGAGTGCACCTTTCAAGTTTCTACTAAAACTCACAAAAAACCGACAGATAAGACATATATCTGAATATGCTACTTTTGAAAATTTAATTGCATCCTTTAACATGAATGAAATAACTTTCCCTCTCTCAACCAATACTATCCTATGAATTGTCATCAACAAAATAGTTTTCAGTATAAAGAACATACTTAAATAGCTGTTTAGAGAGACAAAAACTGAGTGAATGTCATGCAATTCATTAAAACATAACAAAAATAGAGATTAATTATTATGGTTATAAATTCAAAATGAAATTTCTTGTATATTGTATATTGCAAATGTGCTCCTAGGTTTAAGGGGTCAAGTAAATGATGATGGATTTTTGAAGGTCTGGAAAGAATGGGGTGTGAAACAGTACAGAATTTACCTTGAAGGAGAGGAATACTTCTGCTGCATAAATAAAGATATGTTTAGGAAAGAAACAAATTAATAGGCTGAATGTCCAAAGGCTTTCAGAAAAAAAAGCGACAAAATACTTTCAGAGAGTGGTATACACTTTTTCTTTTCAAAGTGCAAATTAAAATATTTTCACTCATCATTTGTAAAATATTATCACCCCATAGTGCCTAAGTAAAATATGAAATTCAGATTTGTATTGCTGTATGGCTGTATTGCCGTCTTTGTGTTGAATTCAGTAAGGTGTGATCAACAGTGCAATTTTATGTTTAAATTCCCAAGACATTCCAACTGATGGATGACTAAGAATCTAGCCAAGAACGACTCTAATCTCTGTGGAGATCAGGCCCAAGATGTTTGGTACAATTTTAGTTCAACAAATGGTAAGTTACTCCAAGAAACGCAATTCAGAGATGCTGCAAACTGAGATACTAACTTGGGTCGACTGATAGCCAGGCTGCCCCTCTCTTCTGGAGCACAGCTCTTGAAGTACAGTGCGTGCTGTAAACTTATGGCTACAGTTTCCAAAACTGTTCAGCTGAGACCTGGTGACTTGACAAAAAATGCATATTCATCAGTTCTCCTGCCTCTCTCTGCATACTCCTTTTCTACTGTCAGATACAGGACCTTAACAGCAGTGATAGCCAAAGACGTCATTTCACTGTTGCTCTTCACAGGAGAAGATGTCTCCCATCTACACTGGGAGAACAAGGAGCACTCAGCTATGGCCCTTCCCCTCTCATTGCCCAGATGCAGAGGCAGGTGTAGGATCTGGATCTCCTTTTGCTAACCATGAGTTAATTCTGAAAAATGGCGCTTTACATCTTTACACTTGCACATAAACAGTAGAGCTCCATGTCACTGCCTATCTTGGAGGTCCACACCAAACACAGTAGACCCTGAGCACTGTGACATTTCTCAGTTAGACATTATAATATCTGCAGAAATCCATGCCACCAGGACAAAGAGCAGAGCAATAACTGGAAGACATGCTGACCATCTTCGATGAACTAAACATGCATTTTGTCTCCTTCATGTTTGCTGCCATTCAGTATCAACTTACACTGCAAACTGCTTTGTGCAGGGATGTTGAGAGAACACTTTAGTCAAGTCTGATTTGAAACCACACGACATTCGATTGAAACTCACGGGGTAAAATGCGGTAGCCTGTTAATTGTCCATAAAGGGCTTTATTTATTTTGACTCTGAATAAATCACAAATAATGGCATGCACTGCTTCCCAGATATACATGACATATACTAACTGCAGCTTCTTTAACAAGACCATTTCAACTCATATGTAGAGGTTTCTGTATTTTTTTAAGCTTTAAGGTATCCAGCAATACTGGCTTCTACAAGAAACCAAAGCTTAATTTCACTCAGACAGGAGCATCTACTTCTGCTGTAAGTTTCGAGCCTGATTTTCGAAGTGGTCAGTAGCTACAATCCTAGTATTGCTTGTGGCAGCACACACTCCGTGTCTTCCAAAGCCAGACCATATGACAACCTTAGACATTTTTTTGAATGACTGCTTAAAGTTATTAACATACAGTAACTTTGAGTATTTAATTTTGGCTCCAGCATTAGAATATTTGGGCCCTTTAAACTAACAAAATCTACACAATCAAATAATCCTATCCATGCAAAGGGAAAGCTGATTTAATGTTTTAAAATGTATGCTGAACCTTGCGTTAATGTGAAAGCTTGGCAAAGTCAGCCTTGTTCTCAAATCACCTTAGGCAGTGTCATGCCAAAACAAGTACGATTCTTGGGATTTTTAAGGGAGGTTTTTCCCATCACTGCTGCTGTCTCAGATTCACTAGGCATTGAAGCAAGAATTTAAATTCTTTTTAATACATAATTATACAACACAAGGTGACCTTCCAACATACTTTGATATTTCATCATAATGAAGTGTTATTAATTCATCTTTCAGTCTCCTATCCATCCCACCATCATGACTACAAGAGAATGCCAACTCCAGGCTAGGCACCACTAATGTAATGAAATTTGCCTCATGAATTTTGGCTGGAGGTTCAATTGGAATATTGGACGGATGATTGGGGAAGCAGATCCACTTAATCAGCAGCCGTATGAAGATCTCATCTCACATTTTGGCACGTTACTCTCTAGTGAGGACTTGCCAGCACCTCAAGTCCAGTACACATAAAAACTTTCACCTCAAGCTGATTGTTCTTTTAATTCTACTCTTAAAGGTGGACATCAGGTCTCTTTATCGCTGAACTGGGAGCATACTCTGCAGCCACAGAAATGTAAAATTTCACCTTTGCTCTTGGTATCTTTCACTTTACTCACTCACCCACTCCACTCCCTGAGGTGAATTTATGCAAGCTGAATCCAGAAGTCCTTACTTGGGGATATATTCTGCTTTCTGTGATGATAATCTGTGTAAGACTGGTTAAACTCCGAGAGTCTAATTTTGTAGAATTCTTTCATTTTTCCTCAGGAAAGGCATGGAGCTGGATTTGTCTGCTGTGGCAGAAGATGTGAGCCTGTCCCCTGACTTCGGAGACTCCTAAAAATCTGTGTGTATGTGCGTCTCAGGAAAGAGGGATATTCCAACAGAGGAAGAGGCTATCCACGGGGATACACTTGCCTTTTGTATGGTTCCTTGATGCTCTCAGTCTTCCCTGACTTTGCTTGCTACAAAATCCACGCTCTGAGGGCCCCAACACCATCACTCTTACAATACACACATTTGAGTAGGGAAGAAGATGGGACTAAAATACTTACAGTGCACCTATAATTTAACTTATAACTTACAGTGCACATATAATTTCCCTATTTGCTCAAGAAGTCTCAGATGTTGTTGTGTCCCCATAATTTCCTATTTTTGTTGTCTGTTGCTTCTTTGATTTTTGAAGGAGAAGGGGGGAGAGAAATGTTACAGGGAATCTGGAGGTGTCCATCTTGTTTGACCACTCCTTCTCCAGGCCTTGGGGCTAGACTGTTATCCGCTGCCTCTGGAATGGTGCCCACTGAATCCAGGAAAACCCCTTTCACGTCTAATGTAGGACCGGAATGCCCTTAGCCTACAGATATGAAGATGAGTTGAAGGCACCATATTACTACCCTGTTCTGTTAAAATAAACTCCGATTGGAGTCAATAAGCATGTACCTTAGTCCCCGAGGTACAAAATGTGCAGCTGCACTATTAAATGGATATTAGTTATGAGTCTGCATTGTGACTTATTTTCACAGGATAAATCTATCTACCTTTTTATATGGCAGTCCAACATAAAGATGCATATGATTCCTGGGCTGCATGAGGAACAGCATTGCCAGCCTCCCTCGAGGGAGGGGATCCTTCCCCTCTGCTCAGCATTGGTGAGGCCACACCTGCAATGCTGGGTCCTGTTCTGGGTTCCCCAGTACAAGAGAGACATGGACATACTGGAGAGAGACCAGCAAAGGGCCACGAAGACGATTAAGGGACTGGAGCATCTGACGTATGAGGAAAGGCTGAGAGAGCCTGTTTAGCCTAGAGAAGAGAAGGCTCAGGGAGGATCTTCTTAATATCTATAAATACCTGAAAGCAGGGTGCAAACAAGATGGAGCCAGACTCTTTTCCTTGGTGCCCAGTGACAGGACCAGAGGCAATGGCCACAAATGGAAACACAGGACGTTCCTTCTGAACATATGCAAATACTTTTTTACTGTGAGGGTGACTGAGCACCAGGACAGGTTGCCCAGAGAGGTTGTGGAGCCTCCCACCTTGCAAATATTCAAAAGTTGTCTGGACATGGTCCTGGGCAACCGGTTCCAGGTGGTCCTGCTAGAGCAGGGGGAGTTGGACCAGATGATCTCAAGGTCCATTCCAACCTCAACCACCCTGTGATTCTGTGATAATACAGAAATAAAAATACAGATCCCAACAAAAGGTTGCAATGCAAAACCTCACAAATCCTGAAAAAGTGACCATCTGCTTATAGTTTAGGAGGGCTTGCACCACCAATCTTCTGGCCAAAAGGCTCTCATGCTTATATGTAGCTGAACAAATTAGATTTCACCATTCACCAACTTTGGGCTCTTTTCTCTTGTCCAGAGAAATATACTCAGCTCATGTTGTTTCATGCTGCGTTTCACCTTCACTGAATACTCTGTCTATCAGAACCAGATATTGGTGTCTGACAGGTTGAGTACTTTATTTTATAGACACTGTGTTTCATGTCTGTGCTACTCGGTAAAAACTGAGATATAAACATTTCCTAAGCAAGTCTCCATGAAAAAAATTTCCCTGGTGCAACTCCATGGGCATGCCAAAGCAATTCTAAAAGTATTGTATACAATGACAATGCAAAGACACCCAAGAGATAAATGAGGTTTAACTGTAAACTGGCCACATTACTTCTAGACTTTACTTTCAGCCTTTGCTCTACAAAGCAAAGAGAGTCTGTAACTTTTCACAATAAAAGTTAGAATTTTCAGAAAGATTGGAATTAAAGATATTGATAAGCACTGCTCTAGTCTATACTGCAGTGCAGACACAAGGGAAAAACAGGCTAATAAAACTACATGCATTAAGGCACAGAAGAAGATTTCTGGAGGTTTCTTGGTAGTGGCTGACATTTTGAACTCATTAGTGACATTCTGAGTGGAAACATTCTTCCAATTTCTGACACTGAGTTATTAAACTACAGGTGAAATGGATACATGGAAGAAAGGCTGTGTGAAGAACAGTATTGAAGAGGGAAAAAAAGTCAAGAAATTATCTTTCTAACCAAAACATATTACAGAGCTACCATGACAATTCTAGAGTTGCCAATACAATTGCCTCCAAGGCTAGACCTGTGTCTTTAAAGTTATGTTAAGTAGTAACATCCAAAATAACTATCTGGATTCTTTCTGCTAGTCCATTGGCTCAGTGTGGTGACAACAGCAGTTGGGAGTTCCATCCCCTACTTGTTATCACAGAAAAAACAATAAGGATAATCTCTTGATTACTGACTTGAATATATACAATATACTCAGTGAAAAGTCTGTATATTGGCAATCCACACGTACTTAGTGAAGTCATACAAGCACTCCCTGAAATGAAAAGAGCATCATGGGTGGGAAAGGTAAAACTTGTTTTTTGGGCAAGTAGGGCTTAGACAGTCTGGTTGAAGAGATGGCAAGGAGAAGCGCTGGGAAGAAAAGCAGCGATTCCAGAACGGCAGATGCTGCTTTGAAGGCACTGGACAAGATGGGGGAGATGTTGAAAGAGAAAGTCCATGATAATTTGACATAGTGGAGAGAAAAATGAGAAGAGAAAAAATATAGAAGCAGTTCGCGGAAGTGGTACAAGGAATTTTAGAAGTTGGTAAGGTTGCAGTAGTTAAGTCTAGGAGTTTGTATGTCTGTGTGTATAAGATCAACAAGGTGACGGTGAAGAAACTAAACAAGCTAAAGCCAAGAAACGTTTGCCAAGGAATCCTGCATCGTGCCATGGGAAACCTGCCAAGCTACATAGTCTGTGACTCAGAGATATATTTAAATGATGGGTTTTTTTTCTTCATATTACAAAATGTGAATAGCTGGCAAATAATTTTGTCAAATTCTTAGTTACTTGTTATGAAGAAAATATTTTCATTTTTAGAATTAAAAACAAATAATACCTAAAACTAGAATTATGAGATGACTAGAAATAACATGATCTGGACTGTCCCGTGGAAACCTTTATTCAGAGGGATTATTTCTGAGCTGATTCCTCTCTCTTGTTCCCACCACTGTTTCTCTTTGACAGATCCCCTGGACAAGTCAGTATTACAGGCATGAAAAGAGAAACTAAGGCAAGATAAAAGAAAAAAATATGTATCACTGTTTAAAGATGAAGATCATTTGCCCTAAAGATGAAGATCATTGGCCCTCCTGATAGGTAAAATGAATGTGGTACAGTATAAAACTTGACTCTGAAAACAGGCCACAGCTGACAACATTGCATGCTCTGGACAGTTACCCACTTCCAGTCACAAGTGACTTGCCTCAGCTGTTGTGCAATTCAGAGTTCTCATTTTAAACGTAACATTTTTTGTACTTCTCCCTCTCCTTTCCCTTTAATAATATCTTTGTGTGGGTGGGTGCCAGACACAGCATAGGAAGAAGTTACTTCATGTAGAGCTTATTATACTTGATCACAAATTGCTCAAAACTTAAGAAACTTATCTTCTCTTCTCCTACACAGAAGAAGAAAGATGACATAGATAAACATTATAACTGAGGAAATACTCTTCAGCTAAAATCAGACAGAAAACAGATCAGCCATCTTGAGTTTCTCATTTTAGTCTTTAACAGGTCAATTTTTTTCCTGAAGTCTATCATTCTTCAAGCAGTATAGTACCACAATCATGAATAACATCTTTAAGATCATTTGGGCTATGCGATTATCAAACTATTATTAGAATTAGATCTAATGGGTCAAAAGAATTGCAATAGTTACTATTTTCTCTGGAGTTTCTCATGTCACCCAGTAGACAGAAGCAGATGAAGGGAAACAGGTAGTTTCTGAAAAACTACCGCAAACATCCAGTACTGTAGAGTGTTGAATTTGCTGCCCATAGCTATTTAAAATGAAGTAAATGAATTCTAAAATGAAAGATAATATTTTGACCCTCAAATGCACATACAGTCTATTTCCTAAGAAACGTACAGAATTTCTGCCTGAACTAGGAAAGCGAGGTGCTTTCTGTGCTGTGTGTAGATACAAGCCAACAAGGGAAGGAGCCAGCTGGCACAGCGAGCTTCCAGGACACTCTTCATGTACAGGTCGAAAGCTGCTAGAGATGTGGCTGGAAGCTGCAAGCCACTGGTATGCAAGAGGAGGTAACGAATGTTTCCTGGTGGGGGTTTTCATAGTGAAAAGTTTGCACTGCTTTGCTGCACATTATTGTATTACATGGAGATGCTGGACTTTCTGAGGGTTTTTAACATACAGGTTGGCAGCCTGGGAAGAGCCAGAGTTGTACAGTGGAACAATCACCACAGATTTGCAGATGGATATGCATATTCTCTTTGCACGCATAACTGAAAGGGAAACGTTAGTAAAAGGGAAACCAAACAGAGGCACTGTGTACAGCTTTACAATCAAAGCGGGGCCAACCTACAGCGTAGATTCAGCTGTTGATTAAAAATACGGCAAAAAGCAGTAGAAAGAGCATAAATGAGTGAAAATATAAGCATCTTCAAAGCTCCCTTAGGAACTGGGCACAGGAAGATCTTTTTCTGGGTGCTTACCATTTACTTGACACCTTTCATGTAAGCATCATGTTTCAAGGTCACACGTGGCCTTGGAGCAGAATGATGGGCCTTGTCCCCCATCACTGACATAAAAGGGAGCTTTATCACAGGCATCAATGACCCCAGGATCAAGCCAAGTGAGATCTGGTTTCACAACCTCTTATAAGAAAAAAAAAAAGGCTCTTAAACAGAAGGATACACATATATATATATAAAAACCCCAAAAAGTAAGGTAAGCGCAGATAACATCTTTGACCAGAATATGGTCTAACATGGGCAGATCTCATCTGTTCCTGGGCAGAACTGCTTCAGCATTCATCATTTCCCACTGCTTTTTGAAATGGAAGAGCCTTGATAGGTTGAACGTCCTTCACTTATTCCCTCAGCACGCACGTCACAGTTCTCTTATCTGTGGACATTTGCTTCTCCAGAAGATTTGTAGGTTTATTTCACCAGGGCTTTAAAAGTCTTTATCTGAGCACAGGGAGCACGATATAACAGTGGCATTTTGAGAATTGTCCCAACATTTGAAGAAAGTTCTGGAAATACATACACAACTGACCTTGGAAAAAGGGAAAGGAAAAAAAAATGTATGGTCTCTGCTTGGAGCGGAAAAATAAGCATTCCTCTTATTTGTACTGACAGTTCTACCAACAATATGATTTAACCATTTGTGTGTTAAACACCCACCTGATCACTGCACACAGTTAAATTACATTTATCTTGTCAGTCAGCAGTCTGAATTTTAACTATACAACTAAACTGCAGGCTTCTGCATTTTTAGAGCATCCTGAAAGAACTACTGGTATGACAAATACAATATGGTCATGCTCTTCCCGCAATCACTTACTTAGTTTTCTGTATTCTCGTCTTTCTCATGAATCTATTTCATATCCCCTTTCTAAACCTCCACTCTCTAAAACTGCCATGCTTATTGTGCAACTCATTTTAAGGGTTTGAAGGCAGTAATTGAAATATGGATTAGCTAAAGGCTGCCCTATGTGGATGGAGAGGAGCCAAGGGGGCTGCTTCCTCTCCAGTTCACTCACACAAGCAGTGGTGCCAACCAGCGTGCAGGACGCTGTGCGCAGACAGTGTGTGTGTGTGCGTATGTGTCTGTGCAGAGCTCAGGAAAATTCTCACCTCCAGGTGTTTGTGCCTGTGAACAAATTTGCCCATATTTTCCATGAAAAGATCTAAATCCTCCTTCCAGAGCATACCAGAGCGGTTTTTCACCACCCCTTTCACTTAGCTTATAATTTACTCCTCACTTAAAAATCTAGCAGACAGCACTCCAAAATGACACGTTTTAGCCAGAGTGTGAAGGTGCTCTGTAATGCTGTATCTATTCAAATCACAGTTTTCAGAGATACAGAATTATTTTTGCATAGTTCCACAACTTTTCTTGAAATGCCACAATGACTCTGAGAAAGCTCATCAATTGACATTTACCATATTTATGGTCTAATAAACCCTTTTGAAATGGACTTTGCTCTGAGAGTGCCTCTAATGCTGAAACTAGTTTTAATCAAGGAGATAGGTAACAGGTTTTCAAGTCTGAAGCCCTCTAATTAAAATCCAATTCATGTTCCACAAACTGAAAGTATTTTCAATGAGATTGCTTTCCCAGTAAAGCTTTAAACCAAAAGATTTTGTGCCATTGGGTTGATTTCCCTTGGAATAAACTCCAAGAAAATGTGGAACAATGTTGTCATTCTTGTATCAACTGAAAGTCTACGCACTCCTAATTACTGCTTGAAAGAAACTAACTCTTACCTACACCTGATTCCTCTGTATCAAAGCAGAAGCAAGCTAATGTAAAAGGAACGCACGTGCTGCACACACTGGTTCATTCGATCTGCCCAAAGATACTTGGCAAATTAACATCCAAGTATGTGTTCCCAGGTTTTCTAGGGGTTTATTTCTTTCTCAATAATGCTAAGCAAGGAGCTTCACAGACTAAAACATACCCTATAGATAAAAGAGCTTATACTCAAAATAAGTAGTATAAAGTCATGAGAAAGGACAGTGTTATAAATGATGCTTTAGCTCCATCATTATGAGTTACACAAAATGGTACATCTACTGGACTAAATTACTAGTCTTTATTTTTTTTTTAATTCTAGAGCTGGGAAGAGTATGGCAGAAAAGCAAATACTCAACTATAAAAGCATCGGAAAAAAATCTGAGAGACAAAATCTTTTCTGTCACCTGCAGCAGTACAGTGACAGAGTGATAATGAGGTAAGAGAGGCTGCGCGTGGGCACTCTCTGAGACTTCAGACAAGGGAGCTCCAACAAATGTCAAATTTCCATATTTGAAGGGCAACATAGAGTTCAAAATATTCTACACAATCTAGAACATAAAATTCTCAATACAGAATAAAATCCAAGAAAAGGGTATTTTATTTTCCTCTGGGAAAACATTACAAGCTAAGAGACATACTCCTTGGGTTTTCTCTCCAACTGGGCTTGAGCTGCTCCTCTGTGGTATTGAGCATGTTTTGATCTATGATCACTTCTGTTGGCCCCATATTAGGTGTTAATGGCACCTGTTGCACTAAGTCTCTCTCAATTTTCAGATAAACTCCAAACATCAGAAGAACTGCCACCCCCCTGCAACTAATATGTCTCATCACCTTCAGCTGTAATAGAACACTCTTGGTCAGAAAAAAATCTCTGAAAGGGGATTACAACCCTTCAGACAAGAAAGGCAGGGAAAACATTTCAGTACTAAACAGTAAACTGTTATGTGAGCAGAGGTGAAATTTCAACTTCAAACTTTTTCTCCAGCTGCCGAGTCTGACTGTCAAAAGACATGAAAGTGGATTAGAAGGACAGTGTGAAGAAAATACTTTAATTTTTAGCAGCTGTGCTGGCTTACTGTGAATCAATAAACACCTGCAGAAAAACTTGAGATAAGCATTTAAGGTAGAAAGTATGTATAACAACCATGAAAGGAAAACTGACACAGTTTTCAAAGGCCAGTTAAACTAGATATTGCCCTAAGCAATACTTTGTCCCATGCAATACATTTGGTTACCGAGGCTGGAGAAGCTGCAAGATTTACATTCACTGGCCCTTGACAGTGCATAGTACTCTGAGTTCACCTGTTGCGAGCTCTCCAGTTACTTATCCTGTTCAGCTATTAGTGATTTCACATAAAATCTTTTTCTTCCACTTCAATCCAGCCCAAAAGAAAGAGTAAGTTAGTTTCTTGTGTTAAAGAGAAAAAACAGGAAAAGAACTTCCAGGTGACGACACTGATCAGATGCCACTGTCCCCTATGCAACTACAGCGTTAACACAGTTTATGCTGTAGATTTGTGTGTTTCACATCTTCCCAAATGAATTTTGGGACAATGCTCATGCTGTTATCTCTGCTTTGCTGTTACTGAGCCATAGACCTGCTTTTTGTTGTCTGTGGCACAACTCTATTGGCTTTTGACATTATTTTCATGGGAATAGCATACAACTCTGTCTTTACAGAATGAATGTTTCTTCAGTCTCCAAAATATTGAGCACCTGTAGCTCCTTGAGCCACCCCACATCTTGAATTTTTCACTCCTCACATCACCAGGTTGTTCACCACCTTCACATCCACTACAAGGAGCTCCCCAAGATCCAGATGGAGTGAGTTGTCATTTCTGAAAAAAACATCTGATTTGCTCAGAATTAAAAAAAATAGAATCCTCTTCTGGAGTAAGTGAATAACTGAGTAAAATCTTCCTCCATGGTAAGCCTTGCTTTTCATACAGTTGTGGTTGGAGTGTTTGCCAAAAATGGAGAGTTTACCAAGAAGTCTGGGCCTTCTTTAAACTCTGCTCTCACTTTCTGGCAAAGTGCCCTCACCACCTAACTCCTAAAAGATCTAGGAGATGAGCAACACCTACCTCTCCTTTTGCAATGACTTTCCAGAAAAGCAAAACTGATTCCAAGGCAGGAGAGAAGCAAGCAAGCCTGTTTCTGTGCCTCACTGGGTAGGACACCCAGCTAGGACACAGTTCTGACTTTGTATATATACTCTTTCATTGCTAATGGTCTGATGAGGTCTAGTTGTAACTGAGTATCTTCATTCTTACAGCAACAGAGTATGATTCATCACTGCTAAAAACAGGCTTAATTTAACTGCTATAGACAGGAACATTACTGAAAAATCTCTTGCTACATATACTTCTTTAGATGCTGAAAGCTTGCACTCCAATTATTTGGACATAAAGAGCACTTAAATTATTATTAAATTGTATAGAACAGTGTGTATGCTGTACTGACATAATAATAAAACCTATTTCATAGACATAATCTAATAAAAATGATCTGGTAATTCACTATAGTTGGTCAAATTCTGGATGATATAGCTAATTGAGTCATTATCTTTAGGTAACTGATTCAGACTCAGTCAAAATCAATAGTAACTGAATCTTCATGCCAATTTATTCCAGCTCAGTAGAATAAATGAGTGGAAATGAAGTAATCCCTTGGATGAAATTCTTACTTGACAAATGTCTATATTCCAAAAGCACTTATTACTGACAAATCTGGATACATTAGGAGAGAAGCTTATGAATGCAGAGAATATTTAAGTAAAAGAAGAAATACTGCATCAGAGATTGTCTCAGAGCTGCTTCTGGACGGTATGCGTTCAGTGCATCTATAAAAGGAAAGCAGAGCACATTACGCCTGAGTTTCTGGAAGAAGTCATATGGTTTGACCATACATAGCCAGAGTGCCGTTTCCTCAAAGGCTGCAACATGAAGCATGCCGCCAGCGTAAGTGGGCAGCCAGGCATGTCACATGTTGACATCAAGAGCCCTCGACTTGTCAGATCCTGGCTCTGCCTCCAGCAGAGTCAGCGTACCATGGTGGCTATGACTTGCACGGACTCCTTCGTACAGGGCCAGCATGCTGGCAGGTCAAGCAGGGCACTCCAGTGAATGTGACAGCAGTGCCACAGGCGTTGTGCAAAAAAAATCACAAGCAAGGCAACAACACGTGTGTTCATACCGCAAGGCGAACTGTGTCTTCAAAGGAAGCAGGGACAGGAACTAGCGTGAGCTGTATTCTGCCATGCCTCTTCTCTGTTTTTCAGCACACAGCCAACACCGGGACCCTGAGGGCTGACGGCAAAGGCGGCCCCAGCTACGTGTGGGTACCACGTGTGCTGCTCTGTGGTACTCAGCACGCACATGCAGGAGAGGCTGTGGCCACCTCCCTTCCTCCCCAAATCAGGACTCTATCTAGGTCTTTGACATCTGCCACTACAGCAAAGCACAGACTCCCAGATCAGCTGGCAAGTTCTCTGCAGTGGTCTTAACCCTGCGGCGTAGGTAAGCTTTTCCACAACGGCAGCGGTTCCCTTGGAGAAATGGTTTTCCAGAAATCAAAATATCAAACTTACTCTTGCTTTCTCTTTGACATTTTGAGCTCTCCTCTCACTGTCAGTTATTTACTTGGTACAAATCAATACAACGTTTCAGAATACTGTTATGTTTTGCTCTGCTGTCAGCTGTTTTTAAACTTCTGCTGTTCTCTGTTCCTTTAGGTGCACTTTCCACTTCTCTCATGCAGATTCATGACTTTTTTTTTGATGTAAAGAATACCTAACAGTTTTGGTGAGCACCTACATATTGAGAATTGCTAGTGCAAAGCTGCCGAAAAGCAGACACAAATGCGAGATAGATTTGTCCTACATACTTCTGAACTATTACAGACCGGTTTTACGACTGGCCAATGGTAGCTAATTATGAGATTTCTTTTCTGGACAATCAAACACAGAAAACTCAGTAAAGTTGCCCAGATCAAAATTTATGACCAGACACTCAATTTGGAAAAAAACCCCACACTTCGGAGCTCAGCAACATGACCCATAGCTAGTCTAGTCTTTCTCCCCGCTCTCCAGTGTGCACCAGTGTCCAGGAAAGGATCCCGTACACGCACTTGGAGTTTAAACAGCTTTTTGTAGCCATTTTCTTATGAAAGAGAAAAGTAAATAAAAACAATGTTTAGTTCTATTACCAGTCAAACAAAAGTACACAGAGCTTCCCCCAGCCAAACTCTAGGCAAAAAGCAAAGCCTCTCTCAGCCAAGTTCCTGAAGAGGGAAGCTGTGTGAAAGAGCCAGGGGACCCTTTCAAAAGGGAAGTCTTTGGGCAGCGTACAGCTGGCTATCCCTCTCCGGGCTGGAGAGGAAGGGGCACGGGTAACATTGCTCTGCTTCTCTCCTGTTCTCTGGCTGGTGGAGTGACCGCCGAAAGCCATCTGCAGCTGGGGATGCCATCAAAGCAGCCCTCAGGCTGCTCTGGCTTATCCCAGGAATGAGCTTGTCTTTGAGACGCTCCAGAAGACACAAAGGTGGAGCACCTTCACATCGACTGGCCAGCAGCTGTGCTGAGCACAGCTCAGCATGAGGGAGCCAGGCGTTTCTGCTGCCAGCTGCATTTCCAAACATCCATTACAAATGCTACCATGCTAATACCAAGGACTTACAAATATCTACATCATGACTGACACGTTGTGGTCTTTCTCCTAGCCACAAGGTCTTTTCCTCTGACCTCTGGCCAGGCTAATTCAGATTGTCACAGACTGGAATATCACCCCTCTAAGGGATGTATATTTTTTCAAGGATGACGTGTTCAGGGGGATTTCAGACTAGTGCTGTGCCACCTGCAGATGAAGAAGCTACGGGAAGCTTTCCAGGAGGGGAGCTCTCTCGTGAGCTTCCGCTGGGCTTGAGCTGTGTGCTGCCACCGGCTGTCAGGCCAGGGCCACCTGGCCCCGGTCCCTTGGACACTGCCTGGCCTGACATGACCCCACACCTAAACTTAACAGTCAAATTAAACTTGGTCAGCTAACACTGTTTCTGTGGGTCTTCTTACCCCTGCCTCAAGGTTCCCTTCTGTTTTTTTGTCACGGTTAGTGACAGTTTTTGGTTTCTATGGTTTATCAACGGTTTCCCTTACCAACAGATCTATTCCCCTGACTGAAAGTCTGGCACAGCTGGAAACTAGAAGGAAAACCACAAGTGAATGGCCTGGCACTCACTCACCACTCATCTCCAACCACAGACTGATACAGTTACTGGATTTGACTAACGGCTATCAATCAGCCCAACTGTAGACACTTACAAAGATATCAGCTAGAAAAGGCTTGAGGGAAAATGTCTGCTAAAAACCAACAAGGTATTTTACTTTTGATGGGATGATGCTGTCTTGGAAATTCACATCTATTTCCTACTTGATAATTAGTGGTATTATTCTGTTTGCCCTTTTCTCCATTAACGTGAGATTGTCCTCTGCCCAAAGCCAATGGCAGTTCTGCCTTGGAGGTCAGATTAAACAGAAAACAATCCTGCTTATCCAAAAACTGGAATAACATGAACAAGTGCCTTCCTTTGTTAGTTAAGTTTGAAGCAAAATGTCATTGTTGTTCCATCAGATCGCTAAGGTCACTAAGCAAAATTGTGGCTTGTTTCCATTCAACTTAAAAAATGCTTGAAAAAAATCTTTGTAATAGGTTGGCCACCTAGCTGGGGAGGAAGAAAAAATCCTGTTTTATTAGGTCTGGTTTGGAAAAACCATCAACCTCCCACACACCCATATGCACATGAATGGCAGAAGAATAAAGAAGGAAAAGTGCAAAGCGCAGGATTTTGAATGCTGACAAGATCTTTCCAAGGAATGAACCTTCTCCCAGTACAGTTGGTCTGGACTGTGGTGAACTTTTATGGCACTTACAACTTAAATCATTCTTGTAACAAAACAAGATAATTTCCAAAAATGGCAAAAACAAACTCAGGCCAGAACTGTACAGTACCTTGGTTCAAAGGTTGCAAATCAAGCTGTGTAGCTTTTAAGTTCTAAGCTGCAACATCCACCTTTGCTTGTTAAAACAAAGACAAAACAGAAAAGGAAAAAAAAAAAGTTGTTGTTTTAATTTTTCTGCTACCAAAATCTAACTGCAAGCAAGCAGCCAAGTGAATGATTACACTTTCGAGCTCTTGGTCCACTAGATATGTTGGTTTAAGGTTCGCTGGAAAACACCAGATAATGTGATTGCAAAGTCTGTGTTTAAAATTGCTGCAAGATAAAGAGAACAGTTCTCTCTTAAACCACATTTAAGATGTTTGCCAGTTTATACAGAAAACCCAACTTGTAAGCACTATTCATGGCTATATTTACTATGTTGCTTTTTGCCTAGATGTCTCTGCTGTCTTGGTTTTATTATACCTTCCCTCCCCATATCCAGTTATACATCCCTTTTTTTTTCTTCTTTCACGGATTTCTCTTCTACTCCCTCTATTTCTCTCATTTTTCCATCATGAAGAAGATTTGAAAATATATTACAGCTCTCTTCTCTCTCTGCTTTTGAAAGGCATTTCAGAAATGTGTTGAAAGTAAGAGAACAGCGCACAAAAAGGGAGGGTTAAGTTAAGAGCTGAAAAAAGGGTACAGACTTTACTGTATGGAGAAAAACAGCGTCTACAAAGCAAAGCAAAATATTCCTACTTCTGCATAGCTACACTGCCCACTTAAAGCAGCGAGGACTAAATGATCAGATATGTTGAAGCACAGGAAAATAACTGACATAGAATTAAAATGCATCTGAAATGAGACAAAGTCGTGTCATAGAAGTATGCCTCGAACTCCTTACATGGCAGTATTCATATTTTAGCATCTCTTTATTATCTTTAGAGTCTCTTTTCAGGCTCTGTTCATGGTACTATTCTCACGTGTGCAGAAAGGTAAAACAAAACTGAAGTCTTCACTACTCTCAGTTGCCTTTCTTCCTCTTGTGTTCTGTACAGTCAGGATTTAATCTGCGATATACATACACACAGCAAGAAATTAAAAACCCAGTTTGGTGAAAATTCATAACAGTGTGCAAAACAACTCTTAATAAAGATAATTTTAAAAAGACATGGAATATAATCCTTCCCTAGAGAAATTCTGGTGATTTTTCCATGACTTCTTACCCTACATAAATCATGCTAAGTTTATCCATTGATTTCAGCTTGAGACAGAGTTTTGTTTATGATGTATCATACGAATATGTGGTCTCTCCATTCTGGTCCTGTCCGAATCAAAGTATTTTAAGTGACATCTTTGCCTGCACTGATGCACTTGGGCTATGGCAAAAACATGTGCTGTACTTAGAAAAACAAGCACCATATTATGTTGCATAGTATTTTGCTGCTAATGCTCCAGTATATGATGCTTTACTGTTGATTACAGGCTTTAAACAAATGCTTCTGCTTCCCTCCATGCTTTGAATAATTGAACAATATTGATGCAAAACATTTTTAAGTGATGACATACTGTTACTTAATTTGAAGTGAGGGTCACTTAGTACATATAAATCCTCCCATCAGGTGTGCATTTGCAAAGTTACGGATTCATTGCCTGTTCCTCAAGACCATTACACAGCAAAGGAACTCATCACCAGGAATGACTAACCCAGGATACGTCTGGAGTAGAGGACACAGTACTTCAAATTTCCAAGCAATTCTCCACAATAGCAGAATTTCTATGAATCACTTTCCCCAAAGCCCACTTGCCTCTTTATTTCATTCTCCAGATGAAGAATGTGCTTAGGCAGTTGAGAACCTGTGGTTCTGCTGCTGAACATTGCCTAATTTTTTCAAAGTACAACCTTAAAAGACTACGTCTGTGAGAGATCAGCACCTGTAGGAACAGCTAATTCAGAACAAATGAGCACATGATGAAACTGATGCTAATTAGAAGAACAGACACAAGGATGAACTGGACTGCAGATCTCTTACGAGCTAAAAGCTGCTCGTCCCACTCAAAGCACCAGAGAACCTGTAGGCTCTGTTATGAGTTATCACTTAGCTGCCTGCTAGTAACAAACGGAAGTATGTACCTCCTTCTCTGGATAAGGGCATGCATGCAGTAGCTCACATACTCATGGCGTGACTTCCTTTGAAACTACTTTTTATGTGTATGTGTGATATTTTGGCAGACAGATAACAACAATCATACTGATTGGCTTACATTCTTGCAAATTTAGCTTGAACACACTCTTTTGCTTGTGCTACACAGTGTCACAAAGATCAGAAGAGAGACACTGGGAATTCCAGCCTCAGCTCTTCAACTGACAGTTCTCCATATCTTCCATGTACATTGCAACCCTTATTTTGATTGAAAGTCTCACAGTCCCGAGAAGTTTACCTGTTGAGGTTTATATTTCACATATAGGACAACTGAAAGCTTGTACAAGACCACGGAAAGAAGTGCAAACAATGTATGGAAGCTGGGACACTATGCAATACCCTCTCCTCCTCGCCAGTTTGCAACACTGTCTTTCACAGAGATCCCTCCAACTGAGTGCTGTACTATGCACATTAACAGAGATTAGCTCTGCCACCCTTTGTGCCACTCTGCTGCACTGAATTGTTTCTAGAGAGGTCACAAGCCTCTTTGAAGTCAAGGTTAATTTCAACAACTATTTCAGGGAAGCCAAAACTTTACCACATGATCCAGCTAAAAAGAGTTATTCCTTTCACTCAGCAACAGAAGTTCAAATTTTCCTATGCAGCTTCAGTTTTTGGAGACAGCTTGAAAACAGGTGTTCCTGTTACTCTTGGCTGTTTTCTTCTGCAACCATTTGACCACATTTACCCCACAAGGCATCAACTGAAACTTAAGCTGCAGAGCTGACCGCTCTTCTCTCGCTCACAGGTAGAGGTGGAATCCAGGGGCAGGTGGGTGCCCTGTCTCCTTCCACAGCCCTATCCTGCCACCTGGTTCTGGAGTCGACACAGAAAAAGCACATACAATCAATCTGATGGCTGCATTTCAAACTCTACTAATAGCCTGTGGCTTGTATGGAAAGGGGAATAAAGATTTACTATATTTCAGTGTGAAAGATACTTTAAAATTATACTGCAAGATGTTGTGTCTAAGAATGAGTATGAATGTCTTGCTAGTTTTTTTAAGCTTGTTAAATGTTTATGATTAAAGGCAGCCTGTAGGTCACAAATCCAGTGCTCATATCACATCCTGATCACAAGATGAGGCTCGAAGCTTTGATTTCATCACATCTGTACACATTACCTACAGCAACAAAGTCCTGGGCTCATGGCTTTTCGCATGCAATGATATAACTCCTCTAATTGGACAAATTTATACCCTTGAAAGATGACCCGCATGCCTATAGCTTGTTTCCCTATGCCTCTTGTTTGTGCCCATGAGGGAACTTGTCCCATCATAGGTATTTTAGTAAAGTCACACATCTCTTTGCTGCTACAATTGTCAAGCACAGTTGGTAAGGCAGTAACTGTCTCGTGTATTAGGAGCCGGCAGAGTAAGCTGAAAAATGAGACAACTGCTAAAAACATGATTTAATACTTAAAAATGAATAAATAATAACCTCATACTATTTGTGCCAATCTTGTGGCTTATGACATTCTGGGACTGATGATCTTACCAACAGCAGGCTGATTAAAACACCATGAAGCTAGTACATGAATGGTCTCCATAAGAAGCTCACGTGCATGGAATTATTTTCCCTCTTGTCTGGATGTAGCTTGGGGCACTGAGATAATACTGTTTTATTTTTGGTTTGGAGAGGCGGAAAGGTTTTTTGGGAGAGCACTGTCTTTCAAGTTTTGGGTTTGAATTGATACCTGTAATGTTTGTGAAGATTACACATGCAGTCACAACACTGGCCACTCTCAAATGTATGACTTCTTCAGCTTGACTCGGCTACGAATATAACATAGGCTACAAAAATTCTCTTCTGATGATTTTTATCTCTATATTTACTACAAAGACAGACAAACTCCACTGCTTGTGCAATATTATAGTTCAAATTGCCTAGCTGCAATTCTTATATAGAAGTCTGACTCATTAGGCCCACATACACATCTGCTAACACCCTAGTCTCTGCAGGATCGAAATCATGTAAGACTGTGGTTTTGAGGACTGGGCATGTATAGATGCACTAAGAACTAAGCATCGACACACTTCCACATTTTTATTCAAGACTGCCTACTCAGAAGAGAGTCTAGGACCTGTGATCTCTGCTTTCTTTATAGGTCACTTCACCCAGATTCAGATTCCAGTCTTCCTTCCCCTCTCACACTCACTCACCTTGATTAGGTTTTGCCTAATCCAAGCAAGAAGAGAGACAGTCCCTTTTTCCCTAAAACACCAGTCATGGCTTCCTGCTTTGGAGCCGCCCGCAGTCCTTGAGCCAGCTGGAAGAGTTTCATGTATCCAGACAGAAGTGGATGCTACTCCCATGCTTGCCTTTCTCTTTAATGACTTGTTCACTGAGTAGGAGGCACAAGGCCCTTTCCTACTGGCCAGGAAAATACTCAGCCTCAGAAGGAAAACCTTTGTATAAGTAATCCTTATTTTTACCTAAACATTAAAGAAAATGTTAAACTTCTTGCTGTGCCAAATGATGCCTCTAGGCCATCTGGCCCTCATCAGTCCTGCCAGCTGTATTTCTGAAGGATTCTGTGATACAGTAGCAAGACGTAGCATACCTTACAATTTTCCTTACTGGTTATTATCATCAATGCACCATAGCTTTTAAATCACAATGAAAAGTCACTGTGACAAATATATTTACACTTTCATTAGGTAAGTACAGTCCATCCAAATGTGTCTAGAAGTTACTGCAACCTACTTAACTAGATATGAAATTTAAAACTGAAACCACCATATAAAGAAATTTTCAAGTAATACTTTATCTGGGGGTGCTCTCATCAGCAGTGCACATGGAGAGAAAAAGATGCACAAGGTGGAATAGTTTCTGCATACATAACACATACACCTGAGTACTGAGCAATTTATTGCTGATCTGTAAGTAGAGACCGGGTCCTTGGGAATCTGTGTAAGGGGTTTCAGGATATAACCTCTGTGCATTGACATATGCAGACGCCTACAAATCTGCACCATAATTCAGATGTGCACGTTTTAAATATAGCTATGACTTTATACAAACCTCAGATTGCAGTAGGAGCAGAGTCCTCAGCTGAGAAGTGTAATTTGTTTAGCTGAATCAGCCAAGATGAGAGAAGTGTTCAAACTTACTCTAGGTGCATCTAGACACAGATCTATTTATTTTATTTTTTTGTGTCTATAATTTCCTTTATACACTTCAATATATTTCAAAAAGAAAGCAAAAGAGAGGAGAGAAAGAAGGCAACAAGTACCCAGCAAGACAGTAAAAATAAAAGGTTGTCTTAATGTCAAACCAACATCTACTTCCAAGCTTTAGCTGCATTCTCATACTCTTACCTTATCAACACCAGTGGAAATGCAGATGGGTGATTACCCAAGGGCACTACCCTTCATCAGCAGAAATAGCTGTTGCATTTATTCAATCTTTTGGAAATAATCCATGGAGTTTGCAAAATTTTACAGTTTATTGCTACCAAGGTCACAGTAACATGGGTTTTCTTTTGCAATCCATCAGGACAATCAGAAAGACAACATGTATCATACAGAGAGTATTGCAACATTAACCCAGTACAACAGTCCACAGAGACAGCATTCAGTGCTGTTCATTGTAGCTTTATGGCAACGAGGCTTTAGATTAGTCTTCCAAATCATGCTTGTATACTGAAGTATGTGAAAGTCATATTGTTTCCAATGAAACAACATAGTACATACAGATTTGGCAGATTCCTGACCTCTACAGTTTCTGACAGTCTTCCAAATTTAGGACTGAGAATGTCAGACTGACCCTGCATTTGGCAAGAATAATACAAGTCCTGGTTTTATCAAACTCTGCTTCAAGTCAGATCTCATTTCTACTAAATAAGAAAATCTCTGATTTTGTAATATTAATGTAATATTTGCATTTGTAAACAAGTAGAAAATTTAACTGTCTCTAATTTAATTTATGATGTTAGATTTGGGGATTTGGAGAGTCAGTGAGACTCATACATCATAAAAGGAAAAATAAAATTAAATTGGTGGTACTTGTATATGGCAAGAGTTCTCATCTGTCAGAATACTGCACATTAAATGAGAAAAAAATCAGAGTTTTGAGCACGTAATAAAGTTTTGTGTTCAGTTGTTTGTCTTGTATCACTCTTATTGCAAATTATAAAATGAAGTTGTTGACTCTACTATTTAAATCTGAAAAAAATACCAACGGCTTAATGTTATTGTGAACCTGGCAGTATATGGGATAAAACTAAATCGTTGAAAATTTGCAATGGAGGGTTTAATTGGTACTCCTAAAATCCACATTCTTTTTTTCTTTCATTTTCTGACCTCATTTCTGAGTCAGAGACAGAGAGGGTGGAGTATACTAATTCTACCCAGGCCATTTGACCAGGCAAGAAGCCCAAGAAAAATGATTTTTCCATATACTAACATTAATAAGTAGTAGAATCCCAAAGTTATTTTGTAAGACTTCAATTAGTACTTTGAACTTCGCATTGTATCAATTAAATAGTTATTTCTCAAGACCCTTGCAGTATGGCTTCTCCTTGTAAATTATATTGATTTTGGTTTTTAAGCCACTCAGTGTATCATTTTCTTTCACATTTTCTTTATGTATATTCTTTGATTTCACAGCAGGTGTAACAAAATGCTATAGTTTCTACAAGGAGATCACCCAGGTGATGGCAACATGCACTTTTTGCAGTAAGCGCAACCAAAATGCATGCGATTGTGTTAATATCGAGACAGATTTACTGTGTTACGGTTCTTGGGTGTTTTTTCCTCTCCACACCCTACATAGTACAACCTCCATATTAGTGTCCTTCCATAGGGAAAGACCAGTACACAAATGTTCTGCTTGCATTCACAACTCATTCGCATCCAGCTGTAATATTGTGTAGCGAGGCAGTTCTGATAGCAAATTTAACTGAACCAGCAAAAAAAGAGTTTTTTATCTGTTTTTTTCTGGACTACATTTAACTGTCTATACCCCGGCCAAATGGCTCAATCTTAAAAGAATCCTACCTCTGTTTCCTACCTCTAGGAATCAACTTTACAGTGACTTCTGAGATCTCAAATACACCAAGAGCGGACAACGAGCAAACACCTGATGCTCCAATGCATAAACGCTAGAGGAAGAAAACTCTGCGGACCACCATAGCCTGCCTTCCTCAGGGTAGACACTTCCCAGAATGCAGCTTTACTCAAATTGATCAACAGCCACTCTAGCCCACTTTTATGTGCGTCTGGATTCATGTGTAACAGGAATATAACAACGCTCGTACAGGCTTTACCAAGAGCTGAGGCAGGCTCCCATCAAAAAGGAAAGACTCTGAGATGGCAACAAGTACGAATTCGCAATGGGCATTTACATTTTGCACTGCAAATAAAACATCCTATAAGGCCTCTCTAATACAAATATGATCCAGTGGATTGTACCAGACACTACTGCACATTTTTTCAAATTTCAAATTAAAACCATAAAGAAAATAAAACTGTATTTCTTACTTTCGACGGAACATTTCTGCAAATATGCAGCCAACACTCCAAAGATCAACTGGTGTTGCATAGCTGGACTGAAGCAAAACTTCAGGAGCTCTATACCACAAAGTAACAACCTGTAAAACAAAAAGGAATGTAAGAGAGAGCACACTTAGCTACAGAACTACAACCTCGTAAGTGTTGTGTACACAGCTCCCATTTTGTTTAGGACAAGAGGCAATGGCCTCAAGTTGCATCAGGGGAGGTTTAGATTGGATATTAGGAAAAATTTCTGTACTGAAAGAGTGGTCAGGCATTGGAACAGGCTGCCCAGGGAGGTGGTGGAGTCACCATTCCTGGAAGTGTTCAAGAAATGTGTAGATATAGCACTTCAAGACATGGTTTAGCAGGCATGGTGGTGATGGGTTGACAGTTGGAGTTGATCTTAGAGGTCTTTTCCAACTTTAATGATTCTATGAAAAGGATAAATTTATAGAGAGCTGCTCTCTTGGTATGGAATTTCACAGGCATATAATTCTAGTTTAATCCAAATTGTAAAATCTCACAGATTAGGGCAAACTGGTTTGGCCAGTGCATAGAAAAGGGTCCTGTATGGAAAAATCTCATTATGTGTAGCTGCAGTGACGATGAGTCGGAAAGTGAGACCACTTCTTGTTACGAACAATGCGGTTCAGGGTACAAGAAAAATACGGTATCAGAGTACAGCGTCAGTGTGATATTACAATATCACAGCACACTACCAGAACAACTTTTTGAAGCTTTTGCAATTTACAGAACCCAAATACTTTCCAGCGGAGATCTGGACTCTCTGTAGAGCAAATGTTAGTCTATTGAACAAGGCCTGCTTTTCTTAAACAAATTTTGTGGATCCCTTAGATGTAGTCACCAGAGCCAAACTGGAAATGCATAAGCTGGGGAATGCTGTGGGTTTACCCATAGGACAAACAAAAACCTGTAGCCCATGTCTGTCCTAAGTCCTTCATAGTTTATGTATTATTTTTGGTAAAAGAAGTGGGTTTAGCTCAAGTGTATGAGCCAACCTGGGCAAACATGTCTGCCCTGTCTCAAAAGTTCTCTCTTCATTTTGAACTGAAGAAATTATAACTTATTTTTTATCAGTTGGATACATATGAAGTCAAAACCTTCCCAAAGCTGTCCCTTACCAAAGGCATTCAGTGCTGTCCAATGTGGTTTCCTCGCACACAGAGGTACCTTAAACTGTCAGTTTTCAACTGAGCAACACAGCACAGGGACCCCTGGCAGATCCCCGACTTTTATAGTTGTGTGAGTGACTCTGCCCACATGCTGCTGCTACTTCTCTCACAATTTATTTCCAGACAATATGCTCTTTCCTAGGGACATATGCCACGTAAAGCAACTGCTTTCAGACTGTTCTTGTCCTGCCACTCATGTCGCAACACGTTGTAGAGACCCAGTGGGAATTTTACTGGCACTGCTCCATGATGTACTTTTATGAGTCCTGCACACTGCACCCACAACAGAGACCGGACAGTTTATATTTATCCTTTTGTTTCCCACAAGTAGACCAAATACAGATGAGGCTGACTGCATCTTCAGTGTATTTAAGAAGAACACAAGGAGCTTCTTCAGAGTCCTGCGTGAGCTATTATATTTCTAGAATATAATCTCAGAGCCATGGGAGTATCCCACTCCTAAATGCAGTTATAATCCAGCCATAACGACACATGATCATGAGCTAAAGAGCAATATTTTCTTAGTGTGTGCTATAATTTAAACCACTGACTATTAATCTGGGGGCAGGGAGGGTCTCCAGTTGGTTTGTTTCTCCCACAAACTCAAAGGTGGGAAATGCAGAGTTCATGAGGAGCATGAAACAAAACAAAAACACTCAAAAGAAACAAGTGCAAAGATAAGAATCAAAATAGATTTTAAAATTATGTTAACAAGGATAGCAAGTTCTGAATTTCAAGATCAGAACAAAGAAATGTGTAAGAAGAGTGGGGCTTTTTTAATGATAACAATATAATTTTCTTCTAAGCAAAAATAACAATAGAAGTAATCAGCTGCATTTGCTGGTCAAAGCCAGCTGAAACAAAAGCAAATACATTTATTACAATTATTACATGCCCTGACAGACTTTGGAACTACTGAATGGCTATTGAAGGGAGGTTCACGGATATTTGCACAAGTGGTCGTATTTGCTAACGGTCCTTTTAAACACTTTGATCTCTATTCATAAAATTTGTGTTTGAAACAGTTCAATTAACACAGTACAAAGTACTGCACTGGCAAGCTAGACTTCTAGATACCTCTCCACAGAAACAGATTCCTGTGTGGAAGTTGGGCATTATTTAACTCCATTTGTCTCGTTCCTGATTTAGTACCACACCAGTGACGCTTTTCCAAAATATTTCTCTCTACATAAACCAGAAAAGCTTTACTGGAGCTGCCCTGTCTGAGTCAGAATTCCTCCTAAAATACATACGTATTTTTCCTGATGCAGATATACCTCTCAAACTGATCCACACTTTTATTCTCTCAGGACATTTGTGGAAAAGCTTATCGGAGAAATGTTGCTTTGAGAAATTAGATACAACAATTTCAAACCATTGTTGTCAGTGGCTGGGCACAGTGTTAGGAGCAAGAGCTGTGTGATCTCTGATCTGCAGGAATACCACCATTCCTGCTTTGAGAGCCCCACGGCTCTTCCCGCACAGAGTCAAAGGGTGCTTTATTTTCCCCTGTCCCACCAGCCCTGCCACACTAAGGCTCTGCACTCTCACAGGCAAAGGACTGGAGGACGCATGGTTGTGAGACAGTTTGACTACTTCTGACAACCTATGCCCCAAACTGAAGTCCCCTTTCCAGGAAAGTGCGGCACAGGGCAGCTGCTCCTTTCCTGAGAGGAGCGTGGCAGCTCGTGGCCGGTCCCCAGGTGCTTGCTCAGGGGGAACAGTGCTGTTTTCAGCCGGCTGCGGAAGCGTGCAGCATGTTAGCTGCTTCTCCCACGTGACCACTTACGGACACAGTTCCCCAAGCATTTGCACCCTGCTACGCTCCATGCATGCGTACACAGGGGACTGGGAGATTTTACTTCTGAGTAATCTGGAAAATAAAACCTTTAAAAAAAATTATTTCCAAAGTCTTACAGTTAAATTCCAGCAAATGCCTGATTGCTTTATAGTCAGAGAGGAAGTAATCTGTGTTGAGCTGTTTTGACACACTCTGTCATTACTGTGTAATTATAAAAGTGACAAAGTAACATTTATGGTTTGTAATATGCATATCTGTGTTTCAAAATGCAAACCTGAAAGGGATCAAAATGTACTAAATGCCCGTTTCCACACAAATAATGCTACAGATGACTCTTCCAGTAGTCAGGGTCTTCTCCTGAAAAGCACAGGATGATGCAGATGATGCAGTGGTTTTGACACAGAGTTTCACACTCTCTTTCTCTTACCATAGAAACCAAGAAAATATTTGTGGACATTCCATTAACATTTGCAGATAAGTAGAACTGAAAATCATTCTGCACACAAGATGTGGTGAGGCCGAACAACTAGATCATCGCTTCCTCTTTAGAACAGTTCTGACTTAGAATGAAAAAATGCTTTGCTTAGGAAAGCCACACCACCAGTGAGACAGGCTCCCCCCTCAGAGTTAGAATTGAAACAGAGCTGCTTGATAAAGCTCCATTTTTAGGATGAAAAAAGCAAGCACCTGCATCGGTACATTTCACTTACATTCTGCCTGTCCTGAAAATCTGACCCACACATAATGTGCCACACGGTGACTTCTCTGTAGGACAAAGAGCTTGCGCTCACATGCTGACGGAGATCCTAAATTCAGCGCAAGACTCCTAAATACTTGGGAGGTTGAAGGCTTTAGTGAGCATGTCACACTGCCTTCCTCACACCTAATACACTTCCCTCCTTTGCCTCTCTTAGACCAACCAGGTTCCTCCCAGCTGTCCCCTGACCTCTTGGCTCTGCCCCTCTGCCACATGCCAGTGGACCCCCTGACAGCACCACTGAACATGCCGAATGCCCTGCTGCTCCGGTGCAAACACCTGGGTGGACACGGCCTGCTGCCCCACCACGTCCCATGTGCCCTGCCTTCCCTCGCATTCCCCGTCTGCTCCCTTGCACATCTAAACTCCTCCCGAATTTCACACCCCTCCAAATGCTCCTGGGCCAAATTAGCTCCTTTTCTGCTGTTAGCCTCTCAGCCCGCTCTGCCTGCCCTGAGGATATCATATGACATTTGTATTTCATAGATTACACTACATACATACAAAAAGATTGAGAATAATTCACACACTGGCAGGAGTACGCACCTACAGGGGTAACTATGCTCCTCTTCCAGGGCACATTTTATGTTTCCACTATCCAGACAAGATGAGATGATATCAGATAAGAATGGTATCATAGCTGCAGACCACCGCCTCTAACTATTTAATTGTCAATAGATTTAGGCAGCACTTCAGGATGAAAATAAATAAAACATGTATCTGAGAGGCACTAGAAAGAAAAAGAACATCTGCAAAAGTCTACTGAGGCTGTATCTGAGCCCCTAAAGAAGGAAACATGCTCAGTGAGAAGCAAGGGGAGAGCTGTATTTTGAGTCAGATAGAGAACTATATTTTGAAATAAAGCTTTCTGCCTTATTATACCTGTCAGATGTTGCTATCTGGGACCATCTAGCCCCAAGAGTTTCAATCCTGCACTTCATGGTACCTGTTTCTGACGAAAAATCAAATTAATGGTATCTGCTCGCTAGCAATGTGAAGACAAGATGTAGGCATTGTGTCAGTCTCATTTAATTTCCATTTACTTTACAGAGCAGATTTTCACTTTTGGATAACTGCTTAATTTAAATGGATCTGCACCATACACAGCCCTTTCCAAATATAGTTGCTGTCTGCATAGCATACAGTTCAAAAACGACAAAGACAAACAGAGGTTTAGGGATGGGGCTGAGCAACATAGACACAAAAGACTACATTTTGGTTTGCCACAGACTTTAAGTACAGACCAATGCCCGGTTGCACAGCTACAGGAACAAAGCAGGGATCAGACTGTAACACAGCCGCTATGTCTGTGCTAGGAAATTAAATGGGACAGGAAATGTTCCTCTGGCACCGAGACCAACAGGCACAGAGTGGCCTATGTCCATATTATTAAATTCTCAGCCTCCCAAAAAAGGTGACCGCATGCAAACTGCTTATTGGGAATGGTCTTTGGTCCATGCTTAACTGTGCCTAGGGGACTGTCTGGGGAAAGGCTGGTTGGCATAACTCAAAATCATGCCAGGAACCATTCTAATAATGTAACAGTATAGACAATTGAGCCCCAGTACCCACGAATGTTTCCTGGCACTCTTTAATCTACCAGCCAGTGAGTCACGCTGTGGCCTCGGGTCTTCCTTTCACTCCAGAGAGCAGGCGTTTTGCTATGCTTCCCTCATCTCTGCTGAATCAGAGGGGGGTCCAGGAGGGCGATGGGGTGGGGGAGGCATGACCCACTCCTCATCTCACCCAGCAACTGATCTTACTTTACTGCAAGTGTGTTGTACAGGTCAGATGAAGACATACTGCAACTGCTTACCATCTATGAGGAGAATCTGACTGGCCCACATGTCGACATCTTCCTTTTAGACATCTAAAGCTGGATGAGATTAATTCTACTCTAGTTAGTTCTGAGGGGACTTTGAAGAGGCCTATAAAACCCTTTAAAACATTAGCTTCCATAGAAATCATGCCACAAAAACAATTAGCAGAATGTTTAAATTCATACAAAGTATCCTTGAATCCAAATAAAAAATCTTCTTCAAAATCTTTTGCTTTTATGATTGTGATTTCTACTGCACTCTTCTTGGTGCTGATTTTATTAATTACATTTGCCCTTAGACACCGGCTCATTTCATTGCTTAAAGCAGTTCAGCATCATGAAAGATTATTTGTAATTTTTTTTTTTAAGCTCCCTAACATTGTTCTTAAACTCAGTTATTTTGTTCATTTCTCACTAACGGGGCTTTCACATTATCTTTGGGGCACCTTTTTGACTCTTTTTAATTTATTTTTGTCCTTTCATTTTGATTAAAAATGAGGGAATATAGCTAGAGAATATACAGTGCAGTATGTAGAATATAGCTCTTTGGTGTTGCTTCGTGGTCTCCCAACCTCACAAAAAACTGTCGCTTCAAGTTGTTCAGGAGGATTTAAAGTGGAATCTTTCTAACTTCACTATAGAGATGCTCCTGCATGGCTGCTTCTTCAGGTCTGGGATGCTAAAATGACTTGCACAATTTTCTTCAAACTTTGTAGAAAATTTTTTCTCAGCCGTATGACTAAGCCTGACACATTCACCACAGACTAGCTGGAGAGGACAGAACTACAGATGGCTAGAAATCTGGGCTTGCATATTGATTGAAACCTGGCTTCAATCTCCACCGTGAACTGACTCTCTCCCTAACGCACCTCCCTCTTGCTTGCTAGAAACACTGTGCTGAACCTCCACAGAGTCTGACAACAAGAAATGCAATTTCTTAAATGAATATGCTTAAAAATGGCTCACTGATCTGACCATGTAACATTACTTAAAACGAAGTCAATGCAATATTACAAGTTGCTTAGGAAAATAAAGAATTTGTCTAATCATGTTTCGTCACCTGCAGTTTGGAATAGTGACTGACAACCAGGACTGAGCAGGGCAGAGGTGGCAATTCAGAAGGTAGGTGACACTCAGTTACGAGGTAATGGCATTTCTGCACGATCACAGACTCTGGCACTTGCCCTGCACGCTGCTCTGCGTCTGCCCGGGCAGCCCGAGGCAGCCCTGCTCCGCACTGTGCGGGCAGACCTCCGGCCGCCTCCAGCCCTCTCAGTGCCCACTCCCCCCTTGGCTTTTCTGCTCCAGCAGTGGGGACACTGCCCACCTCCCCTTCCCCTCCATGCCCCCAGGGACACCCCACAGACCTGCAGGAGCACCTAGGCCATGCAGGGAAACTTTTCGTCTGTGTGTGAGTCCCAGGATACCAGGGAAATGCCAGTCTGGAGTGTGCTGGAAGGCTGGAGAGCAAGGAGAGAGGAGATGAAGAAGGGAGAGAGGGATGATGATGCTTCGCTGCACCCTGCAGCACCTTGCATGGCAACCTCCAGCACAGGGAGACAGCCCTTCCAAAACCTGCCTCTCCAAAAGGTGTAACAAGGCCAAGACAGGTGATGGTAGCGTAGGCTTTTTAGCCTTTGTACAATGACTTCAACATATTTTTCATCCCTGGTTTGGAAGAGGAGTGAGTCTGCTTTCCTTGCTGGGGACTGCCTACTGTATTTTCCCATCACTATCCTTAAACCATTCGCTAAGTATTCTGCGTTTATAAAGCAAGCCTTGGATACTCTTTAATCTATCTCTGAAGACCTATTATTATTTCTAACTGTGATGGAGAAGGTAATAATCACTACATTATACCATGTGCTTTAGTTTCCAGCAATAATATCAGCCTGAATAATTACATTTGTTTAATCTCTTTTTTGAGTAGTGGTTCTCCCACTATTACGTGTTTTCAGTTCCATCACAGAGATAGGTATGGCTCGAGACAATGTTTTTTTCTCAGAGAAAGATGATTATATTTTGTCTGTTTATAGAAACATTAAAATAGTTCCCCTTTTAAAGTGAACCAAACTACCCTGGTGGCTTTTAGAAAGCACTTTATTTCCTGACAAAAGGTAAAAATGACATCCTTTCAAGTGCTATGGGTCTCATGCAGTGCACATGGTAATGGCTGTTGTGGGTTAACCCAGCAGGCACAGACATTCGCTCACCCCCACCCCCCAGTGGGATGGGGGAGAGAATTGGAAAAAAAGTAACACTTGTGGATTCAGATAAAGACAGTTTAGTAAGACAGAAAAGGAAGGGAAGAATGATAAAAGAATGTACAAAACAAGTGATGCACAGCACCACCTCACCACGTTTTCACCACCTGCCAACCGATGCCCACCCAGTTAGTTCCCGAGCTGTGGCACGCTCCAGCCAGCTCCCCCCAGTTTACACCCTGACCAGGATGCCATACGATATGGAACATCCCTTTGGCCAGTTTGGGTCAGCTGCCCTGGCTGTGTCCCCTCCCAGCTCCCCGCACACCCGCGGCCTCCTCGCTGGCAGGGCAGCATGAGAAGCTGAGAAGTCCTTGACTGCTTAGCAACAGCTAAAAACATCAGCGTGTTAACAACATTATTTTCATCCCAAATCCAAACCACAGCACTACACCAGCTACCAGGAAGCAAATTAACTCCATCCCAGCTGAAACCAGGACACAGCAATTTTATCTCTTTATTCACATTTGTCTCTGCTTTATGCACAAGCTTAATTAATTGCTTTGTGAAAAGTGGAAGAATTGTTGTTACTGTTTCATTAATTAAATCATCAAGCAAAAAATCATCTATTTATAGAAGACACAAATCCTGATCAGATGTACCACCCACTATCAAGTTGTTATTTCAGAATGTGATCTCCTCTTTTTGATGCTAAAACATTTGTGCTTTGAAGAAAGCAAGATTTAGCATCTACTGTAAGATAACTCGACCAATAAAGAAGCCATTCATTTCTTTGATGGTTTATACACACAAAACTAATCAGAATTTTACTTTTTGTATTTCTAGGAAGAACCACATAAGTCAGTGTGATGCTGCTGCTGCAGAATATTTCTAGGTACATCCGTTGTCAGTCAGAGTGCGTTTGTGTGTGTTTGCACATCATGTGCGTGTATATAAACACTACTGGAAGATATTTTGCCTACATGCAGTGGTTTTTACCTCAAAAGTCTCTGTGCACTAAGCAGCTATGTGCAACAGCTACTAGAAAGGAAAACTGGCTCTTAAGATGAGGTAATATTTTTAACCATTAGTGATATTCAGAACTTAACTCAAAACTAATACAAGGAAATATATTTCCATTAAGCAGCATATTTCATAGAATTCTCTATCGACACCGTACCGAGAATATTTTTGACAGACTACCTCAAACTTCACTTGAAAAGTGTTTTATCTTTTTACAGAAAGAAAGAAGCAAAAATAACATTAGCAACACTGCCGTACCTGATCCAGAGTCCTCAAAAGTCAAAGAAAGACTTGCCAGGGCTTACTGCGTATTAAAATCAAACCCATGATGCCCTAATCTCTGAGCTGCACAGCAGCCTTCTAAGGAATATGGGACAGCTCAGTTCTTTACAGAAGTGGTCAGCTTTGCATGCAATGAGGCTTGTGCTGATACTACAATGTATTTACATGTAGAAATACTTGACAACACTGAGAGTGACAGGCCTTAAAAAAACCCCAGCCATTCTTCAGTCATGTTTCAAGACTCAATAATCAAACAAAATATGCACATTCAAACAGTAAATTCTAATAATCTGTCTCAGAGCTGAAAAAAACCACAGAGGCAGAAAGAAATAAACACCGTTGGCTTCTTATGCTGATCAAGTCAAACATCTGCTAAAAGAAAGAAGAGAATTCCTTCCACAATACCAAAAGAAACAAAGCATTAAAAAAGTGGCAGCCTGTGACTGTGCTTTAGAATACAGGTCTTCTTCTGGATCTGCCTGCAGCAATTTGGCATGTTTCCACACGCGTCCGTCGCCTGTTGGCATTACCTAGCTGAGGGAACAGTCATAATACCTAGTACCAGATCTTGGGCCTTGTTCTAGCTGCTTTGCTCTACTCTAGGTCTTTAGATAGTCACAAACCCAACTCATCTAGCACCATACATATTCCAGCTGGGTGCAATCCAGCTCTTCTACAGTCTCTCACATCACTTATCCCCAGCCCCTGGGAAAAGGAGAACATGTAGCTCTAACTTGTGCCAAGGACCAAACTACAGCTGCCTGCATGCTGAGATCCCCAGAAGCTGCCCTTGTGACTGCCTGGTCTCTTCCCGAGTTCATCATGGCTAGACTAGACAATCTCAGCCTTACCACTTATGGTTTGGCTTTGCAATGAAGACTAGCTTTCCATTGCTACTAGAAAACCAGAGTCTGGTTAATAGAAAAAAGTCCCCCCCACTTCCTGGGGTGCGGTGTTAGACTTCAGTACTGAACAGAAAAGAACCTAAATAAAGCAAAACCATGGAGGCCACCACAGACCTCTCTCCCATGGAACTTGGGCCCACTTCTGTTTCAAACCATCTTTAACAAAAGGAGATGGTTCACAAAGAAAATATTGCTTCAAAGAATGGATTAAATACTGCCAGCTCTCTAGGTGAGAGGCTTTACTGTGGACTCTACAGTTGCTTCTAGATGAGAAAGAAGGTGGAATTAAAAAGCTTTTACTGAAGCATGACCCTCAAAATTGACCTGAACAAATGAGTCACTCTCAAAAATAAATCCTCTGTACCATAGGATCCTGAATTGTTATAGACTACTGTGAATAAAATGAAGTATTTCAGCTTGGGACTGTAAAAGACAGGAAACCTGGAGCAAAAAACTTTGACAAGATGCTGTTTTCATTCAGTTGAGAATGAAACTTAGGAACTAATGCTGCGCTTTGAGTAAATGGCCAGAGCAGTACAGGAAGGTAAGGATACAAACAGCAATCAGGTTATATAAGTAAGTGATGTGTACCTTGCTTCTACATGGCAGGGTAAACAGAGGATATAGGTGCATGAGCGGGTTAGTTGCTGAGTAAGAGCTTACCTGATCTTTACCCAGAATGTGTAATGAAGGTAAAATAAGCTCAGTCCCAATTCATCTGAAAATATTCCTCCAAATGTCTTTTATACTGAAAGTCTGATTTGGACACAAGTAGGCTCTGGCACATCTAAAATTAAGATATTTGTCTGTATAACTTATAAAGCTGATACACATGAGAAATTTCATATCTTTACTACATTTTAGCTACAGTTGTAGCTAAATTCTTCCTGTAACTTTGGGCTCTCTTCACTTCTATGGCCCACGAACTCCCAGCAGAAGCACCCGTCTACCAGCAGCACTAAGAGCTGTAACCCTTCCCTAGCAGGAAGCGAGCTCCCACAGCACCTGATATAGTGTTATGCACAAACACAGCTCTCCTTCCCCAAAGTAGATTGGGGGTGTGATGCCCCTTTTGGAACTGGAAACGCGCTCCTATGATACAGTCTACCACGGCTTGAGTAGGGGCCTGGAGGCAACATTTCATTGATAGCCTGGTATAGTGTATAAAAGGGCTGGTGGAGCAACATCTGTCAGTGATGCTCATGTGAAGCAATAACTTACAGTTAAACCTCCTGTATTACAGCAAAACCCAAAGGGAACCCAGGGCTGCAAACAAGGCAGCTTCTCTGCAGCAGAAGCTCCTCTTGGGATGTACCTGCCCTCACTACTTCACAAGGTGCAGACTTCAATCCCGTTATCACCATGATGGCTGACATGAAGCTGGACCTTCCTAAACCTATGGCATGAAGAAACTGGGCAACTCTAAACACTGCAAATCTGCTCTACATTTGAAATTGAATGCAGTGATTTTACTATGCCTTTAAATAAATGTATGGCTTTAAATTCAAGTAAGTGAAAATGTAAATGATATCATAGAGATGAAACTCCTGTGAAACACCTTTCAAGGACTCCTTGAAATTACATTTGGGAAACTAAACCCTCATGAAATATATTTCTAAAAACAAGTAAGAAAAGAGGTTTGGAAATATATAGGTTTCCAGAAAAAAAGAAAAAGATGAACTTTGTATATACAGATGCAATATATGGATATGTATATGTGTTTACACATGCTTAAACGTACCATAGATCACTAGAAATTAGTTGAGTTTTGAAGTAAATATCAGCAGGACAAGGACCTGCTACAGACATGTAATTTCACAGCAAAACCAAGGACTGGATAGAAAACACTAAAAGACTAGAGGGAGTCTTCAGGCTGTCTCAGTCTCACATTTAAGTAGCTTTGTGAGCTTAAGACCAACAAAATGCCAGGCACAATCCACCGACTTTCCAAGGCTATGAGCTTTGTAGGCATCTTTACTCATCAAACTCCTCTTCTTAGTCTCAACATGTCTGTGGGTCTTAAATGCAGATGGTCACACACCTTAGAAAGGCCTGTGATGGAGAAACGAGCATCTGCGTTTCAGCTGAAGCTCTACTGTGTGTGATGCATGTTTAGGCAGACAGATACCCTAGACATCTAGACGTTCTCAACAGAAGTTCATATGGAGTTCTACCTGGTGAAGCCTGTAACTAAGAGTGGTGGTGGAAGCAATATACGTGTTTGCATCCACATTAACATCTTGTACAGATGTTATTATGTTAATCTCAAAGTGGAAACTCAGCCTGAAGGGACTTAGCTGGCAGCTCCTACATCCAAGCAAATACTTTGACCACTAGGCTAGGGGTTTTTTGGGTGACAGCTCTTTCCTTGCCTTTGCTGAAGCCAAGTCACTATTCTGCCAGGAGTATCTGAGTCACAGGGCAAGACTGTGTCTGAAAGTAGCTGAGTGCTTAAGAACAATCAGCTGGAAGGGGCGAGGAGCCGAGTTTCTGGATACTGCTCTCTGGAATGTGTATGCATTTTACATTAGACCATCACTGGATAAAAATAAAAGCAGGCATTAATTACATTAAGCAGGCTGGATTCTACTTTGGATCTAGGCAGATGGTATTCCATCTCTCTGACTCTAATGGATGAGACTCATAAAAACTCTAGAAGATGGCACTCTTATTCTGTGGAGAAAGAAGCAACATCTCCTGCCTTGCTACTTCCTACACTACTCACTAGCCAAAACTTAGGACTCGCAGTACAAAGTGAAGCCCGAGTTTTCTAAAGAATCCAAAAGAAAATTTTCTTCACTTATAAATGCTAGAGAATTTTCTAAACTGATATTAAGAATCTGAAGATTTAGCAGAAAAACAGCATGTTACAGTTGGTCCAATACTAGGCCTTGCTAGGCTTTACTTTAAAGCCTGTATGATTAATTTACGTTATTTTCAAGAAGCCAGATTCCAAGGGAAATTAGTTACAGGTAACATTGTATTAGATGGATGAAAATGCTCTCAGTTAGTCTAGATCACTGAGGACTCTACTCCAGTGTGGTTATAGACTTATAAAAACATAAAATGTTCTATTTGTGAAAATGATGCTGTAGAACAGACTTCTACAGATGATTCATCTCTCTCGAAATTGATACAAAGCATCTTATTTAAGCTAAAAAGACATAATAGCTTAAGACAATACAAACAGGAATGTTCAAGGTAATGAGTGCTTTCATGTTACAAGTTCTCATGTCTGAGCGCACTGTATCAGGCTAAAGGACAACGAGATAAGAACAATATTGCTAGTTACTAACAAATGGCAGATAAAAGAGCTCTTCTGGATTCTGATTAAGTGACAGCATTCTACACATTCCTGTGAGTTGAGAAAGTTTGCCTGAGAATGGCAGCTATGTTACATGTGAAGTACCAGTAAACAAGCATATCTCTATGTTTTCAAATTCCAGCCTGAGTAATGGCTCTTTCCCTCATCTCTTTAACTTGAACAGAAGCTCCCTCTCTCCTTCTGGGCACGAAGGAATAACTTGCCATGCTTCAGTTTCCATTAAGGCATACAAATGTATATGCTGAAAGTAAAGAGAAGTTCTGTAGGACTCCATGGCTTCGAGCCAATGTTTACAGTCCCCTGGGTGGGAAATGCCGGGTGAAAGGCTCTCCGTGGCAGGCTGTAGGAGTCTTTGCTGTTGCCGCCAATGACCTTCTGCCTCTGTTTTCAAAGTAGCTCCCTTATTAACCCCTTGCACACTGTGTGCATAGAGGCCTTAGAGAGGAAACACTTTTTCTGAGAGTCCAAATCCACTTCCAGGCATCTGGTTGACAGATTCTGATTTCTGCAGTTGTTAAAGGAGTGTGGACTAATATATGTACTCTGCATCTGTTGTTGGAGCTGTGGCACTAAGACATATTTTTAATAGTCCAGAACTGACTTTAGCTGTGCTCTGCATGTTACAAAGTGAACGTTCTCAGCTTCAGGCAAAGAACTCAATTTACAGGCATAGGGGTAGTGAAACATGAGCATACTGAGTCTCCAGGAGAGAAGGAAACATCCAATTTACAGAGACATGTTTAAGTTTTCTCTGGCCAATCAGTAGCAACGTTGTTTGCTGGTAGTGGCAATACGTCCTCTTGGGGTCTCCTCGGGAGAGGAATGATACTTCAGACTGAAGACAGGCTGAACTGCCACTGGCGCAAAGGAGATACACCACCAGGGAGCACCCAGTGTGGAATGGAGACTTACTACTTTAAAATGTTTTGCCCCTCTCCTGCCTGAGAAGGAAAAATACAATATTCAGGAGGTCTTTTTCTGTGTCACAACCCTTTTGCTGCTCCGTGAATCATTCGTGGCATCTAACTGTTCAGGAAGAGTCCTTGTAAAAATGATAAAAATGGACATAGAAAAAAGGCCTTTTAAAATGTTTATTGCAATATGTAATCCATCCTTGAAAAGGGAGAACAAATCATATGGGATCTAATATTCAAAAACTAGTGTAAATGTTCTAATGGTCTCAGAGAGGGAGCCAAGAGTTCTTGTGATAGCATCAACCTTCCTACCAGCTGACCTGGGAATAACCAGTTTCATACTCCATGTGTGTTTCCCTGTCATCATCATCATGATTGTCCATGCCTTTTCCCCACAAACATCTGTTCTCAGAAGCAATCATTCCATGCAAAAATCTCCCTACATATTCCCTGCAAGGGAGTAAGAGTGCCTGCTACCTCCAGAAAACTTTCGTAGCACTAACAGCCACACAGGGACAGCAACATGCCACCCCCCTCCATGAATGTTCAGAGGAATTCCTGTAAACAACATCCTCATGCGGTCAGGAAATCCTTCAATGCGTGGCTCCATGGGTGCTGAGGAGGAGAGGAAAAAGATGCAGTGCTAGAAGCTAGAGCTTCTGCAGAGAGACCAAGCCCATGTGCCAACAGCTCTGGGATTGACACAGGTCAACAGTCCCTATTCTGCATGGTCTAAGGGACTTTACCTAAAGGTAGAGAAGGTACCAAACAAGCTGACAGGACCTCATCTATCCTTCTGAGGCAAAAAATGGCATGCATGAAAAGGCTAAAGTTACTAGGCTGTGTTAAAAAAGCCAGCTGGACATCTCCTATAAAGATTCAGCCTAACTCCAAATATGCAAGTAATTCCTACTGATTTCAGTGGAAGCTCTAAGTGGTTAGAGGAAGACATCTTCAGACAGTGGAATCATTTATGTTTAGATCTATCCTTGGTTTTAACTGTTCTTATTTTAAAAAGTAGTTTTAGAAACAAGAAAGTAGAAATAACCTATCTTTTCTAGGGAGTATACAATTCCATCTAGTAAATACTATCTATTTTTTTCTAGGAAAGTGACGGTCTGTGAGCAAAAGGAATTTTTTATGATAGCAAACAGAGAACATATTTAGTTCAGAATATTTTTCTTTTTTGTTAATATCATGACATTATGTTACTGCTGTTTAAAATCATTAATGATTGTGGGATCAGAAACTAAGTGTTTTCAAGAGCTAACAGTATGATTGTTTTTAGAAGGATACTCTCAGGCTGGATTCAGTCCAAGTTAGTTTTTGTAATATGAAGCTTTAACAAAACATGAGTTTAAATGACCTCTCCTTAAGCTTTTTTATTTACAAAGCATCTTTAAACACCAGCTAAACTTTGTTTTGTTTTGGGCTACTGCAAGAAAATTTGAAAATGAAACTTGTTTGAAATGAGGTAGGAACAAGAATAAAATAACCCATTAGCATAATTCTGCAGAAGGAAAACAGAAGTGAGTGGCAGAACTAATGAAAAACACAGAATGGATTTTACATCCTTGAAGTTACAGTAAAGGTGTTATCAGCAACAATAAAAGAGGCTTCTAGTGCTCCTTCTGAATAACTGAAGTGTTAGTCTGGCAACATGCCTTCAAGTCAATTATGTGGAGACTCACAGTATTTCTTAAAACAATTCTGGGGTGTAATCTTGAGGCTGAAAAATAACGCAGAGTACTGCAGATGACCTCTTTTAACCATCCTGCCGTTCCTGTCTCTAGGACCTGGGATGAGTGACCGCTGACTGGGAAATGCTCTACACAAGAATGCCATGTCTTGTAGCTCACGTGAGGCACAAATGTAATTTTAATCAATTATATCTCAGGCAAGTACGAAGCAGCTTACTTACCGCTCCCATAATAAGTGATCTATAAATCAGCTTCTTTTTCAAAGAAAAACTTCCAGTGAAGTTTTACTTATTTTATGAATAGTAGCTCACTAGCATGCAAATATATGATTTTTCATTTTCAGAAGAGAAAAAGATGAATCTGCAATTTGGAAGGGAATTTTGGTATCAGTATGCTAAGCACAGACCTGCTCTTGATCTTTGCTGACTTCAACAGGACTGAAGTAGTCTCATGCCTGTCAGTGATCAGCAGCTAACCATACTCATCTCTACCATAGATCTGACCCTTTTCTGCATCTAGTGTTTTTACACTGCTTTGACAGCTTGTTCCCAACTGACGTCCCTAATTGTGAATAAATTACATTTATAGATGCTATTAGGGACTGGAAATACGTAGAGGGTCTTTCAAGTGAATAAGAATCAGTTTCCACATGTGGTAGGATACACAATGGTTGGTTACAAGGGTATGAAGAAGGGATCCATGCATAGGAAACAGTACATATATTAGTAAAAACTGAGTGATTTTGCACCTTGGCTTTTACTGAGGGAAACAGAAAAGTCCTCTGAGACTCTCTCAGAACTCTGCAGATTCCTTCTAGTAGGGGACAACCATCAGACGCAGCACATATATAATATATTCTAGCTCCTAGCATGGCCTATTACTGAAGTTATCTGTATAAGACCCTGTTTTCAGCAGTTTTTAATGTCACCAAAATTTCACTGATTACAATAACATTCTCCATGTTGGATTTCTCTGGAATATGCCCAGCTTTATTGGAATATATCAGTTTAAGCTGTTCAGGGGTTTCCACGAGTGAGGCTAGGGAAAGATACATGGTTTGCCCATCTTAAATTCTGGTGACCTTCTTTATGAGAAGCTCTAGTGCCCTTATGTTTTGGAACAAGGGCTGTGGAACTTGGCCTCTATGTTAAGGGGGTGCCTCTTGCTATTCTTGTAAAACTTGGCTCCAAATTTGGCCATGTCATAAATCTGAAAAACAGCACATGCTCAGTAAGGATTTATACTAGTGTATAACTATTGCACTTTCGGAAGGTTTTATTTTCAATAAGTATGCTTCAGGCCAGTTCCAGGGGGCTCAGCGGGACATCATGGCATCTCAAGCTTCTGACTAAGTGCAGAAAGCCTGTTACTCTATAAATGGTCTATCCCATGTTTGAAGAGGAACATATCAGACTCAGCCACAGAGATGAAAATAGCTGGACACAGTGGGGGAAGAGAGTATGAAAGCCGGATTAAGAGAAGAGAATAAGACATCCCCCTGTTGGTTGAAGAACAACTGGGAGTGGGAGTGTGTGGAGAGCTGAGGTAGCTGACACTGACTGAGAAAGAAGACTATGAGCTATGGAGGGAGGAAGAAGAAGAAATGACCAGTAAGGCGTATGAGACTGGGATCAGACCGAAACTTTTAAAGGAGACAGGGACTGCTGAGCAAGGCATAAAGCTGAAAGCAGTGGAGACTGTGAAGTTGGTGAGGAGCATGTCTGGAGCCCAGTGGGAGGGCAGACTTCACAGAAGATTTGGGGTGGGAGCTGGATTTAGTAGATAGAGGAGACTGAGAAGCAGGAGAATTGGGAATACAGGTTTGAGAGGAAGGAATAACAGTAGTTGTGTATTAGAAGATGAATGGGAATCTGGGAAATCCACTGGCAATGCATCCTGCCTTCTTCTAGTTTAATCCGCTACTTATGACAGCCATCCACTACAGCCAGATATTCTGCTAGCTCAGGCTGAAGAAATCTATGTGACTGACCCATAGGTTCAGCCCTGATGATAACCAGCGCGTACATGAATATAATGCCAAGTGAAGGAATTCCATTTAATTAATATACTTTCTTTTCTTACAGAAGAAAACTGCACATGTGCAAAGAAATAATGGAATAGATGACTTCCATATTTTGCAGCTAAAACCGATCACAAAAAAATCTGCCCTAAAACCAAAAACACAAACAAATGAAAAAACAAAGTACTAAATGCCAGAAAGAGCATGTGAGCCGGGAAGTGAAAACAAGCCTGTGGCAATAAAAGCCATTGGTCACTGGAAGATGGTTCAAGTACATCCAAAAATGCCGTAGGAATACATGACAATTTAAGCTCATAACAATAATTTCTTCCCCATCAATTGAACTACAGACCTGCTGTAGCTGCAAACCCTGTCACTGCCTACTGCAGTTGGTTCTCTTCTCTGTACATATTGATAGTATTCACACCAACTTTAACCTTTGGAGAGGCTGCCTAATATCTGCAAGGCTATTTTACCTGTAGAAGAAAATAACAGCAACCTGCTCTTCTTTTTTCTGTTCTTTGCTGTGCACTAGTAGTAGCAAAATCACTTCCTACATATATGTACACATACATTACTATTTACATGTACAGTAAATCAGGAGTATAAAACTTCCTTAAAAAGATGTCAATACTTTAACTGTTTTATAAAGAAAATAGAAAAACTGTATCAAACTAGCGTGCTTATGCAGCCTCCTGTTTTTATCCTAGTGTTAATGCTATATTGTGGGCTTTCCCTTATTCCAGATAACTGTAAGGACTGATTTCATTGATGAGTTTAAAAAGGCAGCATTCACTGCTACTGAGGGTCTCCTCGTTGCAGCTGTTGCTGTGATGGGTTGTACTTAATGAAATTTTCTCCCTCTTCTCTCTGAAAACTTAACACCTATAATTTAACATTTAAAACACAGCCTCTGTTTAAGCATCTCACAACAACAAAAATGCATATGTATTGACATCATTTTATTTCTTGTAAGAAAATCATTAGATTCATGCAGCAACAACTGAACGGCTCCATACACAGTATATAGTTAAAACTGCACAACTGAAGCCAAAATATGCACAGCTAAAAGGAATGTTACAGGGGGGCCTCTCTTAGTGAACAAAGCAGGCTCAGTTTGGCTCTTTTTCCCTAGCGCTACCACATCCGCACATCGTTAGTTGGAAAATTCCAGATATATGCTGTAATTTTTTGTGCTTTTTTTTCCCAGTACACTTGAGGCTTTAGTGTCCAGATGCCATTTTCCCCCCCTTATCTGTCCCTGCTAGTTTGGGTCTTTGCCAGTTGTGGTCAACAATTAATACAGCAAAAGAAAAATACAGTACACTCCCTGGCAACTGGCAGAGGCTCACAGGAAATACCAAATAAAAACTTTATTATGTATTGTTTAACTATTTTGTTTGCCTGTGGGCCACCCTGTTGTTGGTGTAATTTAGAAAAGCATGCTCCATCTGGATGATCTGTGCGCAGGCTCATTGTTCCCAGAATCTGTCACGCACAATCTCTGCTTCAGCCTGTGGCCCTCTGCAGAAAGAAGCAAAGGCATGGCAGCCCTCCAGCCTGCATTCCTTTTCATTAGACAACTTGTGACCAAATGTTAGAATAGAAGAGTAACCTTTTAATATTCATGTAATTAATTTACTTTCCCCTTTAATTATAAACCTTCACATGAAAAGAAGAAAAATAAAAAGACTTCCCTTCATGATTCTCCTCCCTCCCCCATTCTTTCTATTTGCTTTTTGGGACATGGAAGGTGCTGGGAGTTTCATTATACATAGGTATATAGACCTTTGTCTTTTGGGAGATTTGCATGGTCTTAATATATTTATGGGCTTTTACTTTATGAATTATTTCCTCTGGTATGTGGAACAGATTCTGAATTATAATAAAATGCGAGAAATTAAATTTTTTCCTTCTATATGCCCTTGCAGCATCTGCTTCCTTGTCTTAATCAGTGGGGTAATCCATTGAACACAAAGCCATTCTTCTATATTTGAAAACACAATAGACATCTAACTAAAGTTCCCTTTCGTACTAAGGTCAGCATATGAGTAAAAATACTGTGTCAGCTGGGATTTTGGCTGTGCAGACTTCGGTGCACAGGCTGTGCTTTGTCAGTTCTGCTTTCCTGGAAGCTTGGTGCCATTTTTTTCAGCTGAGGTTTGACCAATACTGAACTGGCTAACATGATGCAAAAGTTTGCTCCCCACAACTCAAAAAGTGCATTTGATTGTCAGGGAAAGTATCTGATGCCTCTGGGTCCCAGCATATGAGTTAATTTCAGCCCACCGAACCGGGGCCCTGATGTCCATGTGACTAGTTTACCTCTGTGTTGCTGCAGACCATTCACATGAATGCAATGATGGTAGGTTGTAATTCGAGGAGATGAAGCTAAGACAGAAATTGCCTGTCTTAAAGTTGCGACTTTTAAGTTCTTATTGCCTGATTTTGATTGCAGTTTCAAGAGATGATGAGTACAGTAAGGACTCACAGAAATCCACTTGGCATATCAAAGCATGGGGGCCCAAAAGCAGCCAAGTATCCTATATAAGATGCAATGGTTTCTATGGCAACTGAGGAAATGTTACTGAACTTCACTCATTTTTCTTTTACTAAATAGGTATATTGCCATGTTAAATCTGCAAGTGATCAGCATAGATGTTAGTGGTTTTGATTAGTTCATGCACCAACCCATCATAGGAAAGTAGCACAAGAGGTTTTTTTGTTGTGGCCACGTGGGCACAATGATAATGTAACAAGTCAGGATGTTTTAGACGAGGGCAAGACTTAAAAAGTTTCTGGAATGTCTTTTACTTCGTCTCAAAATAGCACTTAATTGAGTTGGAACAATTCTGTCTGTGAAGCACCTTTAGCAGGGAATAGAACAAAACTGATGTCATTTGTCATATTAATTGCAAATTCAGGGTATAATATTTCACATATTCACTAGGAAAGAATTTCATCTATGTGACAAATTAAACTGCTCACACATAAAAAAGTAGCATCTTCTGTCCAGAAGGCAAAGCAACAGCTGGAATTAAAAGTGAATTCAAACACTCCTTGGCCTAAAGCAACATGAAATTAAAATAACTCAACCAAGCAAAACCCAACAAAAGTCCTTGTCATTTTACTTAGTATGGCCTCATTTTCCCTGTCAATGCAATGACTGTCCCAGGCTTTTCATGTCTCCTCACTTTCTTTTTGCTTTCTTTTCTCCTAGCTTCCTCTATGTGCACTACACAGACTGCTAGGAACATGCCATCAAATATACAGTATTTGCAGAAAACAAAGATGTTAGGAACTGTGCTAAGCAGAATTCAAAGAAAGAGGAAGGATGGGCTGTATTCTAATCAAGCCACAACAATTTTTAAAAATATTACAGTATACCTACGACAAGTCATTAAAGATATAACAGAGGTCAAGCTTCTCCTAGAATTCCAACCTTCTTCCCCATTTCCACTCCCTGACCAAATAAGCTTGAATACTAATGTAAAAACTCAGTAATTTATTTTACATGTATTTGAATTACATTTCTGAGAGGTTAAAACCCTGACAATGAAGAGCAATATGCACAACTACACACAGATGCTTACAAATATCAAAGGAGAGTAATACACTCACATAAAGGAATCATTCCTCTGAAGACTAAGAGATATTTTATAAAACATTGATTAAAATAATTATGTTGACTAATATGAAGAATTAATATATTAACTAGGGATGTATCACAGTGCAAAAAGTTAATGCTTGACCATAAATATGGAATATGATAAAATGTCTTCAAAAAAGGGTATGAAATAAAACTAGATCTTGATTCAAATTTGTACAGCTCTTAACACAATGATGTTCTGCTCCATGATGAGGGAGTCTCAAAAGAAATCATTTCTGCTGAGGTAATTGTGACAGCACAGGCTTAACTGTAGACAAGTTCTTTTCTGATGTCAGAGCATAAACCTGTAGTTTCTCTGAATGAGCTCAGCCTGACAGGATGGTCCTGTAACTTCCCTCATTTTACAGCCTATCATCCTCAGTTCCACTAACCCAATCTAGAATCCTCTACAGCGTAAATACTGTCCCATTGCCATAGGTATACATATACATGCAATGCAAGCGGACATTTCCTGAAGACAGAGGTGGAAGCACGCAGGAAGAGTTCTGTTGAGTTCCTCACTTTGACAAGGTGCTTATACAAACACATTAATTCTCGGGAATGCCCAGACCAGTGTTCAGAGCAGGACATTTCAGTCCTGAAATGAATGTTCAATCAGTATTGAAGGGCTCCTCTTCTCCGTCTTAGCATGCGACTCATCAGGAATTATTGAGGGGTTTGTGCTCACACCTCTGGGTTCCAGAGCCTAAAGGACACGTAAAGAATCCTCAAAAGAAAATGTTAGGCAGAACAGATATGATTGTCTGTCCAATACTCATGCTGTCTTTTCAAACTTCTGGGCTTAATTACACCTACTGTGTATTGTGTTATGCACGTTATTAATCTAATGTAAATCTAATGTGAACATCTCAAGGTAAAAAGGGAAAGCTTCTCTGCCATTATGATTTGCATAGCAACACTGAAAAAGCAAATTAAGACCAGGATATCAATTGAATTAAAATCTTAACTCACTTCAGTGTCATAGAAAGCAGCAAGTGAACAGAGAGTCTATTTCAATGCGTACCAAATACAAAATACATAGTTCCCTTCATCTTCAGATATCCTTCAGGATAAAGTATAAAACGCCTTCCATTTCTTCACACTAGTTATCTGCGTACTGTAGCCTACTACCACTGCTTCTGATGTTACTGAAGGCATAGAGGAAAAAAAATCTCTTTGGTTTCCAATATGACTTAAAAAGCTTCAGGTATTTTGCGTATTTTTGATTGTACTTGCCTATGATATGGGAAGATGTTAATAGTTTTCTTATTTAAAAAAATTTTTTTTCATCCCTTGGTGTGAAAAATAATAAGAAAAACTTACTAGTGGAGTACCCATGAAGAAGAGTGACACAATACACACAGTGATATTGATACTCAATAAAAATAAGCATCAGCATCCACTTATCATGAAAAGTAAGTTCTGCATAAGCATATGTCGTGGTTTAAGCTGGCAGCCAGCAACAAGGACCCAACAGCTACTCGCTCACCCCTCCTCTTCCCTCCCAGTGAGATGAGGAGGAGAAACAGACAAAAGGTAAAACTTGTAGGCTGAGATGAAGAGAGTTTAATAAGAGAACAAAGTAGATACTGATAACAATGAATATGCAAAACAGATGACATACAATACAGTTTTTCTTACCATACAATGACCAATTTGCAGTCAGTCCTCAAGCAGTGATCGAGGAACCCAGAAGCTGTGAATTTCGCGTGTTTCGCAAAACTCCCGAAAAAGACCGAATGCCCTGAAAAGTTCGAACTCCAGGCCAAGAATTGATTCAAACTCACGAAAATGAGAAAGAAAGATTCCTTCCCTCCAGCCAACCTGCATTCATAAATTCAGCATGCCGTCCATGGTATGGAATATTTCCATTGGCCAGCTTGGGCTATCTGTCTGGCTGTGCTCCCTCCCAGCTCCTGCACACCTGCTCATTAGAAGAACAAGGGAGTCTGGAAAGAGTCCTTGATTTCACAGCAAGAACTCAAAACATCAGTGTTATCAAAATTCTTCTCCTACTAAATCCAAAACACAGCAGCTACTAGGAGGGAAATTGACTCTATCCCAGCGGAAACCAGGACAGCATGGCAGTTCCCCTCTCGGACAACCTGGTACGTGCACACTGTCCTGCAAACTAACGATGTAGAGAAGGGTAAATAATAGCTCCTTAATCCATTCCTGGTGAATCTATTCTTGATAATAAAATTTCTTGAAATGGGCAAGGGCTGGAGCCATCAGGCAGATCTGGATGACAAACAGTGCTCAGAATAGAAGGGAAATGAGAACATGTACACATAAAAAAAAAAAAAAAAAAA
>Ga0065711_1000564_pt1 | contig 61774 bp, 28 predicted proteins | sample Hoacrofraction12_FD_59098 | JGI IMG/M metagenome (GOLD analysis project Ga0065711, IMG submission 59098) | Hoatzin crop microbial communities from Cojedes, Venezuela - Epithelial fraction 12 v2 (version 2) | ecosystem: Host-associated > Birds > Digestive system > Esophagus > Crop | place...
TGGGAGACTCGGGCAGCATATCGGAGCGCTCAGAATTCAGTGATTTTTATATGAGGGTATGCTGGAATTGCTTGTCCAGTTCACTGTGATTTCTAACTTGCTTACAGACTGATAAATTTTTGTGAAGTCATCTGTGCTTCCTTTGTGATCACCATGTTCTGTACTTGATAAATTGAGCCGCAGGGGCCACCAGCTGTCACCTAAAGCTGCTCACAGTTGGCTCTACTATTTTGTTGGGGGAGAGGCTGATTGAGCCATGAAGCTTTTTTGTTGTCCCTTAACATTCTGTGGGCTGTGTGTAGCCCTACTAGGAGGAGCTTTGGAGAGCTGGCAGTTGTATCTTTTTGCCAGTAGCTCTTAAACTGGCCAACATGCAGGCCCCTGGAGACGAGGGCAGAGGCAAGGAAACGAGCAGGCAGCATGTGTACCTGAAGCCTATGTATTAATCCTGTACTCAAAACAATTTCAGTCATCCCATAGCTCTCCTGAAAGTGTTCTTCCTATTCAGGTAATCAAGGCAGCTGCTGACATGGACAGAGAGAGAGTACTGAAGAAATCCATTGAAATGAAATTCCTCACTGGCTATGAAGTCAAGGTATGGAGCAGAAGGGTCTGCTTTTAGTGGTGGCTGGTGGTAAGTTTGTGGTGGCTCTGTGGTTTTCCCCAGATTCCTTGATGTGTAAAAGCCAATGTCAGTCTGAAAGCTGTGGTGATAAGGGTGAGGGAGGAGAGCAGGAAGGGTTTTGGCTTTTGTTCTCTCACTTCCTTTTGGGAGCAGTAACTATGATACAGCTAGCCCCAAAACCCAAAGCTGCCCTTCCTTCTCTCCCCCAGCAAGACCCAGCAGATGCTGATGAGTGCTGAGATTTTGTGACTGGGCATGTGATCTTCTGTAAGGTTTAGTTGCCTGAAACTGTGTTAATTGAATGTTCATCAGTCTGTTGGGGGCTGGAGGCTACCTTCATTGTGGGTACAGGTAGATATTTCTCTTTAGCCGCTGGTGTTAGTGCTAGCGTTTCTCCTTTTCCTCCCAGGTGGTTAAAATGGCTAGTGATGTTATTTATGCCTCTCTCCTTTTGGGCAGGAAATGGAAGATGCCCACTTAAATGCTGTCCTCATCCTGGGAGAGGCTTTTGCGTCTGAGGAACCTTTTGATTTCGGCAACCAGAGCACCACTGAAAAGATCCATGGTTTAATCCCAGTGATGCTGAAGCATCGGCTTGTCCCTCCGCCAGAGGAGACCTACTCTCTTCATCGGAAGATGGGGGGCTCTTTCCTTATCTGCACCAAACTGAAGGCCAAAATTCCCTGCAAAAACATGTTCCAAGAGGCGTATAGCAAATATTGGAGCAGTAGGGGCAAGAAGCCAGAGGAGTAGTAAGAATGAACTAATGAGTCTTGTTCTGAGGGCACAGTTCATCTAAGCCTTGCAGAGAGCGTTCTAGCCTCCCATGCGTTGCACCCCAGCTCTCCATCCTCTTGAGATGCAGCAGCCTGTGCCCTGGAAGCAAAGTGTGCGTTTCACGAGGACAAAGCTGTTCTTTCATGCTGTGTCTGTCCTACACTGCCAGTACAGTCCGCAGCTTGCAGGAAACTCTCTTCTTGAGTGCTTCTGTACTGTTACAAGGCACCAGCCAACAACCTTGAATGCATTTTTAACAATATGATGGTGGCTGCAAAATTGATTGGGTTTTATAACGAGTAGGGGAAGGAGGACAAGAGCAGTATTTAATACTGAAACCTATTTGTAATTCTCAAAAAAATGTTTTTTTTTTTAAAAAAACCTTCCCTCTTTCATGCTAAGGTGGAATTCCAAGTAGTTTTCATACTGTGAATTATAGAATGAAATACCAAGGTGTACCCTACCACAGACACATTCAGCACCTTCCCCCCATTTTTGTAAGTCAAGTGGTGGCAGTCAAGAACCCTCCTGGATTTTACTGGCATTGATTTAATGCAAGGGGCGTGGGTGGGTGTGGGTGTGTGTACATAGGATGAAGTTTTATGCTTTCTGCCTCTTTTTGGCTTGCAGGCTAAACATAGGAAATATTTTAAGTCTGAGAACTGAGTGCCAGTCTCTTTTGAACACACATGTACACTCACACAACCCACCTCAGTTCTGGGAGTCAACTTATGTGATCAACAGAGCTGTATCTAAGCACAAATAGTGGGATTCTTCACTGTCTGGTAGGTAGCAGCTTTCCTGAGGGCGAGTTAGATAAGCTACAACCCTGACACCCATTGCTTGCTGGACTCCTAACCAAGAACCTAGTCTGTCTGTCGCTTGTTTTCCTGCAATGCAGAACTTATGGCAAGGCAGACAAACACGTAATGTCTATCATGAGCATTTCCAGATTTTGCTGAAATGTCACGCATTTAAAACCAGACACACAGTTTCAAACTATTGGAGTCAAGCTAGGAAATTTACTTAGATTTTTGTACAAAGCCTGTACCTGTACGACTTCCTGATTTCAATAAAAAAGTGCTTGTGCGGTGGGCCTTCTGCCTGCAGTTTTTTCATCTTCTGGTGTGGTAATGAATAGCCAAGTGAACCATGTCCTGTTCTGTGGGATAAACAGGACTTGAGCAGGAGGAGAAGCTTCCAAGTCTGCTCTTGTTGCAGTTGTTTGCTCAAAGAACCGCTACTATCCTTGTAAAGCCATCTATCTATGGCCTGTTTATTCCTTCATCTTTCCATTGCAGCTGTGTCACCAGTGCTAACAGTGATAGTGACAAGTTTACCAGAAGCCAGAAGGATGTCAGCCTCAACAGCTGTGTGGCCATGAAAATCCCTGGTAACTTGTTTTCTTGTTTTCCTTTGTTTTAATCACTCTGTTACCAGTCTTCTGGACACAGGTCTTTTTGCCTTTCCTCCACTTGTGATGAAAGAGTGGCTGTTGGAGTTGGTGCTTACCTGGTGCTAATAAGGCAGATGTCCTTACCTGGCAAGTGCCAGGTATGTAGCAGCAGGCTCGGCTGGTCCTACTCAGTTAACACAGCCCAGGAATGCAGAGGTTGTATGATCTTAAACTGCAGTACATAAAGATAATCCTGACTATGCTGCTGTTTAACTTTGGACACTGATAGAGCAACTTTCCTTGTTTTGGGTTCTGTTAGACACTGTTTAGTTTTTCTCCTTTGGATATAGACCTTGCAGCTGCAAAAAACAGTGGAATTGTTTGAGATGTTAAATGCTTATGTTAAAGGTTAAAAAACAAAGTATAAAAAGCTGACAAGGGAATTGCATTAGGTGAGCTTCAGAGCAAAATTTCTGAAACTGAGGATTCAGAGCCAGTATGTTCAGAGAACTTGCAAAGAAGGCAGAATAACTCAAAGAGCATTACACTTTTCCAGTAAGCCCAACCAGGTGAGATTAGTATGTGCTTGTTCATGTGACCACGGATCTTCTATATACCATGCTGGGGCATGAGAGTTTAACTCCCAGCAAACACTTCCCGAGAGAGAGAGAGCGCGTGTTTAACATCAAGCTGAACAATGGAGTGAGTTGTTTTGCATTTGCCTAAAGGGTAGCAAGTAGCAGAAGGCAAGATGTTTATTAGGAGAGCTAATCAGAGCACTCAGTTCCTAATTCTCCTGGCCTTTTGTGTATGTTCTAAAAGCATTAATAATTTCTCTGGTTTTGTCCAGAGATTTGTGACATGAGGAATTGCATGTCAGTAAGAGCCATAGAGAAAAGTCGAGTCAGAAACACAGTGCTGTGGCTTCAGGTCAAAGTCATGACATTTTACAGTGAGCAAGAACACTTGATCACTGCTGCTTGCTCTGTACCAGCTAGCACATCTGCTTGAACTACACAGGTAGGTTGACAATATGAATATTTCTCTGTTGCAGCAAGCTTCTAAGTTCTAGAAAAATCCTCTTGCAGAAACCAGGTCTTCGTTCCACCTGGTAACTGGAGATTAAATCTGCTTCTCTGAAGACAACGATCTTCCATTCTAAAAAATCAAGATTCAGGCTACGTGTGGGAGCAGTGATTTTCCTAGCTTCTTGCTTTAGTCAACCTGGCTACTGCATCAAAAGGGAAGATGAATGCTGGGGAGCTGAACAGGAAGCCTAACATGCAGTTCACTTTCTGCTTTTCTAATGTCCAAATCCCTTGACAGTAGAAGGCCCATTTCCCAAGACCTTCACAGCTGTGATGGTGCAACTGAAACCCTGGGAAATCAGAAATATAGCACTGATTGTAAAAGTCAAGAGCACAGGAAACATGGTATTTTGCAGAGCTACAGCAGCTAGGGGAGAACTGCAGTGGCCTAAATAGGATGAGCTTAAATCCCCATAAGCTAGAGTAGGGGGCTGAGAAAGTAGTGATTTTGACTGAAGGAGAGGGACAGGAATCAGAATTTTCTGTGGAATAGGAAGCCTGTGGCCATGCAAGAAGTGTGAAGCGTGCTGACTGTTCCTGGCGGTCTTTGACAACGGGCAAATGCCCAGGCTGGCACTGCTGGCAACAAAGGCTCAGTAACAGCATAGTCCTGCTGTCGGGAATGTGTGTGACAAAGGCATGTAATCAAATCCAGGACTTCTACCAGTAGGGTAATGAATGAAGAGGAAGATGTCCCCAACAAACAGTCTCTGGTATGGAGAAGCACCCAGGCTGGCTTGTGAGGGACTGGTGGATGATGTGAAAGGGTCAGGGCACGTGCAAAACTTCACAGGTATTTTGAGATGCACAAAAGTCAGTTTGATGGTGGTAGCTCAGAAATAAGTAAGACTCTGGCCTCTCTAACTAGGACAGCTGAAACATTTGATGTGTAACTAAATGAAGGAGGAACATCAGAAAGAATGACTGCAACTATTGACACAGAACAGACAACCTAAGAAAAGGTCAGGAAAACTGTAGCTGACTGATGGAAGATGAATATACTGAAGTATAAGGTGGCTTGACATTTAATTTTCAAAAAGATTTTTGTAACTTCTTCTGAAAGCTATTAGAGCTAAATTGATTTTCTCATATTCATTTTCTTCTCATTGTGTGCTTGTGCAGATGTGTTACAACATGCTGATTTTATTTTCAGGAACACCATTATTCCCCTTTCCATTTCCTCCTTAAAGTTTAATGGGGGGAGGCAGGAAAAAAAGACACACCATCTGCATTTCTAACAGTTCCCTGTTTTATTGCAGTACATCAAAGTAGGTTAATATTAAGTGTGTTACCAACATAAAATATTGGTGGTAAGTCATTTTTACATTGTTGACTTTCCACCTTAAATATTTCTGTGCAAAAGAATCTACATCATTGTTCTGTAGCAGAGAATCTCTTACAATGTCCCCTACAACACTGAGGGCATTAAACAAAATAGTGAGAAGAGGCAAAAAGCAGAATCTTTCCCCCACACGCACACTTGTCAGCTTTTATACTCTAAAACAAAAAAGTGATTACATCTATGCCATGCAAAACTGTACAATAATATTACAATGAAAAACCTAAAAAACATTTTAAAAATAAATGATATGAAACTGTCATACATAAAAAGGCAGATATAATTGCTCTGAAATACGAACACTGGTTTGTTTGTGGATTTCTTCCCTGTGGATGAGACTTTCTTAAATGCAGAATGAAAACAGGTTGTACTGAGCTGCGACTGGAATGAGAGACAAAGTAGAGTTGGAATTTAGACTGGAAAGCCTGCAGCAGAGCTGTTTCTGGGGGTGTTTTATCAAATACAGTGTAAACCTAATGCACGTAGAAGGGTGCAGTTTGTGTTAGTGCAGAAAGTAGTCCCATTTCCTCCATGAAACTGACTCCTATTAACAGAGAAAACACAGCAGAAGCTACTATGTGCCACTTTGATTCTCAGACTAAGGCTCAGGAGGTGTGAGTACTTACACTGCAATAAATTTTACCCTTAATGTATTCATTTAAACAGCCTGCATAAAATGGGGGGGGGAACCTTCTTCCACCCTAGAGCAGGTTTGTCCTGTCATTCAGGGTCTGGCCATGCAAGACAATATGCTGCCAGAATCTGTTTCTGTATTAATTCTCCAACTGTTTTGTTTTGAAAGGCTGATGTACTCTGTGAACCAGTTAGATGGGGTTAAACTACATTTCTATAAATACACTATGCTTTTTGGACTTTTTTGGTATGACAGGACCCTTAACTCCCCTCTGCCGTGTACCTGAGAATAACACACCTGGCTTGTAATTTTATCAGAATCAAATCAAAGCGCTAACACTCCTGACTCAGTTTTGAAAGTTGTTAAAATGGGCAAAATGCACATTCATAACAAGCCACAGCAACTAACTGAGAGGAAAAGCAGCAACTATTTCACCACAGCCTCAGGAATGTTTTTTTGAAACCACCAGCTGGCTTCTACAGGTCAAAGGCTACAGAGAAGAGTACTGTAACCTTGCTTTTGTGTCTATGAAATGTGGAAGGAAGCCATGTATCTGTGTGCGCACACGTGCAGGGGAAAACTATTTACCAAACCTTTTTCCTTCTATAACCTGGAATCCTTAGTAGCTGCCTGAATCTGTTCAGATCCTTTGTTGCTATCAAAAGAGAAAAAATATGCAAAAACCCAACAAGCCATATGTTTAAGCAGCATCAAAAATGCAAACAGCTTCAGTCTCAGCCAAAAGGAAAAAATCGGCTAGATACATACTGTGTACAGAGAACATATGCTACAGTCAGAAATTCAGTGGGAGATTTTAAGCTCCCTGAACAAAATGCAGCCCTCTAACTGTGAAGCTGAAGCAATGCTACAGTACAAAGTAGCAAACAACAAACCTTAAGAGACAACTGCCTTTGAGATACCAGTCAAGCGTCTTACAGTTCAAATGACCAAGTTACTTTTCCTAGCCCAATGAGTATTTAAAAAGCTCAGCTACAGTTACATATGTTTTCAGTGTTCATACCAACAAAAAAAGATGAGTGTGGTTTACAGTTGAGTGTATAATCAAATGGTCCCCAAATATACAGAACTATTCAAGTACTAGGAAAATTTTTGTCTTTTCAAATAAGTGAGGTGGTCATTTGCTTTTCAACTGAGAGAACAGTTGCTGTTTCTCTCTTGAACAGATGCATATAAAAATGCACGGTACCAAACTAATGATTAAATACAGTAATCCTAAAGGAGACTGCCAAGGCTTAGAAATTGTGGTGTACAAACAGCGTAGGCCTGCGGAGCGCTCATCCTCTGGAGCTTAGTTTTGTAACACAGCTGACCCATGCTCTGCCTGAAAATGTCAGTTTTTGATAGCAATAGATTGCAGGCACTGTAACGGAGTAAAACAGGGATTTACTCAGTTTAACTGGTTGCTGTGTCGTGGCTCTTTGGGTTCCATTGTCTCCCCTCTCATGGGACTATCGTGCACGCTGCTCTATCTTAAATGACTGCTGTTTAAATGCCTTCTCTCAACATCAAAATAAGATTAATGTTTAAATACAACATAACAGTAAATACAAAACTAGTCTGCAAAGGTTTGAAAAGTGTGTGGACGTGCTTCACCAAAAGGAGGGAATTGTAGGGAAAAAGCAGTGGCTATAGTTGAAGCAATATGTAGCCTTTAAAAAGAAGCTGATGTGGAATTTTAATAATGCCAATAATGCCCTGCCTATCTGTCCCTCAGAAAGACTGAAAACTTTTCTGGGAGGAATTAATTTCAAGAGCTTAGTTGTTGGCTAAACCTTTTAATATTAAATGCCAGGCTTGCAAAAGTAGTAGCTTTGAAGTGAAAACAAACAACACAACCAGCTTGCTACTCTGAAAAACCCTAACAGGAGAGAGACAGGCTTTTGATATGATGGTTTCTAAAGAAATTTCTTTAATTCCTGTCCCAAAATAACATTGAATGAGCTTAAACTTGGACAAACCTCTTGATTCAAAGTGAAACAGAAATCTTACCTAGGAGACCCATCATGATCAAATGGATTAGATGATCTGTGTCTCATTCCTGATTTCACATTTAGATCATACCTGGAAATAACTGTACATGGTTTGAACTTACCTATCACTTCTATTAGGGAAGACAGAAACTGGAAAACTCCAAACATCTCTATGTAGGTGAAACACTATATACTGCTGACTGCAAGAATATGGAATGGTTTAATAAGAGCCATAACAAGTTTCTGAAACCCACAAAACCCAGTATTCTAAATACAAAAAGCCCTTACATGTTCGAGTATGGTCATAATATAAAGCCAGCAACAACACTACTGAGAAGAGAGGCTCATTTGAACACACTCCCAAATGCAAAACACATCTGCCTCGCTAACTTAAGAGAGGAGACATCTTCCTCTTACCATCCATTTGTACATCAGTCTCTCACTTTATTCTGTTGACTGCGTGACCAGCTTCAGCTTTTTATTTATTTCTGCCACTTCAGTGGGCTCTGTCTTCCACCACATTACTTTCTGCCCTCCATCCTGACCTGCTATTGGAACCAAACAGCAGGTGAGCAAATAGAAACAACTGCAAATTGCACAAACCCACAGCACGGGTAGGGAGGGAGAGGAAAACCAACCTTGCCAGCACAGCAGTTGTGAGTGACTAGGCATCTTCGACTACCACAGTGTGAACAGTGTGAGGTCGGTCTTCAAGGTTCTTCATTGCTACAGTGACAGCATAGCCAGCCACAGCTAGCTTCGGGCTAAGGGCACTCATTTGGCTGATATGCACTAGTATTTGCAACTAGTATTGATGCAACTAGTATTTGGTAACAACAGTAACAGTTTTCTGGTTTGGGATGGTGAAGGAGATGTGGAAGACTGCTCCCTTCCGAGTTAAACCTGGTCAAAGGCGGACCCAGGGAAACAGTTTTCCTGCTGAATCCTGCTGCATTGAACTCCCTTGCTGCCTTAAGGACCTCTGCTGTGGCATGCCGTAAGGTTCCTCAGCTGCACAGCTAGCACACAAGAAACCAGGGCAGCCACCTGGCTGACCGGTGCCCTTGGTTGTCAGGGCAGGGGGCTGCTTTCCATCTGTTGTCATTTTTGCAAAGCGTGGGGATTAACATGAGAATAGGAATTATAGCTTCAGTTATGCTACCGCCAGAAGTAAACAAATGTTGCGAAAGCACTGCAGGGACCTCTCCTGGCACTGCAGTGAGTGCTACGCAAAAGGAATATCTGTCCTGGAAAAGGTTTTAGGCCAGGCCTCCGAGTCTGTATATTACCAAGCATGAAAACAGGGACAACACAAATCTTAAATTAAAGGCTCTCTTAAATAAGCATCCATCTTCTGCTGCATACACAATGCTTTTTTTCTTTGAATATATACATACGTATTTTTACTCTAACATCTGCGTATTTATTTAAACTCTGTACTGTAGTAAAATATGCATCATTTTAATCAATAAGGATTTGCTGGCGACAATCAGACTGACATTCAAACATGGTGGCTGAAAGCTTTTATGTGCCTCTGACATACTGATCATTCCCCATGCAGGGGAAGGGGTCTCTGTGCTACTTGTGTACAGTACAATGAGCTACTGTACAAAAACAAAATCCTTCTGCATTTTCTCTTGTTGACACTGGTCTGGTCTACTTAAGCTACTTTTTGGGAAGTGGAGGGGGGGTGGGATAAATATGTCTTTAAAAATGAAGCAGCTGTAACCACAAAAAATGAAACCAATACTAATACAAATCTACAGCATCTGATATTTACCAACATCCTATCTTTGCTGGTTTGCTGCTGTCAAATCTGGGGAAGGGAGGGTGAGGCAGTGCCGAACGGTGCTGAAGACGACCAGCTTTTACCTTCCTCCGTACCCCACTCCCAGATCACTTTCAGACAGGGAATGGGGAGGGTTAGGATGATGATGGTGAGAACTGGAACAAGTGAAGGGGACACCCATGGGGACAGCAAGCTGCTGTGATGTCAAATCTGAATGCTGAAGCAGTTCATGAGTCCCAACTCACGTGGTCAGAGCTCTCCAGGGAGAGGCTCTTGGTCTTGTGAGGAGAAACCGGGCTGGGAGGGCTGCTGAGGTTGGAGCTGTTTGATGCAGTAGAGTGTCTCGGAGAGTCAGAGTCCTGCAGCCCAAAGACACAGAACACCACCCGTAAGTAACAGGATAGCAAGTTTGAGAGTGACTGAGGGTGTCTGAGCAACAGGTGACTGGATTCAAAGGCCTCCACGTATTTTCCTTGTGTCCAAAAATACTGAGGAATTCTTTTTGCTCAGAATTTCCTGGTCCAGGGACACTTAAGAGTGAGCTGTCAGATCATGCTGCTTTCAGCAGGCATAACTGACACTGACGTAAGGACACAGCACCTGTGGGATTCTTGCAGTCTGCATGCTGGCGAGGACCTCTTGGTCAGCACAGTGTGCAACTTCAGGTTGCCTGCGAAGCTACACTGGCTCCTGCCTTTTCACAAATTATGATCCGAGATGCTCTTGCACTGAACTGAGGAATCTTTACGGTACGGGCTTCATCACAGCTACCTCTTATAAGTCATTCCCAGGATATTAATTCAAAGCATCCTAATCAAGTTACTGCAGCTGGATCTTCCAGAGTACAGTAGAATGCAACTGTGTATGAGCTTGAGTTTGGGTTGACAGTTGCCTTCCAGCTTCAGCTCCAAGGATGTCTTTAGTACCATGACAAGCCTGTATGAGCTCTAATTTTCTCAAAATCCTTGCTAAGAAAATGGGCTGGGGAAGTTTTGCTGGCCAATTTCAGCTTGACCCCTCCCATGTAAAACATTCTTGGTTGGAGGGGCTGAGTTTAGCACTGGGCAGGACTGCAGTTCTATCATAATGATAGTCGTGTTCTGCACAGAATATAAATCATTATACCCAGTTTCTGCTCCAAATGAAATTACTGAGGGTTGGACTAGATGACCCACAGAGGTCCCTTCCAACCCCTACTATTCTGTGATTCTGTGTGATTCTGTGACTATGTGATAATTCTTAAACTACCTTGTTAACATCAGAGACTGAGTACAAAATGTCTCCTGTGAAATGGCTGCTAACAGTCTATGAGAATAAAGGGCAGAAGGAATGTCACCGCTTCAAGCTGTAATAGGTCACTATCAAGCTGTTACTCTACTGGGCCAGTATTTTTGGGAGCCTCACTACCCATATATCTCCAGGTAAGGGGTGCAGTTTTCTGCATGTTAAATACCAGGATCAGAGTTGACACAGTTTGACCAAAGTCTTTTGTCAGGATAGCTTGAAATACAGGAAACGCAAACTTTCATTGTCAACGACTCCCCAGCTTGTAGCCAAACCCATGACAGAATTTAACTTCTCCATCTTTATCAGCACACTTGAATTTCCTCCTCTTTCTCCTGTCACTCACCTCTCGCTCATAGTCCCTTGTTGGTGCATCACTGCCTTGGTCCGGGCCACCAGAGGATAGGGAACCATCTGAGGGCGATGCCATAGGCTGACGCTTTGCTCCATAGCTACCTCCTGAGAATTCCCTCCGCAAAGCACTGCCGTTTTGCGCAGATGATCCTAAAACACGTGAAGAAATTAAACTGTTACAGATGCCCACTCAAGGTACTAGAAATTTGTTAGCTGTTTCTCTGGTTAGTTCTTCTTCCCTCCAGCATGTCCCAGGATGCTCAGCTCACAGCCTGTAGGCTGTGTGGGCTTTTATCTTGTCTGCTTTCAGCTGCAGTTTTCCCTAGGGATTCTCTGGTCCCTCCCTTGGCACGTCAGCGTTAGCACACTCTACCCAGCACAGACACAGTCACTATGTTCCCAACAAAGAGAGCAGTTGTAGAAACTGCTGTGGTGGCAGCCTAGTTCCAGTGGCCTCTTTCTCAGGGAGCAGGTGGGTCGTACCAGTGGGTACAGACTACAGCAGACACACACGCTTTCTGCAAGCAGCTGGCAACGTGCAGCAAACATGGCATGTGCCACAGGAAGGGGAAAAAACCAGAGAAGTTGGGACACCAGCTTGCCTCTATTTCCATTATTTAGTCACTTGCCTGGTCTCAGCACAGGTCACTGTGCTAACTCTGGCACACAAAGGCAGCACTAGGAAAGGTGTTTTCAACGCAAAGCAACTCTTCCACATCAGCAGCCAGTTTTCTATTGCTTTCTTTTTGCACTGGCAGCAAGAGAGGCACCAAGAGCTCCACACAGTTCAGCAACAAAGTTGTTAACCATGGAGCTTGTGAACAAGCTGCCACTGATTTAAAACAGTTAAGCAGCAGCAAAGTAGTCCCAAGGGTGAGAATGTAATTTTAATTCAAACACCAGTTTAAAAAAAATTATAAATTACAAATGTGGGATTCTCCACAGTGGAAGCTGCTTATTCATGTGCTCCTTTGAAAGCAAGATTAAAATACTGTGCTTGCCCTCAATAGGAATACAGTCAGCCATTGCTTCTGAAAATCCTGTCTAGTGGCCGTATGGATAGAAGCAAATGCAGGTAGCCCTTTCCCTAAAATACTTGCGCATAGACCCAAAGCAACACAGTTCGGTTTGCTTACGTGCTGCTAACCCGCTGCTCGCGCTCATCGATCGTCCTGGTTCTGTGCGGGATTTCGTGATCGATGGGATACTGACAGAGCCACTGAATACGGTCCGACTTTCCTGAGGCCGAAGATTCTGCAATGCAGACACACACAGTGACATGTTTACTTATTGACTGCTGGCTCAACCTCAGATGTTACGAAGTAAGGCCCCAAAACACACGAAAACGCCAACCTTACCAGAGCTGAATTATCTGGGCAGCAAGTCAACAAAATTTGCAAAACAAGATTCTGCAGTTTAGTGCAGAGACTGGAAGCACACGCAACGCAAGAGTGAAGCGCTGAATTACATGGACATATGCAGACAACTGAAAGAGTATGTCTAATAATTCAAGGATTTCCTTGAAAGGATGGTTTGCAAGCCTAATTAAGCTGCTATATTCAAGTTACATTGCATAATGCCTTCTTTCTGAATACAGGCTTCCAAGGATCTTATTAACATTTCTCTCTTTGATGCCATCATTTGTATGTGTAACTTTAAACAATAACCACGTTAATCCCTAATGCCTGCAGAGTTATGAGCACATAGTGGATCAGTCTGTATTTCAGTTACTTATGTAACTCCAGCGGTATCAACAGCATTACTACAGACCTACATCAGTTGAGCCAAAGTGAGAATCAACCTCCTGTTTTCAGCCTGCTCAAAGAGGATGAGCAGAGCTCTTGCCACCGTTTTTCTATGTATTTTGATTTTCACTCCTGGTTTGCAACCTGAGAGTTCCAGTGTGATTTTCTAAATTGGTAAGTTCCTGGACTGAAGTGGTCCTTTACTGAGGGAAGAGATAAAACACAATTTCTCTACTTGGATATGGTAGTTCTTTCTTTAAACATAAGTTGTCTATAAAAGAAGGGAAAAGAGTACTTTGAAGTGAGTTCTGGGAAATTTTATTTCTGCTTCTGTTAACATCCAGCTGACCTTAGGGGAAAAGGCTGCTCAGCTTATTTAGCCCATCTCTCTCTATATGAGCTGGCTCCTTAGCCCAGACAGACTTTCTAATGCCCATGCCTATCATTTAATCTCTGGCTAAATATGAGACTTCACCCTGCTCCTTACATAATTTTCACTATTGAGTCATTAGCATTCACTAGAATTAGGTTTAGGGAACCCTTACAGATGCAGAATGTGAAAAGAACTGCAGGTAGCTCTGAGCATTACTATATTTCCACTTTACAAAACACCCCCTGCAATAACTGCTAATTTATTCCTATTTATATTTAATTATTACCCCATCCTCGCTCTGAGATAAAGTAGCCACACATAAAACAACAGTTGCAATTGCAATACCTTTTTAAGCTAGGATGTTACGGAAATTTCAGACCAGAACAAAGTTTCCACCTCCCAGGGGTATTCTCAGAGACTCTCAGATACTACCCATTTCTCTATCTGTATTTTTAAATGGGTAAGTTAAATAGAGGCTTCGTAATGAACTGATTAGACTTTATCAGATAATTGTTACCAACCTGCTGTCAAATCCAGTCTTACAATAATCATTGGAGTCATTACTGTAACAAACCACTTTGCTCTTACAGTCAACCCTTTGCTTCTCATTCTCCCAGTGGGCTAGAAATCGCTGAGTTTTAACACACAACAAACAAGAAAGAATTAAAAAATCTCCTCCTGTTCCCAGATCTCTCTCAAACACCAACAAAAGAGAATTGGAGACCTTACCAATGAAAAAGCCCTGTTTAATTCTCCCCTCATCCATTGCTGCACTATTCCCAATGAGGATTTAAACCTAAAGGCTTTAAAAAGTCTCTTAAATCATTGTGGGATCATACGGCTGTCTCTTGCTTATCTTCCCCCCCTTCTTTTTTTTTTTTTTTTTCCTTTTAAATGTGAACAACCAGCTTACTTTGTAGGACAAAATACTACATTTCTGCTCCAGTGTCCTTCACCATGCAGTAAATGATGTGAGTTACAGATCAGAGTTTGAGCATCCTGGCTGTACGTAGACAATGGAGGCTCCCCTGAATATACGCAAAGGAACTAATGGGCCAAGGAATAATTTACTGCTGTGTTTTGGGAAACAAAGGAAAGCCAAGTGCAGCACCATGCAAATGTGTGCACTGAGGTTAGTACGCTGGAGTTGCAAGGAAGGTCTTTTCTACTTGTATAAACCTACAATGGTTCGTTTTGCAAAGAGAACAATTATGTTTAATGATAAGGTGATTAACCTCCTTAACAGTGACTGAGCAGACAACATTACGGGCAGGAGGGGAAGGAGGGAACGGGCGGGTGCGTGAAAAAGACTTATTTATTTTAATAGCATATTCTAATGATGATTATTTTTCATGATCTCGGTTTGCAAAGTCCATGTAATTCCTCACAGAAAGTTTCTTCACAAAGCAAATCTTTCATTGTTCTTTGTTCTAGAAATAAAATAAGCACATGCCAGAGACCCTGGCATTTTGGACCAAAACCCCCAAAGTGATATGCACATGATGCAGAAAGGGGATTCAAAGGAAAATAAAGAGTGGTTATTAGTGGTAGTTATAAAGCAGCAAAATGCAGCAAGTTAAAATAAAGAAAAAAAAAAAGAAACTTGAGCTTGCTTCACTTAACGAGAGAGACAAAAACCCCTCATTTAGAGCAACAATTCAAATCCTAGCAGGAAAATTCATCCCCACTGATGAACCAAATGGATAAAGGTGAGAGAAGAGAACAAAAAAAATCAGCAGCAGAGAAGCTGCATGCTGAGCAAAGTTAATCACTGTGAAATAGGGTGAAAGACCCAAATTAGAGTTCAGTGCATCCCATTCCCCGTCAGGGAACGGAGCTGCTGTGGAGTTGTGAGTTATGTACGTGCAATCGCTGCTACACTCGCGGCTCTGCAGTGTTGCTGAGCCTCAGCTCTCGCACCCGCAGTAACCACTCCCACGCTGCCTTCTCAGGCAGCGGGGAAAGAACATACATACAGGGTCTAACTGAACAGTTAGAACACCTATAGAAAATTGTTTGCCTATGTTTCTCTGTCCATCATGCTGCTTCTTTCATTTTGTGTTTTTTGTTTTGAAGGAGTTTTCTGTTCATTACATTATAAACATGAGCTTTTTATTCTTCCATGAAATAATATGACAAAATCTAAAAGCCTACTTTAATGGGCCATTTTTCAACTCCTCTATGGATTCCGTGCTGTTTTGGTTCCAGTATGCCATCTGTACCAGGGACCACAGTCCCCTCAGAGGGGGTGCTACCCTTCTTACACTGAAATCTCCAAACGCAAAGGGAGGATGGACAGACACAAACCCAAAACTCACAGCCTTGCTTTCCATACAGCTTACAGCATCTCTACCCTCAAGCCACAAAGGAGATCAACGCTTTTCTTCATACAAGACTAAACCTCTCGTGCTCTAAGGAGCTGACAGGTACAAGATCTCGACACTCCAGGTTGCCCGCTTCATTTTTTTCCTCCAGTTTATGCTAGTAGGCTGCAACATCAGGATGAAGGATGCTCCTAAAGCAAAAACTTAAGAGTTATTGTCTGAAAGACCAGGGGTTATTCCTTACTGATCCCAGGGAGACTACTCACATGAGAAAGGGAAGGCAGAGAGTGGGTCACAGTCTGGTGATACCTCACTGCCTATTAAACACAGAAAAATTTATAGTACACTTGGATTAAAAAAAACCTGCTAAAACCAGAACTGAAATACAGCTTCAGTGACCCTGTAATGACCCTCTAACAGAGAAACAACTTTCAATTTGTCTTAACAATATTTTTTTTTGCATTTCAATAGAGCATTCCTCTTGTGTATTTGCATCTCTCCTCTTACCAGAAAAGCCAGGATGGATGCAGACCTGTTATCACAGGGCATGTTTTCCAAAACACTGCAACTGCATTTTTGCATATTAAAGGCTGTGACAATTAGGACCTCACAACAGTGACACACGACCATGCACATGACCCGTCAAAGCTTAGCTGTGCAAATTTGTTTGGGAGCCATACGGAAGAAATTCATTTTCCTCCTGCATTCATAAATTCTCTCTAGTGTTGTATGCAGGTATGTATCCAAAAACCTTCCCAGCGATAGGGATCTAGAACAGCAACCAAATGGCACTCAGAGCAGTCTGGCAGTGAAGGTTTGTCATGCATGTCTGAAGGGTGTCCAAAGGCCACAGAAACCAACAGCAGAGTTTCCATTACGGCAATGAATACGGCCCCCACCCATACAAACGCTGAGCAACCAACCACCATCACATACATCTACCTCACAGACCATTCCTGATTTATCTGCGACTCTGTCCCAAGCAGAACCGCAGGCCACAGCACGGTATACAATTACAATGCACAGCATGTACTTGTGTGCCTGTTTTAGTACTGCTTGTATTTCTGTTGGACCTAGAAACCCCCGCACAGTCAGACCAGCATGCACAATATAAGAAAACAGAAAAGACCACTTCCATCCCCCCAAGTCTACATTCCAGCTGGAACGATAGCTACAGAACAGTACCCTACCTCAGCCTCTGCTTAAAACTACCAGGATTAAGAGGATCTACATCAGCAAGTTGCCATCATCTTTAATTTTTGATCTTGCTTGTACATGTTCTAACATCACTTATTTACTTTAACCTAGAAACTGTCTGAGGCACAACCTGTGTCTGCCTCTCTCAATCTGTGTACACTACTGTGTAAAAATTCTTGTATTCCACACGATTTCATCATAAACAAACATTTTGAAAGGCTGGTCCAACACAGACAGATTCAGAACCATTTTCTAATGCAACCAGATACACAGCATCCTGCCAGTGACTGCTGGAGGATGAACACTGTGGAACAGAGAACTTCTCATTCAAAATTCCCACATCCTTCCTGCTGATTAAAAATGCTGTTCTCATAGCAAAAGGTTCAGCCCAGTTATTATACACTTCTTTTCTCTAAAGAAGTATCTTCTCTTCTCTGAAGTATCTGTTTCTTGGCATGTCAGAGCTGTGGAAAGACCACAGCTGATAGCAGAAAATAAATCAGCTGGGACAGAAGAAAGTTAAGGGGTGAAGGAAACCACTTACAAGGGGTTTTCTCCCATGTTAATAGCCAGGCAAAAGGAAAACCACACAGTGTTAGCAGAGTGAACACCTGACTCAGCCGTTCATACCCTCAGAGTCATAAAGTCTGGAGTACCGAGGACAGAGCGTGGAGGCGGGGAAAATGCAGGGTTTATGGAATCGTAAGAGAGGAATTTTTCAGCTGAATTAACAGTCATGTGGTAGATGTGCTCAAAGTTGCTCGGAGAGGAGATCAGACGGGAGTGATGATGAGGGAATTGATAAGGGGAACGCTGCTATCAAAGACAACAGAGAGAGAAAGCAATGAAGGATGGTTGTACAGGTTACATCGGCAACAGCAGTCCACAAGAGCAGTCAAACACTGAAGGACAGCCAGACAGCAACCCTGCTCACATGTCAACACACAGGTTCCTACATTGTCACCCCCAGTCCTCTGAGCACCTTCCTTACATGGTGTCATACGGGCCTGCTGCCCTTGCTGTGGCTAAAACATTAAAAACAAATAAAACTTTTAACTCATTGGGAATCGATTCTAGTATTTATTATTATTTGATATTTCAAAGAGCACCACAGTTGTAAAAGGTGCTTTACAGACAGTTGAGAAGCATCAGTTCCCTGCCTTGAGGAGCTTACAATCTAAAATAGACATAACACAAACAAAGGAAGGTGAACACAGGTGAGATGGTGTGGGGAGAAGAAAAGATGAGAATACACAACAGTTAAAGATCGTAAGAGATTTCCTTCTGTTATTCATGCATTTTAGCGATTCCATTAAAATTAAGTATCACCCGTACAACAAACACAGAGTATTTCTAACGGGAGGGAAGGGTGTTTCGACAGGATAGGGACACAGGTCGTGTGGGAAGGCGAACTGGTCAGTGTCAGACAACTGGGACAGCGTACTCTGCTGTAGACAGATGACACAAGGCCTATGTCCTCTGCACACTCACTTCATCCTCACAGTGCTTGAGTGATGAAGGGACTCGGCACTGCCGTTTCTGTGCTGCAGAAGACTAGGCCCTTAGCAGATACAGTGCAAAATTACTGGGAAATTCAAATGTTTTTAATAGGTCAACTGAGCAATGTGCTCCCAAAGTGTGACATAAAGAAAGAGAGGGGAGAAATAATCCTGCAAATTAAACAGAAACAGTTTCTACTCCATCTCTACAGAATGTGCTAATCCAAGCGCTCTTGTAACGTGAAGTCATCTACATCCAGATTTAATGGAAGAGCGTTTAAGGCTCAGTCTCCTTCCCTGTGCCATCTGTACATGTTCAGCAGGTGAGCCTGCAAGGGGATGGTTTGCCCAGTGGCCACCAGCAAATCAGAATACCTTTTTTAATTTCTAACTTCTAATTTTCTCTTCCTCTTGCTCAACTGATTTCATCACCTTAAAACAAACATATCTGAGTAATATTAGAAATGTTAGGAATTAAAAAAATAAAATATGGTAAAAATACAGCTTACCCCTCCGCTAAACCTAAGGCACTACTTTTTGTATGTGGAACGTATTAAAGTCTGGAAGAACATTAAGTCACATCCCAATACATATTATCAAACATTATTGTTACTGTTCTCTTCATTTCAGCTGGTAAAATCCAACCTTTTTTTTTTTTTAAACACACGGTTATTATGAGGCTTTGCATGTTAACCAAAACATCAATTACCACATTATGGCATATAAGACATAAGATATATTAAATTGTTATTAGTAAGTTTAGCAGCATCTAAATATCAGTACAAGAAGACACCATTCTATGAATGGTCCAGGAGAGCAGACTTCGCTGAGTTACCTGCTCACAACAGAGAACTGGCAGCAAAGCCAGCTACGTTCCTAAATGCCAATAAGGGAGAAAAGGGAGTCTCTAAAATCACAAGCTAAAAAGCAGAGGGTAGGCCAGCTGCAGACCATGACAATATTTAGCCAGCATTCATGAATGTGAGAAAGCCACGATATGGCAACATTTTTAAAACAACCCTCCATGGAACTTTGTCCATGGACTCCACCATTAGATGCATGCATGGGGTTCCCACTTGCTTTAAAGAATACCAAATATGGGTAAGTATTCATTTACTCTAAAAGTTTCTCATTTGAAACAAGCAAAGCTTCACACACCATCTAGAATGAAAGTATGATGGCTGATGTATAATGAGGTCAAACTGAAGCATAATGTTCAAATATAATGGCAGTCAAGACTAGCTTCTGTATGTAAAATACTTAGGCATGCAGAATATGAAAGCAAAATCAATCCTGTACATCTGATGTACACAGAGAGGTGGTCTGTGCTGCAGTAAGTGCAGTTCCAGATTTCAGATCTTCACTACAAAGGAGCATCCACGATAAAGTGGCTTCAAGGGACAAGAGGGCAGAAGGGAGGCCAGACTGTACGGCCAGTTAATTGGTGACAGGCTGCTAGGGAAGAAAAACATGTAAATAAATAAGTTTGGGGATATACTAATAGGAACGATTCTAAATTGTACAGAACAAGACAATGACCCAGATCTAGTATCCACATCAATAAAACACAAGTATGTACTGCTTACAGCTCTGTTAAGAGCAAACGAGAACTTCTGGTTTTTGTTGTGTTGTAGCCACAAACTTGCTTGTCAAAGACAGACCCCTGAGTAACTGCTCACCATGAAGAACAGAAGGACGCAAATTTACAATTGCCTGATAATCTCTAATATTTTCTCTCTTAAATCTGATCTCACCCAAGCCTTGGGCATGTTCGTTTCTCCCCAAACATAGGGCTATACTGAAAGTCAAGGTTGTCCGTTCATGGAGAGGATAACGGGGGACTAGGTTAACAGACTGCAGTTTGCCATAAATATATCTCACTGTTAATTTCACACGCCTATTGCATACCGAGACCTTGGAAACAACGGACAGAGAAAGCATCTTTGCCCCTCGTGTGGCTGCATCAGCAAGGGCAACCACATGCAGACAGGTATGTTGCACATATGTAGGCATCTGACACAACACATCAAATAGCCTGAAAGACTTTAAAGCATTCCATTTATCCAATTTTCATGTTGCACATTTACAATACAAATTAAACTCTCTAAAGCTGGTCTTTTAAAAGACATTATTAAGAACATTAGAGGGCAGAGAGCAAGCGAGCTCCTGTTGGCTCTGCATCCACCAGGCAGTTACGCCATGGGTTAAGGCAGCACAAGCATATGTCTTCTCCTACCCACTGACATACCGCAGCCACACAGGGCCATCGCTACCGTTCTAACTCCGCACTTCATTCAGTTTTTGGCATTTCCCCTGAAAAAGGCAGCAGAGGCAGGTTAGTGGAACTGCAGAGTTAAGTTTTGATTGGATTAACACTGCATGTATAAAGTGAATATGTATATATTCATTAATAATTATGAATACATACATATATAAAAATTGTCATTTGCTTTATAAAGTTAATCCATGGATGCTAGATAAAAGTTAGGCTGAGCTGGCTGTTTAGTTTGTGACAATCTCATCCAACACAGATTAAAATATCTATTCTCTATTAAAACCTGTTTATTACTAAGGACGCTTCTGCCTGCATACCTCTATACAGACTTCAGTGAAAGGTCATTGCTGGATGAACAAATTTGTATCAGTAGATCCAGACAAATTTGAAATTTCTCAAACAAGTCAGAAGAAAATGCAAATAAAAAGGTCCACTCCATTCTTTCAGACACTTTCTGCATTCCAGTATCTCATAAAAAAAGATGCTATACCATCTAAAACAGCTGGATGAAGAAAATTTGAGAAAACTATTAGCCTTGCACCACTTGTGCCCCCTAGTGGCAGCCCTCTTTAAATGCAAAACTGTATTTTATCATCTAATTTCATAAACAGAAACTGGCATTTGCACAATGAAACGCTGCAATCTTTCCCATAGTTCTTAAAAGGCAAATACTTTTTCTTCTGCAACATACTAATCTATTTAAAATACAAAGAAGGTGTTCCAGCTGCAAAATAATCACACATGCTAAGAAGCGCAAAAAACCCCAGAACTATTCACATTTTTGGAACAAGGTATGAATCTAGTGAAATAATCCCATGTCTCTGTAAAGAAAGCATCATACAGATGAATGGTACACAGGGCTGGATGACTATTCTTTACCTTGTGTACGGATTCTCCAGGAAATATCCTCTCTATTTTAATCCTCTCTTTTAATTCTAAATTTATCTTTCAGATAAAACATTGGACTTAATGCATAACAACATATGCATGCACAACTCCCTTTCTATTTTTGTGCCTGAGAAACAAAGCAGGTAGTTTGGAACCGACTAAATGGAAACTTAGTCCAGCCAAACACCTCACAGGAAGCTGTTGGACAAGAAAAAGCTGCCTGGACCAAAGTAGCTCCTGATAGAACATTTATTTCCTAGTCTAAAGTTACACTTCCAAATTCACACACTTTCAAGTCCCATAACTGATGCAGTTCTGTATCCATTAAGTTAGGAATACACATGCAATATGACATTGCAAGGAGCTGCTGGAAAAGTGCATGACAAATTTGCTTTATTTGCAGTGATATCTCCCGGCATTAAGATTGATACCTACTTGCAAAAAAGAGTTTTTAATATTAATTTTAAAAAGAAGCTGCAGCAGTGGGACAAGTTCAGAAATTAGTTCTATATTGTACACATTTTCTAATGTCTAGTGACTCCTGAATTTCTATCAAAACATCATATTGATTGGTAAGAAACAAAATACCAGTCCTAACTTCAAATATGACCTTTGAGCTAATATAAGGCTTGCATAATTAGAATGAATTCAAAGCTAAAAGCCATCTAGAGATTACATAGTTGAAGAAATATTAATCTCTGTAAATCTAGAAAATCCCCTTCTATAGATAAAATCATTACTCATTTTACACTTGCCAGATTTGGGGCTTAAGAGTCCTTGCAGCTTTTGATTCCCATCAACTTTCAACTACTGATAGTGTGAAATGGAATGTCTTTCGCCCTACCTCTACAAGCAGCAGATTATATTCTCTGCTTGAGAGAGAAGCAGAAATATTTCTTTCTGAGAAGAGCCAGAAATATTTTAAAGAACCCACCAGAAATGGAAAAGTAAAAAAAGGTTCTGATCTACATTTTGCCTGAAGCAAATTATCATTCTTTGTTTAACATTAGACATATCTACACTCACATCCAGGTAAGATAAACACTACCTGCCAACTTCCCTTTGATTTGTCATGTGTTTTCTAGAACCAGCTCCTTCATTATTTATTCACTTATAAACATACACACAATGCTGTTTGTTGTTCAATTGCACTGAATATATTTCTTATCGAGAGGTTTCTCAGAGTGTCTCTAGCACAAGATTTAAAGTAAAACCTTCCCTCTCCTTGCGTATTCTCATACAAGGAAAACACAGTGCCAGAAGGGCTCAGGTACAATGTGCAGACTTTACAGTAAAGTGTAACATAAAAGTACCATTTGCTGCAAAAGTGAGGTAAAATGAGTATCTGGAGACCAGAGGTTATGCTCCTAAGCTCCTAAACTAGTGCAACTGCATGGTGCACTTTATTTTCCAGTCTTACTGTTGTTTCCTTTGGGCTTTTCAGCATCTGAAAATCCCAATTTCAGCATCTACTTTGCTGCTTCTGCACAAGATCCAAGTAATAACAATGATCATTTTAGACAGTACTTCTATGCTAATGCCTATGTCTTATGGTGGTATTCGTATAATCTGTTTGATATCATATCATCTGATCTTTCTTACAGTGCTCATTAGCACCTTTTCAATCACATCTGTGTCATCATGGACAAGTTACATAACAATACAGAACACACACACAAGATGCTCAAGGTAGCTTGAGGCAAGCAGTATGATATTCTCCTATGAACAAAATATTAATTGGTCTTTAGCTCATCAAAAATTTCAGTAGAGTATTTCCTATATAAAGTTTTGTGGAAATGAAAGCGTATGTGTGCTATTACATGTTCTCTTTTTCGATTTTTCAATTTAAAAGATTTTTATGTAAGAAGTTCTGTTTCACTGAGACTAGTTAATTTGGAGAGAAAATGAAAAATAGCATCTTTGGCATGGAAACAAATTTGGGCACTACACACTGTTGAATGGCTACAGTTCCACTGTCTGAGCAAAAGAGGCTGTAAAGACAGAGGCTAAGTTGGAGCTAAAGATGGGAAGAGAAGAAAGGAACTGAACTGACAGTAACACAGTTCACAGAGAAAGAAATTCCTTTCTCCATTCCCACAAAGAACACAGGCCCAAATCCAATTAATTTTGTCCCGTCATATGTGTCATAAAAATTATCAACAACACTGAGAGGCCAACCTGCCTTAAAACCTAGGAGGCATTAGCCACTCCTCCTCCTCCCCTCGATGCTTAAGTGTCACCCTCTTTGTTTAAATTATACCACATGCAGCAGAGCATGTTCAGCTCCGCTGCCCTAGTTACACTGCTCCTGACATGAAATACATCAACACTCTGAATATGGACATTTAAAAGCGCACTTGTCTTTCACTTTTTCGCAGCCTCTGTTGCAGTCAGTCACTCTCACATGTACTTTTGTACTTACCATTGGAAGGTCTTTGAGAATCTGTATGCCATCTCCTGGACCCATATGTGCTATGTGGTTAAAATTAGTTGGGTTAGAAATTAATTTATTTCTCATTTCCGGATCACGTAGCATCTCTCTGGAAGAGAAAATACTTTGTTTAGATATTTCATTCACGGTAAGGATGGACATTTATAAAACATGTACAGCTTTGACTATCAGCTACATTTAAATGGAAATTAACTATTTAACCATGTTAACAGTAGTAAACCCTTGCTATCAGCACTGGCATGGACAAGCTTCCAGCTTGAAGAGAGAGCAAGGGGCTAGAAGGATGCTGTTTGCAAGCTAACAGCCCACGCCCAGTACTTCCTAACATACACAGAATATGCAACCACTATGAACTGTTAAAAAGCTCTGTAAGATGAGTAAAAGCAGAACTCAATTGTGATGTACTACAAAACGGAGATGAAACTAAAGTGCGAAGTATGAAAATAGAATTAAAATAATACTGCAGTACCTTTCTCAGTCTGTGGTCAGAATTAAAAGCTCTTCAAAATGGCAAGGAAGCATTTCAGAACTCAGAATAAATAACATTTTAAAAGACCAAATGGCAATCAGCTCAGAAAAGGCAAGGACAAGAACTGGAATTTTATCTCCACTGTACACAGCTGTTACTTTTCTTAGAGCCAAAAAGAAAGGAAAGCTGGGAGCCAACCATTGGTGGAAGACGTTGGAAGTTAGAAAACTGAAATACTCAGTTCTTGGAGTGTAGGTTAGCACAGTAGCAGGTCATCTTTAGTGAGTGACAGTAAATGGTTAGCAACATCCTCTGTGAACACTGAAGAGTAGTGCAGACCTACTTTTATTGCCATTTAGGAAAGTATTTGTGACCTGTTAAAGACTTCTATTAGAAACACATCCTGAAGTCCTATGTCCTCAGAAGAGGTGAGTTCTGAGATTTATAAAATGTTTACGAAGTTAAATCTATAAATCAAAAAGCAGATGCCTTGGAATACTGCTGAGAGTAGAATTGCCTTCAGAAAGAAAAGCAGAACCAGAGTCTGAAAGTAATTAATCCATACGCATAGTTAGCAATGTAATCACCTTTTGCAAATTGTTTATTAAAGATCTTTATATATACAGTATATGTGCACACCTATGCACCTATATAGCCACAGTATGTGGAGACAAGCATTCCAAATTACAGCTGTTTCACACATTTCATTTGAACTAATGAATACTTCTGTATCCAGTGCATATCTGTATCCAAACTGGTATTAACACAAATTAAACAGTGAGGATTAAACGCAGTAGTGAAGAGACAGAAACATCTGAATGGGCATTCCAGCAAGCAACAAATGAAGTACTACATTGGCATCAGTCACTGTCCTTCAGGGCCTACAGGCATGTACAGAAGACAAGTACATGCTGAATACCGACCTCCTCTGCTGCATCCTCTCCTCCTCTGGTACTCTGAATGAATAGCGGCGCTTGTTGTTGATGTTTCGAACCATTTGCTTCCGGCTGTTATCTGATGTTTCGGGAACTACCAGTTCATCGCCCTCTGAAATCAATATAAATATGGTGATCCAGTGGGACAATTCATTAGGTATTCATGGAATTTGAACTCAAAGACATTTTCTCCCTCTGCTCTTGCTAGTGCTGAACACCACCCATTTCCCATCCAACCTGAACAAGTACTCCTTGGTTTATGGGTTTTCTTGGTCTCTATCTACTCTGTTATATAGCAACAGACTCAAACCTTCTCCACACACAAGCTGCCCCAACTGTGTTCTCAAAATACCACTGATTAATTATTTCAGACAAAACATTTAGGTGGGCAGGAAAGGATCTCAGTCCTCTATCTCACACTCTCTTTGGCAGTTCTCACTGAAAATCACTAGAACAGTCTTGTTCTGTGAATCGTCTGGAAACTCGGTGCAAGATTCTTTTTCATTCATTCTCTGCTCCTTTTGAAATGTTTGAACACTGATATATTTTGGTGCAACTGTGGGAAAAGGGAAGATTTTTTCCACGCTTGTACATCTGGCCAAGGAGTCTTTAATAAAGACCTGAAATGTATAGCAGTGATAATCACACAGCAGGAGTGTTACTTTGAATGAACGCTGCAACTGCTCTGTCTTGTCTTATAAAGTCTAAAGTTACACTTAATAAGCTTGAACATACCCAACATCTACTGCTCACTGCCAAAACATTTTTTTGTATGGAACTGAAATCTCTTCTTTGCTTAAGAGCAACTGGAGATTTCATAAAGTGTGGGATCTACTAAGTAAATAGCTTCAGGAAAAAAAAAACTTGCAGACTTTTAAAGAGAAACACCTGGAGGACACTTTATTGTTTGGCAAACTTTTCTGAAAGACAGTGAGAAGTGTACAGGAGCAAAGCACTATCCTCACTTCTGATCCTATGCTCTCCATTTTTTTTCTCTTCTGCTCTACTTTTAATGTTCAGTCTTTATTAGACTTGAAAATTCTTTCTACATACTTCCACCATATTGCTCCTCTACCACTGTCATTCCTTTCCTACTAATTTGCTAGCAATTTAAAAAACCACTGAAACACTGCCAATAGCAGTATATGCTTCTAGAATGTTTATTTCCACTGTTTTCAGAATAGTTGTTAAAAAAATATAGCTTTTTGGTTGTTAAAACAAAGCACAACCCCTCTCCATCTAAGAGGTTAAACAAAAGGTTAAGGAAATTACTCAGGAGCATGCTTACGAAATGGGCTCTAAAAACAAAATAAAAGGTCAGAAAGACTCATAATAAAACCAGAATTCTGAAGGTAAAATTTTGGCACACAGTCATATGTGGCTCTAATAAGTTATGAATACATAATATTATATTACTTTCCGATCCTTGGGAGAGGTTTTCTTAGGTTAAGTATAATATCAATTTTAATCTAGTACTGCCAAGGTCACAATTAGAGTTTTTAATTGTGCGGGTATTTTTAGATAGCGTTCTGGCAGGTGATCCCACATTTGGAGCGAGTGTCTAGTCATTCTATTCTCTATTTCCAGCCTTCATTCAAGTCTTCACTGAATACTCAAAAGGAGAAAAAGAAGTTCACAGTAGCTGCCTAGCAGACTCATTGCAATCACTGTGGAATTTATGAGCTTTGGCTTTCTCCCAAGCACACATACATTTCAAAGATCACTTTCTACAATGCACAGATCCCAGCCAAAGAAAAATGCTCTCACTAAACAAAAATTTGCATAATGAAAATTGGCTTCTCTTTACTTACCTGCCATTTTGTTTTTGAAATATATTAATCTAACAGTCTCCAGGCCTAAAAGGTTTAGTGATCCTTCTGTATTCAAGGGTCGTACCTGAAACAAGGAAAATCAGTCCTTGTGATAGTAGTAACTCACATTGATATAGCGCACCTTATTTTGAAAGCTCCAAGGTACATTATAAACTCTATAAAAGGAGCACTGTTATGAAGCCAACCAGAGAGCAGAACAACATAACTGGCCAGAGCAAAGCCCGCTCTACAGCAGAACTGCAGGCTGGAGGGAGCAGTGCCTCCTATCTCCAGTAGCACATGCACACTCTCAAGAATTAACAACTGTGAGTCATTAAAGCCACAAAACATAGTTAAAAAAAATTCTAGATTTTAAACTTCTGGTTGGAGAACAAGCACAGTGGGAGTTGCCTAAAATTTCACTTAAAGACACAGGCTTAAGACCGTTCCTCACAGCATTTAAATAAATAGTTCTGTTACAGGTCTATTTCATATAACGATTCAGTTTTGTCTATTAGATGCACAAACCAATTAGCTGTGCTTTTGTTTTGTGTTAGTATCATGTCACAATTACGCTTTGCAACTTGATAAGAGCAAATACCGATTGCTAAAACCTACTGGTATTTGTGATTTTCAACTTCAAAATGACAGAAGCATTCCACTCTCCAAGTCTGCAAATTGTTAGAAACAAATTCTTCATAATAAATTGCCATTTTTGAGTCTCCTAGATGTAGCAATTCTTGTCTGTTGAAAGTAGCTTAATTGATTAAATAGGCAGTCTTAAGCCAAGTATTAATCAAAGTACTAAATCACATTCTGCTGTGCAGGCAAAAAAATGCTCCAATTGCTTACTAACTCAAAGTTTGGATATCAGAAAGAGTAGAGGAAACTTCCTCTAAAAGGCCAGATTCTTCTCTCCTTAAGAGGGATAATAGCTGAGCATCTTGATCTTTGCATTATTCATACTTACAGCATTGCTGTAATATCCTGCTCTGCATCTGAAATTGATATGCAGAGAAACTGAACGGCTAACACAAGACCATAAGGGCAATTTCTTGTAGTTCTATGACATTGGAATGCCAGTAAGGGAATTATGTTGACACTAATACAAAGTTGAAGTCAGCCTAAACTATGGGGAAAAAAAAGACTTTTCTTTGTTCTTTCCAAATACAGCTGAGCAAACACCTTCTAAATACCAAAGAAGTGCCAGTTTTCAAAAACTTCTTCCTTCTGGTAAGTGATCCAAACATGACATCATCTTGGTTTTAATATTTGTACTGGTTGAACCAAAATGTTCTAACCTTATCTGTCTAGAATGTTCTCAAGCATCAATAGCTAGATTTTTGAAGGCCTATTTAATTATCTTAACATCCACCATCTTCTGGCAACAACATAGATGCAACCAGTCTCATTGAAGCCATTTGCAATTAATACCAAGGAACTGCTCTCTACAATCATATCAGCAAGTCTACAATACTTCTACGCTCCAGATTGACCATTCATCTGAAATAGTGAAACCACATGCAGAACACATTTCATATCTCGTATTTCGAACAAAAAACACTAGTTTTTTTGCAGTAGCTCTTCTCTTGGTTCAATTATGTTTAAAGAATCAGTTTTAATGATGGCTTCTAACGTGTTTAAAAAACCCAGTATGACTGTAGCAAAGCAATACTGAGTCCAGACATTAACTGATACTGAAACAGCAAGTTACCTTTTTGAGAGGAATAGTCTGAATCCACTCCATGGAGTTCACGTCAAAGATATCAATTGCATTTTCACTGTACACAGAGAGGTATGGTGCATTGTAACCTGACAGGGAATGATTAGGTATAGTGTCATGTGCTTGTAGACAGAGCTCATGATATACAACTTCTTATAGCTTAACCATATTTATCAAAAAAACAAAACAAAACACACCCCACAACCCAACAACAATCCTTGCAAAATATGTTTTAACTCATAAATGACTAAGAAAGTTATTCTGAAGGCAAACCAGCACCACCAAAAAACTTAAAACCTCCATGACTTTTCTTTTAACTTTGCAGAACCAAAATTTTGAACTACCAGGGATTAGTCTACTCTGCCAAACACTGATGTGGTTCAAAGTTTTTTTTCTTCTAAAAACCCTATTCTTAAGAGCTCATATTTTGTATATGATGTGGTAGGAAAATATATTGTTGTTATTTAATAACTGTCATTTGAATGAACTGAGCTCTCATTCTTTGGACTATGCACTAAATGAACATCAGCTGGAACTAAGCACCATGACAGAGTCATAAAAATCTTCCTGTTTCCTTCTAGCTTTAGTTCTCTCTTCTTATTTTCTGGATTGTAAAGAGAATTCTTGTGCTACTTATCTGGCATATTTCCCCAGGATGAAATTTCTTCCACTGGGACCACTTCTAAAGGAGGATTTAGTATTTCCAAGACTGCCATGGTCTGCCAAGACTAACAAGAGCATCCAATTTGTGTTTAAATGTAACAGTTATTGCTACAAAGTATACCTCCATTCTGAATTGGAATAACATCAAGTAGCTTCATTTAAGGTAATCAAAAGACTTTTACAAATATCAACGACCAGTATAGATGAACTATACGTGAAAATACCTATTTTCAATCTATCACAAAATCTTCTATTTTGTTTCATTCATTCTCTGAGTCCACTATAACAATCACGCTCTTGCTTGCAAACCAGAAGTGACATACAGCCTGCAATAGTTGCTTCTCCCACATTCACAAGGGGCTTCACTCAAACAAAGTGAAACATTCCTCTCCTCCACAGTGTGACTGCACTGCTGTCACAGTGAGGTATGAAGGCAGACTACTTCAAAAATCAGCATAGGACTGGGCTCATTCACAGATACTCTGAGAACAAATTTGGCTAATCTTTATCTGCATTCAGAAAGACATTTAAAAGAAGAAGACGGGCATTGGAGTTTGGGTTTTTTTATCCCTCCAACGGTCACAAAGATACAGCCCCAGCTTTGGAAAAAAAATGTGCAACAAATGTTTAACAGTTCCTGCTGGAAACAAAATCTTGAAAAATTACAGTATTTTTCCCTTAAGGTTACGAAATATATTTTCTATACTGCCTACCATACGTTGGTATTTTGGAAGGGAAGAAGGAGATGGGAGGGAAAACTTAAAACTTGATTTTTTAAAAAAGCAAAGAGAGGAGATGAATGAGAATAATGTCAACAAAAACTGCTGAGGATGAGAGAAGGAAGGAGTAAGGAAACTGAAAAAAAACCCAGTAAGTAAGAATATAAACACCATTAGAGAAAAGCAAGTCAAACTACCAGATCCTGAGGACTCTTTAACACCGAGAAAGCTGAAATCACAGTGCAGAGCCAAAGTACAATCAAATTTTAAGACTTTCAATAACAATGGTCCAGTATCAGTGGTAGCGAATGCAGAAAGATCCCACTAGCCTCTGTAAGACCCGAGGCTTTTGGCTGTTTTAGAGATCAGGCCACGTGTTTAGAAATGACATCAGAGTTAGAAATCCTGACCCTTGATCCCTCTTTGTGTTACGGCACTATAGGTCAGTGACAGAGCTGTCAAAACTAGCATACATGAGATCAGGATTAAACCCTCTGACTAGACAAAAAAGGCTGACAGAAGCTGAGAGCATTCATTTACCTGCCAGCTGATTATCCTTGAACTTCACTTCCTGTGGATATTAATACAAGCAGTGATCGCTTCAATGTATAATAGCAAGCACACTGACACACAGGGCAACTTACAGCAAGAAGATGGAGTTGCGGGCCACATCAATTCTTGTTGTCTAGATCTTCGGCCCTGGCAGTCAACGTAAACCCCCACGCTGCTAAAACACAGCAGGTATTCTTTATTTGAGATTTCGACTGCACAGATGGCATCGGTTGGCTGCTGTGAGATAAATGATAGTGTGTGGTCATCTGGATGGAGCAGACTGTACGGGCTGCCTTCTCCGTGAAGGGGATATTTTAAGAAACCTGACTGGTAGCCCACACAAAGACGGTCACTGAAGATTGACATCCACTGGACATTCCCCTGGACTTGGATCTCCTTGATCTTTTTGTGACGTGTCTTACTCTGATTTAGTTCATAACAGAGGACCTGCCTTTTCATAGCTACACACAGGCAGGTAAGAGCTCCATGGCGCACATGTCTGGAAACTATTGACTGACAGCCTTTTGTCTCTGCCAGCTTATAAAATTCAGTCTCCCTTCCATCCAGGGCAGCCATAGGGAAAAGCCGCACATGACGGTTTCGTCCTGAGATTACTGCAATGAGCTGTTCATTTGGGATAAGCTCAATCTGATGAACCTTCTTATTGTCACCAACACGGATAATCTCTAAAAGAAAAAAAAAAAAAAAAGAAAAACAGAATAAAACACCCCAAATCCAAATAAATATTGCTGAAATGTGAATTGATTATAACAATCTATAAAACTATGAAGGAAACACAAAACATACCCTTTATTGCTTCCCTACAATATTAAAAAGTACAGAATCAAAACTTGTATTTTAATAGTACCAGATGTGGCAATGCTGGATAGACACTTGGCTTTTCCTCATCAGAAAAAGGGAAGAGCAGATCCGATACTATAACAACTGCTGTCTTATTTCAGTATTCATTTCAAAAACAGTTTACAGCCACAAAACTACCGAATAAAGGAAAACCCTCAAAGAACTGAAACATACAATTAAACATGCTGCTTGTTGAATTAGCTTGGGCATCTGCCATTACATCTCTTTACAATACTGAACGTAAGTTTTCATTTCCAATACCAAGGAGGAGGTTACAGCAAGGATCGAACCAGGCTCCTTACTGAGGCGCACAGCACGAGAAGAGGAGACAGCAGTCACAAATTGAAATGAAGGAAGTTCCTCCGGGATATACAAAGAAAATGTTTCATTGTGAGGATAATTTGCAACAGGCAGCCCAGAAAGATTGTGGAACCTCCATCCTTGGGGATTTTCAAGACCCGACTGGACAAAGCCATGAGCAACCTGGTCTGAATTCAGTATTGAGCCTGCTTCAAACACGGGCAGAAAACCTTCAACTGAATTCCAGATGCTGGATCTTTGTTACTGGAAAGGATACCCAAAACAGAGAGCAGACAGAACACCTTCTTGATGATCAGCTCTCACATGGGGTTGTCCAGTTAATAACATAGTAAGTCAAGAAAAATGAAACCAGAGGATATTGAAAGAGAATAAAGGTTACAAAGTCACTTTCCGATTACTTAATATTAGGGAAATTATTACCGGTTCCTGATCTCTTACCGTCTTTGGTGACATGCACAACAAATAGCCCTTCTTCATTCCCCAGAGCTATTCTTTCATGGTCTATGATACGAAGGGAAGAAAAAAAAAAAAAGGCTATTTTTCTTTGGAAATACTTCTTCAACAATAGTGATAGTTCTGATTAACAGAGACAGTTTTTTAATACCCTGAAATAAACAAATATAAAGCCAAACCCAACACATTCATGCAATAAAAAAAATTGGTAACCTCCCAATCTTTCAAATTTCTGAAAAAAACAAGTCTTTTCCCCTTTTCTCCTCTTAAAAGAAGAGACAACAAGAAACATTTTTAAAAAACCTTTCGGAGCACTTAAGTGCACTACTGACTTTTAAATAACTGTAATATCATATTTAAACAAATTAAATAATCAGAGTTTAACATATTTTATGCAGTAGAATTTAAAATGACTAAATTAATTCTCTGCTTTTATGTTTTCTCTCTTGTTCAACAAGCGGATTTTGTGAAGTCAGTGATTTAAGTGTATTCTATAGTGCTAATTTTTCCCATTTAAGGAATTATGTTTACAGAATAACAAGAGAGTAATGTCCAGTTCTCAGTAAAATTATTCATAATTATGAATGTGTGTGAATAGGGGGAATATTCTTAAAGATCTGACAAAAGTACTGCGTAGTGAATTGCACGCGTTTCTAACCCATACACATTACCATAGGGGATAAAATCACTACATATTATTCTCTATTCAGTGGACAATGCCATTCAACACTTTTTTTTTCAAGAAAAGCATGCTTTTAGCATACTCATTTTTCTCAGAGCTTTCTTCTTACTCATTTCATACCTATGATTGCTGCTGACTGTGTTGTTTTGATGAGGGGTAAGGTGCTGTCATAAGCTTCTTTGGGAACATAAACTGAGCGGTCTTTGAGTTTGTTCTTCTTCAAGATTCTATGCAATTCATTCAGCACTCCTACCCACTTGCTTTTTTCATTCTCACCGTCTGCCAGAATCAGGATTGAACACTTATTACTGGATGCAGAGAGCTGGGAAGCTGTAACCTGGAAAAATTAAAATACATATTTTAAGTCATAAGCAATAAAAAATGTCATCATGATCATTTTTACAAGGGTACCAGATGCCTATTAGTGCCCTTTTAATTAGCTGTCTGAAGTAAGAATGAAAAAATTTAGCCTTAGTTAATAGACAACACTCTATCTCAGCCAAGAACCCACAGCAGAAAAACCTGTAGAAGTGAATAACTCAGCAAAGAACAGATAAAACTTTGGCTTTATTCTAAATGCATTTGCATTTATTCTACAATTGGAAATGTCTGCCTTAAATAAGGTAAAGTCAATTGTTTCTCACAGCAATTTTACAATGAAAAGCATTTCTTACAAAGTATTCTGTCTTTTTTTAAAGATCAATAATTTTTGTTAATAATTTAATGCAATAGGAATGGTTTTTATGGAAGAATGATGTATCACCCTTTTCATGTATTTGGTACAGTTATTATAGATAAAAATGAAAGCCTCTTTTGTAGGTTTATCTCCTCTCAGCACGCAGAGTGACAAACCGTTTGAAAGCGGGAAAAACAAGGAGTGAAATAGAATTACATAGTAAAGAAATGACAAGGGAATTAATAAGACACCAAAGATACTTCATTGACGTCAAAGCTTCAATGTTTTATCTAGTAAAAATCAGAATATTAGAAAAAGCCATGATGGCAAAATCCTGATACCAGATAATAGATACTAATTTCTGTAAGCATTTTACATTGCATTTCTATACTGACTATCTGATGAATGGGAGTTTTCAGAGATCCAAAGCATATATACAAAGAAAACATGAGAAATAAAGGCTTCAGGAATAACACAATAAATCAAATTGAAGAAGCAGAAGGCCACTTTCGTAGAAGGACATGAAGAATAGAAGAATTCCAAATGACTACAGGAGGTTGAGCAAAGTACATCCTATTGTGAAGGTTAAAAAAAATAAAGGCGAGAAGAGAGCTTGTCTAAATGTACCAGTGCTATTTTTATCACGAAAATGATATATGTACAGATCCCTATGCATTGCTGCTGCTGCCATGGATACCACACGGCCAGAACTTGCAAAGGAAATAAAATACTAGCAAGCTGTCAGTGAATGCACACCGTGTGTCACACCGCGAAACCCTGCACTTCTGGGTTACTAAGTTCAAGACATAATACTTACCCTAAAGATACAGGGGATGTCTTTTCGATTTGCATGGATGACATCTGAGGCCAAGACAGAACTCACTGAGAATTCTTCATCCCTTATGGAGACCACAAACATAATTGGGAAAGAGTTAAAGAGTAAAATCTGTATGTTTGTTTGTTACTTACTTTTCCACAGTATCAATAGCCTTGTTTTGTGAAGGATACAACAAGACAGTACTGAGATCTGATTTTTAAAATTATCCTTTACTCTTTATCTGCAGATGAAACTCACAAATGCAATGTTGCATAATTAAATCCTGGTAAATGTTGATGGAGACAAATCTATTCAGCGTATCTGGTTTTTGTCTCTTTAAATTAAAACCTTTTTAACAAAAAAATTACTGAACTTAAAAATTAAGCCTGGACCAAGAACACCTCTCCAACTCTTTCACAAAAATTGAAATTTGCTAGAAGCTATAAGCTGCAGCTGTTTGAGGCTTCATGGATAAACTAACCTAGTTCAGAGATGAGCTTTACTTAGTTGGTATGTTTAACGTTCTCAACATTGGTAGTATTTCAGTAATACTGAAGACAGTGGGAACAAATTATTTAGCCCTTCCAAATCAAAAATTTCATTTAGCTTTATTCTATAACAAAGTTTTATCTGTCTTTCAAAATGCTATTCAACTCCAAAAGAATATATTTTTCTTCTTTATTCATTCCAGATCTTTTACACAGTCATACAGATACATTTTGGCACATGACGTAGTAATGGAACTTTAAATTGCCATACATGAACACACAAGTGTAGTTCAGGCTAAATGCAAATACCACTTTTTTTCTGGAAAATTAGAGGCTCTCAACATGGATTACAGTGTTTCATTAAAGCTCTGCAGCTTGCTTACTGATTTCACAAAAAGGAAAAGCAGAAAAAAAATCTCCCAGTGCCTCAGAAAAGCTCCCACTCAGCACCAAACAGCTTACCTCATGTCTATGACCTGACTCACTATAACGCTGGGCTGGGATGCTTTTCCTTCTGCTACATCATATAGGAAGAGTTTAAAGTCACAGATCACTGCCAGTGCTCTCTGCCAACCTTTCTTTACTCCAGCTGGTTTTGGTACCTTTAGCAAAATAAATTCTGATCAACTCTCTGTAAGTTTGCATGCAATCAAAAATCAAACAGACAGCAGAAAAATCAATTGTCTCATCTAGGCTGACAAGCTTTTATTCATTAATAACATTAGGCAACATAAGCAACAGCACAGGTGTAGTAAGAGCATCAAACACAGCCACACAGACACCACAATATACTATTTAGAAAATTCATAGCACCACAGATTCTTTCTTCTTATTTCACAAACTCATTCAAAGCTATATTAACAAATAAAGAGAAAGAAACCCATCTCTAGCTGGACAACAGGAATATGGCCAAAACAATGTCAAGTAATTTTTTTCCCATTTACTTACAAGTATCCACACTAACGACCCTAGACAGTACCAGCACCAACAGAAAGACTCAGAAACTCACAGGCCCTGGAAGACGATCTGATCTCCAGAGATGGACTATTCAAGACCAACTCAAAGCACAATGCCTGACAGAGATGGAGAGTATTACTGCTGAAAATGCTAAGAGTTACTTTGTGAAAATTTAGGTCTTAGTTTCCAAACTGTTACCTTAAGGTATAATTGAATCCATCCCCTCCGATGCCCCAATTAGAGTTTAATTCCAGCTCTGGAAAACAACAAATTTAATGTAAGCGCCCCAAATGCAACTACCTGATACTTACTCGGACATGTCCTTCATAAGCTGTTCCTATGCCTTTCTGTGGATCTATTCCCAAAGGTCCCTTAGTCTGCTCAGGAGGGATTGGACACACTGCAGGAGCCTTGTCTGCACAGGTCACGTGGCAAGAGAATCCACATACTTGTGAGGACGAGAAGAAACAAACAGATTTGATGGTTATTTCTTGTGCAATGCAAACGCTATGATAATGACGATGACATTCATAAAGGAATCCTCTCTTTTTGACCAACAACTGAATAGCTTCACTGAACTTTGCTACACTGAGACAGAAATACAAATCTGCACACAGCAGCAGTTCATGTTTTTATCTGCTCTAAATTCTGATTTTCTCATTTTCAGAGGTGTATGGATACACAGTCTGGTTTCATCCAGGTAAGAAAGAGCCCAATCAGAAGCGCATATTGAGATGATCTCCGTGATTTCCTCTAGGCCCAACTCTACCAGTACACAAAAAGCTGGAAGTTCCTCTAAATGATGAATGTCATTCTGTGTACATGCAAACCTTGTATAACTTAGTCCTGGGAAGAAGCAAAATCGGCAGTGAATGGGAAAGCTGTCTTACATTTTGCCCTGAGTCAGAAAGCAAAGGAGCTGTCAGCAGACTTGACCATTGACTGTGGCCCCTTATTGCTCTTTTAAGTAAGCTGAACTGAGCTCTTCTACCATCAACTGGAATAAGTATGTCCCCAGATAACTACATAACGTGTTATGCAAGATGTTCAAAGTATTTGGCTTCTACTGTTAGAAGACTGAAGCATGAGAATATATTCTGTTATTCAAAATATAAACAGAAGACTCCTGCCATTATCACACCACAACATTCACTGTGCAATTTGCTCCGTAAGAACTTCAGTGCACACTTCCTGCTTTCACCAGCGCTTACCTTCACAAGTACAGCCCTGTCGTATTAAACCAACCATCAGAGATGTGCATTGATTGCATTTTGTTGGTGTATTAAACGATTTCACTACAAACTGGTGAGCTTTTGGCTGTGAAACAAGCAGACAAGGATGTTAATACCTGTAACGCTTCTGAAGAACAGTTATTTTTTTTTCACAGACATAGGAGTGCATAGGTGCCTTTAAAAAGGTAGCTTATTTGTATTTGCTGAAATGAGATCTGAGCTCCTAAGACACAGGCTGAAAAAAATTCCTTATCAGTGCTCGTTACTGATAATTTAAACCATCCTCTGTAAATGAAACCATTGAAACTGGACCTTGTCTCAGAACATGAGTTCGCTTCCACTGCAGATAGGAAAGTTGCCAGAATTATTCCATTACACTCTCCAAGTCCAACGTGTGTATGTGTGTGCTTGGCAGGCACCTGGCGGCCAGCCAAGGTCAGCCCACCACAGTATTTCCTAAGCCGCAAATGCAACCCTCCACTGTCAGGAGTGTTGCCTTAGTTCAAAGAAAACTACCAGACTTTTTCAAAATTCTAATTTTTATGCCAGAAAGCATGACAGAGTTCAGTTTTACAGTGTCGGGCATAGGCAATTTCAGAACACCCAATTTAAAAGCAAGAGTATAGATGATGTTGATTTTGAAAGGTTTTCTCTTCTTGTTAGTTCCTGGGAGCACAGACTACATGAATAAGTGCTTTAATTCTCTCTCTCCCCTCGAGGATAGCAGCGCTGATGCTGATATCAAGTCTAAATGACTATGTAATGTGGTAAAATGATTCATAAAAGGCCATATATAAAATCCAGGAAGCTGCTTTGCTTCTCTAAAAAAACTCCTAGTGAAGTAACAACTGGTAGCTGGAGACAGGCTACAAGACAGGGTGAACACAAAGGCTGTCCAAACAACCTGGATAATATACATGATCTGAAATAATGCTTTAATGAGTAGGTATATTAAAATTTGACTGACTTTCCTGTTTTTCACAGCATATGATATCACAGCTAAAGGCTCAAACTTCATCCATATTGAATGACAGTTTTACTGTTACACTGGAAGCATTCTGTCTACAGATGGACGTCTTGTTTTGAAACTTGCAGGGAAACAATACCCAGCTTTAAAAACTGATGCAATCATAAAGGAAGAAGGTTCTTTAGGGAACATAACAAATCAGAATGCAAATCATTACTTACTGAGCAAAATATTTGCAAAAATGAAATGACATGCACAGTTAAAATCTTTCACATGATTCCAAGTGCACTTACAGGTTTTTTTATTGATCTACTAAGATGTTGCCAACAGAACACTGTCTGCTCAAATTTTTGAGCTTTCCTTTACTCAGATGAAGCCTTTCACTATTTTGCAATTTATCAAAGCAGAAAAACTGATCTGTTAGAATGACTGACTGACTTCATCAATTAGGTGCAGAAAAACTGTCATTTTTTGAATACACAGAAGATTCCTAAGCCATTGAAGCACTTCTGAAACTTTTCTCAGAAACTTTTTCCTTTAATAGCTTGTATCTTATTCCTCATTTGCTTGAATACACACAATTCATTGTGAATTAGCATACACTGACTGGCTTATTTGGCCAACAGTAAAATGATTTCAACAACTGACGTAAAATCAGTATTTATGCAAGTAAAAACCAGAAGACAGAGAATTCCTTCTCCCAGCCCAGTGCTGCAGCGCTGGCTGTAGTGCTTACTCTATATTGCTTATAAAAAATGCAAATCTAAGGTTTCATTTTAGGCTTACTCTTTGCCTGTTCTCAAAAATAAGCATCTAATTAGCACACATATGCTAATTTGAGACTGGCTCCCAGCAACTTCTGTTTTATTGTATGCAGAGGACAGAGGCAGGTTGGTCAGATACAGGCCGAACAACACTCTTTCTAGGATTTCTTCATGTTCATTTATCTCCTTCTAATGTTCAAACCACTGTTTACTATTATCAAATGTCTGTGTGCCACTACAGTGCAGTGCCTAGTACAACTTGTCACACCACATAATGTAAGAATGGGGCATTTTAAATTTTAAAAAGCAACCAGCTTGCATATAAACAATCCTTCTAGGCAGTTCTGGCAAGATTACTGTGATAAACAGTTCTCCTGAAGCTGTTGCCCAGGAGTGATATTTTCCCCCTTACTACATAAAAAGTGTGAACACTTGATTGAGTACCTTTGGTGCAGAGAGTCCCGATCCAATATATGCTGTCCTCATGGTTGGTGTGTGAATTGAACGGGGAGGATGATCTGTAACCTGAACATAGTCCCCAAAGAATCAATAAGACATCAAACACACACTATCAAAGATGGCTTGAATAAAGTAAAAAGACTACATTGTCCCACTCACTCCACCCTCAAACATACAAGGCAATGAAACTAAACTGATCAACACAGCGAAGTACTCAGAAAACCAAATCTGATTTCTCAGCAAAATGATGTATAAGATTCATCTCCTAAATGTCAAAAATAACCTTGTATTATCTTAAACATTTGACTGAATATTTTCTAATGTAAAATAATCAGAGTTTAATTTTTTAACAGGAAAATGGGATATATTATTACAGTTGCAGAGCCTGGATAGTATTTTGTATTGACAAGACTTTCAGCAGGACTCCAAAGTGTGCTCTTACAAACTACAGTGTAACACTAACTTTGTGCCAACATTTCTTAAATATTCATGGCTGAGGATATGTTGCAAAGAGAGACTGTACCTAACAATTGATTCAACATAGTTCCCATTCTTAATCAATTAACCATATGTGAAAGGAAATGCAACATTCCCCAAAACACAGCTCACCACTAGTGCAGAAGGCTATTACAAGGTCCTAAATAGTCTTGCTACAGAGGAGTGAGCTTCATTCTAAACAAAACGATTTGTAATAACAATTTTCGTATGAGTGGAACTGTTACTTCTAAAAAAAAAAAAAAGACAAAAATTTGTCAACACTGAAGTACCTCGATTGGTTCGATCTCACTAGCTGTAGAAGGAGACCTTGATCTTGAATGGAGGTGAGACTTGCTATCTTCATCCCGTGATGGCGTATTAGACAATGTAAAATTCTCAACTGAATCAATCTAGGAGAACAATTCAAGAGAAAAAAAAACCAACAACAACAAAAAAAAAAATCAAAGACATCATTAAAAAAGAATTCGCAACTCTTACCAAAACAAGATATGGGAGCAGAATTCTTAAGAGAGAACTGTGAGGATAAAAAACTAGTTTTAAGCAACTTCCTAATTAAATTACAAAAATGCAATGAAAATTATAGAATATGAACACACCAAGGCTTCTGCTGAGAGGTGAGCACATGCATAACAGCTGCTAGTTCAGGGGCCTGATAAACACTAGAAGAGACTTCTAATTCAGCCATTTTAAAGGGTGAATATTTTCAAAACACTGGTGGGTTTTGTCCACTGGTAGTAGAGATTTGTTAGAAGTGATTTCCCATACAGCCCACATAAATCACTGCAAACATATTTAAGAGAAAATCAGGAGTAAAGCAGACCAAACATATTTCCTGAGGTTAGTGTCAATTATATTCACTGAGAATTGAGGGGGGGGTTTGTATGACATTTGAACTACAAAAAAATCCATACCAGGAATACAATTTCTTCAGGGAAGAATTTTCCTAGTCGTTGATATACAATGAAACTAAGCCCAACATGAAACTACACTGAACAATAAGGCATATAGGTACAACCAGTTAGATTGAAAAACAAGTAATCTTCTGTCAGTGCAACAGAAAAATCAGAGAATACAGGATTCTCCCTTGAAAAGAAGACATCTCCACATCAGCGTTTCCTATCTAAATTTATATTTTTTAAAAAAATATGTATAGTGAGATGAGGATGCTTTTCTCCACTAATAACAAAAATAAAAGCTGGAGGCCTACAGAAGGCTCCACTGCATGCCTAGCTCTTCTAGATCAATGCTATCATCAGTTCCCCATTGCTAAGGATTTGGCTAGCTTGCACACAAACTAAAATATGCAGCAATGTTTACATAAAGCATTCAGACATTCCAGTGTTTTTTATCTCATTTGCCACTGACATCATACTAAGAAGTCCACAAACTTTACTGCTTTTTGGGAATAAAAGATATTGCCAAGCCAATCTTATACATGCACATACAGTCCTGTTCTCCAGAAACTCAGTCATGGTAGCGAACAGGTGCAGTTGCTGTTTTTTCTTTTTCCCTCCTTTTTTTTTTTTTTTTTTTAAATAACAGTGAGTTAAGTTTGATGGCTTCAAGTTTTATCACAGCCTTCAAAACAAAATTATCTGGTGGAGAATGCTCATCAGCTTAATCAATTTAGGCATCTTAAGATGCCTACAAGTATTTCTGTAATGAAAATGGGAAATTCTCACACTGGGATACACCTGTTTACTACACATAGATCATGTGTTTCAAGCATTGAGGCAAAAATCAGCAGTCAAGCAAACATTTTGTGCTCTGATTTATCAGAAGCAAATAACTGAAAGCTTTATCCAGTGTTAGAAATACCGATGCTTTAAGCAGTAAATCCCCAGACACACATTGTTTCAATTATTTTAAACTTTTTTTTTTCAATTGAGTCTAAACATGTGATAACAAGGAGTCCACTCATAACAAGGAGTCCAATGAAAGACTGGTTAACCTTGAACAATTCTACCTTCTTCTTAAAAGTATTATTTAAAAATAAGCCCAATGAGTACCTGCAGGTGAATTTTTCATAGCAAGAAACAGACATTCCTTTTCTTCTGCAAGTTAAACTCAGAGATCTAATCCACCATTTCATAAATGTTTCCAGATACTCCGAAGGCTTTCCCTTTCAAAGTAGCATCTGCATACCAAAGAATTTTCATGGTGTCTCTTAAAATACTTAAGTCCAAGCATGACATGAATGATGGAACTTTTCTGGAATGTGCTAAAAAGTCTTTGTGGTTGAAGACAACTGCTGAACCAGTAACAAATGTATTTTTACTTTACTTACAAACATAAAAAGCCTGCAAAACACACAGAACCTGATCTACCATTACAGAATTGGAAGGGAATTTAACCACCACCTTCACTGCAGAAACAAGGACTTAAGCTGTGTTGCTGCAGTAATCTCCAGGTTCCTTGTTTTAATGAGAAAAACTAAGTACAACAGCAACCTGACTCATCTATGACCAAAAGCTGACACGGAGTGTATTAACACCATTAAAATGGGTCTTTACCAATCCACTGGATTATCAAATGCATATTTCAATATTTCCTACCAAATTGTAATAGCCTTGTCATCTTCCATAGGACTGTGCTTAGCTGTCCGCATGGTGCCACCTGTGTAAGTCTGAGCCAAACCTGGCCAGTGTACAAACACGTCTGGAGGAGAGATAAACTTCTGAATTGGAGCCACAACCAACAAAAACAAGCAGTTACTGTAAGCTTGCCTCAGACACTGTGTGTTTTGAAGTCCACACGTAAGGTCATTATTACAGCTGTTGGGCATAATTGCTTATTGATCGAATATTCAATATAAATGCATTGTATGCTTTCCTATTCCTATAATCACGTATGTATAAAAGAAACAAAAGTGGCAGTATGAGTTTACAATGGATATAGCATACCTGGTACAAATTCAGTCTGACAAAGCTTTGATAACACAGTGTTTAAAAATCCACCTTCATTTCTGAAACACCATAGAGCTTTCCAGCTTAACAGACTACAACACATCCAACTCCGTTCTCCTTGTATGAATTTTTCCTGCCCTCCTTGATGCTCCAGTTCACTCAATTCCCCACTTACCATTTATTTATCTCTGTACTGTGATATTTTCTCTCATATGCTATAACAAGTCTCCCAAATGTCAAACTTCTACCTTCAATAGGCAATTCCCATAACTCAACACATGCTCTCTGCTAAGGGCAAAGAAACAAATTGGCTCTCTTTTGACATTTGTTCATCTTCCCAAACTGCATATGCCTGATCAGCTCTCATAAAGAACTTTCATATTGAAAGAAGAACGTACCCAAAGCATCTTCTCCAGTTACTGTGGTATTTTGCTCACAGGATTACCAAATGAAATACTCCAAAAGCTTTTAGCCCACAGCTGTGAAACAACAAAAAGCACAGCAGCAGCAGCAAACGGCAGCAGCAGCACAACACATGCAGTAAGGTAAATACACAATCCATACATTAAACAAAGGCATGTACACAACAGGCAAAAAATAAAGGGCCACATAGAGTAGGACAGCCTCTTACACGTCTGCCTTTGTTAGCTGGAATACAGGAAGGAGAGCGCTTTAACAAAGAAAGGAGGAGAATATGTTACAAAACCAGTGACACATACATCAGCTCAGAATTCGTTGCACTGCGTCTCCAGAGGTAGTGTTTAGACACACGAAAACATGTTCATTTTTACAAGTATTTTGAAAACAAGATATTCTGGGGCAACAAGAGGGAAGAAGCATCAAAAAAAAAGGAACTGTTATTCTAAAGTCTGTAGTTTTACATTGGACAACAGCAGTGAAAGTGCAGACTATGTTACACTAATAATTTGCATTTAGCATCTCTGTTCTTTGAACAAGATGAATAATCTCTTGGAGGAGCAATATGTCCAATTTAAAGTATAATTATGAACCATAATTATTCTAAACTTCATTATGAATGTGCATGTAGAGTCAGGTCCTTCACCACACACTACTATGGCATATTCTGTTTAATAATGAGAATTCAGAACATGATTTATTTTGTGGTTATTTACAAAGTTCAGATTTGTTTAGTCTAACCAAAGCCAACAGGGACTGCATGTGAGGACAGACTGCAGGAGGATTGAAGAAATTTATGTTTAATTTGTAATGTGCTGATAACAGGGGGGAAATAATTTTGTCAAGGGAAAATGAGATTCCATTTAGTTGTTATTAAATAATCACACATTCATCTTTAAATAAAACCAGTTGATTGCTTCTAGTAGCTAGTGAAATACACCAGGATCCACCTGGCAAAAAACCAAACCCCAACACTTCCATTATCAGACACTTCTAGGGAACACAGAAGACTTAACACCTAGACGATGTTACTGAGAGACAGCCTGCAACACACAGGAGAAACAGCGGTAAAGATTTAAGAAATTAGTATATTAGAGTCACTGGGGGTGGCTCCCCTCCCCACCAAAATGAGAAACCAGGGATAGCAAAACCTATTCCTACTCCCCTTTGCACCCTCCCATGAGCACAGGAGATACAAGGATCGCTTCTGAATGCGTGGGCTTTCGCAGCTATGAGGATTTAGGCACCAATTCTGCCAACCTGACCAAGTATCTTTTCAAGGAGGGACAGCTGGAACCAACAACGACTGCTACTCATCTGAATAGAGAGCTACTGCTCTTCTTGCCCAGCATCTGCAGACTACAGAGGCAGCGGGACATCTATTTTTACTTCTCTCCAGTAGAAATTGCAAAACTACTGTTTTCCTCATTGAAAAAATTAGAAATAACTCCAGTCATTCACAGAGTGCTACAAACAATTATGTTATTTGGATGTCAGACACACAAGAGATATCCACCCTAGTAAATTCCAAATGTAATCAGTGGGTGCAACTCAGTGCTGCTTACACATCTATATGTTAAATAGACTTCAGAGATCTTACGAAGAGTGCTATGTAACTGCAACTGTACATTATTTTACACTCTTTCTGTCATTTCTTAATGAAGCAGAGGCTGAAAAAACAATACGGGTCATCAGTAATATTTACTTTGGGTTCTTGGTTACAGGAGAGGTTTTCCCGAAACCCATGTAATATTGCAGCACTGCAGGAGTCTGACCCGAGGCCTTCTAATTCTTCCTTCGTCTTAAGATACAGAACCCACACTCTCCTTACGTTTGACTGAGCACAGATTAATTCTTCTTGAGATACTGCAAGAAACACTGCCCTTCAAGGTAACTACTGTCAAAAAGAGACACTGGAAAGGGAATGGAGATCACATACAGTGGGGAGGGATTTTTAATACCCTTCTTTTCATTTAAGTCTGCCTAATACGCTGATATTGAAACAACTCCATGAGCTAACACATAAATAAACATTCATTTTTATAATTCTGTGGCTATATATTACAAATCTCTCTATGAATGAATCAAGTAATTGTCCAAGAAATGAAAGATGCAGAACTGACTTTAAGCACAACTTAATTATACCACCTTTCACCTATGAACATGGACATGAGCTTTATTTCTCTTTCTAATAAAGACAGGTAGCTCAACAAGCCTTGTATTTGTCTGCAAGGCATTCTGCCCATCTTTGAACAGTCAATTCTCTTCTGCAGTTTTACCAGATGAGAAATAATTCTGCCCTGGTGTTAAGAGACATTAGCCCCTGGCCAGTCCAGTCTAGAAACGTACTCTCGCCCAACACAGCTGAGAAAAAGCCACTCCTGCTGGACTCAGATTGAAGATGCAACAGGGGAAGTTTGATTCAGTGTGTAGTAAGTCATCCACACGCAACAATATACACATTCGTATCTGAAGTTTTACCTAAAACTAAAAGCTGGGTATCTGAAAAGATTTGATCTGGGCGGACCAATCAAGAAGACTGTCTTAAAGGATGTACACCAACAGCTGAAAATTATTTACTCACACAGATTTAAAAAAAGTGATTTTGTCAAAATGCTTGTGAAAAAATTATGCTGTCTTCTTTAAAAAAACCAAAACAACCAGCAACAAATACAGAATAAAGTACCGATGTCCTTCAAACTAACTAGATAGCAACTAGGAAAAAGTTTCCCCTTGCAAAATAGAACATTATCAGCTACTCTGCCACATACACACTTTATTTCTCTTTTAACAGGTTTTAGGAGAGAGTATTAGATATTTTCAAAGGTAACTTTCTATGAAAGAACCTGCTGATACAAACTAAGTGTTCCTAATACTCAGGCAACATAGAGAACACTTCTTTAATCCAGACAAATATCATCAATATTATTTATTTATTGTAGGTTCAACATGACAGGAAACTACTCTCATTTTTTTTTGTGTAAGAAAATTCCAACAACATCAGCAAGACGAAGTTTTCTATGTGCTATACAAAAATGCAGGCAAATACCTTCTATTATGGTACCACAGATGTACCTTCACTTTTTGTCTAAGGTATCTACCTGATTTACAGAAAAAGAGCGTCTGGAAGAAAAGTATTCCTTCAGAGTTTTTGAAAGGAAATGTGATCAGTACAACAGTCCCGTACGCTATCCCACTTTTGATACACCCTTCACAGCAGATATTTCTAGAATAAAATTAATTATATCACATTTTAATGCAAACAGGTTTATACTATTTTAAATACACATGTACAAATATGTGTGTATCTGTATACACATATATACAAGCACACACAGATGTACACACACAATATACCTACAGAGTTGTATGGATAGTTCCCTACCATTGATGTATAGTATATACTTTGATATTAAAACGTTTATTATTTACTTTTATGTGCCTACTACTTCAGACTGGAAGAAATATAATGCAGTCAATTTTCAGCTTTCAACTTAATTCCCTTAGTATGCAATTAACCAGGGTAAATATCTAAACGCTGTCCTGACAGAAAACCAGCGTCTCAAATGGCAATAAAAAGTAGTCAAGTCACTTAAGTTATAATGAAAATTACTTCGTACAATACAGGCCAAAAACCAGACAATATTCTATTTGAGCAAACAGAAATTAACTGGATGCAAGGAAAGCATTTTCACTGAAGCGATCAGAAAACTTTTGGAAACAACTAATGACAAAGTAGTAATATGAAGCAATAGAATAAAATTAATTAAACATGTCAGTGATTTTGGAACCATTTTCCACAGGCCGTATCAGTAGATAAGGCCCAAAAGCAGTCTCTCCCCATTAGAAAAACTGTTTGCATTTAAGAATTCTTCACCTGCACCTAAAGAAAAACATTTACTATAAAATTGAATGTTTATCTATATTAATAGGTATAAGTATGCTATTATAGAAATATTCTGTTCTCCACTGCACTTATAGATTTTTTAAGTTGACTGCATTAATGTTTGAATATTCCAAATCAATCAACAGATCTCTGTTATTGAGGGATTTACTGGTTTGAAAGTCAAAGACTTACGTCATCCATAAAATCAATCAATGAGGATGAAGAGGAGGAAAATGAATCCTATTTTAATGAAAACAGCAGTAAAAAAAAAAGAGAGAGAGAGAAAGAGATGGATGAAGAAAACTGTATAAATAAAAGTGCAAAAATAAAGAACTGTAAAGAACTAGTGCCAGTAACAGTTACCTCAGTAAGTTTTCATTAATTGCCTTTCATAGACAATTCATCAATAAACTACTTGGATAAAACCCAATGTTTTTCAGGCATTCACTCAATAAAATAATATACTCCAACAGGATTTTTATATTGAAAGTAACTTAGAAGATAAATAATTCAAAAGCAAATTTTAAAAACTGTATTAATTGTGAGGACTTTCAAGAGAGAACAATGAATTAATGAATACACAATGAAAAGAATTTTGGAACATCACTAAGATCAGGGATTATGCTCTTTCACAGCTAAATGTAATGACCTTGTACACCCATCAGGAAAATACCTGTCAAATTTTAGACCAATGTAAGCTGTAAAGGTGGTGCCTTGTCCCCTCCGAATTCAGTTTGACCAATATTTCACCCAAGCTGTTGTTTTAAACGAAAAATGATGCATTGCTTACTGCTGATTAAAAGAAGATATGAAATGTGTAGTATCATTTCAATTTTTTTCTTCCATGTTTTTTACCTAAACTGGTCTTTTGTATAAAAGCAATAAAGGAATTACACAGATTTATTTTTTGAGTATGTATGATCTCTGGAGAGGAGCTGAATGATAATTATCTGGATTTTATAGTTCTGTATAAAGTGAAGATGAAAACAACCTAATAAATATACAGTACCAATGAATTCACGGAATACATTCAAGGATTATTTACGTATTTTCTCTCATTTTTACCAAACCAGTACCTGCATTACTTAGTATTTTTCTGAATACAAAGAAAGGCCATTTGAACAATTACGCTTTTCACATTCGCTACAACATCAGGGAAATTTCTGCATTCAGGGTTTGAGAGAGAATTCACTATGATTACTAGTGTTCAAGAGAAGATAGCCAGCACTGTAAATGACAAAGAATTTCACATATTGTTATACACAAATATAAATGGGGCAATATGATTAAAATACAGTAGCAAAGCCTCAGCAAATACGCATATAACCTGCACATAACAGCAGCAGTTCCACTGACTAACGGAGAGTTAGAATAGCTGTACACTTACTTCAAATTGATCCAGAGCAGAGGTAGGCGCATTCAAAAATGCCAAGAAAGAATTCTGTGAGTCTTGGTGCTTTACACCTAGAAAACAGCAGCAGGTTTTTAAGCTACAGAAAAATGACCTTTTCACGGAGGACCGGTGCCTTGCTGAATCACGGTTTGGGTATCCACCTGAACCACCTACGTTACTTCAATTGAGTTGTCACATTTGGCTGCTTTCCAGAATAAAAGATTTTTTTAATAGACACACACCCACTAGCCAAGCAGTGTATGTCTAATTAACCTTTTCCAAGCTAGGACGTGCGTGGTGTGAATTCAACATGAACACATACTGTATGTACGTATCTATTAGGCAGAAGGCACAGGTTTTTATGTGCTTCTGTCAATTCGCAACATGTGCTGCATGACATACAGGCCTACACACTAACGTTGCGGGTGTCATCCCTGCTCTAGTCACATGCTGGGTATCTCACCGTGACACGACAGCTTTAGCAAACAGCGAGGTTCCACAAAAAAATACAGAATAGGCTGTTTGAGGAACACACTGTATTTCCAAGTAATACGGGTTCCTTGACCCATGCTCTACGCCTGTCTGCCACCTCTCACTTTTGAATGTCCAAGAGTAATCCAATCCTGGGCAAAGCTTCAGATGTCTCTGTCATGCTACACAGTTTACACGGTTTTCAGCCAGTAAGCAGAGCAGGAACGCTGCATCCTCCAGAGCCACAGAGGCTGGCATATCGTGACTGTTGTTTTAACTTGCTTCAACTGATACTTTTTTTTTTAATTATTTCTTCTTTTCTTTGGGGAATAATTCAAGTTGTTGTGTGGGTGTTTATAAACCACAGATGCGTACAAACTCTAGCTTCCTGAACACCATAAACACATTATACATACATCTATATACACTTCTTATGACCAGAGGCTGCAGAACTGTGTGCTTCTCAAGGGACTGATGCTATCAAAGGTCACTTATGTTTTCTAAAAAATGTGTCTTGCTCTAACCGGCCATAGTACCCTGTTTGCTCTAAATATAACCCACAGTGAACAAAGGAGTTACAAAGAACCCTTTCCTCTTCAAAATACAAACACACTGAAACTCCAGTAAAAGACTAAAAACAATTCTCACGTTACCTGCTACTTTACAGAACCATTTTTAGTAACCTTTTTCCCCCACCCTTAAGTTTCTGGAATGCATTTATAAAGAACAACGGATTCAAGTGCTAATCCAAGTAATCCTTTCCTAGAAATTGATTTCCACACACAGTAACACAGTTACTCTACCACTGTACCTCAACTACATTTGAATCCTCTATACAGTTCATGATTCAAACATCAATATATTTCTTCTTCTAAGAGAAAACCAAGTCCAAAGACAATAAGGATTCTGGATTAAGGTGCATTTCTATCATAATATTTGAATAGTTGCAGTCAAATCTTACTGATTTACTTCTGGCAAAAACCATAACAACTAACTTTTACTTGAATGATACATTTTCTTTTTTTTTTTTTTAAGAAAAGAGTAAATGTTTATCTCCAGTTTCACAAAAACAGTAAGGTTTTAAACACCGGAAAATACACAGGGTAAAATATTAGTTGTAAATTCTTAACAGATTGTTTAATGCAAAGGAAGATTTCAGAAGCCAAGTAACCATGCATAATACCTAAGACAATTCAAGAAACTATAAACGAAAGTTAAACATGACAAAGTATTATTGTCTCCAGGGAGATGCTATCAAGAGCACTCCAAGCACTTGGAAGAAACATAATCGTGGTATCAGTGTTAAGCGTCAAGATGAACAAGTATCAATTCCCTAAGTCTCATTTGTTAATCAGCACCAGACATTTTTAAATGTTCTGTATAGGTTTGTATTATTTTTACCCGTCGACCAGCACTTGGAGGCCTATATATAGATGAATGTTAACTACAATACATTATTGACTGACATGCTGTTAGGTTGCAAAGGCTGAACAATATTTGACATCCCCATGAACAACTGTTGCCAGGGTTTTGAAACTCTGGAGTTCAAACAGCTCCCTACAGAAAATTAGGTAATTCCATTTGGTCTGAAAAATCACTTCTTCCCATGTGACTCAAAAGATACAAATATTAGAGCTACTATGGGAACTGCAAAGAATCAGCCAACTCATTAATCATCTCTCAATGAAAATTTTTTTCATTTCAGAACTACCAAAAGTCTATTCTCCCGGCAACAATGTGAAATACTGTTAGACAGATGCACTAGAAGTCCAAAAATATACCCTTAATACTACAGCAAAGCAAACATGGCCACACCGCTCACTATGTGGTTACAAAGCCAATCAACGAAGTCATCCCAGAAGCAAATGAACACTGTGAATGCCTCTGTAGTTGTTTACTCTCTGTGTTGACAGGGCCAAAACATTAATAGATGAAGAATATTTTGATCACTACTGAAGGCTAAATACCTTCACCCGCCATAAAGGGGAAAAAAATTCTACATATATCTATACTTCTAATAGTTTTCTGGCAGTAAATCACCATACATATGCAAAATAAAATAAAAAAAATGCAGCTCCAACTCAAGTAATACCTTAGTGGTTCAAGTATATCAACAAAACTGAAGCACATTACAAGTACGTATTAGAAGTGCAAATGCAACTGCTGTGGGTACATCTTAACATGCAATGTTTGTGCTCACATTTTGTATGCCAAAGTTTGCTGGTATGGCACTTTAGTTACAAGGTGACACTTAATTGATAAGATGTACCCACCAACGTGAAACATGTTATGTACGTGGATATCAGTTGCCATACCCTTTTCTGATCTAAGCTCTTCTGTCTCCTTTTTCAGCCTTTCAATATCTGTCAACAGTTCCATGTTCTTCTTCTCAGATTCTTGCAATTTACTTCAAAAAAACACAAACAAAAAAAACGATGTAAATATGGAGAACTCCTGATACAAGGCACTTTTTTTGGTCTGCCTTTGCATGCTATTTAAAAATTAATGACCAGCAAGCTTCACAGTGTCATCAAATGGCAGAATTAATTCAGAAATCTATGGGGACCTATTTAGTATGATATCTTAAAAAACAAACAAACAGAACAAGCAATTAATTGCCCCTGTTTACCCATTAAATAGGCCCGTGTTTCTAATTTATGAGTAATTGTGTAAGCTTGCATCCCATGGATGAGGAAAAAAAGACCATGTGTATTTTTATGCTTAAAAAATGTGGTTTTTTTAATTCATTAATTCACAGTGCTTGTGACACTAGAACAGATTACGTTGAAGTATTTTTCTTCTCAGTTACTTTACAGTTAGTTGTTTCAGTGCTTTCCAATTCACAGCTGATAGGTAACACTACTATGCATTTCTAACACACTTCTCATCCTTGCCTATCAAAGCAAACACTGTTCTCCTCTTCTTGGAGGATCTACAACGCTGCCTATCATTATGTTACCTGGCTTGAAAAACACCCAAGTCAGGAGGACAAGGTATTCCCACTTTACAGATAATATACGTGAATCTCAGCTTTGTCCAACTGCTTTCCTAAAGTTGCAAAACAAGTCAGTGCTCTAAGATAGACTGAAGCTTAAGACCTAGACATAGAATGTCTTCCTACTCATCCCCTGGCTTAGGCATTCACCGAACTCAGAATAAATTTGGTAAATGGGGGAAGGAGAGGTGCTGAGGAGACAGGTCTGAGGAAGCAATGAAAGAATTCATAATCTTCCATAAGCACATCTTATTACTTTGCAAATCAGTATGCAATAACCGATTTTCATCAGCTAACCCAATGCAGCTATCAATAGAACGCAAAAAAGTATGTTCCAAGATACAAACTTAAACTCTGCTTGCAATTGAACTTGTTATCACAACTAAGAGAGATTATAATATTAAAGACAAAATGTCCCCTCTAAAAGTCTTCAAGATTTCAAATTTTCCCAGTAAGTGTTCAGCTGCTTACACGATAGAGAGAGAGATGGTCTTTTTTTCCCATTTGGATATAAGAAACTGGCATAACATTCGTTATCAAATTTTGACAGACAAGATGGTTAAAATCATGATTTGATGACACTCCCTGGGAGGTTATAAAAGTAAATTTCCATCAGAACAATTCAGTCTTACCACTCTGTAGAAATACAGGAAGCTTTGACTTTATTCAGCTCATCCTGAATAGCCTGTTTGGCTCGGATTTCAGCATCAAGAGCAGACTGTAGTTCCAACCTTGCAGACATATCCAGTTTTGCAAAGCGGCGCATCTTCCAGGGCATGTCCTAGTAAGGAATTAAAAAAGGGAAGAAGAAAGAATAAGAGGAAGGATGATAGGAAATGGGGAACATAATTAACTTCAACAATTACGTTTCTCAGTCTATTATGTTCTTAATTCCAAAGTAATCTACAATTAAAAAATTAAAAGAGTATTGTTATTAGTATTATTATTTTCAAACTCAAGTACTAAATGGGAAAGATGAACATCTTGTCATGATCTCAAAAGCAAAGAGATTTTGTGAATTCAAGTTCTGATGCGCCTCAGTTCAAATGACAGCTATGAAGGACATTCGCATTTCAAAAGTGAAAGATTTTAAAGCTTTCATGACCCTTAATTTCCTTCAACAAAATAATGTATGAGTATAAAGTATCTACTTGAACAATATAATAGATAAAATCAGATTACAAAGATCTTGGTGTCTAATTAATAGATAAACATTAAATTTGCTCTTCAGTTTTTCAGAAGGAAATATCTTGGAAAGTTTAACTTTTGACTAACACAAGCTCTACACATAGGCTATTACTGCAGCTGAAACTACCAAATCAGTGTTTTTTCAAACAAACAAACAAAATCTGATACATGGAAGTAGAGTCTTACTGTAGCTCTTGCACCCAAACTGGAGTTCCTCAGGGCCTCTAGTTCTTCTGTCATTTTAGAGGCCAATGCTTGAAGATAACCTCGAGCGTCTTTTTCATCACTTACCCTAAACAATTACATTAGAAGAAAAAGGTGTTTTAACCAAAGAATCTACAGAAAACACAAAAGTCCCTTCAACATAATAGCAACCAGAAACAGAAAAAAGCAGAATACAAAAAAAAAAATAGAATACAAAGAAACAAAAAAAAACCCCAATACAAAAAACTACGTAGACCTAAGCCTTTGCTGCTTTGCAGAGTTCCATTAAACAATATGCATCACTAAGACAAGGAATATAGATTGTGCTCACATTTTGTATGCCAAACTCTGTTGGTATCATATTTTAGTTGCAAAAATAAAGAACTACATATTAAAGTAAGTAATATATGCCTCAGTATAGATGTCAGCTACCTGAAATTGAGACTGTGGGAAAGCAACCTTTCGGGATTCAACCTATTTTTAAGGAGTAAATTAAGACAAAATCGATAACCAATAATTAACAATTCAACCATCCACATAACATTGGAACTAGCAATTGACTTTACTGTATCAGTTGACTATGAGAACTAGTAGTTAGAATCAAACAGTGACATTATTCCAAGAAATGCTAATTAAATACGGAGAGTCTAATTCTAATGTTATTAAATGGCATAAGCCAGAAGAAGCTCTCTTCTTCCCTCAGCTTTCTTTCTATCAAGATGTGTTTTCTGAGTGTGAACACATCAAGGAGGAAACATGCCTGTTTTTCAGATTCTTTGATCATCAGTTACAAAGAAAAAAACCTTCTGTGATTAACCACAGCAGAGGTTCTTTCTTCACTTAGCCTCAGGTATTAACACACAGAAGAAAGTTGCTAAAAAAAAAAACAAAACCTACCTCACTGAAACCAAGTCGCTTATGAAAAACCTAAATTTCCTTTCACCTTGCCTGGCTCTGAACATGTTCATCTTTGCCCACAGAAGAACAAACACAGTTCTCAGTTCTCCAACACCAGGGCATACCCAAGTCTCTGAGCTGGTCTCAGAGATCAGCAGTCTAACACCACAGCTTGATTACACTTAGATCTATCAACACTAACCACAGAAATGTTTAGTAATGATCCTCAAATAGTTTTAAATAGTTTTTAGGAAAGTGGGAAAATATTTTTGTCTACTTTATGGCAACTAACTTCTCCTTGCCTGCTGACTGTTCCTTAGTAACTGTAATCCCGAGTATGTTGCACTGGAGATGAGAGTTCTCCAGATGGTTGAATTTGTCTCTTCGTGACCCCTCTGCAGAAAGGGATTCTCGCCCTGTGCCTACAAAGCAATGTAAGTTTCTCTGGTTGATATTATGGGGTTTATACACACAGTGAATACGGAAAAGTTGCTACCTGCAAGCTTACCATTAATGAATAAAAATAATACAGTGTTTCAACAAACATTTATAGTTAAGTCACCAGGAGGCAAGAGAGAGAGCACATACTCTGAACTCCCCATGGGCAAGGGAGGAGCAGAAGAGCTTTCCCATAGCAGCCTTAGGGCAAGATCCCAATGCAAAAGCTATGGGATATTCATCCACAAGATGCAGTGACTTCTGGGTGCGCAGTTTAAGATTTATATAAAGAAGATTGCTTTAATACAGAGGAAGCTAATGCAAGAATAGTCACCGTTTGCAACAAAATTCCCACCCAGCATGAATAAGTAAGCACTTTTTCATGCTTTGGGCATTATCATCTTTGTCTCCCGCCTACAATTTCGTTCAAGAGGTGTGGAGGAGCCTAGAAAAACCAAACCAAAACACATGTCCTGACTCTATTAAAAGTCAGTGAGACTTGTGGTACTGATGAGTCAGTATTTTTCCCAAGGTACACCAGAGCTCAGTGGAAGCAGCATGCCAGCTTTTTATTTTTTTCCCCATAACATTCTGGATGATACAGATTCTGATGACCAGATACAGATAATCTCGGCCTATACAAACCACCTAGAGCAGAAGAGTGGGCAAAAGCTGTGAGAAGTAGCATACGATGCTTTCAGTGGAACTGGGGGGGTGCATCATGAAATGCACAGTAAAAAGCAAGGAGTGTAAGTGGGAATAAAAAGACTGTGAGGTTCTCAAGATGAGAAAGTAAGTTTTCCTGATGTAGAAGAAGGGAAAATAAATTTAGAAATTGGTGTTTGACCTCCTCTATTTTTAATGACATGTAAAATATTTGCAGAAATAAAAAGGGACAGTGTCAGATTAAAAAATGAAATTTAACTGGTGCCTTATTTTGTAACTTTTCTAATTAAAGATGAAAAACTTTAAATGTCCAATTTGTTTGTCAGTATTTATCACGACATATAGATCCTTCTTCACAGAAGGTGAGAAAACATTTCAGTTATTTGCTTTATGATGCACAGAACCTTCAGGCTCTGGATTCTGAAAAGCTGCACATGCACTAATCTCAGAGAGATGTTCCACAGAATATGGAGAAATCTAGAAAATGAAAATACACATATAAAGTCAATTTTTGCAAAAATCTATACTAAGACAGTAAATACAAGCAGTACAATTTAAAGCCGAGATACAGTTTTGTTGTCCACTAGATGGCAACACCCTCTCGATAATGAGACACGTTGATTAAATAATGTGAAACCAAGAGTTCTTGCAGTTTTTTGTTTTGTTACTGTATTGCTGGGGTTTTTTTGTTTGATTGGCCTTTTTTCTCAGAAGATAAAGCAAGATGGGTAAAGTTAATCTTGTTAATGTTTCTCTCCTTGCCCCCCCGTCTTGCAGAGAGCCCTAACAAGCACAGCAGAAGACCTAACCCAGTGATTTCTTTCTTTACTGAAAATTTAGATTAGATGAACTATTCTCTTTTCATATGTAACATTAAGCATCCTTGCAAGCTTAGTTCATTAACTATCAAGAACCTAGAACGGCAATATAGTACAAATTTGTCTAAAATTTAATTTCACTTTTTAGCTGGAGTAAACATCACGACAACCCTCAAATAACCACTGACCAACATCTAGTACGTTATTTGTCAGGCTGCTAGGCACCTCAGACTCTCTGGGGCTCTCTATCTAGGATAGTTTACAATACAAAATGGACCAGAGGACTGGAGATCTTTTGCTGAACAGGAGTGGTCTTGAAGTCCTGGGATCTTACACCAAGCTGCATCTTACCTGGTTTGAAAACCCCAAGGAAGTCTGTGGGCCATGACTTTTCTCCTGCAGTTTCTCAATGCTTTCAAATTTCTGTCTTCATATCATTATGCTCTAAGCCTCTGATTTAATGATTTTCTTTTCTCCCTGCTCTCTCCAACAAAACTTGTTTTTTAAAACTACTTCTCTAAAAATTTTCAACACTCCACTCTGGTCCCAAATCCTGAAATTTCCCCCTGCCCTCCACAATTTCTATTTTGTAGAAAATTAACTTCTGACTATTCTTACTTCAAACAATGCATCTCAGAGTTTTCCATGTTTTGAGTTTCTCACAGTTGAATTTGCTCAGAATTTTGCTAAACCTCTCCTACAATTTGTGTGTGCTTTGTTCTGAGAGCAAACAGATTTCAGAAAAACAAAATCAACTTTGGGTCTTTTTTACGTTTCATTTAACGCAGTAGTATTTGCGAGGGATGGGTTAGTTTTGGGGGGGGGGGTTGTTTGCTTTTTAATGAAATCAATAATTAAGATAAAATCAACCACAGTACAGCTGATTGGAAAGATAACTAGTCAACAAGGAGAATATTAACTGAATCTTCTAGTAAACAACAGTCACAGCTTTTGGCCAGCTGAATCTAAGTCTAACACCCAGTTTATAGTTAAATCAAGTAGGCTTTAGCACATCCGTATAAACGTACTTAACAATACAGAATGCTTCATTTGAACTAATTGTCTATGTTTCCTTTCCAATCAGTGGGGAGAAAAAGAGACTTCTACAGTACTAGTCATGGGATTTATTTTAGTTGTCTACCTTAGGACCTCTAAAACTAGGTTACATGAATCCCTCCCAGAGAGGCTAACAAGTTAAGATTCTTGCCAAGTACTCTGGGAATCACTACCAAGATTTCCATCGACCTCCTTTCCGCAACAGAACAGAAATACTGTACCATGGCTATTTAAAAGATTCATTTTTAAAGTGATTGCATTAACCTCCTATGCAATTAATCTCTCTCCCATCTCCCATAGGAAAATTTATATCCGACTATAAAAGCCTTAATATTTTCTTACTCTTGTCAAGGAATGATGAGTGATTTGGCAAATACAAACTTATCAATATAATATCTCCATTAAGGCTGAATGATCTGTGAGGGTCTATTGCTACCACATTAGAATTTGCAGTGAAAATTTTGATTCAAGTTTGATTCTTTATATTAAGATTCTGGCTATATTTATGGCACATTTAACTAACAACAGCAAAAATAAAAAGGCTTTTGTACATTTGCCCTAAACAACACGCAAGAGAGCACAGTAAGAAAGAAGGGAAAGGCTACAGGGAACATGATAGGCCATTAAAATTACTCTCAAGTTATAAAATCTGAAAGAAATAATAATTTAGAAGGGCACAAGGAATCGTAAAGAAAATTACTATCTTGCCCACCCAAAATGTGGACTCGAATAGTGGGGCAGATTTCCTGAGAGAGATTATCTATTAGATGTCAAAGCACTGACGGGGAGTAAGGGACTCCTTGCGCTTGTGTTACTTAAAACAGGGCTAGAACAAATCCCTTGAACTACCATGAGCAGCTGAGCAAACTGTTTACAAAACCAGTAATTAATTCCATCTACTGGCTCCCATGTTTCATGAACCATGCTACAAAAAGAAGATGGTAGGCAAAATCCATTTTTAAGAGGTGGAAAGTATGCACCCAAAAAACATATCTGAAAGTAATACTATGTGTAAAATCTGTTAGTTTTGAAGAGGGAGCCTACAGGCTCTACTGTACTTTGTTAGCTCCAAGGCATTCTGTCATTCTGAAGAGGTGGACAGGTCTGGATTTAAATTGCATGTTCTTCTGAGGAAAACATAGGTTTCGAATGGATTAAATAAGACAGGTTTTCTTCAGAATTAGGTTGTTTTTCTTTAAAACTGTTGATCATTATTATAGATGTTTAAATACTCCATATAGCACCCTACGTTCCACAGCAAAAAAATCTCCAGAGAAGGAGCCAGTGTCAGTATCCAGTGCTGAATTCTTAAGGACAGCAGACACACACGACCAGATTATCTGCATGACACATGGAAAATCTAAACATAATAAGAAAAACATGTGAGCCAAGATATGTCCTCATATAGCTGAAAAAATTTAACATACACAGAGAGAAATATGGAGGGCAAACTGAGATGTCTACAGTGATTAAAAACTGGAACCAAGTCACATTTTTTTTTATCTCCTTGATGTTTGCCACATTTCTATTTTTTTTTCTTTTCACATAACTCTTTATTTTTTAGTTCCATACTTTTTAAAGGACATTATATTACCATAAGCAATTAGTAAAACAGTATCTTTCATTCAGAAAGTTAGTCTTGTATGCTCCTGGTCTTTTTTCATTAAGGATCTTGAGAGAGAACAAAAAACTCAATCCCAAACCCTTTTTATCCTCCAGTGATATCTCCAATATGTGTGAGATACTTTATCATATACCTGAACCACACCAGTAGTACTTCTTAAAATATTAAACACTCTCATAAATTGTAGAAGGGATATTCTTAATGGCTGCTGGTACATTTTTACATAGTGTTAAGCAGAACAGTTCACAACTAATTCTGACTTGTCTTTTTCCAGAACTGCCAAGTTTTACGAGTGCTTTCACAAGTAAAACTGAAAAACAGGGTTTGGTTACCTTCGTACATTAAGACAGAAAAGCCTTACCTTAAAACAATATGGAATGTGAAATACTAGACATACCTCTCTTGTTACACCGATTTTTTTTTTTTAGAATAAACATTTCTGATTGGCTAGAAATTAACTGTTCAACAAATTTATGTTTGTTTTTTTTTAACTTTCTGTGACGTAGGCCGTCTACTACACTCACAGTTATGAGAGATAAGAGTCAAAAGGAACATGCACAAAGTAGATTCTTCAAATTTTTTAACGTCTGCTACAAATACAAGGCCTTGAGACACCATGGACTTCATAATACAGATCAGTGTCACACAATTTTACGTAACAAACACTGGTTAAAATACTTTCAGAAACCCAGAGGACAGTCCTTCTTTCTCGTTACGTATTCACACGGCTATAGTCAAAAGCCAAACTTCTCTGTATTTGGACAACAAAAATACACTGACATTACAACAATACCAAACTAGGTTTCATTAAAACAAATTATACCCTTTTTTTGCTTTGACACAAGAAATTAGATTTTTTTTTTTTGTTAACGTGAGATGGAAAAAAGGGGGGGATCAGTTAGCAAACCAAAAAAAGATTAGTATATGATGACATCTTCCCAGAAGTGGATGATCTGTATAAGAAAAAGTCTGGATGTGAACACTTTTTGTAGATGTTGAACACTGCAACGGACCATAAAACTCAAGGGAAGAGAAAAGAAGCAGGCACGGAGCAGTAAAATAAAGGCCACCTAGATAAACCAATTTTTTTCTCTCAATAGTTTCAACTTCTTTTTTCCTTAATTTATTAGAACTGGATGGAAGATTTCAGAAACATAATGTCATTATTTAACAAAATTATTATTAGAAACATCATTTGACTGGCTTTGTGGTAGTCTCAAATGCCCTGTTGTAAAAAAATCATATGAAAGTTGCACTGTATTTGTTTCATTCTGCCACATGCCAAGCAGATGAAGGAAATTAAGGCCGAGACACAAATACTCTCAGCCACTGCTTTTCCCAGGCTTGCTCCCTCTTGGAGGCGTGAGCTCAGCACATGACTCCTTCCAGCATTTTTCCAAAGCCAGAAGTCACACCCAATGGCCATGATTCTTCTGCACTTAAAAATTAAGTTGTATTTGTTAAGACACTTTCACTCTTATGGAGGAACACAATTTTCCACATTTGAATATTATTAAAATCTCAAGCAAAAATGCAACAGAATCCGAGATGAGTGTGAGATTTCACCTAAGCACTGGCAAGTGCCATGTGACAGGGCAAAAACTCAGTAACCGCTCTATCACATACTGAGGAGTTTGGCAATGACATTAGAGCAGAATATTCACCATTGGATGATCTCGGTAATTTGTGCCTCCCAGTGGGCCACAGACTCCTTTTTATCAGCCAGGTCCCTCATCTCTTCTTCCAGCTGCCGGTTATTCATACTCAGCCTCTCAAACATGGTGGTGAGCTGAATGAGAATTCAAACAACTTGTTAAAGTTGTAAGTTCCTGTGACTCCATCTCTGCGCAGACTCCAAGCCACGTGTTCCCCTCTCCCACATCGTGCATCTGCTTTAAAAACTGGTACTATCCATCACAATAAACACCACATAACAATAAAAGTCAGAATCTCTTCTCCTGTACAACCTTAGCTGTACTGAAAGGCCATTTTTAAGGACTACTCTAACAAATTAATTAGTTTTCTGAGAATTAGTCTCCAAATATCTCTATAACTCTTAAAAGGTTTCTGCTTTCCACCATATAGGTGTGGAATGGTCTATATAGAAAAAAACTACGTTAAAAGAGCAAAGCAAGGGCACAAAAATTGTTACAGCTCAGATAAAACTGCTGAACCTCTCCCTTATTTAGTAACCATGGAGAATGGGAGGCTTAATGGATACAGGCACAAGTCAGCCCTGAGACTCTCCGTGTGTCTCACATTCCCCTATTTTTCATTTTACTTACTTGCAGACAGGGAAATTGAAATTAAAATGCACATCTGTAAGTACAATATGTTATACCTAGCAATTAACCTCACTCGCATTCACATAGCTGTCATTCAGACAAGCACATTCTGTGAGACAAAAGCCACAGCTAACCTGAGCTGGTATTGGGAACTAAACCTTCATTATGTTAAATAATTATTCAGAAAGCCAAACCAGAATCAGAGATCAGATAGATTTTATAGGAACACCTGCTCAGGAGAATTAATCTCATGTGAAAGGCTTCTTTTAGTACTGAAATATACTAACAAATCAAAATTATGAAAAAATGAGTTTTATATCTGTTCTGCTTATTACTCCTAATATCAGCACTCCATATTTATCATTTAAATAGGCTTCTGATTTAAATATGCCTATTTATTAAACGTTGTTTTAGACGAAAAATACAAAGCTAACCAAATTAAAGGCGGGGGGG
>Ga0065711_1000565_pt1 | contig 61768 bp, 58 predicted proteins | sample Hoacrofraction12_FD_59098 | JGI IMG/M metagenome (GOLD analysis project Ga0065711, IMG submission 59098) | Hoatzin crop microbial communities from Cojedes, Venezuela - Epithelial fraction 12 v2 (version 2) | ecosystem: Host-associated > Birds > Digestive system > Esophagus > Crop | place...
TCTCCTGCCATAGCGATTTTTGCCACCGAACGCCTTATGGATGAATTACCCATCGGTGGCGAAGAGAAAGGTGTTTCGGGCGAATACCTCAGCAACAGCGCCGCCATCGTCGAAGAAGAATCCGACGACGACCCCGTTTGGATAGGAGATTTCGTCCAAGATAAAACCCTCTGCTCAGCCCTTGAAAGAGAAAGTCAAATAGAGGAGTGATCAGCTTCTCAGTCTCTAACGCATCGCATCGCTCCGGCTGAACCACATGCCAGGAGTGATGCGATTGCTTTTTATGGAAGCGAGGTGGAGCGGAAGATGATGGGGCATGACTCTCTTTTGCTGATGGTGATGGCATCGGCTGCGACATTCCTATCTGCAATGAAAATAGAACGGAACAGTAAAAACGACGAACTCCGAAAGTCTTGATCCAACTTTCGGAGTTCGCTTTGTGTTGATGCTTGGTGGAGAATATCGGGGTCGAACCGATGACCTCTTGCATGCCATGCAAGCGCTCTAGCCAACTGAGCTAATCCCCCATGCTGTTTTGAAATCGGTTGCAAAGGTAGGGCGTTTTTGCGAAACATCCAAATTTTTTGGGAAAAATGTTGACGAAAGACATTTTTTACACGAAACGTTTGGCGCGCGTTCCTTATTTTATTACCTTTGTAGTCAGAAAATAAACGAGGAAAAGAATTCCGGCACGAGGCAGGTGTCGGGATTCTCTTTTTTCGTGATTGGAGTGAAAACAGATAAACAATAATAATAACTAAAAACAAGAAGACTATGGCATATATGTCACAGGAGGGCTACGACAAACTCGTGGCCGAGCTGCAAAGGCTCGAAAGCATTGAACGCCCCAAAGCCTCGGCGGCGATTGCCGAGGCGCGCGACAAAGGCGATTTGAGCGAAAACGCCGAGTATGACGCGGCAAAAGAGGCGCAAGCCAAACTGGAAGCCAAAATTGCAGAGATGAAGAACACGCTGGTGGAGGCCAAAATTGTGGACACCAGCAGACTGAGCACCGACAGCGTGCAAATCCTTTCTCACGTGGAAATGACCAATCTCGCCACGAAGGCGCGCATGGCTTACACAATTGTCAGTGAGAGCGAGGCCAACCTCAGGGAGGGCAAGATCTCCATCACCACGCCCATTGCGCAAGGGCTACTCAACCACAAGGTGGGCGATGAAGTGGAGGTGAAGATCCCGCGGGGCACCATCAAGCTGCGCATAGAGAAAATTAGTTACGAATAAAATCGAAAGAAGTGTGGAGAATGGAGTGTGGAGTTAATCCGGCGCTACGAGGTTAGTGCTGTTCAACTACGCGCTCCATTCTCTTGTTTCTAAAACCTTGTTGTGAGAGGTTCGGACACGAAGCTGTCAGCACGAGGACGTCTCTTTCGCCACACTTCAAATGTATAACCATTAAAAGCAACTATCATGGATATTTTCAGCAAAATAGCCGCCGGCGAAATTCCGAGCTACAAATGTGCAGAAAGTGATGAGTTTTATGCCTTTCTCGACATCAATCCGTTGGTGAAAGGGCACGCGCTCGTCATACCCCGTCGCGAGGTGGACTACTTTTTTGATATGGAAGACGACGAACTGGGGCGTTACCAACAGTTCGCCAAGCGCGTGGCCAAAGCCATCAAGAAGGCCTTTCCCTGCAAGAAGGTGGCACAAGTGGTGCTTGGACTCGAAGTGGCTCATGCCCACATTCATCTCATTCCGATGCAGAGCGAGGCTGACGCCGATTTTCGTCGAGAAAAGCTGAAGCTCTCGGAGGAGGAGTTCAAGACAATAGCCGATAAGATCAACGAGGCGTTTGAATGAGCGGCTTAAAATGATACCTTGATCGATAATCTATAAATCAACCATTTTCAAATATATAAATATGGATGATTAAAGTGAAGATGCTTGAAGAAGATAAGCGTAGTATGAACGAGAAACAGACCGATTGCTTTCTGCCAGAAGGACCCGTGAAGGCCTTGGCGCACACCGTGGAACAATTGTGTGATGCGTGTGCCGTGAATCGTGTGTTCGTGGTGGCGAGTAGAGCAGACGCCGACAACGTGGAGGCTTTTCCCGATGATGTGACCACAGTGGCAGTAGGTTCCATCTTCAGCACTGCGGCCGTTCGCGAGATGGCGCAACGGGCCGAGGCCGAGTATGTATTGTTGCAGCTCAATGATGCCCCCATAACATTAGGCCCGCACGCGATGGAACGCATGATGCAGGCAGCCGACAATGCCGGTGCCGCCATGGTGTATGCCGACCATCTGGTGGAGAAAAACGGGACGACAGAGCGCCATCCGGCCATCGACTATCAGGCTGGCAGTTTGCGCGATGACTTCGATTTCGGCCCGTTGATACTCATCCGCACATCGTTGTTGCAGCGCTATGTGCAAGAAGAATCGTCGGCCGACTATCGTTATGCCGGCATCTATGCTTTGCGCCTCTATTTGAGTCGCCAAGGCGAACTGCTGCATCTCAACGAGTATCTCTACACCGAGCACGAAAAGTCCGTGGAGCAGGAGGGTGAGAGACAGTTTGACTACGTGAATCCGGCCAACCGCAACGTGCAGATAGAAATGGAGCAAGCTGTGACGGCACACCTGCGGAGCCTCGATGCCCTAGTGGACACGGCCGGCTATGTGGCCCCCGATTTCCAAGAGCAGGAGTTTCCTTGCGAGGCGTCGGTCATCATTCCGGTGTTCAATCGCGAGAAGACCATTGCCGATGCGGTGAGGAGCGCATTGGAGCAGGACACGAAGTTTGACTACAATGTGATAGTGGTGGACAATCATTCCACCGACAACACCACCAAGATATTAGAGGCTATCGACGACAAACGTCTGCTGCACGTGAAGCCAGAGCGCCGCGATTTGAGCATCGGCGGATGCTGGAATGTGGCCGTCCACCACGAGAGTTGCGGACGCTTTGCTGTGCAACTCGACTCCGACGACCTCTATTTGTCGCGCCACACTCTGCAACGCATCGTTGATGCCTTCTACGAACAGCAGGCCGCAATGATTGTGGGCAGCTATCGCATCTGTGATTTTCATCTGAACACGTTGCCACCCGGTCTCATCAGTCATGCTGAATGGACCGACGAAAATGGCCCCAATAATGCCCTTCGTATCAATGGGTTGGGAGCGCCGCGCGCCTTTTTTACACCGATTGTGCGCGAGATTTGTTTTCCCAACACGAGTTATGGCGAAGACTATGCCATGGGATTGGCTTTCAGTAGGCGCTATCGCATAGGGCGCATCTACGACGAACTCTATCTGTGTCGCCGATGGGGCGGCAACAGCGACTCCGCGCTATCGTTGGAGAAGATCAATGCCAACAATCTTTATAAAGACCGCCTGCGCACACTCGAATTGGCAGCACGTCGCCGACAAAACAATGCTGACGCGGAGCCCGTATCTGCGTCGCAAGAAGGACTTTGGCGATTTTTTCATCGACAAATCGATGTCTGGCCGCAAGCAAAAAGCAATTTCAACGCGCTGAAAAAAGTGCATTTGCGCAATCTGCCTTCGGGCGATGTCACGCTTCGTGCCCAATTCAATCCCAAGCGCATCGGTTCCACCGGTGCATCGGTCAAGGCGGCCGATATTGCTGCGCGCCCGTGTTTCTTGTGCGAAAAGAATCGCCCCGCGGAGCAAATCCGCAAGCCGGAAGATCGTCATTATGACCTGCTGGTGAATCCGTTCCCCATTCTCCCTGAGCATTTCACTATTCCCGCAAAGGCTCACAAGCCCCAGACCATCGCCGGAAACTATGGCGAGATGCACAAGTTGCTGGAGCGCTATCCCGAATTGACCGTGTTCTACAACGGTCCACTCTGTGGTGCCAGCGCGCCCGACCACTTGCATTTCCAGGCCGGCACATCGGATGTGGTGCCCCTGCAGGCCCAATGGCAACGACTGAGCCGCGACCTAGAGACCATTTATATGATGAATGCCGATGAGGGCATTTTCCGATTGACGCATTATCCGGCACCGGCCTTGGTGATAAAGAGTCGCACCCGCGAGCACGATGAACAATTGTTTGCGCGACTCTATCGCGCCCTGCCGCAAGCCAAGCCCGAGCCCATGATGAATATCTTGAGCTGGCGCACAGAAAGCGACTTCTTGTCGGTGGTGTTTCTCCGCAAAAAGCATCGCCCCGAGTGCTATGGTGCACAAGACGAAAAACAATTGCTGGTATCGCCCGGCGCCCTTGATATGGCCGGACTGATGGTGACGCCTCGCGCCGAAGATTTCGAGAAAATCACTTCCGATCAGGCTGTCGCCATCTTGCAAGAAGTGAGCTTGGGAGAGAATGAGACAAAAGAAGTGATGGAGAAAATTTCCGGCAGTCGTGCGCAAGAGCCGCATGAAGAAGTGCCCGGCGAGGGCAAAGAGCCCGTTGTGGCCGTGGGTATTGTGAGTGCCGAAAAGATTGTTTTTACGCTTAATGCACCCTACACAGCCAAAGGTGAGACCCTCACGGGGGTGCAAACCGTGGAGTTTAGCGAAGGCGGACTCCTATGGCGCGGCAATCAATATCGCGAACTCACGTTTCGTCCCGAAGCCAACAATGCTTCGTTTTCCATCAACGACGTCACCATCGGCCTGAATTTCCACTGGGAACGCAAGGAAACACAAACTTTCCCGGGCGTGCTGCGGCTCGTGGTGGAAGAAGATAAAATATGTGCTATCAACGAGTTGGGCGTGGAAACCTACCTAACGAGCGTTATTTCGAGCGAGATGAGCGCCCATTCTTCTTTGGAGTTGCTCAAGGCTCATGCCGTGATTAGCCGTTCGTGGCTTCTTGCCCAGATGCAAAAGCGGCGCCGCTTGAACGCCTCCGAGAACTCGGGATTTTTCTCGTTCACCAAGACCGATGATGAAATCATCCGCTGGTACGACCGCGAAGATCATACTATTTTCGATGTTTGTGCCGACGATCATTGCCAGCGCTATCAGGGCATCACCAAGCAGAGTGATCGCCACGTGATGGAGGCGGTGAAGGCCACGCGCGGCAAAATTCTGATGTATCAAGGCGAGATTTGTGATGCCCGTTTCTCCAAATGCTGCGGCGGAAAGACCGAAGAATTCCAATATTGCTGGGAGAACATCCGCAAGCCATATCTCGTTTCAGTGGACGATCCTTTCTGCAACACAAGCGATGAGGCCATCATCCGCCAGGTGCTCAACGACTACGACCAAGAGACGCGCGATTTCTATGCGTGGACTGTGGAATACACTGAGCCCGAACTTCGCGCCATCATCGAGAAGAAACTCAAAATGTCGTTTGGGCGCATCCTTCGACTCACACCTCTGGAACGGGGCAAGAGCGGGCGCATCTGGAAACTGAAAATCGAAGGCACCGAGCGTTCGCTCACCATCGGCAAGGAGTTGGAAATACGTCGCGTGTTGAGCGAAAGCCATCTCTACAGTTCGGCGTTTGATGTGGAACAGCCCGACGATGCGCATTTCATCCTTCACGGAAAAGGGTGGGGGCATGGCGTGGGCCTATGCCAGATCGGTGCAGCGGTGATGGGCGAGCAGGGCTACGGCTACGACCAAATACTGCTCCACTATTACACGGGAGCCGAGATAAACAAGATATATAAATGATGTATCAACAAAAAACTTCAGATATATGAAAGCAACGAAACATGTCAGCCCGTGGGCGTGGGTGCCAACGCTCTATTTCGGAGAAGGCTTGCCCTATGTAATGGTGATGACCGTCTCACTGTTTCTTTATAAACAGCTAGGACTGAGCAATGCCGAAATCACGTTCTACACCTCGTGGCTCTACTTGCCGTGGGTCATCAAGCCCCTGTGGAGTCCATTCATCGATGTGGTGAAAACCAAGCGCTGGTGGATACTCGCCATGCAGTTGCTCATTGGTGGCGCCTTGGGGGGCGTGGCTTTCACCATCCCCACCTCGTTCTGGCTTCAGGGCACGCTGTTCTTTTTCTGGGTGATGGCCTTCTCAAGTGCCACCCACGACATAGCGGCCGACGGTTTCTATATGCTTGGGCTCGATGAGCATCAGCAGGCGTGGTTTGTGGGCATTCGTAGCACGTTCTATCGCCTAGCCACCATTTTCGGCTCGGGCGTGCTCATCATGATTGCCGGCGATCTGCAGGTGCTCTTCCGCAACAACATTCGTTATTCGTGGTGCCTCATCTTCTATGGCGTGGCCGGTTTGTTCGTTGCTCTTTGGCTCTATCACAACTATATTCTCCCGCGCCCCAAGGAAGACACGCCGAAGACGGGACTCACGGGTAAACAACTCATGGCGGAATTGGGCCACACGGTGGCTACGTTTTTCACAAAGATGCCTTTGCGCGAAGTGATCATCGCCATCGCCTTTATGCTGTTCTACCGCATGCCCGAAGGCCTATTGGTGAAAGTGTCGTCGCTGTTTCTTATCGATGGCCGCGGCGCCGGCGGACTGGGTCTGTCGCCTGCCGAAATTGGATTGGTGCAGGGCACGGTCGGTGTCATCGGTCTCACCATAGGCGGCATCTTGGGCGGCATTGCTGCAGGCAACGACGGTCTGAAACGGTGGCTTTGGCCCATGGTGTGCGCCATCACACTGCCCGATGTCGTGTATATCTACATGAGTTACGCGTTGCCCGACAATCTGCTCATCGTGAACATCTGCGTGTTTATCGAACAACTCGGTTACGGCTTCGGCTTCACAGCCTACATGCTCTACCTCATATATTATAGTCAGGGTGCTTACAAAACATCCCACTATGCGCTTTGCACGGCACTCATGGCACTCTCGATGATGATTCCCGGACTCTTTGCCGGTGCGCTCCAGGAAGCCGTGGGCTACCGCACGTTCTTCATCATCGTCATGGTGTTCTGCTCGGTCACGTTCATCGTTTCCAAACTCATCCGCATAGACCCCGAGTTCGGAAAGAAGAAGAAAATTGAGGTCGAAGAAGAACAAATAGAAACATAAAAATCGCGACATCGAAATGAAAGACAGCATCGTCATTGTGAGTGGCGGCATGGACAGCGTGACGCTACTCTACGATCAGCAGGAACGCATAGCTCTGGCCGTGTCGTTCGACTATGGCAGCAATCACAACGCTCGAGAGATACCTTTCGCTCGCGAACACTGTAAACGCTTGGACATCGAACACATTACAATACCTCTGGCCTTCATGCCGCAATATTTCCGAAGCTCACTCTTGCAAGGGGCCGACGCCATTCCTGAAGGGCATTATGCCGACGAAAACATGCAATCAACAGTGGTGCCTTTCCGCAACGGCATCATGCTGGCCATCGCCGCCGGTATCGCCGAGAGTCGAAGACTGAAATATGTGATGATGGCCAACCACGGGGGCGATCACGCCATCTATCCCGATTGTAGGCCGGAATTCGTGAATGCCATGAGCGAGGCCACGCGCACAGGCACCTATCCTGGCATACGCATCTTGGCGCCATACACCGACATCACCAAGGGCGACATTGCCCGCAGAGGCAAACAGCTCGGCATCGACTATTCGCGCACATGGAGTTGCTACAAGGGCGGCACTTGTCATTGTGGACGATGTGGCACGTGCGAGGAGCGGCGCGAGGCGTTGGCTGAGGCCGGAATCGAGGACCATACGGTTTACGAATCGGACTAAACAATGCTGCGAATAGAGAAACAATAAAGAAAACGAGGATGCGTCGTATGAACGCACCCTCGTTTTTCTTTTCGTTATCGCCCGAAGGCGAAGCCTATTACATCGGGATGTTGCCATGTTTCTTGGCGGGCAACTTGTCGCGCTTGGTCTGAAGTTGGGCCAGAGCGCGGCAGATGCGGAAGCGCGTGTTGCGCGGCTCAATCACATCGTCGATGTATCCATACTTGGCAGCTTGGTAGGGGTTGGCGAAGAGATCGCTATACTCCTGCTCCTTTTCTGCCAAGAAAGCTTGCGGATCTTCAGCCGTTTTGGCTTCTTTGGCACAGAGCACGGCCACGGCGCCCGAGGCTCCCATCACGGCAATTTCGGCGTTGGGCCAAGCATAGTTCACATCGGTGTGGAGCTGCTTGCAGCCCATCACAATGTGGCTTCCGCCGTAGCTCTTGCGCAGGGTAACGGTGATCTTGGGCACGGTGGCTTCGCCATAAGCGTAGAGCAGCTGGGCGCCGTGCAGAATAACGGCATTGTACTCTTGGCCCGTGCCGGGAAGGAATCCGGGCACATCGACGAGCGACACGATAGGAATGTTGAACGCGTCGCAGAAGCGCACGAAGCGTGCACCCTTGCGCGAGGCATTCACGTCGAGCACACCGGCGTAGCAACTGGGCTGGTTGGCCACCACGCCCACGCTTTGACCGTTGAATCGGGCAAAGCCCACAATGATGTTCTTGGCGAATTTGGGCTGCACTTCAAAGAATTCTTTATCGTCCACCACGGCCGTGATGACGTCATACATATTGTATGCCTTGTTGGGATCGTCGGGCAGAATCTCGTTGAGCGCGTCTTCCATGCGGTTGATGGGGTCGGTGCACTCCTTGCGCGGCGCCTCTTCCATGTTGTTGCTGGGGATGTAGCTCAATAGCTTCTTAATCATTTCGATGCCTTCTTCTTCTGTCTTGGCTGTAAAATGGGTTACACCGCTCTTCGACGAGTGAACGCTGGCACCGCCAAGGCTCTCCTGATCGACGTCTTCGCCCGTGACGCTCTTCACCACTTTCGGGCCCGTGAGGAACATGTAAGAGGTGTTCTCCGTCATCAGCGTGAAGTCGGTGAGGGCAGGGGAGTAAACCGCACCGCCGGCGCAGGGGCCGAAGATGCCCGATATCTGCGGAATGACGCCCGAGGCCAGAATGTTGCGCTCGAAAATCTCGGCGTAGCCGCCCAGTGCGTTGATGCCTTCCTGAATGCGGGCACCGCCGGAGTCGTTGATGCCGATGACGGGTGCGCCCATCTTCATGCCCATGTCCATCACCTTGCAGATTTTTTCGGCCATGGTCTCGGAGAGCGAACCACCGTTCACTGTGAAGTCTTGTGCAAAGACGTAAACAAGTCGGCCGTCGATGGTGCCGCTGCCGGCCACCACGCCGTCGCCCAAGAACTGTTTCTTCTCCATACCGAAGTTGGTGCAACGATGGAGCTTGAACATATCCACCTCTTCGAAGCTGCCTTCGTCGAGCAACATGTCAATGCGCTCGCGCGCGGTGTATTTTCCGCGGGCGTGCTGCTTTTCGATGGCTTTCTCGCCGCCGCCCAGCCGCGCCTGCTCGCGCTTCTCGATGAGCGTCTTGATCTTTTCTAATTGTTTCGACATATCTTTATTGTGTTGAGAGTTTGCTGATGGATGTTGAGGGGTGGGCGCACGGAAGCGCGGCCCGCTCAACGTTTGGTGTTAACGGGCATCTTAGTGCTCGCACAGCTCCGTGAGAATGCCGCACGTTGATTTGGGATGCAAGAAAGCAATGTTCAGGTTTTCGGCACCCTTGCGCGGAGCTTGGTCGATGAGCCGGATGCCCTTGGCATCGCACTCGGCCAGTGCATTGGCCACGCCGTCTTCGATGCAGAAAGCCACGTGGTGCACGCCTTTGTTGCCCTTGTCGAGCCACTTCTGGATGGTGCTGTCGGGCGACGTGGGTTCGAGCAATTCCAGTTTCACTTCGCCGCACTTCAAGAAGGCGGTCTTCACTTTCTGGTCTTCCACGGTCTCTACGGCGTAGCATTCCAGCCCCAAAACTTCCTTGAAATAGGGCAGTGCTTCTTCGATGCTTTGCACGGCAATGCCCAGATGTTCGATGTGTGAGATTTTCATGATTGTATGTTTTGATACTTTAAGTGTTATGCTTGGTGATTCCGGTTGTGGGGCATCCGTTCTCCATGTCTTGGCTTGCGCCGCCGTGTGCAGTGCACAGCGAAATTCCGCTCCCTGATGCCCTATGCCGAAAGTCTTGGTTTAATGATTGGCCAGCCGATAAACGGCCTTCATCTCCTCGGGCCCCAGCACTTCGAGCGAGCCCACGGTGATGGTGTAGTTGCGGCTGCACATCTTTGCCATGTGGTCGATGTCGTCGTCGCTGACGGCCTTACCCAACAGCTCAACGATGCTTGTAGGCATGCCGATGCGGTGATAGAATTGTTCCATGGCCTCAATGCCCTTGAGCGCCGTGCCCTCCGGATTGGTGAAATCGTTGGTCACGCCCATCACATTGACCGCAAACTGCGCAAAGCGGCGCGCGTGGCCCTTTCCGATGCAATAGCGGGCCCACCATGGCCATATGGCGGACAAGCCTGCGCCATGTGTTACGCCAAATAGTGCGCTCAGCTCGTGTTCCAGTCGATGGGTGGCAAAATCCTTTTCTGTTCCGCACTCTGTCAGGTCGTTGTGTGCCAGCGAACCGGCCCACATGATCTGTGCGCGATTGCGATAGTCTTGGGGATTCTTCATCACCTCGATGGCACAATCCTTTACCGTGCGCACCAAGGCTTCGGCCAGCGCATCGGTGAGCGTCATGTCTTGTTGTGGTGTGAAATAGCGCTCCATCGTGTGCATCATGATGTCGGTGGCGCCGGCGGCCGTCTGATAGGGCGGCAGCGTGAAGGTGCGCTCGGGGTTGAGAATGGCAAATTTGCAGCGGCACAAGTCGCTGTTGAAGCCTCGCTTGTTTTTATCTTCATCGCGCGTGATGACACACGAATTGCTCATCTCTGAGCCTGCCGCCGGAATGGTGAGCACCGCTCCGATGGGCAGACAGGCCTCGGGCACTACGCCCTTTCCCCAGAAATCCCATGGCTCACCGTCGTAGGGCACCCCGTAGCCGATGGCTTTTGCCGAGTCGATGACGCTGCCACCTCCCACGGCCAGAATGAAATCCACGCCTTCTTGGCGACAAAGGGTAATGCCCTCCTTCACCTTTGAGAGCAGCGGATTGGGCACCACGCCTCCCAGCTCCACATAGTCGATGCCGCCCTCGCGGAGCAGCCCCGTCAGTTTGTCGAGCAGTCCCGAGCGCTTGGCCGAGCCGCCGCCATAGTGTACCAGCACTTTCGTGCCGCCGTAGTGCTTCACGAGCGCGGCCACCTGCTCCTCAGATTGCCGGCCAAACACCACCTGCGTGGGCGCATAAAAATTGAAATCTTTCATTCTTTGTTGATGGTTAGTGTCGTCGCGCTGCGCGCCGTTGTCGTTGGGCGCCGCAAAACTTTATGCAAAAGTACTACATTTTCCGCATACGTCAAAACAAAACACAACAGATATTTTTGCATCATGCCATATCCTTGTTAAACATCTTTCTCAGACCGGCATCCACGCAGCACTGTCACGTCGTTTGATGTCTGCCGAAACAAGCACTCTGATACGTTTAACAAGCAAAGAAAAACCGGTGGCGAAAATGTGTGAATGTTGAGAATTTTGGTCATCAAAATCATCGTCTGGTACCCCTCCGTTGCTGATACTAAAATGTCAAAATAGTATCAGTCTGCCCCTATTTTTTAACATTTCAAGTGCAAAAATAAGGCCTCAAAACGAGCATCTTTTTGTTCGAACCGTTGTTCGATGCGAAAAACAGCCAATTTTGACAACTTTCAAAAGTGTCTATCTCTTAACGGGTTAGGTTAAATCTGCCAATCTTTGAAAACACGGGCATTGATGGGCCATTTCCATTCCAACGGTTTTCGACGCGCTATCCAATGGTTTTCGACCGCGCGGGCAGTGGTTTTGAAGTCGCTATCCATTGGTTTTGCGATCGAAAACCATTGGATAGCGCGTCGAAAACCATTGGATTGGAAATCGAAGGGTAATGATAGGGCAGTCAGAGTGCGCCAATTTCGCCTTTTTCATCTCTAGATGGATGAAAAATCCGACAAGAATTTAATGTCAAAAAAGTATCAGTCGCCTCCTCAAATACCCCCACTTCTCTTGACGAAAAATCCAGTCGATGTATCCCTAAAATTTTGCGCATCGACAGAGACGGTCGTATTCTGATTTCGCATATTTAAGAACAAAGAAAAAGATGATTGGAGATTTTCGGATTCAGGAACATCTTTCTGAACAAGCGAAAGGTGAAAAACCAAAAGCATGGAGCACGAAACTCGGGTCGCCGACATATTAGGCGTTCCGTTGTTCCGTGCTCCACGCTTTGTGCTTCGTATAGGGAGAAAGGTTCAGTTTTGAGAGCCGCCCACGATGTCGAGCAGTTCGTTGGTGATGGCTTGCTGGCGACTCTTGTTGTATTGCAAATTGAGGTCGCGCAACAATTCGTCGGCATTGTCTGTGGCTGTCTGCATGGCCACCATGCGCGCGGCGTGTTCCGAGGCTACGCTGTCCAGCAGGGCTGTGTAGATCATCAAGTGGGCGAGCTTGGGAATGAGCTTGCCTAACACAACGTCCATCGATGGTTCAACGATGAAGTTGCTGTTGAGTGGCTTTGCTTTTTCCCGGACCTTCGTTGTTTGCTGCTGGTCGCGCTTGCGGAGATATTCCACGGCTTCGCGCGTGGCAACGTTGCTCTTTAGATCGCGTTCTTTGTCGGCAGCCAACTCGCTTTTGATGTCGATGGGCATGAAAGTCTTGCGCATGAGAATCTGCGAGCCTGCGCTCTTGAAGTGGTGATAGATCATTTCTACGCGATCGAGCTCACCCGTGCGATACTTCCGCCCTAATTCGGTGGCGATTTTGATGCAGTCTTGCATGTTGGGTTTGTCGGCCAACTCGGTGAAGTCTCCTGCCGAGGTCCATCCAAACTTCGTTACTTTCTCGGCCACTTTGCGGCCGATGGGGTAGATGATGACGTTTTCGCGGCCCAACTGTTCGTATTCGCTCACGGCCTGTTGCATCAATTTGATGACGTTGGCGTTGAATCCGCCGCAGAGCGACGAGTTGCTAGAATACACCACGATCGCAACGCGCTTGACGGGGCGCGGCGTGCTATAGACGGTTTGCGCATCGGCTTCGCTGGCAAGAAAGGTCTTGAGAATGTGCTCCAGCATGGTTTCGTAGGGGAGCATGTTCTCGATGGCCACTTGCGCATGATGGAGCTTCGACGAGGCCACCATCTTCATGGCACTCGTTATCTTGCGGGTGCTGTTGACGCTGGCGATGCGGCTTTTTATCTCTTTTAGTGATGGCATGATGATGATAGCGTTTTGCAGTTGGAGCTCAGGGCCAGACGTGCTCTGCAAGATTGACGGAAAAGACTCGTGCGGCCATCGGTTTTGGTTGGCCGGTTTGTCGATGCATCTTCCGCTTGTTGCAGATCGCCGGATTCCGTGCCCCCAGCTTTATTGCTTATAGGTTCCAGCGATGTCGGCCATGGTGGCTTCAATCACATTAGAAATCTCGTCGTCGATCTTTCCGCTGCCCAGGGTGGCGATGGCCTCGGGATGGGCGCTGCACATCTTGTCGAGGAAGGCGTCTTGGCACTCGCGCACTTTCTCAACGGGCACATCGGCCATCAGTCCGTGCGTGCCGCAATAGAGGATGGCGATTTGTTCGCCAACGGGCATGGGGCTATATTGCGGTTGGATGAGCAACTGGTTGTTTTTTCGGCCGCGGTCAAGCGTCATGGCGGTCACGGCATCCATGTCGCTGGAGAACTTGGAGAAGGCTTCAAGTTCGCGATATTGTGCCTGGTCGATCTTCAATGTGCCGGCCACCTTTTTCATCGACTTGATTTGTGCCGAACCGCCCACGCGGCTCACCGAGATACCCACATTGATGGCGGGACGGAAGCCCTGGTTGAAAAGGTCGGTTTCCAAGTAGATTTGACCGTCGGTGATGGAGATAACGTTAGTGGGGATGTAGGCCGATACGTCGCCAGCCTGCGTCTCGATGATGGGCAGAGCCGTGAGCGAGCCGCCGCCCTTCACGTGTCCTTTCATGCATTCGGGCAGGTCGTTCATCTGCTCGGCCACTTCCTGCTGGTCGTTGATGCGCGCGGCGCGCTCCAACAGGCGCGAGTGCAGATAGAATACGTCACCGGGATAGGCCTCGCGACCCGACGGACGGCGCAGGATGAGCGACACCTCGCGGTAGGCCACGGCCTGCTTGGAGAGGTCATCATATACCACAAGGGCCGACAATCCGCGGTCGCGGAAATATTCGCCGATGGCGGCTCCGGCAAACGGGGCGTAGTATTGCATGGCTGCGGGATCGGCAGCCGTTGCCGACACGATGATGGTGTAGGGTAGGGCTCCATGCTCTTTGAGGTTGGCCACGAGTGCTGCCACGGTGGAAGCTTTTTGGCCGATAGCCACGTAGATGCAATACACGGGCTTGCCTTGCTCGTAGAAACTCTTTTGGTTGATGATGGTATCCACTGCGATGGCGGTCTTGCCCGTCTGGCGGTCGCCGATGATGAGCTCACGCTGTCCGCGGCCGATGGGGATCATCGAGTCAACGGCCTTCAGACCGGTTTGTAGTGGCTCTTTCACGGGCTGGCGGTAGATCACGCCGGGAGCCTTGCGGTCGAGTGGCATTTCGAAAGCGTCGGTGAGGTCGATGTCGCCCTTGCCGTCGATGGGCTGCCCAAGTGGATTGATGACACGACCGAGCATGTTGTCGTTCACGCGAATGGAGGCAATGCGCTTGGTGCGCTTCACCACTTGGCCCTCTTTGATGCCGGCCGTGGGACCCAGCAACACGCAGCCCACATTGTCTTCTTCGAGGTTCATCACGATGGCCATGGTGCCATTTTCAAACTCCAGCAGTTCGTTGGCCTCGGCGTTGCGCAGTCCGTAGATGCGCGCCACACCATCGCTCACGGTGAGCACCGTTCCCACTTCGTCGAAACTTGTGGTTTGATTGATTTCCTTGAGCTGTTCGAGGAGAATCTCGGATACTTCGCTCGGTTTGATTTTATCAGACATAGTTTTCTTTAAACCTTTATTCTTTAAACGTTATATGATGGCTGCGCCGTTTCCTCGTCTTTGGTGTCGAACTTATTCGTCGCTAAAAGTGTTTCGCTTGCTTTATATCTATCTCATGAAAAAATGTTTATGGCGGATACTTCGATTTACACTTTCAGTGTTTTTAGGATGTTGCGCAGTTGCGATTGCACGCTGGCGTCCAAGCGATAGGTGTCGTATTCGAGGATGAATCCGCCGATGATGTCGGGATTCACTTCGGTGTTGAACTCCACTGTTCCGTGCACCTTGCTTTCCACCATCTTCTGCATTTTCTGCTCCGTTTCTTTCGATACGGCAGCGGCGGTGATGAGATGTCCGCGCACAATCTGTTTCTGTTGTCTATAGAGGGTGATGTACGATTGTGCCATGAATTGCATCATTCGTTCGCGCCCCTTCTGCAACACGAGGTCGATGAAGCGTTTCGTGAGTTCGGCCGGCTGTTTCCCGCAGGCCGTGAGCAACAGATTGTGCTTCTTATTGCGTGGCAGCATGGGACTGTCGGCGGTGGTGCGCAGTTGCGGCACATCGATATAAGCAGCGGCGAGCGACTGCATGTCTTGATAGACGGCATCCTCTTGACGCAGTTCCGTGGCGCTTTTCAACAATGCCCGTGCATAGCGCACGGATACGATTCCTATATCCATAACATTGCTTCATGCGGTCGGTATGGCAAACACTCGCGATGGCAGCGCTGTGATGGCGATGCTCATCACGACCGGCATTCCGGCCGACGGTTAAAATCAATTGGCGGAAACGTCGTCCAGCAGCCGATCGATGAGTTTCATCTGTTCGGCATTGGTGGACAATTTCTCGCGCAACACTTTTTCGGCCACCTCCACCGACAATTGCGCCACTTGTGCGCGGATGTCGCTGATGGCCTGGTGCTTCTCGCTTTCTATTTCTGCCTTGGCCTCTTCCAGCAGTCGGGCGCCTTCGGCTTTGGCCTTGCCTTGTGCCTCTTGCACAATGGCATCGCGCGTTGCGGCCGCCTCTTTCAGTATCTGAGACTGGCGCTCGCGTGCCTCTTTGAGCATCTGCTCGCTCTCTTGCTGTATGTTGGCGAGTCGCTCATTGGCTTCGTGGGCCTTTTTCAGACTGTCGTCGATATAGGCCTTGCGCTCGTCCACCATTTTCGTGATGACGGGAAATCCGAATTTCGCCAACACGAGGAAGATGACGAGAAATGCCAAGAGCATCCAAAAGAGAAGCCCCCAATCCGGTGTGAGAATGGATGGCAAATTTTCCATTTACGTTATTTCTATTTGTTAAGAGTGAGCCGCGGGCGATAGCGATTGGATGCCGGATGCCAGCCATTGCAGCATAGTCTCCGGCCACCAACGGCTATCTACCAACGATTCGTTTGCAATCAGATGAGGAAGGCGCAAGCCACCACGGCAAACAGCGCCACACCCTCGACGAAAGCCGAGGTCAGAATCATGTTGGTCTGAATCTTTCCCGTTGCTTCAGGTTGGCGTGCAATAGCATCCATGGCGCTGCCACCAATCTTACCGATACCGATACCTGCGCCGATTGCTGCGACGCCTGCGCCGAGGCCGCATCCCAATGCGCCAAGGCCTTCTGTTGCCAATAATAAAGAAATCATAATCTTTAAGTTTTAAGTTATTTGTGATTTATATTCTCTTTAGACGTTGTCTTTTGTTGTAGTCCGCCGGTAGTTGTTGTGTTGCTCACCACGCGACGGTTCTTTCTTCGATACTCTGTGCTATTCTTCGTGCTCTTCGGGATGGGCTAATCCGATGAATACGGCTGACAGCAGTGTGAACACGTAGGCCTGGATGAAAGCCACCAACAGTTCCACGCAGTTCATGAACAGCAGCATCAGCAGGCTGAAGATGTTCAATCCTACGCCCATTCCCACGCCGATGGTCCAGCCCAAGAAGATGACGCACGTGAAACTCAGGATGATGGCATGGCCGGCCATCATGTTGGCAAAGAGACGGACCATCAGTGCGAACGGTTTGGTGAAGATGCCCACCACCTCAATAACGGGGATGAGCGCCACAGGATAGGCCTTCAGGAACAGTGGCACCTTCGGCCAGAATATGTCTTTCCAATACTCCTTATTGCCAAACAGATTGACGAGGAGCATGGTGCAGAGTGCGAGGAAAAAGGTAATGTTGATGTTGCCTGTAACATTGGCGCCGCCGGGGAAGATTGGGATGAGCCCCAATAGGTTGCATGTGAGGATGAAAAAGAATGCCGTAAGCAGATAGGGTGCATACTTCTTGTAATGCTTTTCACCGATGCAGGCCTTGGCCACATTGTCGTGGATGGCCATCACGAGCATCTCCATCATGCCCACGAATCCGCGGGGTGCTTCGCTCGTGCAGTCGCGTTTTTTGTACCAACGGGCACAACCCAAGAAGATGACGATGAGGATGATGGCGGCAATCCATATCTGGCAGGCCGACTTGGTGAGACTTAAATCTAGCGGTCGCTTGGTGCTTCCATCAGGCATCTTCTCATAAATTTTGCCGTGTCGCTCGCCATTGAAGAAATAGTTGGTAGGCAGAGTCTTTTCCGTACACAACGTCCATTGGCCCGTTGCGCTACTCCTTAAAATGATAGGCAGTGGGATGCTTACATCGCCGGCGATGTGCCATTCGTAGGCGTCGGAGAGGTGTTCCAGCACAATCTCTGGAATATTGATGGCTTCCTCTTTGTCGTTCTCTTCGGCTGCGCTCATGGTTCGAGGGAGCAGCAGAGCCATCATCAAGAGCAATATGTATTGGATTCTACCCATTTGTATTCTGTACTTTTCTGTCTGTATGTTTGGTCTATGTGTAATAGATGAATATTTTAAACACGATCTTCTCGCTTTGCCACTCGTGAGAAATAGGCGGCATGGAACCCCACCATCACGAAATAGTAGATCATGAACACCACCACATACGGTGTCATCGCCTCTCGTCCAGCGACTAGGTAGCAGCCCAGCATGGTGAAGATGGCTGCCAACATGCGAAAGCCCGATGTGGCTGTGTAGAACGTGGTGATTTGGTCGTGATGCTTCTGTGATACCCACTTCCAAAGCACGGCAAAAGCCATAAGCATTACCACCGAGAACACTACGCTTACGCAGATAGGAGCCGTGAGCTGCCAATCGGGGCGAAGGACGCTCACTGTCAGGCTCACCACCCACAAGACGATGACCAGCATCAGGCCGATGCCCACATAGCGCTTGGCCGTTTGGTTCACGTCTGTCATATCTCCACACAGATGTTCACTACATCTTTTTCCACCGCCACAAACCCGCCGCGGATGGCGAGCGTTTGTCGCCCCTCCTTGGTCACATAGACGATGTCGCCTTTTTCCAAAGAAGAGATGATGGGGGCGTGTCCCGTCAATATTTCAAAGTCGCCGAGCGTTCCCGGTACGACGATGCTTTCGGCCTCGCCTTCGTAACCGAGCTGTTCGGGAGTGACAATCTTCAGTTGTAGCATATTCGTTTTCTACTGAATGCGATTTATCCCTTTGCGGCTTCCATGAGTTTCTTGCCTTTTTCTATGGCATCTTCGATGGTGCCCACATTGAGGAAAGCTTGCTCGGGCAGGTCGTCCACCTCGCCATCGAGAATCATATTGAAGCCCTTGATGGTATCCTCTATGCTCACCATCACACCTTTTACGCCGGTGAACTGTTCGGCTACGGTGAATGGTTGTGAGAGGAAACGCTGTACGCGACGGGCGCGATTCACGGTCAGTTTGTCATCATCAGACAACTCGTCCATACCGAGAATGGCGATGATGTCCTGCAGTTCGTTGTATTTCTGAAGGATTTGTTTCACGCGTTGAGCACAATCGTAGTGCGCTTTGCCCACGATCAGTGGGTCAAGGATACGCGACGTGGAGCCCAGCGGATCAACAGCAGGATAGATGCCCAACTCCGTGATTTTGCGCGACAGCACTGTGGTGGCATCCAAGTGGGTGAACGTGGTGGCAGGAGCGGGGTCGGTCAAGTCGTCGGCCGGCACATACACGGCCTGCACCGATGTGATGGAACCCTTTTTTGTGGAGGTGATGCGCTCCTGCATGGCACCCATTTCCGAGGCCAAAGTAGGCTGATAACCCACAGCAGACGGCATTCGTCCCAACAGTGCCGACACCTCAGAACCGGCTTGCGTGAAGCGGAAGATGTTGTCAATGAAAAACAGAATATCTGTTGCACCACCGTTTTCGCCGCCGCCATCGCGGAACGATTCTGCTACGGTCAGACCCGACAAGGCCACCGATGCGCGTGCTCCGGGTGGCTCGTTCATCTGACCATAAACCAGCGTGGCCTGACTCTTTTTCAGTTCTTCGGGGTCCACGAGCGAGAGATCCCATTTACCCTCGTCCATGGCTTGTTTGAATTTTTCGCCATAGCGCACCACGCCCGATTCGATCATCTCGCGGATGAGGTCGTTGCCCTCACGGGTGCGCTCGCCCACACCGGCAAACACAGAGAAACCATTGTGACCTTTGGCGATATTGTTGATGAGCTCCATAATGAGCACCGTTTTACCCACGCCGGCGCCACCGAACAGACCAATCTTTCCACCCTTCATATAGGGTTCCAATAAGTCGATCACCTTGATACCGGTAGCCAACATTTCGCGTTGCGTGGAGAGCTCTTCAAATTTCGGTGCTTCACGGTGAATGGGATAGGCACCTTGCATGTCGAGCTGCTTCATGCCATCGATGGGCTGACCTATCACGTTGAGCATGCGCCCCTTGATCTGGCTGCCCGAAGGCATCAGGATAGGTGTGCCCAGCGGGTGCACCTCTAGTCCGCGTTGCAGTCCATCGGTGTTGTCCATAGCCACACAGCGCACGGTGTCTTCGCCGATGTGCTGCTGCACCTCGATGATCATCTCATCACCGTTGGGGCGCTTCACCGTCAATGCCTCATAAATTTTGGGTAAAACCTTTTCGGCATCCTGTCCCTCGGTGTCGAAATATACGTCAATAACCGGGCCGATGATTTGAGATATGCGCCCTGTGATTTGTGCCATAATTTATGTGTTTTTTGATTTTTGGTTATCTGTTATTTTAAATGCCGCCGACGGTCGTGAGGCTTTTTAGGTCGTAGTGTTGGTCGGCTTGTCGGGCATTCCGTTATCTCGCGCGCGGCCTTCCCTGGTAAGTTTTCGTTTGCTCGAGCGGTGCGTGCTGAAGATTTCTGCAAAATTAGACAAAGATTTCGAGAGTCGCAAACTTTTATTCATTAAAAAATGATAAACCACCGAACATAAGCCGTATTCGGTGCAAAAAGGGTCATACAGATGGTTTGTGGTCCGAGAAAAGAGCATCGCCAACGTCTCTCTTCACATATCATTTCTTTGTTGATAACATCTGTAGCAATATATACGAGGCATTCTTGTTTTTACAGATTCCTCTGTTTATTTTGTAGGTATAAGTGATGGGGACACCCAATTCTATCTCGAAACAATAGTTTTTGAATTTCGAACCGCCGTATTTGTTTTCAAGCGAAGTGACTCCGATATCATGGGTGGCAACGATGGCCATATAATTTCTTTCAGAGAAAAATTTTAATAGTTCTAATGACCCCTGCAATTTGTCTTCAGAATTTGTTCCTTTTAATACCTCATCTAAAATCAATAAAGTAGGAGAATTTACCGAGCAATAGTCAATAGCTTGGTCCAAACGATTAATCTCTGCATTGAAATATGATTTACCAATGGCGATATTGTCTTGTGTCCTCATACTGGTAAATAGCTTAACTTGAGGGTTGAAAGAAAATCTTTTCGCGAAAACTTTACATCCAGCATTAGCTAAAACCAAATTCAAGGCGATTGCTCTCAAGAATGTACTTTTCCCAGACATATTGGCACCCGTCACTATTGATATGGAATGTTCATCTTGAACATAATCATTGCCTACGGCATCCCCGTCCATGATAAATGGGTGATATATATTTTCTACATCAATACCTTCACTGATAAACTGGGGAATTGTGGTATCTGGAGAATTGAAATTATAGTTAGCTAAGCTAACGAGTGCGTCTAAATGCCCTATCGCATTTAGTAATTCGGGTAATTGGGAAAGATGACGTTTTTCCCATAAAGCAAATTGCAAAACTGTATAGATGTCTAAAACGGCAAGGCAATTAACGGCGATCCATAAGATGGAATTATTTCTGACATTAAGCAATTCATTCATGGAACGTAGCTTAGAATAGGATTTCTTTTGCTCCAGAAATTCAGTTTGTATGTCATTTAGAATTACGCTATCGAACCTGTTCTTGGTGCATAATTCAACTATCGGAACATATTGCAAAGTATATGCAACTAACGAATTGATTCTATTCATTATTTTTCCACTTCGATAGAAGAAGAAAATGCTTATCGTTCCATTAATGAATATAGCACTCACGAAAGTTGTGAAGGCTATTTTTAGCGGAACATGAAGAACGGAAGATAGCAAGAGTAAAATAAGGGATGCTGCTGTCATGAACCACGATATTCTTACCATCCACCTCAATAACTTTACATTTAGCTTTGCCGTATCGATAGTTACAATACGTTCATCTAATGGATGACTTCTTTTTCCAAGGCATTGGAAACACAATCTAAAGTCGTTTAATTCTTCCAATTCTGAAATAGCCGTTTGACGCTGCCGTATGCCTTCTTCTCCTATTCCGACATTCGATAATATCTGAGCCAGCATATCTGCACCATGTTTGGTTATTGTTCTGTTTATTCTGTGAAATAAAGAATTGTCACCAAAAATATCTATGTCCCATGCGTAGGGATGTTCTGTAGAGATGTATTCTGCTCCATTATTGTTCGTAAACACTCCGGATAAATTGCTCATCTCATCTGAGAGTATAGAAATCCGTTTTTTGATAAGCCTTTGTTTGTCCATCTCTTTTCCATCCAAATACATCAGTATGAGGTAGATGACAAAACTAATTACCCCATACAACCAAACCCAGTTGTGCTTTGAATAACACACCCATACGATACAAGACGATATGGCCAAAGAAAAAAACAGCAACTTTCCGTAAAGAAACATTGAACTTCTTTTTGTCATAAGTATCAAGGCCTCGTTATATCTGTCGATTCTTTGCTTATAATAATACTTGGGGGTAATTTTTGCCATATGGTATTGTTTTTAATGTATGTGTGCTTCTTTCTAAGAGGTGTTGATTCCCCTCTATTTTGTGCATCAAAATTTCTGTTCTCGAGGCATGTGTTCTTGCTCTCCAAGAATGCGATTATTGAAACACAAGTTTCAGTTTTGTATTTGTTTCAGCAGTTGAGTCACTTGCTCGGGAATGTCAGCTTTACCGTCGTTGATGATGCGGAATTGACTACGGGCAATGAGTTGCCGTTGCGGTAGTTGGCGAGACATCCATTGGAGCGCTTTTGTTCGACTGATGTTGTCGCGTTGCATGATGCGGCGGATGCGCGTCTCCCGTGGCGCGGTAACGCATATCACGACATCCACAAGTCGATCGATACCACTCTCGAAGAGAATGGCGCATTCCATCCATTGAAGACCGGAGTTGAGAAAGTCTTGTGCCACGGTGGGATGAACGATGGCATTGACGGCATCGACGTTCTCGGGTGCATCCATGATAAATGTGGAAATAGCTGCTTTGTCGATGTGCCCATCGATGAATAAAGGCTTGCCGATGAGGGCTTCGAGCGATTGTTGGAGTGGGGCAGAGGAAAGCATGAGTCGCTTGGCGGCAGCATCGCAGTTGTAGATATTGATGCCGCGCCGAGATAACTCTTGGCAGACGTAGCTTTTTCCGCTACCAATGCCTCCGGTGATGGCTACTTTCATGGGGACGGGTTTATTCCGTTTCGATGAGATAGTCCACAAGTGGTGTTTCTAGGCGGGCGTTGCGGGCACCTTGCGGCACTTTGGCGATGGAGAGCGTGCATTTTTCCTCGGGATGTTGGAGCACACTCTCGTAATCGGCTTCGACGACGAAATCTTCGGGACGGATGTCGCGTACATCACCCGCTGAAGCCACGAAATGAATTTTGGTGCGCGAGGGGAAAAGACGGAGCGTTTTGCCTTCTGGTACATTAACGGGACGCACCTGCACCTCGATAAAAGTTTCGGTGAGCACGTCGGGATAGATGGTAAGTTGCACTTGTGAGGGCACAAACTTGGCGCCTTCTATGTGGCGGATGGAAACGATACAAGAAATGGTGTCGGCCGAGAGTTCCACATCGGGTTGTTCAATATAGGCCGCCACGATGCTGTCGAGCAGAGATTGAGGCGCATATACTTCCGCTTGTTCGGGTGAAAATTCCACATGGGAGAGATAGTGCCCAGATACGGTGAGTCGATTGCCTGAAAGTCGGACCGGTACTGATTTGTTGAGTCCGCGAGCATAGGAGAATGTCCAATGGTCGGGTTTCAACGATGTGATTTGGGTGGAATTGTAGAGTCGCTGACGAATACGCTTGGTGAGATCAGAGGAGGTGATGGTACCTTGAGAGGTGGTTTTGGCATAGATGGCAAAATCCATCAGGATGGGAGATTTGAGATTACCAAATTCATAGGCAATAAGGAAAATACCCTTGTCGCGAAGTGTCACTTTGAGTGTGTCTTCCTCGGCACCAGTGATAACGATGGCTTTGGGAACGTTGTGTAGCCGCACGGGGATGCTGTATTCGCGCTCATAGCTTTCGTTGAGTGTGATCATAAGCCAAAAGGCTGCGCTGATGCAAACGAAAAACAGAAAAATCAGAAACTGCTTGCTACGCGGGGTAAACAAGAAGTTTCTGATGATGGAAAAGCGCGTGCTGTTGCGTCCCATGTGCGGTAGTGAGGTTATTGAGCCTGCGTGGGTTGTGTGGCAGCGGAGTTGCCAAAAACATAGGTACGATCAACGGTAACATTGACGCCCTTGGCGATTTCCACTTCCACAGTTCCATTCTGCATGTCGATGCGCTTCACAGTGCCGTGAATGCCTCCTACGACAACAGGTGTGCCTTCGGTGAGAGAGTTCTGGAAGTTGCGAATCTCTTTTTGCTTCTTTTGTTGTGGACGAATCATGAAGAACCACATGATGGCGAAGATGGCCACCATCATGATGAGGAACGTGAAGTCGGCGCCGCCACTCTGTGTGGCTTGTGCTGAAAGGATGAGTGTGTTCATGTTGGTTTTAATTTATTCTTTGAAACTTAAGCTTTGGGATTCTTTAAAAGCAACGTATGACATTTTATGCGTCATCGTCTTCTCTGGCCTCAACCTCTTCGGGTTGTTCAGCTGTTTCGGCGGACAGATCTTCCGGTGTTTCGGCAGCTCTATGCTCGAAGCGCGACTGCCTTTCGGGCACGGGCTTTTTGAGCTTGCCGGTCGTTGCAAGCGAGCGGGCAATGGAGTCGAGCATGCCATTGATGTAACTACAACTTTTGGGCGTGCTATAAGCGGCGGCCAGTTCCACATATTCGTTGATGGAGACCGAGACGGGAATGCCGGGGAAATTAAGCATCTCGGCAATAGCAATCTGCATGAGAATGATATCGGTGTAGGCCAAACGAGAGAAGTCCCAGTTGCGCGATGCCTCGCTCATATATCGCTGGTATTCGTCGGCATTGAGAATGGTGGCGCGGAACAATTTCTGGGCAAACACCTTGTCATCCTCATCCTTATATTCGGGCAGTAGTTCTTGCTTTTTCTGCGCCTTGGGGTCAAATCGTTTAATGGTCTTCAACACGAAAGTGTCAACAGTCTCCTTGTCGTCGTTCCAATAGATGGATTTTTCTTCGAGCAAGGCATCGAGATCATCGTTTTCCATGATGATGGCCTTGTAGAGACGTCGCCACACTTCGCGGTCGGCCTCATAAGAATCATCATTGCTTTCCATATATTCCTGATAGATGTCGCACATTTGGATACGGTCGAGTAGATGTCTCACGATTTCGATATCGTCTTCCCACGAAAGTTTCTTGGTTTCGATGGCATCGCAGAGCTGAATATTTTCCTCGAGTTGGAGAGCAAACTTGTTGTTGGCAAATTTTTCGGAGGGTATTTCTGTTCCTTCTCGCTTGGCACGGGCCAATCCCACTTCCACGCGGTGGCGTGCTTCGCGCGTGATATCCACGATGAGCAGGAGCAACAAGTTATAGAGGTCGTAGGCCTTTGATAGGCTGAACAACAATTCTCGTTCGGCGCTGTCCACGTTGCGATTGCCGTTCTGATAGTAGGCGTAAGTGAGCTGGACAATTTTTCGGCGAATCAAATCTCTGTTAATCATCGGTGTTTCTCTTTCTTTTTTCGCTCATTTAGTGCAAAATTACAAGATGTGCCGTGATATTCCAAGAAAACGAGCGCTTTTTTGTGCTTTTTTATAAAAATATTGATGGTGAGTAGCTGTGTTTCAGAAAAAAGATGTACCTTTGCCCCGCTTTTTTCGAAAAGCACACTCAGTGTGATGGTGAATTAAGCAAGCAAGAATCAATCAAAGTTCAACTTAATTTTAGAGTAACACATTATGAAAGAGATTAATGTTACGGGTACGAAACGAAGCGACCTTGGCAAAAAGGCTTCGAAAACAGTGAGAAAAGAGGGACTAGTGCCCTGCAATATCTATGGCAGCAAGAAGGGCGAAAATGGACTGCCCGAGGCCGTGGCTTTTACGGTGCCCATGAGCGAGTTGCGCAAGGTGATCTATAGTCCCAACATCTATGTGGTGAACATCAATCTGGAGGGCGAAGAGAAGAAAACCATTATCAAGGAAATCCAATTCCATCCTGTCACCGATGCCGTGCTGCATGTAGACTTCTATGAAGTGAGCGAAGACAAACCCATTGTGATGGGAGTGCCTGTGAAGCTCAACGGACTGGCACAAGGTGTGCGCGATGGTGGTCGTCTGGCTCTCATCGTGCGCAAGGTGAATGTGCTGGCCAAATATACTCAAATTCCCGAAGTGCTTGACATCGATGTGACCAACCTCACCATCGGCAAGAGTATCAAGGTGGGAGACCTGAATTTCGAAGGTCTTGAAATGGCCACAAGTAAGGACGTGGTGGTTTGCACCATCAAAGCTACCCGTAAGTCGAATGCTGCCGCTCAGGCCGGAGAGGGCGAGGGTGAAGCTGCTGCCGAATAATAATGAATGTGTGGCAAAAAATCATTTCTATCTTCAGAAATGACGACATAAAACAGCCGCAAATGGACAAGTATCTGATTGTAGGACTGGGCAACCCCGGCACCGAGTATGAGGGTACCCGCCACAATACAGGATATATGGTGTTGGACGCTCTTGCCGGAGCGTCCAACATCGTTTTTAACGATAAACGTTATGGCTATGTGGCCGAAACCACACTGCGGGGCCGCAAGATGATCTTGTTGAAGCCCACCACCTTTATGAATCTTTCGGGCAATGCCGTGCGCTATTGGATGCAAAAAGAAAATATTGCGCAGGAGCGATTGCTTGTGGTGGTGGATGAGTTGGCTCTTCCTTTGGGCACCTTCCGACTTAAAGCTGGCGGCTCCAATGGCGGACACAATGGATTGGGACATATCCAACAACTCATTGGGCAACAATATGCCCGTCTGCGCATGGGTATAGGCAACGATTTTCAGAAAGGACGACAAGTGGACTGGGTGCTTGGCAAATATTCTGAGGAAGAAATGGCTGTACTGAAACCGGCCATCGACACTGCTGTGGAAGTTATCAAGAGTTTCGTGTTGGCTGGCATCGATGTTACCATGAATCAATTCAACAAACGCACGTCTTCAGCCGAATGAAAAACGCCGACAATTCACCGAAACCAGACGCGGTTGAGGCCCGTCTCGACAAATGGCTGTGGGCAGCCCGCATCTATAAGACGCGTTCTTTGGCGGCCGATGCCTGCAAAAATGGGCGTGTCACCGTGGGTGGAGCCAACGCCAAACCCTCGCGCACGCTGAAAGCGGGAGAAGTGGTGAACGTGAAAAAACCACCCATCACTTATTCGTTTCGTGTATTGAAATGCATTGAACAACGCGTGGGCGCCAAGTTGTTGCCGGAAATCTATGAGAATGTCACGACACCACAACAATACGAATTGCTCGAAATGAGTCGCATCAGCGGATTCGTGGATAGGGCCAAGGGCACGGGGCGTCCCACCAAGAAAGACCGTCGCGCCATGGATGCCTTTGTGAAGCCGGTGCTCTACGGAATAGAAGACCTCGACGACTTTGACGAGTCAGATGATTAAAGAAGAAGACTGATCATGAAAACCAACATCGCCATATTTGTGTCGGGCAGTGGCACCAACTGCGAGAATATTATTCGATATTTCAAAGAGAACGACGACATCCACGTGAATCTTGTGGTGAGCAACAAGACAGATGCCAGAGCTCTCGAAAGAGCCACATCGCTCGATGTGCCTACGGCGGTGATCAGTCGCGAACAGCTTGCCGATCGTACACACACCATGACGCTGTTGAGTAGCCACAACATCGATTTTATTGTGCTGGCAGGTTTCCTTCTGATGGTGCCCAACTATCTCATCAATGCTTTCTCGCGCCGCATCATCAATCTCCATCCCGCGCTTCTGCCCAAATATGGCGGTCGTGGCATGTATGGTCATCATGTGCACGAGGCGGTAAAAGCTGCCGGCGAAACCGAAACAGGCATGACCGTTCACTATGTTTCGGACGTGTGCGATGGCGGCGAGATCATCGCCCAGTTTCGTACCCCCCTCTCACCCGATGACACGCCCGAAGATATTGCTGCCAAGGAGCATGTGCTCGAAATGGAGCATTTTCCACAGGTTATCGAACAGGTTATCAGACGGATGTAGGCCTGCTTTTTCGGAATGACCGGTTGCGAAACTTCACCCCTTATTCTTCGTTCGTCTTTTTCTTCTTGAAGAAATAGCGTGGCGAGTCGAAATCTTTTTTCAAAATAAATCCGGCCCCTTGTGTGTTGAGCGCATTGCGCGTGAAATAGCGGTCGTTGGTTTGATTATACACCCGCAGCGCTGCACCACCTCGCGGCGTGAGCAGATAGCGGATATCGAAGTCTCCGATAAACGACGATGAGCCCGTGGTGGTTGCATTGTCGCGATAGCCGAACTGTCCATTGATGAGCAGTCGGTTGTTCAGCAGTCTCCCCTCGAGCAGTCCTTCATATTCGGCGTTCGACCATCCTTCATCGCCTGTGGAGATATTGGCGCCGAGGCTCCAGTTGGTCTTGTTGGTGAGCGATGACAACACATGACTGATCTGCTGGCTCACGGTGCCCGAAAGGATGGATTGCATGGCCAGCGATGTCTGGTTCTGTTGTTCGATGCCGGCGTTGTTGCGCTGGTTGTAGAATTGTCCGATGGCTAGCAGACTGATGGCCTGTTGATTGAGTTCCTCTTGACTGTTGATGAGCGTTTTCACCATCTGTCGGTTGTCGGCGCTCAAGGTGGGGAAGTCGATATCGAAATCTACGTGCGGCGCTCCTGGTGTGCCGGTGATATTCATCACACAGTCGGCCCTTACGTTGTTTTTGATAGTAGTGCCGGTTTGCAATGATGCCAGCGACACACTATTCACAGTGTATATGGCTTTCAGATGGAGCGCTGCATTAAACGGGTCGCCGCCAAAGACGATGGTAGAACCGTTTTGGAAATGGAAGTCGCGCTTTACGATGTTTTGAATCGTGATTTTGTAGTTGCCGTGGTTCACTAGATAGGTGCCAAACATGTCGAATGCACCCTTGTTGTAGTAGGAGGCGCGCAACGTGCCCGATCCACAGAGCGAAATGTTGTCTCCCGTCTCCTTGTCAGTAAGTAGCCGCAAGGTGAATTTCTCGGGATCGGTGTTGGCCAGCAGGTTGAGGTAGATGTCGGTGTCGAGGGCACGGAGTGTGCTTCCTTGACTCGCAGTTGGTGATGCCGTGATACTCGAATTCTCGTTTTCTGCTCCATCCGCGGTCACTTCCGTGACGTCTCTCCAAGTGATGAATTCCTGCTTGTCGATGGATTCCGGACTAGCTGCGTCGTATTCGATAAATGAGCCCTTTTCGGGTGTAAAGTCGGCATTGAAGTCTATCCGTCCCTGCCGTCCTCTGATGGCACAATTGCCGGTGGCATACACGGTACCGAAGAAAGTGTTGTCGCCATATTCCTTCATATCGTAAGCCAGCAGCGTGTCGGCTTTCACGTCGATGTCGAAGGTGAGTCGCGTAAACTCCTTGTGATGAATGGCGCCATCCACGATGCCGCGATGTTGCTCGCGATCGGTCACGGTGTCGTGTTCCAGATAAATCTCGTTGGGTATCATGCGAATGCGTTGATCGTGAATGGTATAGGTGGTATTGAGCGGAATGATGCAGAGCGACCCGTTGGCGTGCATCAGACCCTCCATGTTGATGCTGTTGGCGCCGCTCAGGTGGCCCGCTAGTTTCACGTGTCCGTTGCCATACAAATCCACGTTGCGCATGAACGATGAGCAGAAGTCTCCTACAAATTCCAGCCTCGTATTGTTGGCCAACAGATCGAGAGCCATATAATTGCGGGCCGGCGACACATAACCATTGATGCGCAGGTCTCCTTGTTCGTCGTCAGCATGAGCGTTGATGTTGATCTGCTTGGTGTTGTGATCATAGTTGGCATGGGCATGGAGCGTGCCCATCCGGCCGTGCTGAAAACGAAAGTCGTCTACCACGATATCGGCCACCGTGGCAGGATTTTTGCCTAATATGCCGGTGGCGCAGGCCTTACCGGTGGCCAGCCCTTGAAACTCCACGACATGGAAGTTCACTAGATTGAGCACGTATTCCACATCGATGGCCTTCAGGTCCACCATCATGCTGTCGGCGGCGCTGTTGCCGGCCGTGCCATAGATGGTGAGATGTTGGTTGTGGTTGTCGATGGAAAAATAGTCCACGGTGAGCCGCTTGTCAGCATACACAATGTCCGACGGATGAATGTGCCACGTAGTGTCGTCCACGATGATGTCGCTGTCGTGTATGCGGGCATGCACAATCTGTCGTCCGTGGTTTTTCAGCAGTTCGGTGGTGGCATTGAGCGTGCCGCTAAACGGTTTGCCGCTCAGGCTGTTCCATGTGATGGCTGAACTAATGTCTTTGCCGCTTTTAGATACCTCCACATTGTAGTCCATCAGTATGCCGGCGATGGCCATTTCGGGCATATCTGCCTTCACGTTGAGCGTGCCCTCACGTTCGTTGCGATCGGCTGTGAGATGCACGGGGCGATTGATGTCGATGGGTAGCCCCAGAAAGGTGTTTAGCCAATCGCTTTTGTAGATGGTGGCGGTGGCCGTGTCTCCCGTCTTACCCGTGGCGAGCTTGGCATCGGCGAAGTCGCCGTTCATGGTCAAAGTGCGGCCTTGTGCGCTTTGTCGTGCGGCGATGTCGAGGCGATCGAGATGATAGTCGGCCTTGCTGCCCTTCATGTCAAACTGGCTCACATGAGCCTCGCCCGTCATGGAGGACAGCGTGTTGCCGGTCACATCGGCCTGCACAGTGCCGCTGAAGCTCGCATCGCCATATCGGTTGGTCAGTCCCAACGCCTGTGGCACGAGCCGTTTCACCTGCGCCATCACATTGGCATGAAGCCGCCGCCCCGTTTCCGCACGCCCTTCCACTTCGACGGCGATGTTGGGGTCGTCAACGGTGGCGCGACCCTCCACGATGTCGTTGTCCAGCGTACCGTCGATGCTTATGTTGTGATAACTGTAGCCTTTATAGTCGAGTCGAGCAACGAGCCCCTTGGCTGCTAGATGCTTCATGTCGGTGGTACCGTTCATCGCCACATCGGCCACCATAACGTCCAATTCGTTGTTGTCGAGCAGCCGGCCCAAGCGGATGCCATCGGTTTTCAGTGTGCCCTCCATGTAGCCGTTGCTCATCTTCATGTTCACATCGGCGTTGCCCGCGTCGGTTATGGCCTTTCCGTTCACCGAGAGTAGTCCTTTGGCACCGCCAGCTCTTCCGCTGAAGCTGATGTCGCCAGGGCGTTTTAGAATCTCGGGCAACTCTTTTCCATTCTGTTTCAGGGCTTGGTCTGCTTTTGCGATGATTTGTTCGCTCACATTTAGTCTCTCGATGTCGGCACTCCAACGGCCATCACGGGCCACATAGCCCATGGTCAGCAGCTGTATGTCATCGCCCATTTCCACATCGATTATTCTGGCCGTTAGCTGGTTGTTGGTGCCACTCAGCGTGGCATGGAGTTGCACAGACTCATGCCAATCGGCCAATTCGGGCAGCAGTGGCGCTAGGTCGTCAGGCGTCACGCTCGAAGGCTTCAGGCGGGCCTCCCATCGCAGAGAGTTCTTTGCCGGCATATCACCCTCCATGCGATAGTTGACGCTGATGGTGTCGGCGCTCAGGCGAGAGTGGGGCAGGGCGGCGTTCAAATTGCTCACGAGTAGATGACGGCGGTCTGCATTCACTTTCAGCGATAAATCTTTCAGTTCAAGCCCCGAAGCCTCTTTCAGCGAAGCTCGTTTCAGTGAAGCTCGCAGGGTGGAATCGGTGAGCTCAGGTAGTAATAGGTGCATACTTACGTCGCTCACGTTGAGGTGGTGGGGTGAAAAACGGCCGTCGCCAGTGCGTGGGACATCGATGCGATCGTAGGTGAATCCAGCATGGCGCACCACCACCGACCCTATCTGCAGGTCGAGGGGCTTCTTCTCAGAATTGTCGTCTGATGACAAGGCGTCGATCAGAAATTGATAGTTAGGACGGGCCTCGGCTGAGGCTTTGCTGAAGGTGCCCTGCACACCGAACAACTGTGCCGACGACACCACCACCTTGCCGCGCAGCAAGGGCAGCAAGTTTACCTTGGCCGCTAGTCGCGAGGCATCGATCATGGGGCGCCCCGATTGGTCGGCAATGTGCACATCATCGATCACTATGCGCCCCGTGGGCGAAACGTCCACGCGCCCCACACTTACCTTGGTGTCTAATTGCTCTGACAGCACATTGGCCACCTTGCCGCCCATAAATGTCTGAAAGGCGGGCACGCGCAGGGCCACCACCAGCAGAGCCATGAGCCCTACCAGCATCCAAATGCCGTAACTGATGGTGCGCTTTACTATTTCCATAGTTTTCAAATGTTTTGTTGGACCGGAAGCCGTGCCATGACGGTGTGTGGTAGGCGCCGCACCAACAAAATGCAAATGTACAAAGATTTTCGCAAAAGCAGAAAAAGATTTCGGATGTTTTTTGAGGTCGTAAAATTTGAAATTTCTTTCTTCAGGAAAAACACTACTTGCACAGAGCATATTATGCGGAAATAAATCGTCGATTTGTGGTTCGTGGAAATTTTAACCCACAACGACTGATAGGTCGAGCTTTTTGCTTAAGAAACACACATTTTGTTTTGTTTGCGAAATAATGAGCGAAACTGCCGAAACCTTACAATTTGTATTTAAAAAAACACATGGAGCTCTCGCATGCGCATAGGCACGCGCACATACGTTTAATTAATTTGAGTGGTGGGTGTCGATTTACTGCGGCGATTTCCCTGTGCTTTATTATACATATACCACGCGAACTTCCGCATTTTTGGCGTCACTGTTGGACTAACCGTTCCGCCCCAGTTGTGGATAGGCGCGTATGATAGGTCGTTGAGGACAACCACACGGTAGTCGCTTGGAACATACTTGATAGAACTGAAGAGATGGTTGCGCCTGGAAAGCAGCGGTCCGTAGTTGGCTGCTGCGCTTGTCCCACCCATCGACTGCCGGCGCGTCTGTGGCCACTGGTGCAAACCGCCATTGACAAAACCGCCTTGACGGAAGTTGTCTTGAAAGTGGTCTTTTGCCATACGACCGACCATGACCGGTAGTCTGCGCTTCATCAGATGGTCCACCTCTTTAGCGTGTGAGGCGAGTTCCTCTGCGAATTGTTTTACGTTCATTTTGAATCTTTTTTCTCGTTTTTTGTTTGTAATTCAAAATATGTTTGTATCTTTGCAGCGTTCCTTTTGGAACTGTCATCGGCAATACTCCGATTGCGGGCAACCTTCAGTAACAGTACCCGGCGCCAGTCTTCTATAAGATTGGCGTTTATTTATTGCCGAATCTGCTTAGCGAACATAGTTTTGAAATTATTTGCCACCGTGTGTTTTCTTAAAACACTCACGATTGTTTTTTTATTTAGCACCATTACTTCAGCAGCATCTTTATTGTATTGGAAATAATCCTGTATTTCTTCGGCGAGTTGGTCTATTTTGTATCTTGTTTTAAGATTGAGAATAACTCTATTCGTTTGCCCTATCGACTCATGGAATCTATTAGCAACGGAGTCATCCCCTATGATACTTTTAAGGTCATACCCTTTATAGAAAAATCCCTTATCTTGCAATATAAAATCACATGATCTTGTAGAGTTTGGATTAGGCATAATAAAGACCTTTCTATATTTAACCGCTAATTTTTCAGCCGCCTCTAAAATGCGGACAATTTCCATATCGCCATTCTTAGTCGTATAGTTAACGCCACCCTTTGGCTGGAAGATGTTTTTATACTTTTTTTTGTCAACGGGAACGAAAGCGTACTGCTCGACTATCTCCTTTGCTATGCGTCCTGCTTCTTTTCCCTTAGCGGTTGTGAGTTTGTGTAGTTGCTCCGTTATGTCGCCTTTTTCTTCTTGTACTTTCTTGATAGCCACATTTGCATTTTTGCAGTGATAACAATTTCTCTTTTTGTTGGAGAAAACATATTTAAGTTTTGCCGAAATAGATTTTGAACTGAATGGACAACTTTCACATGACTTTGGAAAGTAGGGATGGTCTTGTGAGAACACCGCTTTATCTTTACCTGGGTTGCCAGTTAGTCCGCGTTGTGGGTCGGAGCCTATTACTCCGTCTGGCACAGGTGTCGGGTCCTCGTCGGTAGATGAGAGGCTGCACTTGCAGTTCCATCTGTCGCCAGGTCGGTGTTCTTTCCAGAACTTGTCGTCGATGGGACGGATAGTGCCCCAGAACGGACGGTGGTCAGCACCTGGATTGACCGATGTTGACGGCATCCATTTGAGATTAGGCAGCACATCACGCTCCGCCTCGAACTGTTGCCAGTCGGCAGCCTGATGCGCGCGAATGACCGCTGTGTCGTATTCCGTCTGTAGCCACGCCCCGCACTGATGTGTAGTGATGCCTTGAATATCCTTCACCCATTGTTCGAACGGCTTTAGATTGCCATTAGAATCCAGCAGCTGCGCCGCCATATCTTTGCCCATGCGATGCACTTTGAAAGCCGAAAAGACTTCGTTAGAATGACGCAGCGCATCACGGAACGCATCATCAAGGTCAACGACAGGCGCGGACGATTCCGCTATTCCCTCTCCGACCGCCTCGTGCATCATTTTCGTGATCTCACGAAAAAGGTTCGGTTCGATGTCGGTGTCGGTGTTCACCTTTCGTCGGTAGATGTTGATGAGCGCCTGTGTCAGCACGTCGTCGTCGAATGTTACTCCCGACGATACCGGTTTGTCGGCATCGTAGTAGAGTCTGTTTACTACCAGTCTAAATCCGCCCCGTCTTGCGGGGCTTTTGCGAAAAAACTCCTCACCCTGCTTGCGAGTTTCTGTTTTTTCTGCTCCTGCTGGTCTTCCTGCTGCTCGTCGTCCTGCTGCTCGTCGTCTTGCTGTTGCGTTTGCAGTGCCTGCGCCGCCAGTTGTCTCTGCCGTTCTCGCTGCTCCTGCTGTTCCTTCTTCTTCTGGTCGTAGTCCTTCGGCTTGGGAATACCAAACTCTTCATAGAGGTAGTCGTCGTCGATGGGCAGGTTGTAGTTGGTCTTGAGTTGCGTGAGTATGGCCATCTTGGTGTTCATGTCCACCTCCTTTTCTTCCGGGAAGCAGAACCTGCCGCCAGAGGTATCGATGCCCATAGCCGTGAAGATGTCCGCCATATCGTAGTTGAGTACGTCGAGGACGTATAGTCTGTCTGACTGCGCCACCTTGTCCTCCACCTTCTTGTGGACCGTTCCGAGTGCCTGCGTGCCTCGTTCGCAGTGAACCGGAGACAACCCTTTGCAGATTTTAACAAAATGAAGTCGGTTTGGTCAAGAAAGTTGAAAAGTTTTTCAACTTTCGTTTGGCGTTGTCTTTTACTTTTGCTACCTTTGCAATCAAAATAATCATATTGTATGATGACAAACGTGATCAAACTGCGGAAAGGCTTGACTCTCAATCTAAAAGGGAAGCCTGAAAAGACAAAAATAACAGTAAAGACAGGCAACCTGCTCGGTCTGATGCCCGATGCCTTCACGGGCGTGGTGCCCAAGGTGGTGGTGAAGGAGGGTGACCGTGTGAAAGCCGGCGAAGCGTTGTTTGTGAATAAGCAGTGTCCAGAGGTTAAGTTTGCTTCGCCCGTGAGTGGCGTGGTGGCTGCCGTGGTACGCGGCGATCGTCGCAAGGTGCTCTGTGTAACGGTGAAAGCCGATGCTGAGCAGGTGTTTGCCAGCTTTGGGACGAAAGACGTGGCCGCGATGGATGGCGAGGCCGTGAAGCAGACTTTGCTCGATGCAGGGCTCTTCGGTTATATCAATCAGTTGCCCTACGCCGTGAGTACTACGCCCGATACTACACCAAAGGCAATATTCGTGAGTGCACTGAGAGACAAGCCGTTGTCGGCTGACTTTGAAGTGGAACTCGAAGGTAATGAAAAAGATTTTCAGACAGGACTGACGGCACTCTCGAAGATCGCCAAGACCTATCTAGGTATTGGCGCCAAGCAGACAGCCAAGGTACTGACCGATGCCACCGACGTAGAGGTGAACATTTTCGATGGCAAATGTCCCGCCGGCAATGTAGGCGTGCAGGTGAACCATATCTCACCGGTGAATAAGGGCGAAGTGGTGTGGACGGTAGATCCGTCGGTCGTCATTTTCTTCGGCCGACTGTTCAACACAGGCCACGTGGACCTACACCGCACCATCGCCATTGCCGGTGACAAGGTGAAGGTTCCCGCTTATGCTGATGTGATGGTGGGAACGCGCATCGGCGACATCCTCAACGATAATGTGGCCGATGGTCACGTGCGCATCATCGATGGTAATGTGCTCACAGGAAAGAAAGTTTCAATCGACGATTTCTTGGGCGCTCACTCATCAGAGGTGACTGTGATTACCGAGGGCGACGATGCCGACGAAATGCTGGGATGGATTATGCCACGCCCTAAGCAGTTTTCGGTGAACCGCAGCTATTTCTCGTGGCTTTGCCGCAAGAAGGAATATGCGCTCGATAGTCGTGTGAAGGGTGGCGAACGCCACATGATCATGAGCGGTGAATACGACAAGGTGTTGCCTATGGACATCTACGGCGAGTATCTCATCAAGGCCATCATTGCTGAGGATATCGATCGCATGGAGCAGTTGGGCATCTATGAAGTGGCGCCCGAAGACTTCGCTTTGGCTGAGTTTGTGGACAGCTCGAAACTGGAACTACAAAAGATAGTGAGAAACGGACTCGACATGCTGAGAAAAGAGAATGCCTAAGCGGGCAGTGCTGAGCGCGAGGTGAGAGACAGACGCCATCGAACACGATGCTTTCTCTGAAATAAAGCACTTGCCTAACGGACTCAAAATACTAAAACGACTATGAGATTACGCAAATATATCGACGAAAAGTTGAAGCCAAAGTTCCAAGAGGACGGCAAGCTTCACGCCTTCAGAAGTGTCTTCGATGGGTTCGAGACCTTCCTTTATGTTCCGAATACCACGGCCAAGAGCGGCACTCACATCCACGATGCCATCGACTCCAAGCGCATCATGATGATGGTGGTCATAGCCCTGCTGCCCGCCCTGCTGTTTGGTATGTACAATGTGGGTTATCAGAACTATATGGTCGCAGGTACGTTAGCCTCGGCTTCGTTCTGGGAAATTTTTGCCTATGGTGCGTTGGCCGTACTGCCCAAGATCATCGTGAGCTATGTGGTGGGATTGGGCATCGAGTTTATCGTGGCGCAATACAAGAACGAAGAGATACAAGAAGGCTATCTCGTAAGCGGCATCATCATCCCGCTCATCCTGCCCATCGGCTGTCCGTTGTGGATGTTGGCGCTAGCTGTGGCCTTCGCTGTGATTTTTGCCAAAGAAATCTTTGGCGGCACGGGCATGAATATCTTCAACGTGGCCATTGCCGCGCGTATGTTTCTTTTCTTCTCTTATCCGTCGAAAATGACCGGCGACACCGTTTGGGTGGCCGACCACAGCATCTTAGGATTGGGCAATACACTGCCCAACGGATTCACGGCCGCCACACCACTGGGTGAGGTGGCGCAAGGCACCCTGCCACAAGCCTCTGTGTGCGACATGATAACGGGCTTCATTCCCGGCTCCATCGGCGAAACATCGGTGGTGGCCATCGCCATTGGTGCCGCTTTGCTGTTATGGACGGGCATCGCCTCGTGGAAAACCATGCTGAGCGTATTCCTTGGCGGTGGACTGATGGCAGCCTTGTTTTCCTCGTTGGGTATGACGTCTCTGCCTTGGTATGAGCACATCATCTTGGGTGGTTTCTGCTTCGGCGCCGTGTTTATGGCCACCGACCCTGTCACTTCGGCCCGCACCGAGAGCGGCAAATGGGTGTATGGTGCCATCATCGGCATCATCGCAGTCACTGTGCGTGTGATGAATCCCGGCTATCCCGAGGGCATGATGCTGGCCATCTTCTTTGGCAATATGTGCGCCCCGCTCATTGACTATTGCGTGGTGCAGCGCAACATCTCGAAGCGTGCTAAACGAATGAAAACTACTATGGAGGGCTAAGCCATGAAGACAAATACCAATAGCAACAGCTATACCATCATCTATAGCATCATCATTGTGGTGATAGTGGCCTTCTTACTGGCCTTTGTGTCGCAGGCACTGAAGGAGAAGCAAGATGCCAATGTGGCGCTCGACCAGAAGAAACAAATCTTTTATGCCCTGAATGAGCGTTCGCTCAGCGACAGCGAGTATGAGACACGCTATGCGGCCAACGTGAAGGAAGCTGAAGTGGATGGCAAGCCCATCTATGAATGCAAGACCGAAGATGGCAAGCTCAATTATGTGATTCCCATGAAAGGCATGGGCTTGTGGGGCCCCATCTATGGCTATGTGGCCATCAGCGAAGACAAGAGCACTGTGGTGGGGGCCTATTTCAACCACGACAGCGAGACCGCCGGTCTGGGCGCCGAAATCAAAGACTCGCAGGCCTGGCAAGAAAAATTCCAAGGCAAAAAAATCTTCAAGGAGGGTAGCGACGAGATAGCCCTTGGTGTGGTGAAAAAGGTGGAAAATACAGCATCAGAAGTGGATGCAGTTACCGGTGCCACACTCACCTCCAACGGCGTGAGCGACATGCTGAAGAAGAGTTTAGCCGAATATGTGAAATTCTTAAAAGCACAATAAACGTATGAGCAAGTTATTCAGTAAGGAAAACAATGCGGTGTTCACCAACCCGCTCAACCTCGACAACCCGATACTTGTTCAGGTGTTGGGCATTTGCTCGGCATTGGCCGTCACGGCACAACTCAAGCCCGCCATCGTGATGGGATTGGCTGTGACCATCATCACGGCCTTTTCCAACGTGATTATCTCCATCATCCGCAACACCATTCCTCAGCGCATCCGCATCATCGTACAGCTGGTGGTGGTAGCTGCGCTGGTGACCATTGTGGCACAAGTACTCAAGGCTTTTGCCTACGATGTGAGCGTGCAGCTGTCAGTGTATGTCGGACTGATTATCACCAATTGCATCCTGATGGGACGGCTGGAGGCTTTTGCCATGATGAACAAACCGTGGCCCTCTTTTCTCGATGGTCTTGGCAATGGCTTGGGCTACGCTTTGATATTGGTTATTGTGGGCGCTTTTCGAGAGTTCTTCGGCTTCGGCACATTGCTTGGCTTCAAGATTCTCCCGCAAGCCGTTTATGATGCAGGCTATATGAACAACGGCATGATGACCATGCCGGCCATGGCGCTCATCCTGCTGGGATGCGTCATCTGGATACACCGTGCCTACTTCTACAAGGAGAGTTGAGCCTTCTTAAAAACCAAAAGATTTTTTTAAAGATTAAAGCGCGAAGAAATGGAACATATCATCAATTTGTTTTTCCGTTCGATATTCGTTGACAACATGATATTCGCCTTCTTCTTGGGCATGTGCTCCTATCTGGCCGTGTCGAAGAATGTGAAGACGGCGTTCGGGCTGGGCATGGCCGTCACCTTCGTCTTGCTCGTCACGGTGCCGGTGGACTATCTGTTGCAAACCAAGGTGCTGGGCCCCGACTGCCTCGTAGAGGGCATCGACTTGTCCTACTTGTCGTTTATCCTCTTCATCGCCGTGATAGCCGGCATGGTGCAATTGGTGGAAATGGTGGTGGAGAAGTATTCGCCATCGCTCTACGCAGCGCTGGGCATCTTTCTGCCGCTCATCGCCGTGAACTGTGCCATTATGGGTGCCTCGCTCTTCATGCAGCAACGCATCAATCTCGATCCGCTCAATCCTCAGTTCATCGGCTCGGTGTGGGATGCCATTGCTTATGCCGTGGGAAGTGGTTTGGGCTGGACGCTCGCCATCGTGTTGCTGGGCGCCATTCGCGAAAAAATGCAATACACAGATGTGCCAAAACCACTGCAGGGATTGGGTATCACGTTTATCACCGTGGGACTGATGGCCATGGCCATGATGTGCTTCTCGGGACTGAAACTCTGAGATTTTGATTCACGTTAAAAGTTTAAAGTAAAGAAGATGTTACAGTTTATTCTTGCAAGCATAGGCGTCTTTCTGGCCATCATTCTGCTGGTGGTCATCATTCTGCTCATCGCCAAGAAATACCTCTCGCCGGGTGGCAATGTGAATATAGAGATCAATGGCGACAAGGTGATCAGTGTTCCCCAAGGCGCATCACTGCTCTCCACATTGAGCCAGAACGGCGTGTTCCTCTCTTCGGCTTGTGGCGGCAAGGGCAGTTGCGGCCAGTGCCGAGTGCAGGTGATGGAAGGTGGTGGCGAAATACTCGACTCTGAGAAACCTCATTTCACTCGCAAGGAAATCAAAAACCATTGGCGATTGGGCTGCCAATGCAAGGTGAAAGGCGACCTGAAGATACAGGTGCCCGAGAGTGTGCTGGGCGTGAAGGAATATGAGTGTACCGTGGTGTCAAATAAGAATGTAGCCACGTTTATCAAAGAGTTCAAGGTGCAACTGCCCGCAGGCGAACACATGGACTTCATTCCTGGTTCGTATGCGCAAATCAAAATACCCACCTTCACCGTGGACTACGGCAAAGATTTCGACAAGCAACTCATTGGCGACGAATATCTGCCGTCTTGGGAGCGTTACAAGATGTTTGACTTGAAGTGTGTGAACACCGAGCCCACCATCCGTGCCTATTCCATGGCCAACTATCCTGCCGAGGGCGACGTGTTTATGCTCACCGTGCGTATAGCCACACCGCCCTTCAAACCAGATAAGTCGGGATTCATGGAGGTCAATCCCGGCATAGCCTCGTCCTACATCTTCTCCCTGAAGCCCGGCGACAAGGTGCTCATGAGCGGTCCTTATGGCGATTTCCATCCGCGATTCGACTCCAAGAAAGAGATGATCTGGGTGGGCGGCGGCGCCGGTATGGCTCCCCTGCGTGCACAAATCATGCACATGACCAAGACGCTCCATACCACCGATCGCGAGATGCACTACTTCTATGGCGCCCGCGCCCTCAACGAGGTGTTCTATCTCGACGATTTCCTCCATTTGGAGAAAGAGTATTCCAATTTCCACTTCCATCTGGCACTCGACCGTCCCGATCCAGCTGCCGACAAGGCCGGTGTGAAATATACCCCCGGATTTGTGCATCAGGTGATGTATAACACCTATCTGAAAGATCACGAGGCACCCGAAGATGTGGAATACTACATGTGTGGCCCCGGCCCCATGTCGAATGCTGTGGTGCAAATGCTCGATAGTCTTGGCGTGGAGCCCGAGAGCATCATGTACGACAACTTTGGCGGATAATCCTCTCACATCACAACAAAAAACAAGCATCGGTCGTTAGCTCTTGCAGCAAGCGGCCGATGCTTTTGCCTTTTTCGCAGTATGGATGACTACATCCTAACAAACAACATCGTATTTGCGTTTTTAAGTAAGTCAACTCATTATGATTATTCGTAGATATACTGTTTTATGGCTTTGGCCCATTTGTCGTAATCCGCGATTTTTAGATGAATACCATCTTTGGAAACGGCCATTGGTAAGATGTCATCTCTTGCATATACCGAATATAAATCAATATATGTTAATCCGTGTCTTTCAGCCAAATTCTTTAGAATAGCATTAACTTGCTTCACTTTGTTATTATCACAATATTTATCAAACATACAAGGATTAAGGGGTAACATACTTTGAATATATAATTGTGCATTAGGGAGACTATCTTTAATGGTTGAAAATAATAAATCATATTTTTGCAGATAGTCTTCTAGATTCATACTCTTACTGTCGTTTACACCGCCCATAAAAAATATCTTCTTGGGGCGCACTTTTTGAACCATTTCCACTCTTCTAATAAAACCATTAAGGTTGTCTCCACTACAACCAAGGTTACAAATAGAAACATTAGGAAAATACTGACGAAAATCACTCCACCGTGTGTGTGAGTCTCCATAAAAGACAATATCAGACTGAACACCTAACTTCATGATGCAATTCATCCAGCTTTGCTCTGTTGCATATTGTTGAAGTGGTATTCCGTATTTTTCCTCAATGCTATTACTCCCATTCTTGTGAGGTTGATGACATGAGGAAGACAAAAGCTCCTTAACCTTGTTTGTCAATTTTGGGGTTCTTGTTTCATACATGACATTTAGTGAAAATGAAAGCATCAAAAGAGAACCCACAACATAAGAAATTCGGGTTCAAGCACCAAAATAGAGCATAAAATCGGGTGCTTAAACCACTATTTGAGACTATCTCGGGGTGAGTACACACAAAAAGGTGAGGAACACGGCTATTCTGTGGTGATGGAGGCGTAGGCCACGAGACGATCGGCGCGATCGCCATCGCTGCGGTAATACACTAGGGCTTGATAGCTGTTTTCCGTCTGATAAAAGTTTCCTTCGCTAGGCACGGGATGAAAAGCTCCCTGAGCATCAACGAGTAGATATTGATAGTTGTAGTATCCCTGCTTGAGCCAAAGCGTGGTTTCATAGACGTGCTCGCCATCGTCGTATTCCAAACGATATTCCGGCAGCAATCGGTCGTTGGTCCAAGCGCCGTTGAGATATACATCACCATCGAGTCGCTCAGGACTCACCATGCGAAAATGCACCAAGGCATAGTCGCAGGTGGTGTTGATGTCCGTATAGTCGCTGTTGCGAATCAAAAAAGCACTATTGGCATCCTCATCGTAGATGTAGTTGGGGCGCGGCTCATCGGGAAACACATACACATGATAGTGCTCGCCGTCCCACGAAATGTGGTCGATGCCCATGGTGGGGTGGGTGAGATCGAGCATCTCAAACTTGCGATACTCGTTGCCACCATCGAAGATATATTCGCGACAATGCTGCCACCTCAAACCATCGTTCATCACATATTGCGGTCGGGCATTATGTCGGGCATTGTCCCAACGACCGTTTTGCAGCACCACGGTCTTGATTTGTTCCAGTGGATTGGTCACCGCCACGTTGCCATAGCTGAGCTGCATCTCTATCTGCTGATGGCGTCCGCGGATGTCTGCATCGGTGTTGTCGGTCCATTCGAGCGACACGCCCATGGTGGGTTCCACGATCATGAAACAAACGGTGAACACCGGCACATCGCCAGCATTCTCGTCCATCACCGTGAGCCGATAGTTCCCGCTCATTGTCAGTCGGCACAAATCGTTGGGGATGTTCAGCGAATAGTGAGTGTAGAGCATATAGGTGCCTTCCGAAATTTCGTAGTTGTCGATGACGTTGCCTTCGGCAAAGCCTTGCAGATAGTCCGACGAGAAAAGCTCTTCGGATGGCGTCCAGTCGGCCTCGCAATGTTCTATCTTATAGGTGTATCGCGTGTAGTCGTGAGTCAGATCGTCGAAGTCGATATGGATGGTTTCGCCGAGCGAAGCCACAGGCATGTCGGTCCATCTATCGCCGGCCATCACTTGCAATGCGCCGATGCGCGAACTCATAATTTCGTGTCTTTGCGCCACGGCCACAGTGACCGATGCCAAAAGCCACACGAGGGTAAATATTTTTGTTCTCATAATAGGTTTGTGAAAGGATAACGATTCTATCGCTTTTTTATTGTGCCCGTCGGTGGTTTGGAGGGTGTTCCGAAAAAGAAGCAACAAGATTTTTCCGTTTTTCGCGCTTTTATCGTACCTTTGCCGCGAAATGAAAGAAACCAATCCATCCACTCCGCAAGTGAGCACCATCACCATCAGAGACAACCTTCTGCGAAAGGCTGCCAGTGAAGGGATGGACACCTTTNTCGAATCCATAGCAAAAGCCATTCTCGAAGGCATTGGAGGCTCATTGACGGCCGACACGATGCCGCAACTCAACAGCCATCAAATCACGCTGCTGGCCTATCTCACGTTGCGCGATGAGGTGATGGATGGCGGATTTGTGCAACTCATTCACAACGGCTATGGTCCGTTCATCTTCAAAAACCCCTTCGCCAAAGCCGTCAAGCAATGGGGCTTGCGCGACTTGTCGAAACTCATCTACGACGCCCATACGCTTTACAATAAATATGGCGACGAGATCTCTCGCGAATGTTCCGATGAGGAATTCATGGCCCTCTTTGAACGCTTCGAAGAATTCGATGAGTTTGACGATGCTTTCGTGGAAAACGAAGAACAGTGGACGGCCATGATGGCCGCCTATGTGGACGACCACCTGAATGATTTTGTAAAAGTGGAATCATGAACAAGACAGAACAAGAGAGACGAAAGAAAAGTCCGGTGCAGATACGCAACAAGAAAGCCTCGTTCGAGTATTTCTTCATCGACACCTACACGGCGGGTATTGTGCTCACCGGCACCGAGATAAAGAGCATACGCATGGGAAAAGCATCGCTCACCGACGCCTATTGCTACATTCACAACGGAGAAATCTGGGTGAAAGGCATGAGCGTGTCGCCCTACAGCTATGGTTCCTACAACAATCACGAAATGAAGCGCGATCGCAAATTGCTGCTCAATCGTAGAGAGATACGCCATCTGGCCGAGGACACCAAGCAACCGGGTTTCACCATCGTTCCCACTCTGGTGTTTATCGATGAACACGGTCGCGCAAAAATCGACATCGCTCTGGCCCGAGGCAAAAAACAATACGACAAGCGGCAAACGCTCAAAGAGAAAGAAGATCGTCGCGAAATGGAGCGCGCGTTCAAGCGGTTCTGACCACGCGGTCATCATGTTTCATCAGCACACAAAGTTTCAAAGTCAATGATAAAAACCATCATTTTCGACCTTGGTGGCGTCATCGTCACCATCAACCAAGAAGAAGCCATCCAACGCTTTCGGGCGCTGGGCATCAGCAACATCGAATACTATCTCGATTGCTACACCCAGAGCGGTATCTTCGGACAACTAGAAGAAGGTCTCATCAGCGCCGAAGACTTCCGCAGAGATATCTCAAAACTCTGTGGCCGCGAAGTTTCGTTTGATGAATGCAAACACGCCTGGTTGGGCTATCGGGCCGATGTGCCCGAGCGCAATCTCGAGGCCCTCCGCCACTTGCGTGCCCAAGGCTATCGCGTGTGTTTGTTGTCCAACACCAATCCTTATATGATGTCGTGGGCCGAGAGTCCCGAGTTCGACGGCCATGGCCATAGCATCAACGACTATTTTGATGCCCTCTACAAGAGCTACGAACTCGGCGTGATGAAACCCTCCGAATTGTTTTTTCAAAAAGTGCTGTTGGCCGAGAAAGTGCTTCCCTCCGAATGCATCTTCATAGATGACGGCACACGCAATGTGGCTGCTGCCAGCGAGCTGGGCATCCCTACCATTTTGGCCGAAAACGGTAAGGACTGGACCGAAACACTGTTTGCGCAACTCACAAAGATAAATCTTTCATAAACGTGTTTATGGTTAAGAAAAAACGATGGCATCTGTTGCCCGGACAGCCCGTCACCGAACTCGACAAGCGTGTGATGTATTGGGAAAACAAGGGCAAAGAAGTCCCCACGCGCGACCTCATTCTCAACGAAGAACAGATAGAAGGCATACGCCGTGCAGGGGTGGTCAATACGGGCGTGCTCGACGAAGTGGCCCGCCAAATACATGCCGGCATGAGCACTCAGGAAATTGACGACATCTGCATGGATTATTGCAAAGTCCATCATGCCACGCCAGCCTGCCTGAATTACGAAGGTTTCCCCAAGAGCGTTTGCACCAGCATCAACGAGGTGGTGTGCCACGGCATTCCCAAAGCCGATGAATTTCTCCAAGAGGGCGACATCATCAATGTGGATTTCACCACCATTCTCGACGGCTACTATGCCGATGCCTCGCGCATGTTCATCATTGGGAAAACCTCTCCCGAGAAAGAGCAGTTGGTGCGTGTGGCCAAAGAGTGTCTTGAGGTGGGCATGGAGGCGGCCAAGCCCTATTGCTTTGTGGGCGACATCGGCAACGCCATTCAGAAACATGCCGAGAAATACCACTATGGTGTGGTGCGCGACCTTTGCGGCCACGGCGTGGGACTCAAGTTTCACGAAGAGCCCGAAGTGCTCCACTACGGACGAAAAGGCACCGGCATGCTCCTTGTGCCGGGCATGGTGTTCACCATCGAACCCATGATCAACATGGGCAGTTGGAAAGTGTTTATAGACGAAGAAGATCCCTATGGATGGGAAGTCATTTCGTGGGACGAGAAGCCCAGCGCTCAATGGGAACACACCTTCGTGATGCGCGACCACGGATTGGAAATTCTCACCTATTGACAGTAAAAGAAATGAACGATATCTATATACTCGCCATCGAAAGCAGTTGCGACGACACATCGGCTGCCGTCTTGCGCAACGATGTACTGCTCAGCAACGTCACAGCCTCGCAGGCCGTCCACGAAGCCTATGGCGGCGTGGTGCCCGAGTTGGCCTCGCGTGCCCATCTACAAAACATTGTTCCCGTGGTGGATCAGGCCATTCGCCAGGCCGGCATCGGGCGCGAACAGCTTTCTGCCGTGGCTTTCACGCGTGGTCCAGGGCTCATGGGGTCGCTCCTTGTGGGCGTCAGTTTTGCAAAAGGTTTTGCCCGCGCACTCGGCATCCCGCTCATTGATGTCAATCATTTGCAAGGCCACGTCATGGCCCATTTCATTCGCGAACCCGAAGGCACGCGCACGCCGCCGCCCCTGCCGTTTCTCTGTCTGCTCGTGAGTGGCGGCAATTCCCAGATTGTTCGCGTCAATGCCTACAACGATATGAAGATACTCGGCCAAACCATCGACGACGCGGCCGGCGAAGCCATCGACAAATGCTCCAAGGTGATGGGACTCGGCTATCCCGGTGGCCCCATCATTGATAAATTGGCGCGACAGGGCAATCCTCATGCCTTCAAGTTTGCTGAGCCCCACATTGCCGGACTCGACTACAGTTTCAGCGGTCTCAAGACGTCGTTTCTCTACACCCTTCGCGACTATGTGAAGGGCGATCCCGATTTCGTGGAGCATCACAAGGAAGACCTCGCCGCATCGCTCGAATTCACGGTGGTTGACATCCTTATGAAAAAACTGCGTCTCGCCGCCCGCGAAACCGGCATCAAGCATGTGGGCGTGGCCGGCGGCGTCAGTGCCAACACGGCTTTGCGCAATGCTTTCCACGACCATGCCCGTCGCTACGGATGGACGGTCTATATCCCCCCGTTCGGCTATACCACCGACAATGCCGCCATGATCGGCATCGTGGGCTATCACAAATATCTCGACCACGACTTCTGCGACATCAGTCTGCCCGCCTATGCCAAATAATCTTGTAGGGTGGGGCAGAGACCACTCATGTCTCCACCGCCTTTCATTGTTTAACACTAAACATTTCTCGAACCATGGAATTTGAAAACAAAATACTCAGTCGCGAAATCAATACACGACTCTACGAGAGCGGCCTCACCCTCGGCACCGCCGAAAGTTGCACAGGTGGCCACATCGCCGAAGCCATCATCAGTGCCCCTGGCAGTTCCAACTATTTCAAAGGGGCCATCGTCAGCTATGTCAACGAAATCAAGGAGCGTCTGTTGGGCGTCTCCCCCGAACTCATTGCCGAGCAAACCGCCGTTTGCGAAGACGTGGCCAAAGCCATGGTGCGAGGCGCTTGCCATGCCCTTCAAACCACCTATGCCATCGCCTCCACCGGTATCGCAGGTCCGGGTGGCGGCACGCCTGCCATTCCCGTTGGCACCATCTGGCTTGCTTGCGGCACCCCCGACGACATCGTTACACTGAAACTCACCGGCGATCAGGGGCGCGACCTCAACATCTCGAATGCTGCCCATCGGGCCCTCACGCTTTTCCTCGACTTTCTGAACCATCACGAGACACCGACCGAGGAAAAAGACTAAGTGGGCGCCACTTCCAGACTTTCCACACAACACTTTGGGGCACATCGCTTGTTTGCGGTGTGCCCCTTTCTCTTTTTTGATTTCCGTTTTCAAGACACACATTCTTGAAAACCATGGCCCCAATGATGGCCGAAAGAAAGCGCAAATCACAACTTTTCTTTCCAAAATGCTTTAAGTTTCCAAAACATTCGCTATCTTTGCAATGTCGTTCGCGGGAGCAATCCTTTCGGGCGGCCATATATTTAAGAAGCGTTTACTGACGCTTGTGCTTGACATTCGGAAACTTCGCACCTTTCAGTACGGTCAAGAACAATGCAATAGTAGATGCCCTTGATGTGTACCATACATATATTGTATAGCTACATATCGCGTGGGTTTCTGCATTGCTCGTTCAACCGTACAGGGCAATGCGAAGGCCTCCGAATGTGGGACGAGTGATTTGTAAGATGCCCACGTTTTCTTGTATATGTCTTAATCCTCAACTCTTACTTTCCGGCTCTTGGGCATGGGTGGAGCAAAAAACAACCAAAAGACATGAAGCAAAGATTTTTACAAACCATTGCCGTTGTCGTCATTGCCATGGCGACTGGCACCAATGCCCATGCCGAAATAGCGTCTGGCATCAGTGGAACATGCTCGTGGGTAATCAGCGATGACAGCGTTCTGACGATCAGTCCCACTGATGGTGTGAGCGGAGTGTTGGAATCTTCCGAATCATCATCAGATGCGAAATGGTATTCATCGAGAATGAGTGTAAAGAGTGTCGTTGTTGAGAAAGGTGTTGCCACGAACGAAACGCCTGCCTATTTGTTCTATGAATTAACCAACTGCACACAAATGGATTTGGCCAACTTGGATGTAAGTAAAGCAACGACCCTTGATGGCATGTTTGAGAAATGTAAGTCTTTGACATCCTTGAATATTAATAATTGGGATGTGAGTAACGTAACAAATCTTCATTACACGTTCGATCGCTGTCAATCTTTGACATCCTTGGATTTGAACAATTGGGATGTGAGTAACGTAACAAATCTTCATTACACGTTTGCTGCCTGTCAATCTTTGACATCCTTGAACGTCAGCAATTGGGATGTGAGTAATGTAACAACACTTACAGGCACATTCGGAAGTTGTTATTCCTTAGTTTCTTTAGATGTTAGTAATTGGAATGTAAGTAACTTAACAGAGATAAGAACAACGTTCCAACATTGTCGATCCTTAGTTTCTTTGGATGTCAACAAGTGGAATGTGAGCAACGTAACAACTCTTATAGATGTGTTTTACGGTTGTTATTCCTTAGTCTCTTTGGATCTGAGCAACTGGAATGTAAGTAACGTAACATATATTTCAGGACTATTCGGTGCATGTCGTTCATTAAAAACACTTGACTTGGGTGGTTGGAATCTTAGTAATGTAACATCCTGTTCCTTTTTATATAGCAGCGGTTATGGCGACGGGAATTTAGAAACATTGATAACACCAGCAACAGCAAGTAGTGAGGAGGTTATAGGATTGCCTTATACGATGTATGACTGGGATAACGACAACGCCGAGTACACGCAGTTGCCGGGAGGCTCGATCACGCTGCACAAAGAGCGCAACGGTGGCACCATTTATTACGAGGATGAGAATGGTGAAACAACTTCCGTGATGTATAATTTTGATGTGACAACCAACGACACGGAGTGGAATAACGCGGTGTATGCCGTGACAAGCGATACACAGATTTCCGGCCGCGTGACGGTAACCGGTACTGTTGACCTTATTTTGCTTGATGGTGTTTCGCTGAATATTTCAGGTGATACGCTTGCTGGCATCACGGTAAAAAGGGGAGCAGTGCTCAATATCATGGTGGGCAACACGAACTCGAGTATCAAGGAAACAGGTAGCTTGACCGTCATTGGCACCACGGCAGATAGCAACAATGCCGGCATCGGCGGCGTGTACGACGAATCACTTCAGAGTCAGTACGAAGCCGGTACCATCAATATTTATGGAGGCAAGATCAACGTCTGTGCCACCGAAAGTGGAGCCGGCTATGGTGCGGGCATTGGCGGATGCCGTGGCGGTGATGGTGGGTATGTGAATATCTATGGCGGCACCGTTGTAGCCAAGAGTAGCGCATCGGGCACGAGCTATGGAGCGGGCATCGGCGCCGGTTATGAAGCCACGGGTGGCACGGTGTATATCCAAGGCACTGAGGCTGTGGTGACCATGAGCGGCGCTTCGGCCGTTGTTGCCGAATCGGCCACAGCCACGCCCAACGTTAGCACAGCCGGTGCTGCTCCCGCGAGAAGGGCACCATCGGCCTCCGATTACGGCGTGTTTGTGCAATATGGAAACAGCGAGACTTCCACGACTGACTTCACGGGCGAAGCTGGTGTCACGGTCAACCTGTCCGACTTCAACGGCACGAGCCTTGCCAACGTTCCCTATGCCAAGGTGTCGTTTGTCGATGCTTCGGGCATCAGTGAAATTAAATCCGAGAAGACTTCAGACGACGCAACCATCTACGATCTCGGTGGTCGTCGTGTGAAAGAAACGGCGCCCGGCATATACATTAGTAACGGTCGGAAGTTCGTTGTGAAGTGATCCGCTTTTCTTGCTGCGTTCCACAAAGATTCCAGTCGCGGCAGGAATAACATCGAGCGCGCCCACCGTGATTGGTGAGTGCGCTCGAATTGTGTTTAAACGTGCCGAAGATGCGACCGTTTGGTTATTCGTGCACGTAGAGTTGCCAGCCGAGATAGCTGTCGATGGCCTCTTGGATGACATCGGCCACCTCGGCGCGACAGAGGGCTACATGGTGCTCAAAGCCGTTCTTGCAGATGTATTTCATGAGCTGTTGCAGGCGGTTTACTTCGGTAACAACGATGCAGCCGTCCATGCCGTAGGGGTCGTTTGTCATGCGACCTTCGCCAAGATAGGCTTTGATGCAGCCCTTGGGGTCGTCGGTGGAGATGCGGAAGAAGGTGAACGGCCCTTCACTAACCTTGGCATAAACGGCGCCGAAGGTGTTGATTTTGCCCAGTGTTCGACCGAGCACGCCCAATGGCCCGAGTTTCAAATCGTTGTTGCCGATGAATTGGCGCGGGAAGTTTCCGCAGTGCGTACAGACACATTTGTCGCGCTGCTCGGCGAAATTATTGTTCCAGTCGGCCAGTGCTGAAGGCTTTCCGCTGGCCAGTGTGAGGGCAAGCATCGAGACGGCGCCGGCGATATCGGTCTCGCAAGCGGCGGGAATGTTCTTGTCTGAGAGCATACTCATCGTTACGCAAGAGGCGCAACCATAGTTCTGCTCCAACGAATCCCAGCACTGAATGGCCACGGCATCCACCTGATTGGCCTCAACCCAGCGCTCCACGGCCAGTCCGAACTTAGCCTGCACGGCCAGTTTCTCCTTGTAATTGTCGGGCACTTGAGCGTAATTCATGATCTTCTCCATCTGTTGTTGCAGTGCTGCGTCGTTGTCGTCAATCTTCTGTGCGGCGAAGATGATTTCGCTCAAGTCGGCCGGCACCACGGTGATGCCGCTGGCTTGAAGCAGTTTCTCCGAAGCGCGACAAGTATTGAAACCCAGCGGACGCGTGCCAATCTGGCCGATACGGGCATGACGCAGGCCGTTCACCACGCGACAGATGGCGGCAAAACGGTTGATATCCTTGGCCAACAGTGGGTCGTAGATGGAGTAAGTGTGGAGCGTGGTGTCGGTGAATGGGATGCCATACTGGTAGAGATTGTTGCAAACGGATATTTTTCCGCAGAAGGCGTCGCGGCGACTGTCGAGGTCAACCTTGTCGTTTTCATCGTCGCAGGCCTGCACCATGACGGGCACGCGCAGGTCGGCCACGCTGATGGCGTTGATGATGCCAATCTCAAAGCCGAAGTTGGGTAGCGACACGATGATGCCGTCTATCTCGTCGCGGTGTTGGCGAAAGAGCTCGGCGCATTTCAGGCCGTCTTCGCGTGTTTCAATGGATGACGAGCCCGTGGGCGTGGCATCCTCCGGAAGAATGACGTATTCGTAGCCTTCGTCTTCCAGCGTTTTGAGCAGTTGCTTGCGCACATCGCGCGCCAGCTCCGAATTAAAATAGGCTCGGGTGCCTATGATGACACCGAAGCATTGTTTCTTGTTCTTGGTCATAATGTTATGCGTTGTTGATCAGTGTTTTCACGGCTTCCTCCCATCCGGCTATCCATTGCGCCATCTGCGCTTCGTTGTCGGCGGGCATCAGTGAGGGCTTGCTGTGGCGGAGTTGCGCCACTTCGTCGAGCGACGACCATGTGCCGCGTGCTAGTCCGTTCATGATGACGGCTCCCAAGGCCGACGCTTCTTCCACCTCGGAGCAATTGACGGGCACGCGCAGGCAGTCGGCCTGAAATTGCATGAGGAATCGATTCTTTGTGGGGCCTCCGTCCACGCGAAGTTCGCGCAGCGTGATGCCGGCGCGTTGGGTCATGGCGCTCACCAGGTCGTTCACCTGATAGGCGATGGACTCCAGAGCGGCGCGCAACACGTGGGCCCTTGTCGTGCCGAGCGTCATGCCGAGGATGGCGGCTCGTGCGCGGTCGTTCCACCATGGCGCCCCCAGTCCGGCGAAGGCCGGCACCAGATAGACGCCGCCGTTGTCGTCGAGGCTTCGGGCGGCGGCTTCCGTCTCGTCGGGCGACTGAATGAGCTGCAACTGCTGTTCGAGCCACTTCAGCGTGGCGCCGGTGCAGTGGATGTTGCCTTCGAAAGCGTAGCAGGTTTTGCCCTGCGCGGCAAAGCCCACGCTCGTCACGAGTCCTTCAGGCGCTTCAGCATACTGCTCGCCGATGTTCACCATCACGGAGGATCCCGTGCCATAGGTGGCCTTTCCCAGTCCTGCGGTGAAGCACATCTGCCCTGTGAGTGCGCCGTGCGAATCGCCCAGCACGCCGGCAATGCAGACGGGATGTTGCAGCACGCCATCGAACGTGGTGTCGCCAAAGATGGCGTCGCACGGCATGATGTCGGGCATCATGGAGCGCGGGATGGTGAACAGCCTGAGCATTTCGTCATCCCAATCCAGCGTGCGGATGTTCATCAGCAGCGTGCGCGAAGCGTTGGTGCGGTCGGTGGCGTGTATGCGTCCACCGGTGAGTTTCCACACGAGCCACGTGTCGATGGTGCCCATCAATAGTTCGCCGCGGTCGGCGGCACTGCGCGCGCCTTCCACATGGTCGAGTATCCACTTCACGCCGCTGGCCGAAAAGTAGGGGTCGATGAGCAATCCCGTGCGCTCCCTCACCATATCGGCGCAGCCGTCTGCCTTCAGACGGTTGCAATAGTCGGCGCCGCGCATGCACTGCCACACCACCGCGCGATGAATGGGGCGGCCCGTCAGTCGGTTCCACACCACAACGGTTTCGCGCTGGTTGGTGAGCGCCACGGAGTAGGTCTCGCGGTCTTCGCTCAGCGGCAGCTGGCTCACGGCCTTCACCGTGTTGAGATAGATCTCCTCGGCATCGTGCTCCACCCATCCGGCCTTGGGATAATACTGTTGGTGGGGCACATTGGCACGATAAATCAGTCGGCACTGCTCGTCGAAGAGCATGGCCTTGGTGGCCGATGTGCTTTGGTCTATGGCGATGATCATCTTGGGCTTGGTGTGTTCAGGTTCAACGTCCCACGAATTGCTTGGCAGCGTTCACGATGCCCTCGGCGTCCATTCCGTAGTGATGGAATATCTCTTTTGAATTGCCGTGCACCACGTTTTCGTCGGGGATGCCTATGATTTTCACGGGCACGGGTTGCTCGGAAAGAATTTCGGCCACCATGGCACCGAGTCCGCCAAATCGCGAGTGCTCTTCCACGGTAATGATGCGCCCCGTGTCGCGGGCTGCCTTTCTCACGGCCTCTTCGTCGCAGGGTTTCAGCCACGACATGTCGAGCACACGTGCCGAGATTCCCTCTTTCTCTAGTTGCCGCGCGGCCTCGAGGGCATGATAAACGGTCTCGCCGGCGCCGATGATGGTGAGATCTTTGCCGTCGCGCAGCTGATAGGCCTTGCCGGGTTCAATGGTGAAGTCGTCGTTGTCGTACACATCGTTCACCGCGCCGCGCCCCACGCGCACATACACGGGGTGGGGATAGTCGGCTAAGAGCTTCACCAGTTTGCGCGTTTGGCGCCCGTCGCAGGGCAGCACCACCTGCATGCCAGGAAACGTGCGCAGCACTGCAATGTCGTGCAAGCTGTGGTGGGTGGCTCCCAGCGCGCCGTAGGCCACGCCGCCGCTCACGCCCAGGATGGTGACGGGGTTCTCGCTATAAGCCAAATCCACCTTGACTTGCTCCAGCGAGCGCGCCACATAGAAACACGCCGGACCGCAGCAGAACACCTTTTTGCCGCTGTGCGCTAGTCCGGCCGATATGCCCACGGCGTCTTGTTCGGCAATGCCGCACTCCACGAATTGTGCCGGCAACTCTTTGGCAAAGTCGCCCAGCGTCACCGAGCCGCGCGCGTCGGTCGTCACGGCCACTATGTCTTTATCTTGCTTTGCCATGTCGAGCAAAGTCTCTGTAAATGCTTTTCTACAAGCCTCCATATCTTGTTGTTGATTGTTTGTGTTGAGCATGATGCTTGGCGTGTGGGGCAGATGGGCATCGTCGCGTTGGCGGCGGTGGCCTCCTTGCCCCTTGCGCTCACGCCTCTGCGCTCAGGTTTTTGATTCTCTCGTCTATCTCTTTGAGGGCCTGCCGATATTCGTCTTCGGTGGGCACGCCGTGGTGCCACTTGGGCACGTTCTCCATATAGCTCACCCCTTTTCCCTTGGTGGTTTGCGAGATGAGCAGGTGCGGGCGACCGTTGGTGTAGTCTATGGCGCCAAACGTATCCATGATGTTCTGCATGTCGTCGCCGTTCATATCGATCACATCCCAGCCGAATGCCGTCCACCGGTTGCGGATGCTCTCCAGCGCCATCACGTCTTCGGTGTTGCCGCTGATCTGCAGGTGGTTGCGGTCGATGATGGCCACCAGATTGTCGAGCCCGTATTGATGGCCGGCCATGGCGGCTTCATAGATGGAGCCTTCGCCCTGCTCGCCGTCGCCCATCATCACATACGTCTTGTATCCCTTACCGTCCATCTTGGCCGCGATGGCCATACCCGTGCCGATGGGCAGTCCGTGGCCCAGCGCTCCTGTGTTGACTTCGATGCCCGGCACCTCGATGGTGGGGTGGCCCGACAAGATGCTGCCGAATTGTCCCAGCGTGTCGAGCACGCCATCCTTGATGAATCCGCGCGCCTCCAGCGTCACATAGAGCGCCTCCACGCAGTGCCCTTTGGAGAGCACAAATCGGTCGCGCCCGTCCATTTTCGGCTGTTCGGGGTCCACGTTCATGATGTTGAAATAGAGCGCCGTCATCACATTGAGGCACGACAAATCGCCCCCCGTGTGTCCGGCTCCCGCCTTGTAGATGATCTCCATGAGTCGGCGGCGGCTCATTTCCGATTGCAATGTCAGTTGCTTGGTGTTGAGTTTCATTTGTTGTCTTATTGTTGCTTCATTTTTTAATCATAGACGCACGAGGGCCCGAAAAGTACCCAATCCGCCGACGCCTCGTTTATCCGCATTCCACCACGTAGAGAATATCTGTGAAGCGGCGCTGCTTCAGGTCTTCGCCATTGATGTAGAACGCTCCCGTGCCCATGTCGCCCCACATCACGCGGTCGCCATCCTTGCCGGTGTCGCTGTCCACTTGCAATAGCAGTGTGTCGTAGCGGCGAAAACGCTCCTTGCGCAGCGGGTCGCCCTGTGCCATGGTGGGGTGGCCCAGCATGCGGTGGCGCGGCGATGGACCGGCAAGGGTTTCGCGGAGCGCATCGGCCAAATCGCCACCTAAATATTCACACCAGTCGTCGGGCTCAACACTCTTTCCCACAATGTCTTTCGCTGTTTCACTAAAGAAAGAGCCGAAGTTGTGATGTTCCGTACTAATGAACGACTTTTCGTGGCGCACGTCGAGCGCATATTCCCCCCGCACGGGCAGGTTGTCGTGGTTGGCCTGCACGGGATGGTCGGCCACCGCCGCACCATTGTCAATCTCCTCGTGCCACACCACGCAGACGTTGCTTTGACGCCCGTCGGCATCGCGCTCCACACCGTAGAGCGAGGCCGCGTCGGTGGTCATGTAGAATTGCAACAGTCCGTGGTCGGGCAGGGGCTTCAGCGTGTCTGCCGTCAGACGAATCTGTGCCAACAGCGCCATGGGCCGGCCGTTGGCGTCGGTGGGATAGGGGAGTGTCGCATTCCAATAGGGCCGTCCGCCCAATTTGGAATCAGCGATGCCGGGCTTGCGATTTTCGTTGATGTGCAAACCGAGGCACATGCGGGCCGAACGGTTCTTGAGTGCGCTGAAAAGTCTTTTGTTTTCGGGTGAAATTTTCATGTCTTTGCAGTGATGTTATTCAGGGTGAGGGGCATCGGGTGAAATGACTGACAAAGATACGAAAAACTTTCCATATTGCACCGCCAATGTCAAAATAGTATCAGTGGAAGCCCGATTTTTAACATTTGGAACACGAAAATAACGTCCCAAAACGGGCATCTTTTCGTCCGAGGTGTCGCTTGGCGCCAAAAATGCCCAATTTTGGCCGTTTTCTTTAAGTGGTTAATCCTTAGCGGTTTATCGTAAATTCGCCATCTGACGAAAAAGCGGGCCTTGACGGGCGATTTTCATTTCAATGGTTTTGGACGCGCTATCCATTGGAATTGGACGCGCCCGTCAATGGATAGCGACTCGAAAACCATTGGATAGGCGATCGAAAACCATTGGATAGCGCGTCCCAAACCATTGGATTGGAAATCGAAGGGTAATGACGGGGTCATCGAAGACCATTGTTTTCGCTCTTTTTCTCTCCCGTTTGCAACTTTTCGGTGCCTTGTTTTGATGTCAAAAAAGTATCAGTTGGGGCTTCAAAATAAACATTCTTTCACATTTAAATTCCTTGACGGAGCGGCCGTCAAAGACGATTTGGAGCCCCATGTTTGGCCAATTCAGATTAAATCCTTACCTTTGCATACGTTTTGAGAGCGCCGCCCGCAGGCTGGCAGTCCGCTGTGTGGCAGACAGCGGGGCCCCAACGATGCAACGCGAGGACATCAAAACGCGAAAAACAAACTCCTAACGAACATACGCACAGACAGATATGGCAGAAGAAAGAATGACCGCCGCCGTGATGATTGGCACGGACGAAACGCGCTGGCGAACCATGCTCGAGCTGTTCGGACAGCCCGAAATGTTTGAGGTGTGTACGCCGGTGGCGGTGTGCGCCGATGCCGATGCAGCAATGGCCGTTCGCCAGGCAGACTATCGCCACGTGGCTTGCGTGGTGGCTGCCGATGGCGCCGCCATCCAAGCCGGACGCATCAATGTGATGACCGAAGCGCCGCAGGGCGTGCCCGTGGTGGACGCCGACGGACTGCGCCATGCCGTGATGCCCATGGTGGTGAGCGACAGGTTGCGACTGGCCCTGCTGGGCGACGGCGACGAGCCGGTGGCGCAGGGACGACTGCTGCACCGCACCCTGCGCCGCGACTTCCGTGTGGCCATGCCGCGACTGGCCCTGGCCGCCGGCGACACCATGGAGGAGCGCACACTGCTCAGGCAGGCTTCCAAGCAGCTGGAAGAGGCGGGCATCAACGCCTTTGTGACCAACGCCGACGAACTGGCCGCCGAGGATGTGGCCGAGCAGTTTGACGGCATTCTGGCTCGCCGCACCGACAAGGCGCTGCAAGCCTTCAGCACACAGGCCGGCAGAGCCATCTATGGATTGTCTGCAGGCGCCGACATCGTGACGGTGATTCCCCTGAAGGCGAGCGCCGAAACAGAGGCCGACGCACTGAGAAGGGCCATCTTCGCAGCCATCGACATCAGGCGCCATCGCGAAGACTACGACCGGCCGCTGGCCAATCCATTGAAAAAACTCTATCACGAGCGGCGCGACGAGAGCGAGAAAGTGAGGTTCAGCGTGCCGAAGAGCAAGCCGCAAGAACCGACCAAAGAGCCGATAGTGTGACGAAGACTACCGATTGGTGAAACGCACAACGACGTGAGCAAGAAATATCAGAACGGCTTTTTCATCTTCGGACTGGCGGTGCTCGTCGTGATGGTGACGCAGCTCGACTTTGCCGAGGTGTGGCAAGGAGTGAAGCGCGCGGGCTATTGGTTTCCCGCCGTTGTGGCCCTGTGGGCGCTGCTCTATGTGCTGAACACGAGCGCGTGGTATATCATCATCAAGAGTCTGTGTGACGATGCCGACGACGGGCAGCAACTGATGAAGCGCGTGCCCTTCTTCTGGCTCTACAAGGTCACCGTGTCGGGCTTCGCGCTCAACTATGCCACGCCCGGCGGACTGATGGGCGGCGAGCCCTATCGCATCATGGAACTGGCGCCCCGCATCGGCACTGAGCGCGCTTCATCGTCGGTGATACTCTACGCCATGACCCACATATTCAGCCATTTCTGGTTTTGGCTGGTGGCTGCGGCACTCTATGTGCTGACGCGGCCCGTGGATATGGCCACTGGCATTATGCTGACGGCCGTGTTTGTGTTTTGTGCCCTGGGCATCTGGTTCTTCAGTGTGGGCTATCGCAAGGGATTGGCCGTGAGAGCAATGAACATATTGCGACACATCCCCGGACTGCGGCGCAAGGCTGGCGGTTTTGTGGAGCGGCATCGCGAACAACTGGACAACATTGATCGCCAGATTGCCGCCCTTCACCGGCAAAACCCGCGCACATTCTTTGGTGCGGTGGCGCTGGAGCTGAGCTGCCGCATTGTTTCTTCGCTCGAAATCATGTTCATATTGCTCGTCTTGATGCAGCAGGTGAACTTCATGGACTGCCTTCTCATCCTGGCATTCACGTCGTTGCTGGCCAATCTGCTGTTCTTCCTGCCCTTGCAGTTGGGCGGTCGCGAGGGCGGATTTCTCATGTCGGCCACCGGCCTGAATATGACCGCTTCGGCCGGCATCTTCGTGGCGCTCATCGTGAGACTGCGGGAATTGTTGTGGGTGGCCATTGGATTGCTGCTCATTAAAATCGGCAAAAAAACTGCCAAAATAGCAGGCGAATGAAAATAAATGCGTAATTTTGTCAGCACTTTTCGCGACTTATGAACACCAACGAGCTCCAAAAGATAAAACAACGCTACAACATCGTGGGCAACTGCGACGGGCTCAATCGTGCCCTAGACGTTGCCCTGCAAGTGGCGCCCACCGACCTGAGCGTGCTCATTGTGGGGGAAAGCGGCGTGGGCAAGGAGATTGTGCCGCGCCTGATCCACGACAATTCGCCACGCCGGCGGGAGAAATATTTTGCCATCAACTGTGGTTCTATCCCCGATGGCACCATCGACAGCGAACTCTTTGGCCACGAAAAAGGCTCGTTCACCGGCGCCATCGGAGAGAGCGAAGGCTATTTCGGTGCGGCCAACAAGGGGACCATCTTTCTCGACGAGGTGGGCGAACTGCCGCCCGCCACGCAGGCACGACTGCTACGCGTGCTGGAGACGGGCGAATATATCCGCGTGGGAGGCACCACTGTGCGAAAGACAGATGTGCGCATCGTGGCGGCCACCAATGTCAACATGCAGAAGGCCATCAGCGAAGGGCGCTTCCGCGAAGATCTCTACTACCGGCTGAACACCATCCCCATCCAGATGCCACCGCTGCGCGAACGCGGCGAAGACATCATTCTGCTGTTCCGCTTGTTTGCCTTGCAGATGGCCGAGAAATACCGTCTGCCGAAGATAACGCTCTCGGAAGACGCGCGCCCGCTGATGCTGAAGTATAAGTGGCCGGGCAATGTGCGCCAGCTGAAAAACATCACCGAGCAGATGTCGGTGCTCTCCACGCAGCGCATCATCACGCCCGACGTGTTGCGGCAATTCATTCCGCAAGACGCCGAGAGCACCATGCCGGCCACCATCGGCACCCCGAACAGCGAACATTCGTATGAAAAAGAGCGCGAAATACTCTACAAAATACTCTACGAGCTGAAGGGAAACGTGTCTGATCTGCGCCGAGACCTCAACGCCATGCGCAAACAGATAGACGACACCAACGAGTTGCACAGCAACATCATAGCCCGCTCCACGCAGGAACAGTCGCTGCCGGCCGTGTATGCGCCCCGGCAAGAAGGCACCAGGGCAGACGGCGTGCAGGATGCTGTAGCCGAGGAAATCAAGGAACCCGAAAGTCTGAACCTCGAAGATCAGGAGCGACAGATGATAGAAAAAGCCCTTGAGCGCAACGGTGGCAATCGCAAAAAGGCCGCGCAGGAGCTCGGCATCTCGGATCGCACGCTCTATCGGCGCATCAAGCAATACGGGCTCGACAAGTGAAACAAGACGTTAACGGTACCATGAAACCCATGAGAAAACTCCATACAACGCTGATGGCGGCACTGACGGTGATGGCCGTGGTGTCGTGCAGTGTGAGCTATAAGTTCAACGGCTCCAGCATAGATTACACGAAAACGAAAACCATACAGATTGCCGATTTTCCCATCCGCTCGAGCTATGTGTGGGGCCCGATGGCCAACATCTTCAACAATGAGCTGAAGGATGTGTTTGCCAGTCACACGAAATTGCAACAAGTGAAGCGCAACGGCGACCTCAAGATTGAGGGCGAAATCACGCAATATCAGCAACGCAACAAGTCGGTGTCGGCGGAGGGCTATTCCGCGCAAACCGAACTTTCGATGACCGTCAACGTGAGATTCACCAACAATGTGAACCACGACGAAGACTTCGAGCGCCAATTCACGGCCACGTCCACCTATCCCACCACGCAAAGCCTGAACTCCGTGCAAGAGGAACTTGTTACACAAATGGTGGAAGACCTCGTGGATCAAATCTTCAATGCAACGGTGGCCAACTGGTAGAGCACGCCTCTTCGACGCCGTCCGCCATACATCTATATTATATATAAGGAGCATGGATCTGCAACGCCTCATAAGAAACCCCGAACTGATGAACAGAGAGACTCTCTACGAGTTGCGCTCTCTGCTGGCATTGTATCCGTATTTCCAAACGGCGAGGGTGATGTTGCTGCAAAATCTCTACCTGCTTCATGACCCTGCATACGACGAAGAACTGCGCCGCGCCGCCATCTATATCCGCGACCGCAAGACGATATTCAATCTGTTAGAGGCAGCCCATTATCGATGGAGCCATGTTGGAGTAGCACAAGACGACGAGGCAAGGCGTGCCATGACCGGCAACGCACAAACATCGCGCACCGTGACACTCATCGACCGTTTCCTAGAATCCATCCCCGAAGAACAGCGGAGCGAGGAGCGTAAACGCAGGCCCACACCGGCCGATGCCACCATCGACTATGTGTCGTATTTGCTGCAAACCGAAAGCGAAACACCGACCAACGACACCGAAACCGCCGAAATGAAAGGGCAGGGGCTCATAGACGACTTCATCAGCACCGAGAACGGAAACTTCAATCTGAAAGAGATTCCGGAATATGTTCCGGCAGCCGACGATGAAGACGACAAAGTGGAAGGACTCGACACCAACGACGGTTATTTCACGGAAACATTAGCCCGAATTTATATCAAACAGGGCCGATATTCCAAGGCTTTGGAAATAATTAAGCGTTTAAATTTGAATTATCCAAAAAAAAGCATTTACTTTGCAGACCAAATTCGGTTCTTAGAGAAACTGATTATAAACACAAACAATAAATAAAACAACGAGATGTACTCATTTTTTGTAGTTCTGATTATTATCGCAGCACTCCTCATGATAGGCATCGTGCTCATTCAAGAATCCAAAGGTGGAGGCTTGTCCTCCAATTTCTCGGCGTCCAACCAAATCATGGGCGTGCGCAAAACCACCGATGTTGTTGAGAAAGCCACTTGGGGCCTCGCCATCGCCATGGTGGTGCTCAGCGTGGCATGTGCTTATGTCGCCCCCTCGGCCGCTACCGATCAAAGCGTGCTCGAAAACGTAGCCACCGAACAGCAGAAGACCAACCCCAACACGCTGCCCGGTTTTGGTGCAAGCCAGAGCAACGAGAGCGCCGCTCCTGCAAAGGATGCTTCGGCAGCAGGAGAGACCCAAGCCCCGGCACAGCAAACCACTCCTGCCCAGCAGCCCGCTCAAGCTCCCGCACAAGCTCCCGCCCAGAAACCCGCAAAGTAATAAACAAGGCTTTAGTCTTTGCCCTCCATCAAGCCGATGCATGCCACTCTGCGCCTGCATCGGCTTGATGTTGCAAAGCAAAAATATCAGCACTCGACTCGAATGAGCCTCAAAATATACATTCAAGATAGAAGTGCAATTTATCTTGAAGAAGATATAGCACTTTCCTTGGAACAAATACGTTCTCGGAGCGCAGCGTAGAGGTTGTGTTTGTTCCAAGGAAAGTAAATGTTGACAAGCAAT
>Ga0065711_1000606_pt1 | contig 61767 bp, 50 predicted proteins | sample Hoacrofraction12_FD_59098 | JGI IMG/M metagenome (GOLD analysis project Ga0065711, IMG submission 59098) | Hoatzin crop microbial communities from Cojedes, Venezuela - Epithelial fraction 12 v2 (version 2) | ecosystem: Host-associated > Birds > Digestive system > Esophagus > Crop | place...
CGTCATCATGTAACTCAGAAAAGGACAAATAGTGTAAGCCATGCAGTGGGTATAAATTAGTTCACATGAGTTTTGAAAGCCTCTTAACATAGAAAAATATCCAGGCTCAAGGCCCAGGAGCGATGGGGAAGCTGCCACATCCGCTGTTATGCTGCTCCTGCACGTGCTGGGCTGCCATCAGGATCCAGCCGCAGCTCCCAGCTCCCGAACAGCAGGTAACTCACTGGAGAAGTATAGCCACAAAAGAGAAAAAAGCAAGGATGTCCTGTCAGGGAAAGCAGCCCAAGGACCAGGGGCGGGGGATGTGTCTGTATGGAGGTGTGAGCACGCTGGACCACAAAGGCATGGAAGGCACTTGCACTACTTTGGAAATATTTTGGAAATACTTGCAGCTGACAAAATAGTTTTTGCAGTCTGATCCTTGCAATGTCTCACCTTATGAGGAAAATACTGCAAAAGAACCCAACACCATGTATTTTCTAGGCCAAATTCTCAACACACCCAATTTGACCTTCAGACTGTGGGCTTCATCAGGAGCCCAGCTCCACACACACCTTTCTGCACACCCTCCCTGCCAAGCGTCCCATCACAGGGCACCCAGCACACACCACCAGCAGAAGCATCTCTTCCCTGGACTATTTCTCTGAACCACCAGGACCACAGGGCCACCCACTGTGCCTGGTGTCGATGTTGATGGGACCCGACTTGGGCCCTCCACCATGCCAGCTCCGGCCAAGGCAGCTGCCACACACATGCAGGCCAAACCACAGCTTTTTTTTCCTCTCCCCAGAAGAAAAGGCAGCTCCAGGGGGCTCATCTGCTGCAATAACAGAAGAGTAATCTTCCCTCTTTTCCTTTTTTTGCATGCACAAGTGCAAATATACCACCAGGATCTTGCAGCCACATGAGAGGGGTGCTGGGATGATTAGACACTGGGACTAGTGCCACAACACTGCTGTGGGGTTTGCTCATGCCCACTGAGCACCAGGCCCCCCATGTCCCCACCACAGCTGGGCGAGGAGCTGCTCTCCAGAGCCCATCCGAACCCCTGCCCTCAGCAGAGGAATTTGCAGAGTTAAACATGCGAAGCCACCAGCAAGCTATTCCCACAATTAATATAAAATATCACACTCTTAAGGAGCAAGTTATGTGTATAGGAAGGAAGATTAATACAATAAATAATGCAGTCCTCCCCGTGGCACTTCCGAACAACAGGGCACTGCTCTCATTTGCGAGGAACATGCTGATTACCCTTCGCCAGGGAGACTCCTTCATCCCACCAGCTGTGGTGCATCTTGATGGCGTTGAGCACGTCTGTCTCCCGCTTTAATCAGCAGCAGCTCCGCATTGTCACCAACACTTCCAAGCCAAACAGTGAAGAAGTGTTGACAAAATACTCCCTGACACTCTCACTCCAAAGCTGCAAAGTTCCTTGTTTGTATCTTTGCTTACAGGGACAACCTCTGGCCACCCCAGCAGAGCTGGCTTGCGAGGGTGACAGCCAGCAGGACCCAGGCACCGGCAGCAGGAGGGACAGGCTGTGGCACTTGACAGTGCCCTCCTGTGCAAAAACCAGCAAAGGTTTCCATCCCTCCTCCCCTGGAGGAAGGCAGCGTGCTGCACACCTATTTGGGAGCCTGGGGTTCACGCCACCACTGCCACCAACTTTCCTTGTGGCCTTGGCTGAGTCATTTTGCCTTTTGCACAAAAATTACCCCATGCCAGGACAGATGAGGGGCAGCTTTAGAAGATAATTCCCGTTTTTGCCCAAGGAATGCTGCCACATCAGGGAGAAACAAAAATAACCACCAGGCACCAAATGATTCATCGCTCCTTGGATCGTCCTCCACGTCCGGGATGAGACAGCCTCTGTGGTAGGTCCCATGTAGACATCTCTGCCCCTGTGATTACAGAGCCTAATTGCAGCCCGGAGGCATGCCTGGACACACACGCCGTGCTTCAGGGAGATGGGGGCAAATCTGCTCCTGGGGAAACGGCAGAGGAAGTCGGTGTGGTTTGAATGCTGTGATGAGCAACCGAATGCAGCGGGGAAGGACCAGGCAGGGTCAGCCCTCGAGCCTGGGACCTGCCGGGGGGGCAGGGTGAGCACGGCTGACCTTCCACCAACCACCCTGCAAGAGGATGCTTGCAGCCCCGTGCTGGTACCGAGCCCGGCACTGACCTCTCCAGCCCAAACCTCCTTCCTTCCCTCTGATCTGGGGGCCTTTTGCCAAACAGCTATTAGCCAGGATGGGCTGCGGGATGTCCTCTCCGGCATGACACGCATCCCAGAGCCCCAGCCATGAGCATTTCTGCAACCGTACAGGACATTTTCCACTGTGCTGGAGGACTGCTGCTCTCGCCCCGCCCGTGAGCTTGCAGAAAAATCCCACCCATGCTCATTTTAAGAGCCCAAATTCCCAATCTCTCCCTTTGGGTGCCTCCACCTCCTTCAACACCGCAGGAAGTCAGACGCCTGCAAAGGCAGAGGGCGAGGCCCACAGCAGCTAATTCATCCCCAGGCACCCTCCAAAAACCTGCCGGCTCCCTCGCCGCCCTGCTCCCACTGGCACTGGCTGAGACAGGCCGCCCGCCGTCCCCTTCCCGTCACTGCGCCCCGTCATCTGGTTTCCTGGACACAAATTAGCCAGCACCAGAGCTATGTTAATTAGTGACCCATTAATTTTTCAGTTCACTGGTTGAATGAGACTAAAAACACATCTGCATTGTAGACACTAAAACTTTGTTTCACCTGAACCGCAGCGTTTCATTCTCATTTCTTCAAGCTATTTGGAGGTGACACTTCAAACAGAAACGTCGGTTTGAAACAAAATACTGCGGAAAAAGTTGAAATGAAGCATTCCGACTTTCTCAAATTTTGTTTTTCCCCATGTGAAGGGGAATGGGCTAGGAAATAATTTGATGCATTTCAGCCGAATGGAGGAATTATTTCAGCTGTCTAAGCATTCGGTTTTTTTGGAAAACAGTGACATCCCACAAATTTATCATTTACGCCATTGCTGCAAATGTAGAATTAGAGTTAAAAGCTGTCGGGGAGAAACTGCACATCACTGAGGAATCAGCTGCTGCTCTGCGTGCCCGCATGTACAGATTTGGTGGCACATACACCTTGGGGGCAGAACCGGGGGGTGCTGCTGCCCGGTGGCCCTGTCCCACAGCTTTTGCCTCTGAACCAAGGGTCTGAGGTTTTCTGAAGCCAGAAAATTGCTCCGAGTCCTCCCGATTGCTAGGACTTTGTTGAAATATTTGGTCAAGGCTTAATCAGACAGGGCTTTTTATGCTGTGACTAGCAGACAGGTTCAAAATCTGTTTTTTTATTTTCTAAATGAATGCACAGGTCTGCGAAAGACTCCAGACTGCTGCCACCGCCTCCCGACCCTGCCTGCAGGCAGAGGAAAACTGGGGGGAGAATTTAAGGAAAATTCTTGGGGTTTTTCCCTGATCCCCAAAAGGCAACATTCAGAAAGCATCAATGACCAAACAGCTATCAAGCAGGGAAGGAAAAAATTGGAAAAGCAAAGCAGCAGCTCCTGGCTTTATTGCCATTCAGTCTAAATTTCTGAACTGGGAGCATCCTGGGGAGGTGCAGGCAGCCCAGCCTCTGCATTCGCCTCCTGTGACCCTCAGCTCAGCTCGCGGGAATCCGCAGCACGAGAAAGGGGTTATTACAGCTTCCATCGCTTTTAGTGGCCTGATTTCTCTTAAAAGCTCTTCCACCAGACTTGTCTTTTCCTTTCGCAGCTTGGCACAGGCTCACACCGTTTCCTCTGAGCAAGAGAAAGTCTCTTTGAGTTTAATTCTGCCAGCACAGCGTCGATGCAGGAGTGCCTACACCGCACTCGGCCCAAAGCAGCCCTCTGAATAACACCTCCCAGTGCAGCATCCCCCCCAGCAAAGAAGCATTGGGTGGAAGCTTGGGATTTGGTGGTTTAAGGATTGCACTGCTTGGAAGCTCGCATTTCTTTAAAGCACAGTGAGTTTTCTGGTGGTTGCATTTGTTCCTACGCACTGACCGATGTCCCACTTGGTCTGCGATAGCCAAGAGCAAGTAAATGGGGTTGTCTTTTGGTGACACCACTCACAGCGGAGTCCAGGCTGATGGGTGACACTTCCCTTATGTCACAGCCATACTGAACAGTCACCTCTCCATATTTGGAGAGGATGAAGCCCTGCTTTGGCTTTGCCAGCCAGTCAGCTTCTCTGGTGAGCTGCTCCATGTAACTGCTCTGCCCTTTGTTTTCTGAACACCACACTGAAAACAAAATGGTACAGCCAGTCCTGGATATTAATTACAACATTCTGGTATTTACTGCTTTTAAAACTCCAGATGCTGCATTCGCCGAATTACACAAGAGCATTATCTTCTTTAAAACGCATTTATCTGTTCCTGTCCCTTGTGGTTGGAAAGCAGAGCACCCACAGGCAGCAAGCACATCCTAAAGGCTCAGAAACCAAGCAGTAAACGAAAAACTGCAAACTTACTGTGTCTAAAACCACAGATTTTCATTTTAAAGCTGATCTCGGGAGTTTTCAGGCTGACTCAGGGCTCTCTCGCCTCCTGCTTTTCCATGCTCCCAAATGGGAGCAGACAGCACCCTCCCCCTTCCTTAGGAGGCTTCCCTTTGGGTTCTGCTGTTCCCAGTCAGCCCCGAAGATGGGGGTGATACAGCCACTCCTCCCGCACAAAGCAACCACGCGTTATACATTGCCCGGACCGTTTCCCCAGTTCCTACAGCAGGTAGATAGATCTACTGCCTGCCTTAGTTGCAGTCTCCTTTCTTTTTACTCAGCCCTCCCTATTTCACAGTCTCTGGGTATCTGCTTTTATCCTTATAATAAATTAATCTCCAGTGCCATTTCTCAGTCTTATATCATTTCAAGGCACCGAGGTCCATCCCTTCCCAATTCTGCTCCTCTGTCTCCCTCGTGATGCTCTTCTGAGCTTTTAGTCACTTGAACTCAAACCTTTCGTCCTAACTTTCATTTTTTAAAGTGGTTTATGACTTCTTCAATTTAGTAAGACGTTACTGAATGCGGCTGGAGTTTGTCTTGTCAGCTCTTCCAGCAAGGTTATAAATCTGCTGGTGAAACATGAATCTGATGAGAGGTTTGAGGAGTAACAGGCCTTTATTCCTAACAGGCTGCAGATGCCCATGCCTCTGGATCTCAAATGCAATCTATTTTAAATAGAATTTATTTTCTCTAGAATGCATAACAGGTGGGGATGCTACAGGGATTCTTCCAGGGCAAAAAGCAAGCTGCACCCAAGGGGCAGCACAGCCAGCACAGCCTCCCGCAGCGTTTGCTGGTGAAGGTGATCCTCAAACCCACATCACCTTAAACCCCATTATCTGACATACAAAAGGCACGGCCTCTGTCCAATAGAGGAACATGGTCCAGAGCGGGCATCGTGGACTGCATTAATCCGTGAAACCATACTGCCCAGCCTGCTGCCTCCACCCTGGAAGGGACAAGCCAAAGCTCGCTGCAGAAGGCCCAAGGACCCATCCCACAGCAGGGGAGACGTGTGCGAGGGGAAGAGCGATCGAGGCAGCTCTCCAAGACATCATAATGGTTACCTGGGTTTCAGCCAGAATGTGTCAATAAGATTACATTTCATTCAACACTTCTCAGTGGGCAGTTACACACTCCAGGTAACAGCAGGACAGGCGGACCCCACGCTGGAGTCTGCCCTTGCCACAGGAAGGATACACTGGAAAGTAGCTGCAAATAGTCCCTCAGCACCCATTTTTAATGCTGAAAACCAAAGCTCTGCAGTGTACCACATATCCAGAGCTCAAGGCTCAGGCAGCAGCATGGAACTCGCCTGTGAAGCTGGGCTATTTTCTCAATGCAGATTTATACCTGGAGGAACAGGCAACTACCTCTTGCAGTCCCACCACTGCTTCCCCAGCCAGACGCAGCCACGTTCAGCAGCAGGGACTGCCATCATCCCCAGGGAACCCGCACCATCATCGCCAGGTCTTCAGCCAAACCCCAAATGCCCCCCTGCCTGCATGGGAGCCCAGCCCACATCCCATCCACCTCCCACCTCTCATCAACCACAGCAGAAAATTAAGGAACAAAACACACCTTCATTATGTTACACCATTAAGCATCACAAATGCTGTACACCGTGCTCTTACTGCACCTACAGAACTTGGGAGCTAAACAGTATATTCTTCAGCCCCACCTACTGGCATTTTATCTATTAGCTCTTTACATATGGAGCAGTAACATCTCCACACACACAGACACAGCTCTCCCAGAAACAGCACCCTGCACCCCAACACCGCCCTTGAACATCACATCTGGCAGAGATCAACCTGGCAGGGGCTCCAAAAATGAGTGCTCAGATCTCTCCCCATTAAAGCGTGTCACCATGATCTTTATGGAGAAGGCACATGGACAAAAGCCATACGCCAGGCAGACGCATAAAGAAAGAATAACCTTTGGACAAGCTTTTCCTGAAAACACAGCATTTCCTTGGAACTGAGTCCAGTGGGGAGAGATATTACAGGAAGATTTACTTCCACTGGGATGCCAAGCTTTTAATATCACCCTTTTAAATAATGCACATTTAAAAAGGTTATTTTACTGTGAGAAAAGGTTAACGCTACTGTTAGTTCCCTTCTGCCTATCCTGGATCAAGTGGCTTATGACATCCCCTAGTAGAAGAAATAAAAACGGTGTTACCTGGCTCGGGCACCACTGTGTCAGACGGTGGCAGTGGATGAAGGCCAGAAGCAGGACAGTTGCAGCGCGCTGCCTCCCTGCAGAGTTTCTTCTTGGAGAGATCCTGGTTAACAGGGTCCACCTGGCTGCTGTTTCAGGTTTTGGCTCTTCTAAATTCACCATCTCACATCTTGCAATGCACCCTACACCCAGGCAAGAGAAATACAAACTGCACATCAGCTGCTGCTCCTCAGGAGACATCCACCACTGGCCCCAGCCCACCTCCAGTTCACCCTCCTGCTCTCCCCACTCCTCTCCCAGCAAAGCAGTTTGGGGTTTACACAGAGATGTGGAGGAGCCACACGAGGTAAATGGCCTTGGATGTTCACAGAGATCATGGTTCCTACTGCTGCAGAATATAACATCTTCAGCAAACTATGCTGTAAAGTCACAAGGGCTTGTTCTTGACACCCAGCAAACACAAGCCCATGAGCATGCAATGGGAAAGGCGCACGGCTCAATGCTTGGCTGCATGCTTGGACACATCCTCAGGAGTCTGCACTGAGCAGGTCACACCATACCCATTTGCTTCCCTTGCACCTTCCCAATCACCTCATCTAACTTGATAAGTTTGCATTAGCTCCAACTGTTGTGTATTGAGGGTTATCAAAGCAGCTGGCAGGTATATCAACTCATCAGCCACGTCCCTCCTCTGCCTCAAGCTCGTTTTCCTTCTCCCTTGGCCCCAACACCAGGCAAAGGCAGGGGGTGCAGTGGGGCAAAGCAGCCAAGGATGCCCCGGGGAAGGGAGTGCCATGCTCTGCAGAAACAGGAGCGTGACAGAGAGGGAATTACAGAGTTGGAGCTCCCAGCCCTTCCTCTCCTGCTCCAAGCACTGAAGCAGGCAAGGGGCCCAGCAGTGGGAGGGACATGTTGGCAGCACGGAGCTGGGAAGATACTCAAGAAGTGCTGTGTTTTGATGCAAAACCTCATTTTCCTGGACTGGTACTTCTATGAGTATCTCAGTCTAACTTTTCTGATTTTTCTTCTCTCTTCTAGAATGAATCAGGACACACTAGACACCGTGTGCCCAACTATCTGCTTGCCAGGCAAACACAAGCTCTGGGGACTTGGGTAGACTCGCTGGGCAGCACAGAGCAGACAGATGGGTAGATCCAGCAAGCAGCAGCTCTGAGGGCAGATCCCCCCACCGCACCCTGCAGCCAGCACAGCCATGCACCCCCAAGAGCTGCTTGGACCTAGCAGATATGCAGCATGGAAGCTCACCTTGTAAAAATATGACCTGTATCAAGGCAGCAAATATGTTCTTGGAGCAGTTCCTGAACACCACATAGCACCAGAGAGCAGCAGGGGAAGATACTGAAATAGCTGTTGTATCTCCAGAAACACAGGGAACAGCCTAGCACATTTCTACAATACTGTGTGCACCTACAAGCAGCAATGCCAGCAGAAATACAATAAACATGAGCTCAGTTAAGAAAAAAACTCTAGAACAATAGCATCTACAAGTTATACAGGTTTAATTATGCTTTAAGCAAATGCTTAAGTAACAAAAACCCTAGAAAACTAAGCAAAAATTAGAAGAGCTCATAACAGGTCTAAGGCTAGCATCCCAAGAATGAGAGCAGGAGCTCTAACTCAGCTTTAATAGCTGAGGGTGCCTCCCTGCCCCCAGCTGAGACCCCTCAGCCTTAACGAGCCTTCTAGAAAAGTCCCCAGGCTGGGCTGTGCCTCTTCTACTCTGGAAACCTCAGAAGGAACAACAGTATGTTCTTCTTGCCCAGCAGTTACTGCCTCTTAGCTCTGAAAAAAAAACACTTTTTATTTTTGTGGGAACACTTAGTACGTGCTGCTCTCTCTAAGGCACGTCTGGAGCTTGTGCACAAGGAGGTCTGCTTCGAGTCAGTCTCATCCTTGCTGAGGTTGAAGAGATCACTGTAGAAGACTGCAAGGTGACCAGTCACAGCCCTCACCCAGTTTCTGGACCCTATTGCTGCCTTGCAAAGTGCAGCTGATGCTCCAGCCTCCTGCCTCTGCTGTTGCTAGGAGGATGGAGGAATTCAAGGTTGTTTTTAAGGTAAACCACCCTGGAAGCTGCATAAGCTGTTGGATGGCAGAGTCTGAGATAGTAACTGGTGCTTGGAAGGCTAAAACTGGAGGAGAAGCTGGGCCGATGTGCTGCTCCAAGAACCAGAGGGAGCAGGGAAATGGGACTTTACTGCTTCCTGTTGGATGAGGTGACAAAAGGAAATTTTTGCTTTAAGAAAGTGAACTACTGGATGAAAAAAAATGCTGTTCTGCAAGAGAAAGTGTTCCTGGATGAGGCAATTGACACAAATTATTTTCTAATTTACAACACCAGGGTTAAGGCTGGTGCCTGCTGGTGGAAGGTGCACTGAGCTGCACCAGCATGAGGCTCAGGCAGGGCTGGGTCTAAAACCACCACCTCACAGGTCACCAAAACCAGTCCCTGGGTGCTCCCAAATGCTGGACTCTGGTGCCATGACAATAGCTGTGCATATGACCTTGTATTTGGAGCTGTACACCACCTCTGTGAACTGAAACCCTGCAGTGTGCTGACCAGCTCCATGGAGAAGACTCTGCTTGGCCAAGCCCTGGTGCTTCTGCAGGTGGGGAACCACAGGAACCCTCCAGACTGAAGGATTTCAGGTGAGCCTGGGTGAATCTTCCAAGTGTGGGCTGCTGTAGCTGTGAGCTATCTCAGGTCTACTGCTAGTTAGCTAATGAGTCTCCTAACTAAATCATTAGCTCTGTCTGCTCCCTGTTAACCTTTTCTCCCAGTCTCATCAAGAGAGATGAGGAAACATGCATCATATCGAAGGGGAAGGTCTATCTTTTCATTCTTTGATTTACTGATGTACTAACCTGCAATGCTTTCTGCGATGAAGCCTTTCCCCACTATAACCCTACTGTCTCTGGCAATATTACAGCTGGGAAAAATTTATCTCACTTAGTGGAAAAAGGTGGCCTAGGGAGGAAGGGAGGGAAGGACTTGCTGATTCTAGCCCTGGGATTAGATTTCTCCAAGCAGGAGAAATTGATAGATGGTGGATTTACAAGGGATCCACTGGGACCAGTGTGGTCAGCTATGCCGTGTGGTTTGCAGTCTGCAGTCCCAGCACATTCTGCAGCTCATGTGTGGTTTAACTCAAATTTAATTTACTTCAGTGGGAACTTTTCTTTGCATTTGGACTTGTGTATGTTGGCATCATATATACCTGTAAGTGCACAGCTGATGAGCAAAGGGAATGATTTTTCTCTATTGAAATGGATAATCAGGAAGTATTGTAGGAGCTGCTGTCTTGAATTGCTTCAGCCAGGGATGCAGCCTGCTGTCCAGCCGCTGCTCTCTGTTGCTGCTGTGGCTCAGCTGGTGAGAAGGTCTGCTTGAAGCTGCAGTGACTTGCTTTCTGTAGCCCCACAGTGATGACAGAGTGGCAGAGAAGGACCAGAGGCCAGGAGCAGGGTCACACAAGATCCCTGGTGACAAGGCAGGGAACTGACTCTCCAGTGTATCAGCTTGATACACTCTGCAACTTGCTGGACCGGGAAAGGGCTCTCCTCTCTAGTAAATCTTTCAGGACCTTAGAGCTGTCTTACAGACTCCACTTGGATTTGTCTCAACTAACTTCCAAAGGCTTTTCTTGTAGTGTATGTGTCCAGTCATACCATAGAAAGGAATATGTTTACTACTGGCTGGTTCAATAGTTAAGCTATGGTCAGATGCTTCAGACAGGCTGAAACATTCACTGGCATGAACCAGCACACCTCCTTTCAAACATAAACCTTGCTGCTTTACATCACTCATCCTTTTTTGTGAAGCTTCGTTTCTTTTCCTTTCCAAGCCCCATGGCTTCAGCCTGGACCTGTATTTGTAACTTTGATGTACAATAAACCTTTTGTTGTGTCTTTTACCTCACTTAAAAGCACCTTGTAGCAATGGTCTGAGCAAATGGTTATGGAAAGATATCCCTGTCCCTGCAGATGTTGTCCAAGGTGTTCTTGATTGTTGAGCCGGTTCCCACCTGAAGCACCAGGTCTGGTGGTGGCTACACAAAATCAAACTTCTTACTCTCTCCATGCTCTGTGGCAACCAGCACTGTGGGCTTTCCAGCAGCTGAAGGCACCCCTGAGATCAGCATCACCTGCTGTGGCTGGAATGTCAGGGGGTAATTGGTGGCACATGGGACCATGAGATGAGCCCTCTAAGGGATGGCTCAGCCTAGCAAGTTGTGGTTGTCCAGGTATGCCCCAGTGCCAGCTCCTGGGAACAGAGGTGGATGGTGCAGAGAGAAATTTGATCAAATCTACTCCATCAACAAAAGCACACAATAATGTTAGAGGAAAGCAAAGCAATGCAGGACTAGCTGCCCACGACCTGAGCTTGCTGTGTATCTCGTTCATGTTTGTCTTCCATGGTATTTGTTTTTTCGCTGTCTGCTAATCTGCCTGGGAGAGCGCTGCCTTGCAGGGACGAAGCAGCAGGATGATGCTGTAAGGAGTGGAAGAGTGATTCAGGGCGGTGATGATCAGTGATCCCAGGCCAATGGAATCTATTGCCCCAAAGCGGTGGAAGAAAACACCTTCCCCACTCTGCGAGTATTTCCAAGATTTTGTAAGTTTTTCCCAATTCTAGTGACAAACTGACATCTTTTCTAGAAAACTAGTAAAGGCCTGAATAACTCACCCAGTGAGCCCCCAAGGGATCCAGGTTGTGCTGTGAAGGTGGATGGGTAGATATGTGCCAGTGCACAGCCGCCAGCCCAGCAGCCTGCGCTGCAGGGTGGCTTTCCCAGTGTGACTGACTGAGCTGTCTGCAGCCTCAGAGCCAAAAGAATATTTGTACTGTGTTCAGGTGTCTTAAAATACCTGTGCTCAGAAGGGCTTGTATGACTTCACCTTGTGTAAGAAGGTCCTGGCATGACAGTAGATGTGTAAGTCTTATAAAAGTATAAATCTGACAAATTTTTCTTGTTTAAATACAAATGAAGACAAACACAACATTACCCAAGATGACTAATTTTAGGCACTAATTTCTAATTCAAGACACTTTTGAGTCTGATAGTCACATGGAAATGTGCAGTCCTTTCTGACCAGAGAGTCCTGTTCACCTATTGCCAGTTGGCATTCAAACAGCTGACCGATCCCAGATCACTTAGAGGATAAATCCAGACTTCTACCCACATTAACTCCACATCTGAATGAGCCGATGGGGTTTGATAGACCTCATGCAAGGATATTTTTGTTCAGTAGTCTAAAGGGCTTTCTGTCTCTGGTCGGTAAAGTCCAGTGCAGACTTCCTAATATGGCTTTAGCTCTCTGAAGTTCTCCACTCACTCTCAAGCCTTAGATCCTGGGGTCCTCTGGGCATGTGAGCACCTCAGCTTTTCCTAATTCTCCTAGCAGGAGAAGAAAGCCAAACGGGGATGCTCAAGTGCACTGTTTGGAAGATGATAAAAAAACCTGCTGTCAAATTTGTGCTAACTTAGAAATACCAGTTTTGTCTTGACCTGACTGTGGGGTCAGCAGCGTTGGGCAGAGGATCTTCACCCACACTTAGCAGAATCAAGCTGTTGAGTTGCACTGGAGGCAAGCACCTGATTTATTACTTGGTTAAAAAAATCTACCTACCACAGTGTCTGGCAGGGCTGTGTACTGATGAGGTTAGCAAGTCAAATCCAGGGTCTGGATTTGAAAGAGGCTGGTAAAGAATAAGATTCATAACTGTTGTAATTACACAGACTAGCAGTGGGGTGATTAAGTTCTCCATCTGGGAAACAGAGCAGACCTGTTAGTGTCCAGCCAGCCCTGTGATAGCTGCGAGGCTGGTGATTTATGCTGTGGAGATTCACTTTTCTAACGATTTTTGGAAAGCTGGTCCATCATCTGCAGTTGTTCACACCTGTAGCTCAGCCCGATTGGTTTGCTGTCTGTGCTGGCTTGTTATTCTGGTTTGATTGCTCTGCTGAACACTTGTATTTGGGCTGTATCACGCTGGCCTAGATGAGTAGGGAGGAAGGAAAAAGGGGGATGTGAGAATACTCAAAGCAGCGTTCTGGATGCAGACAGAGGCAGGCATGAGTGCAACTCATGCAGTTCTTGATAGAAACACAGAGACATGTTAACTGAAGGATGAATGAACTGCCAGCTAGCTAGGTAACTGCAAGGATCAGCATGCCTAGGGAAGCCTGGTATCTCCTTTTGCACTGTACAGGATCTATTATACCCCACCTAACCCAGTTTTTCTCTCCCTGCTGGTCCCTGCCTTCTGCTGGCCCTTTGGCAGGGCATGCTGCAGGCAGCTGGAACATTGCTGGGCGATGCTGTCTGACATGGGGCTGCAGCATGGGCTGTTCAGTGTTATGTTGAGCAGCCACAATGCCCTTAAAAAGTGAACAAGAAAAGAAAATTAAGAATTGTTTATATGGTTAGATTATCCACTGGAGAGCAGAGCTTGGAAGCTGTGTGTGATCGTTGGGGGGGCTTGTGGAGTGGGGATTGAGGGGCAGCAGGGAAGAGGGAACCCCCTCCTAGTCTGCAGGACACCTTTGGCTGTTTGCAGCCCCACGCGGGCTGTATCCTGGTGTGATGGGTGTCAGCTTCATCTGTCAGCAGCCCTCACCCCATGTCTCCAACCCAGCAGCTCCTTCAGCCCCAGGAGCAGAGCTGAGCATGGATGCCTGGTTTCCCACACGCACTCCTCACAAATGTGCTGCTGCTGCTCTAATCCTTCCCGTCCCCTGGAAGAAGGGGAGAAGAGCAGGGAGAGGGACAAGTGAGATGGGTTAGAAAGGAGGGAAAGAGGAGGCGATGCTTTTTTTGAGATATTGCAGCTACTCTCATGAGGAGAGAGCAACCCCTTCCACTGCACTGCAGCACAGTGGTCTCAAGGGTAGAGCAGAAACCCTCCCAAAACAAAGCTTTGCAGAGAGCCATACTCAAGCACGGCCACCCCTTCCAAGCTTCCCACCACCAGCGATGTCAGCGAGGACATCCCCCGGGCTCAGTCCCACCGTGCAGGGCAGTACCGGGGCAGCGTGGGGAGGCTCACACAGGGAGAGGAGCCGCTGCCAGCGCAGCCCAGCAGCTGCGGAGGTGTGAAATGCTGACACGCCAGCTGCCAGCACCATTTACATCAGCAAGATTGGTCTCTTAGGGCAATAATGGATGTAGGACAAATGATGATGGTGAGCTGAAAGTGCTATTACTCATTATTGAAACTTTGGATTACTCTCTGGCCAGTGCTAAAACTATAAAGCCAGCAGCCAGTGGACAAGCCCTCGGTAACCTCTGCCACTGAACTAAAAGCTTTCGGAGGGGGAACAGAAGTGCTATAAATCTTGTGGGTGACGTTTAACATTTGTCAGAGAAACACTTTGGACTTATTTTAATCTCTTCGTTTTGGAGGGTTCATCATAACAAATAACTGGTGCCTCAAACCCGGCCAGTGAATTCCCCTGCCTCTCCCGGCTCCAAATGGAAACCCAAAGTGGCCCCTTAATAGCAAGGGCAGCTCTGCGCATCGGTGCCCCTCGTGCACTGTGTGGTCTCCCAGCCACTCCTAAATGGATACAGTCCTTGCAGTGTTTACACGTGCTGCCTGTTATTGCAATGGCACCGGGGCCTGCAAATGTTTTAACTTGTTGTTTTTTTTTTTTCAAAAAACTGTCCATTAATCTTCCTCAGCTCTTGGAAGGAAAGTAAATTATTTACGGCGTGGATGTTATAGGGGATTGTTCCTGCATTAACATTTCATTTGGGAGTGTTAAATCTGTCTCTCATTCTAAGTTAGGGATTGGGTTTGTCAGGTGACTTGTCCGGAGATGAATCCCATCCAAGTGCGTCTTCCTCTGCCCAGTTGCTTCCCCGCCATGGAAGAATTGCCCCATGCTCCAAGTGAAACAAACGTGGGGGCCAAGGAGAATAACTGTTTAAAGTGTATTTTTAAGCTGTAAATGTCTGTACTCACCTAAGCGAGAAGCAGTCTCAGCTTTAAAAAAAAAAAAGGGTTCAGCGCTAACTTCTCACATACGGCTGTGCCAATGCACTGCCATTAGCATTCCTGCTATTTTTGTTCTGGCTTATTTGGGCCATGCTGTTCTGCTTGATGAGAGACTGTTACTGGTAGGTACATCAGTCAGTAATGCATTGGATCAGATTCTTTAAGAGTTGATAAGCCCGATTTTAAAGTAGTATGTCAGAAAAAAAGTGACCCTTGTTATTGTCCCCACGGAATCCAAATGAAAGATGCGTTTGGGTTCCCTCGGCTGGGCTGTTCTTGTCCCTGCTTCCCCCAGACCCCCTTCCAGGAGGGAAGGGAGCAGGCTGATCTGTGGCACATTAGACAGGGACCATTTTTCCAAACTTTAAAAGTTCAGGTATTAGTATGAGTTTTAGGCACACCTTTGTGTTTAAAAAAAATAAAAAAAATCTCACACCAAAGTCCTCCTGCAAACAGCAGACTTTTATCCTGGGGAAAGCTGTTAGAGGAAAAACATAACCTAACAAGAGCCGCCTCGCATTTCTGAGCACAGCGTGTACCCGAGCAGCTGCCGTGGAACAGCCAGCGAGCTGCACGCGCACCGGCTTTTGTACACGCGTTAACTTGTGTTGCTGTATGCTGAGCATCAGGATTTCCAGGCTGTCTTCTGGCCACCCTCAGCACACTTGGGGCAATGGTTTTCCCTCTCAGCTACCATTAACCTTCCTGTGTCTGCAACAACAGAGCAGAGTTTAAAGTGCTCTGAGAGCCTCTGCTGAAAAGTATCAGATGAACATATTGTAGGAACAGCACGCACTTAAACCTTGACCGCCACCACTTCCCTGCTACATGTTAATGTATATTTGGGGGAAGTGCATGCACAAATAAAAGCCAAATAGCAATGCTGAGGTGCCTGCAGTGTGTTCTTGGGAGAAGAATTGTTTGAAGAGTGGGTTGGAAAGCAGAGGTTAGGAGCAGGTGGGCTGGGAATGCCTGAAGTTGGGAGCCTGCAGTGGGTCTGACCAGAGAGGATGAGTCTGTTAATGGAAATATTGATTGTCTCTGAGGTTCAGTGCTGCCAACCAACCTGCACATATGGTACCAGTTTTATTGATATATGAATAAGATTAAACATGACACCTGTGTCAAGTGAATCCCTTGGTACCATTTAACTAACACTTAAAGCAGCTGCTTTTGAAAGATTACCTTCAGGCACAGGCCACCCAAGCAGAACAATATCATCACCTTAAGCACTTTCCCAGTTGCCGACAAATGGGAATTCTTGCCTGCTAGCGATATAATTAAACAGTATTAGTGAAAGTCAAACAACAGGGCATCCAGCGCCTGAATGTGCTCTCTGGCTATATGGTGGCTCCACTGTTATCTCCGTGCGCAACTGGATGTCTATGGGCATTAGGTCTGCTCGAGCCTCTGAGCTGCTGGCTGCTGGGTTGTTGGTTTGCAAGTAGCATTTACTGTGAATCAAAATGTTGGGCTATTCTGAAATCTTCTATATAACTGTTTAAAAAAATATATATTATCTCCACTCTTGATAGCATAGTCTTATGGAGACAACAGGCTAGGAATTAACTTTAATTTCTTACTGGGAGTAACAGAGTGGATTAGGGATGTGTCTTCCTGTTCAATAATGAGTAACTGAACTTTAAGGCTTGTGAGAGTGCAAGAAACTTCTTCCCATATTGGGGATACTGCCAGTTTTCTTTTTTCTGATTTCTACTCAAACTTCTGCTTCCTAATTATTAGTTACAATGCAGGAAAGACTGCTAGTCAGGAGTCATAGCAGAAAATTCAGGTTTCTGTATGGCAAGGATACTTCTGTAACACACATCCTCTAGGAAAGGGCAGCACACTCCAGCCCTCGCTGCTCTGTAGCTGACAAGGGTAAGGGACAGTGTCTTTAGCTGTGTAGGTCACAGGAGACCGGCTGCACTGTCACTGTGTGGCTGGGCTTGTGGCAGTACAGTCATCGCAGTGACCAGCTGCTCAGGTCTCATCACAAGATCTCCATCTTCCCAGCTTTGAGCATCCCTGTAGCTGGAGGATGTGTGACAAGGGGAGAGCATCCAGCCACCTCTGTCTTCCAGAAGTGACAAGTTAAATTAATAACCAATTTCATCTCTCTACATGCACTGCCTATCCCTCCATCTAATCTGTCCACCTCTTTGAGTAAGTCATCCTTCTGTTAGAACTGCATTATTCTTGCTAGGAAAAGGAGAAGTGGTGATGAGTGGTGAATTGAAAGCAGAAAATAGATTGCTCATGATATGGCTACTCATACTTTTGCCATTAATAGGTCAAATATTCCTTAGAAGTTGCTTAAACTCTATTTTGTGATATTACAGCCTTGATAGGAAATGTAAACAGATTGAATTTCTATTAAATTAATTCCCTTCTCAATACCAATTTTGAGCTAACAGAAGACCATTCATGTGATGTAAAGTCCTACTGACTTCTGAAACTCTGCACGACTTCTCAACACGGATCCGATCAGAAGATCAAGGCTTACCCTGGAGAAGATTTATGTACACCTAAGAGCTTTAGGAGCATAAATCCTGTTGACTGATGAGCACAAACTCCACAAGGCACCAATACCTTGGCAGAACCCGACAACCTGCCTAGTGTACGTGGGCAAAGAGCTCATTTTGAAGGAGCGTGTGGCCATAAATCCTCTAAATACTTTTGAAAATCTTTTCCAGAGTTGTTGAACACAAAAGACAGGTTTGTGGGCTGCAGAGGACAGATGTATCCTGCGCACATCAAAGATGTATTGGCTGCATCATGACCTCATGAAATTGCTTGAGCTGGAAGCTCTTCCCCATTTCCTCCATGGGTGCAGCTTAACAATACAATCTAGCTTTGTTTAGCTGTTGGAGTGAAACACAGGACAGACCCAAACATATACAACTTTGTAATTGCTTTGCCTGCCCCTTGGCTCCCCTGCAAACTCCTGTCTTTTATCCTCCACCTGCTCCTGCCGTGCTTCTGCTGCACACCGGTGCAGCTCGTGACAGCGAAGGCAGGTTTACGGAGGCATCACCTGCCAGTGTCAAAGTGACACATCCAAACACAATCTAGAGCTCCCTGTGTCCTAAGCCTCTGCTGACTATATTTATAATCCAATCATGCTGAAAAACACAAACATAACTTCTCTCTGACCTTCTCTATTAAACCATGAGGATTTTTTTCTCTAGGATTTCTAATACCTTGACATATGCAGTATTTTGTCTGGTGGCATTTCCCCTGCTGTTTCTCAAATTATTTACATGGCCAGGCTATGCCTTGCAAAGCTGACAGCTTCAGGAAGGTATATGAGCACCTTGCAAAGGCGTCCGCTGGAAGTCCTTGTTGGACTCTGTGCCGAAGGGTAGGGGCAATGACTTGTAAGGAAGATGATGCCAGAGGCAGTCTCTGAAGAAGGAGCGCAAATGACTGCTTTATGATATTTGTTGAGGCTGGAGGTAATGAGAAAACTCTCCCCAGCTCCCATGCCTTGCGCCCTCGCGGTCTCTGGGCACCTGCAGGATACGACAGCATCGTTATTACCCCAGTTTATAGGATACAGAGGTTAAAGCATCTGCTCAAGGTCCTTCTGAAAGGTAATAAAAAGGGCAGGAATGAGACCCAGGTTTCATGATTCCCCTTGCATCCCAGAAGCCTAATTCCTGCTCTTGCCTTTTGCTTTCTAAAATCAGGCACTTCCCAGAGAACCCTGTTTCTCTGTTTGTGGAGACTATGTTCAATGCTATCAGCAGGAACCTTTCAGAACACCACTCGTACTGTCGCACCAAGGCAATGTGGGTGTCTTCTGACCAGGCCTGTCTGCACCCCATAAACGACTGCGCGTGGAGAGCCCACCCTGACCATCCTCTTCCTCGCACAAAAGCAAAGGTACATTAGAAGACTGGTGTGAGTGCGTGCTGCTCTCTTACTCTCAGCTGTACCCTTATCTTCTCTTGTGGACTACTAGATAAAGACCCCTTGATTCTGTGCTTGTGCGGGTCAGAGTAGCTGATAGCCCATTCCTAGGTACAGCTGTTGTCCATCCTTTAGGGCCCAGAGCTATGCAGACACACGTTATTAATGAAAACCTCTGTCCACGTGAAGAAGCCCCATGTAAATGAGGCCTTAACCTGATTTTCGTTGGACCAGAAGAAATCCCAACCCTAAAGTTTACCAGCTTTGCTCAGGCATTCGAGTCAGCTGTAAGACAGTCTCTCTGTCTCAAGGATTGCTTCTGCATTTGGGGATTCCCGTCCTGCACTGGCCTGTGCAGTCTCGTGTGAACCGTGTTGTTTATTGTTTCTTGTAATTAGCCCCATCTTTTGAAGTTGGCGAAGTCATCAGCTTCCATTTGAATGTGTTCCCTCTCAGTTCAAACCAGACTGGTTTAGAAGCTATGTATAATTTATGGGCTAGTTATACCCACTTCCAAAGAATAAATGAATGAGTGGAATTCCTTTGTAAGCTGGGTCATATGTACAGTTGCACCTTTAGCAGAGTAGGAGGCATGAGACCTTCTACTGATACAAACTGCTGTATCAGAGTCTGGCTGAGAAGCTATATTTGGTTCCACAGCTACCATATGTTGGGACTGTGCAAGTCGGGTAGGCATTGGTGTCGCCTTGTTTTCCTGTGCTGGAGTATCTGCACCTACTACTCTACCTTCTATAGAAGCCTGGCCTAGATTGTCGATGCTGTTATGTCAGCAAAGAGCATCGGAAGCGCATGTCCTACCTCACACCGCTGTGCTGGCGGGGCTCTGGTGCAGGAGAAAGGGACACTAGCTCAGCTCTGAGCTGGTAACTCATGATTAGTGCATGCCTCGCCGGCTACAATAACAAGAAAATTGCATTTGCTCAAACCCTTAATTCAACACTTCAATCCAGCTTTGGTGGTTTTGTTGCTTTTGCCTGTTTTGCTGAGGCTTGCAGTAGAGAGGGAGTGTGCTGTGGACTGCCCTTGAGAAGGGGAACTTCTAAACCAGCCCAAACAGCTCGGTTTTCCCCCATCTGATGCTGCTGCTCTGCCAGCAGACGGTGCATCCCCCCTGGAGAGCCATGGCTAGAGGGGCAGGGCTTCCCTACAGCATACACACCTTCACACCGCAAGCTGCGCCGGACAGGGATTGCCTTTTCGTACAAACCATCCTCTTGCAGAGCCTTTAGGAAAAGGGGATCCGTGCCTGTGGTCTCGCAGGTCGTGTCACACTGCCAGCAGGAAATCAAGGAATTCATCCCCTCTAGGATCTCTACCGGCTCCTTTGACTTTTGAATGGCCACTGCCCTTGCGGAGTCCATTCCAGGAACATTTCGCTGCGCTCGACACCTGTGCCATAGCCTCTGCGGCTTGAGTGTCCCTCTTGCATTTAAAATGTCCTTTATGGCTGTTAGGAAAGAGAAAATTAAAGAGAATGGCACTTACAGGACATCAAAGATACAAAGGGCCTCTTTATCCAGGAGACATCTCTGCATTTGGGGCAGTATTTTACCTGTTTAAATGGCTCCTTCTAGAGCCCTTAAGTACAGTGTTGTGCCAGCTAAGTATGGATTTTTAATTAAGCCCCCCTTCCTCCCACCCCTCTTTTGCACATAACTATAATTTTACAGGTTAAGAAATCCCCTTAATATCTAGCTAGAGGTTTAATGCTGTACGCTCTTTAAAGAGCCCTCCCCAACCACCGTGCTGTATTAATAGCTCTGAGATGATAATTTTTACAGTCTTCTAGGACTGATGTCTGCTGCTAACACCTCGCAATCATGTCAAGGGAGTGGGGGGGGATGGAAACTCTACCTGTCAGCCGATGTTTTAACATGTGGCTTTAATCTTTATAATTAACACAACTTCATGGAAAAAAACCAGGCAGGTCCCAAGCCTTTCTACCTGGGGAGGCTGTGAGTGGCTCCCAAAGTGCAGATGCTCCTCATTCACAGCCAAAGAAGCTTCGCTGGTCCCCCGGTACCTGGGTTAGACTGTGGCCATGGAGGCCTGGGGACACCGCAGTGACAGACGAATATGCAGAAGACGATTTAAAACCTTAACTGCTTGCATAATTCATCTGTCAAACGGATGAGTGAGGTTGCCATGGCATCAGGGATGTATATCATCTTGGCCGTGTGTGCGCTCAGAAAATTATAGGAAAACTTGCAAAGTACCACATTTTGACAAACATGTTGCGGGATACGGTAATGCTCTTGGTGTGGATGAGATTTTGTGTTCAAGAGCACTGTTGCTGGCTGTGGTTGTGACCCCAGGACTGGCGTTTGCTGCCACGCTGGGTCAGACCGGACTGTCTGCTGAAGTGGCAGGTGATGGATGCTCAGGAAGAGGACATATGTATGATGTTACTTCAGAAAGTCTCTCCCACCAAACTTACCTGCCCAAACCCAAGCGTGCTCTTGCATCTGTTTGCAGCCTTTTCATGGGTACTCGATGAATCTTGTCCATCTCCTCTCTGCCTGTTGTGACGCCCTGAAGTCAGTGAACGAGCCCTTGAATCGCTCATGTGCGAGTAGTACAGCTTTTATGCTGCTCCACCCTGTGTAGACACTCCGTCCTTCTCTATCTCCACTTCTCAGTCACCGCTGTGTGGGTTTTTGCAGCGATGTGCGCTGGGTGCTGCTGGCAGCAGCCCTGTGGTAGCCCTGGACCCGTGTGCCCTGTGCTGCGTGCTGTACAAACACGGGCACAGGGCTGGTCCTCCCCCCACAGTGCAAATGAAGATGACTTGTATAAAATACATATTAATGCTGAAAAGCACTGGGGATTTGATTTTGCATCTTTCATTTTACCCCTTGATCACTTTGTGTACGAGGCGACTGGGGATGCAGAGCCTTGCTTTGCGCCCTGCACTAGCATCTGTGCCCTCACCATCGCCCCTCCAGCCAGGCTGGCTATGCCCACCCGTGCTGCAGACACCTTCGCTTTGATTTGTCACCGTCTCGCTGCCAGCGCAGCTTTCCCCGGCCGCAGCCCCGCTCCGAAATGCTGAACCACGGATGGTTCTGCAGGCGGGGGCTGGAGCCTCGTCGGCTTCAGCAGGGCTGAGACACACCTTTCGGAGTTTAGCGTGTGCTTTGCTGGAAAGACTCAGGTCTGGGCTGCAGTTGGCACTTCCCGGCAGTGGCAGTCCCCGGTGCCTCGCCCCTGTGATCCGGGCTCCCGTTGACAACAGCCTCCGCTTTGAAGGAGCATTCAAAGCCTCTCGGGGCCAGCCAGGAGATGACTTCAGACCTCTCCAGTTTAGAACGTGCCATTCTGTGGGCAAAGATCCCTTTCATTAAAACTGATAGATGACACTTTTTTGCAATATTTACAATTCAAAGCGTTCTGATCAAAGTGCTGGAAATTAGGATGTTGATGCGAGATAATTACTCCTTTCCTAGCGTTTGCACCAGAAGAGAGCCAGCAATCCTCTTTCCCTTTGTATACCCCGTGTCAGTTGAAAGCATTTCTACATAGCTGATGCCTGTAGATATATTTGCTGACTCTTAATGTCAGCAAATCCCACTATGATTAGGCCTTGAGGTGACAAAACAAAACCTTGACTGTTACAAGCTAGGTAACTCAGTGCCGAGATAAAACCTAAAAATAAACCCCAGTAGCCTTTTAATGGAACTGAGCACAGCGCAAAATAAATTTTTATAAGTTGTTAGGTCCTTGCAGCAAAGGGGAGAACTATAAAATCCTGTTTGATGGTTTTTTAATGGCAGTTGTTTCATTTAAGGCTTTTAGTGAAGCAGGTTACATGGCAAAAGCAGAATAATAAACAGTAAGAAAACGCATTCACCCTGTGAAACAACCACGATTAAACAGCCAGCAGTAACTCGGTGATGTCTGCTCCAGGGCTTTCAGCAGGGCCACACCGGGGGTGGGTTTTGTCTGCTCAGGTTTCCACCCCTAGCTTTCCAAGGAGGGCAGCTCTCGTCCCTGGTGGTGTGTGCCTGGTTCTGTCTCACCCTTTGCCTTGGCTCACTTTAGAAATGCTTCCTAGCAAAATGCTTTTCAGAACTTTAAAAAAAAAAAGTGCGAGATTGCACTGGTGCAGCACTGTAAAACAGTCTCTCTTGCTTGGCTGAACCAAAGGAGAGGTGGTGAGGTGGTTTTGTCTTCCTATTTCAGCCCTTGCTCTGGACTTTGCAGGTGAAATCCAAGTGTCACCAATAGTGGAACTAATAACAAACCTACGCAGAGGGATTTCTCCCCCTGTGCATCCCTCATGCCCCGAGCATTGCGGAGCTGTATGCTGTGGAAAACATCCATGGCTGACACACAGAGAGAAAACAGGCAAGGTAGGAACCTGCCTCTTGCAGCCCAAACCCACTCCAGCTAAAATTAAGACAGGGGAAAGCAGTGGGCTCCTCCGAGCATCTCCAGCTAGCCGGGACCAACAAGCAGCGCTTGGGGCAGGTTTTGGGACACTTGGTCTGGGCTTTCCTCCTGCTCCCTGTGCTGAAGGCACTGGGGCAGTGGGTGTCTGGCTCGCTCCCACGGTGGATGGTCAGGGAGAGGAGGCCTTCTGCACGTGGGGTTTGGTGTTCGAAAATCTGCATTCCTCTGCGTGTGAGCTGAAGTGAACTTTGCATCTGGTTTGGAAGAGAGGAGATGATTATGACGAGTCTAATTCTTCTCCTAGCAGAAGACTGCTGTTGAGCAGTTGATGAAGAATGCTCTTTTACTGGGGCTTTGTTTAGAAATGAGCTTAGCTTCGAAGCTATCATAACACTGCGATACTGCTATAAAAAGTGAGAAATGTCTTTGGGCGCTTCCTTGAAATATTTATGAGTAATACTCTGGAAATCCTACCCACCTTTCTAAACTGTCAAGTCCCAGAGGTGCTGCAGGCAGCTTTGCCCTGGTGGTCAGAGCCCCGCTGACGTTGATGGACATCAGGGAAGGATCTTGGTGCAAAACATTTTCTTTATAATCATCAGAAAATTCCTTCAGCTTGATTATAAATGTTGGGCCTAAGCATTTTGACAGTATCCTTTTAATAGAAACCAACCATCAACCCCAGTCAAGTAACAATTTACTCTGGGTAGTTAATGCCATTGGAAATACTTTCTTCTTTTTCTTTGTCTTTTTTTTTTAAAGAAACAAAAAATGAGAAGCAAATCCAAGCTCACATTTTCCATTGATCTCAGACTAGAGACACAAACAGCTGCGATTTTAATGTCACACTTTACAGCGGTGTAATCAAACCAAATTTCTGAAATCAATATTTCTTCATAACTGACCTTTCCAGATTAATGATATATTGCTATACCACTCCACAGACAATCATTTCCAATAGAAAGACTAACCATTCAGATCGCTTTAATTAATCTTCCTCCATTCCCTGCTCACCCAATGAACTTTCAGTGAAGTTCAGGAGGCGGCAGCCCAACTGTTGTAAGCCATCATCAAACTGGAGATCAATGCTCAATATAGGGGAGAAAATGTCTCTCTAAGCAATACAGAAGAAATGTATGCACAGAAAAACAGTCTTTCTGAGGCTACTATCTCCTTCAGTGCTGTCTCCCTCTTCTTCACCACCTGGCCACAGCCCCAGGCCATCATCATCTGCTGATGGTGGGGAAGTCATTCCCATAGGAACAGACAACAATGTGACAAACAGAGCTCGGTGACCTCTTAGCGTGAGCATGCGGGCAAAACGGATGAGCTGTGCAAAAGAAATGTTGTGTTTATGCAAGTTTATTTTTAATAACTGGCTATCCAGGGTGGTGAGCAGCTGGAAACATATTACTAGGATCGTTATGATCTTTAAACACAAGCCCGTAATATGAATAAACAGTAACATCACACTGAGATTTCAGCCAGGAAGCTCCATTAACTCTTTCGAAATTGCGGACAGACACAGTTCAGACAACCAACCATTTGTCTCCTTTTGGCTGGCAGTAGAGGAGTCACCAAAGCTTGGGGTGGACCAGCTGCTTCTCAAACGCAGCAGTAGAGCTTCACCCTGGTAATGCATCTTTTGCACGACTGGCACACGTCCGATCTTTGGAAATGCATTTGAATCCAGTGGTTTAGGGGCTACTTGACTTTAAGATCCCCGGTGGTGCTGCCAAAAGTGTGAAGCAGGTAGTGTTTCTGTAGAAAAACGGATTGAGACCACCAACCTATTTTGACAAGCCACCAAATTACTGGGTTTGAGGGGAACATCTAAAGACCACCACTGTAATTCTTTACTAGTCCTTCAGCTCATCCACTTCCTGCAGGTAAATGCATGCACAGCAAAGTTCCTGCAGCGCTGTGATTTCAGAGCAAAACTTCAAAGACAACAAAAAAACCCCTCTGCAGACAGGGCCGGGGTAGAGGAATGTGCTGTGAAGAGCCTCAGGGGGTGTCTCTGGTGATGGTTAGGGCTGACCTAGGATCACCCCTCCACTGATACCTGTCAGCTGTTTTATACAGTCAACCTCTCAGCTTGATGAAATTCAGAAGTCCATGAAATTACACCCTGAATTAATCTGGTCCATTGCCAGGAGAGTAAATAAGTCGTAAGGCCCAAACTTTACGTTAGAAGCTTTTTTTTGTGTCTCCTTCACTGCAGCCCAGGTAAGGTCTAATGCCATTATCAAGCCAGCCAAAGGGATTCAAACACAAACGCCTTTGTAATTTCAAAAAAAAAAAAAATACATCTGACAATAAATTAGTGTCATAACCAGCCAGGCTGTCTCCCTAGGAGGGAAACTGGGGGCTTTGAACTGCTGCTTTTGTGTCACGGCGTTGGTGTTCAGAGGGTCCCTTTTGACGTTGCAGCCTCTCATCTCCCAGTGACACGACAAGCAGCTTGTCACCGGCCGTGCCAGACGCTGCTGGGAGCAGTCACAGCACGCTCCTCCAGCTTTGGAAATGCCAATCATGGCCATGTCCTGTGCGGGGACTCGCTTGTCACTCCCCTTCAAAGACACCCATCCCCCAGGGGGTTATCCCCAGGGATGGCTCTGAACATCCCTTATCGTGGAGGATGGGAAGGCAGGAGCCCCTGAAGCTCCCAGGGAGAAGCATCCTGGCTGCTCCTCAGTATTTTGTGTAGGGTCAACTTTGCGCTTCGCTTGGGACAGGCAAGGAAGGAAGCCCTGTGCTAGCACGGAAATAGCTCCTGGGGGCAGGTATCTACATCAACCAGTTGTGGGATCATTGGGTTGGTCCTTGACGCATGGTTTCCTCCAAGAAGGTAAAACAGGTCTCTGCTGAAATCAGTGATAAGTGAGTGGAGAACTGGAGCTATTGGCTTTTCTGGAAAGGAAATGTGTTTTTAAGTCCTTAAGAAAGCAGCCTGTTCCCTGAGCCTCTGGGTCCCCTCCAAAGGCTTCTTTTTCCTTCAGTGATGATGGGGAAGGAGAGGCATGAGGTTCCCACGGGCTGGATCGCTGCAGGTGAGCTCCTTTTTTGTTTCCCAGGTCTGGTGCTCTGGCAGGAGCTTTGCATCATGCAGGTCAGAGTTTTATTCCAGGGGGAGAAATTTTGGGGTGTGATGGGGAGGACTGTAGCACAAGCAGAGAGCATGGGTGTGAAGCAGCAGTGGGTCCGTACAGCTGCACTTCTTGTGCTGGTCCCACTGTGAGCAGGTCCCACGTGTGCTGCGTTGTGTGAGCAAGGGCGGGCTGTGGGGGCGATGCACAACGCTTGCCAAGTCTGTGAATCCTTTAAAAAAATAAAAAACCCAGATGGAGAAGTTCCACTAGGCACCCTGTAGATAGTGTCTCTGAAGAGATATCTCTGTGAAGGGGCAGCGTTAACCTACACCCTGCCAACACTGCTTAGTCCCTCTGCCTTCGGTGGCTGAAACGATTTCTTTCTCTCAGCCTTCTTCTGAAGTTCTGCTGTGGGTAAAATGCACGGCTTTGCAGAAGGGGTGCACACTATGGGGCTGTCTAGGAGTTAAGTGGTTTGTAGGTCAGATCAACGTTATCTCTAGCTGAAGGTGTTGCGTTGTTGACTTCTACACTCTTTGGGCATTGCTGTATGGAGTTTGTGGTGTGAGTAGAAGGATAAAGTGGGGAAGGTGAAGTCGGAGATGTTTTACCACACTGTGATACAGCTCAGGCAGCAGAAAGGTGACCAAAACTGGAGCAGAACCTGGATCTCCTGCGACCCAATCCCATCTGGGACTCCATGTTCCCCTCTCTAGGCCAAATACTGCTCTGCAAGTAGAAGCAACTAGGGAAAGGTAGTTGTGGCTTACCAAAATGTTTTGCGTTGAAATGTCGTTCCTTATTTTAAACATTTCACATATAGGTCAAATAGACATCTCAGTTATTTGGAGTAAATAAGCCGTAAGTTTATTTGCATCAGTGGAATTGAATTGGACTTATACCAGTGCAACTGAGATCAGGAGTGGCCTGTAATTTGAGAGATTTGAGAACTTAAACATTTATTTGTGTGGTTTCTTTTTTAAGCTCTTCATTTCACCAGCAGTAATGGGGTTTCTTTGCCCTTTACAAAGTGACTGGAATGAGGTCAGATTTTTGCAAGCTTCTGCCAATGTTTAATAAGAATAATAATCTAACACTGTCCTTCTCAACTGAAACCTATTACCTATAGGTTCAGATGGAGAGCAAATCATGACCTGGGGGGAATTAGCCAATTCATGGTCCTGGCAGCCCTGGTTTTCTTGTCAGGGATGATGAAGCTGGGGAGGGTCAGAGCCCTCTTGGGGTTAGCTCCACACCAGCTCCTTGTGAAGCAATGTCAATGCACATGACTTTTTTGTAAAACTTGGAGAGGTGCTGTGCCGCTTTCTCCAAACCCTGCCAGCGATGCATGGCTCTGACCTTGGTCACGCTGATGGCAGTCCAGAAAGACAGCAGTGAAGGTGGTGGAATTACCTGGGTTTTAAACAGACCTGAGCCCACCTGATAGCTGACCTGGTCTGGCTGAGAATAAACTCTCCTTTCTCGGGGTCGTCCTCAGCCAAGGCAGATCCCCATCTCACTTGTAGTGCAGGGAGGGATGGGACCACAGCACCTTCTGAGGCAGGGACGGGGAGCTGAAGGAGGGGGAGCTGCACCTCACTTAAAATGGTTATTGCTTAGATCAATTGTCAAAGCTTGAGGCCAGCACTTGGGTTGTTGGAAGAGTTGGTGGGTTTTTTTTATTTAAATGTTTTTTTTCCCCCCTCACATCTTGTCGCTTGTTCATTTAGAACTCCACCAAACAGCCTCGGATGTGTGTGCTGACAGCTCGCCTAGGGAAATAAACTCCAAATAAGCAATTACAGATCACCTGAATTCTGAGAAAGGATCCTTTGATCTTGCCTGGTAGATAACTGCTTAGTCCAGAAGGCAAGGGGACCTGTGTCCCTTCCAGCAGGTGCATTTGTGGTGTTTAAAGCTTGGAGCTCAGACTCCAGGTGCTCCTTGCAAATGTACAAGCTTATCTAAGAGCATGGTGGGTGTTTGCCCTTGCTCAGTGCAGGGGCTTGCGATGGTAAAAGGTCAGACTTCCTACTCTTGCTTTTGAATGTGCTGCTGGTTGTGGAGGGGAGCTCCGAGCTGGTCCCGCATGCCGGGGGTGCGATGCTTTCAGGAATGTCGGGAGGGTGAGGGTGTCCCTGGCCACTCAGACCACAGCTGAGGTGCATGTGGGCACAGGCAGACTGAGGCAGATGAGAAATTAGGGCATGGCAGAGCTGCGAGATGTTTGCAGGCGCCTACGACTGCACTCAACAAGCTTGAAATACTGATGCTCATGTATAAATTTGGAAAAATGAAAAGGCCAGACAAGCAGTCGTTCATGTAGGTCCCCTCTTGGTCCCAGTCTGGCCTGGAGCAAATGAAGCTGGAAGCTCGGGGAGGTCCGAGAGCTGCCACTCGGTATTTGCTGCCGCTGGGTAATAGCAGCCTTTTCCTGGCAAAAGCTGCCTACAGCAGGCAGAGAGCGCGGAGGCGGCCGGGCAGCCCGCACAGCTTGGCCCCGACGGACACGGATGACACCCACCGCTCCCAAAACCAACAGCGAGTTCCTCCGCGGCACCCACAGCGCCGGTGCAAAGCGAAGTCACGGCCAGCGCCAGTGCGGGAGCATGGAAATCACAGCAAACGTGGCGGAAGACACGGGAAGCAGCCCAGGCCAACAAGGCAAGAGCAGCTTTGCAGAGCCCTCGCTGTGACGCTGAGCTGGAAGGTGCTATGGAAATGCAAAAGGAATTGGAAATATCCGATTAAGATGCTTAACTCGGTGACACTCTAGTAAGTCATAATTGCTGTTTTCTGAAGCAGTAGTGTTTCACTAGAAAAAAAACCCGAAAGACCATCAAAGTATACTTATACATCCAATGCATACATTTTTTCAGCTATTTAGTCAAATCCCAGCTATTGGAGTCATGTGAAGCTTTCAAGCGATGTTGTTATTACTGCAGCAGTAGTTGTTATTGAGATGTGAAACCCTGGGTAGGAAAAAAGCTTGGATTTGGCATTGGAGGGGGGATTTGAGTATGAAATCTCAAATTTATTTTAGGTAAAAATGTCATGATTTTTGAGGCAGACTTCGTCTTTTGAGGTAGTTTTGATGCTGGAGCACTGGGGATTAGCATAACTATGCTGCTTTACTAAAATAATTTTAAATACTGAAATCAATTGCAGAACATCACTTCCCTCCCTACCCTTGCATGAAATAAGTTCCCATTTTCCAACTCAGTGGACATGCTTTGCAAAGACTAGATGAAATGATGGACTTAGGCCTCGTAACAAACCTTAGAGGAGAGTAAAACATAATTTACTTGTATTTAGCAGCAGCTGTTTTGACGGTGGGTATTAAAGTGATTGGCAAATATGGTAGCAATTTCTCCCAAGTAGTAACTGCAAGCTGCTATTTTAGGTTCATAAAAATGTAGTTGCAAAATACCGTAACATACCGAATGCAACTATTTTATGATCTCATAAAAATAGCATTGCGGCGCTCTGTCCCGTTGCCCCGGCACGGGCTCTGCCTGCTTGGCCAGGACCGTTCCCGCAGAGGCAGGCACCCGTGCGGGCAGCGCTGCCCGCAACTGGAGTTCATTACAAGCTGCCTTCCCTAATTGCAAGACGGGTTACCTTTCATGTCCTGCCAGGGGACGAGCCGTGCTTGGGGTTCCAGCGTGCTCTGGAGTTACGTACCGCGCTCGGACGAGGGGCTTGGCTTCCCCGGGACCTGCGGAGACCTAAATCGGGACCGGCGATAGCTCTGGGCATGTAGCACAAAGGAGGAACCCGGGTCAATCGCTGCCAAGGAACACTTTCCTCCTTTCTAAGTTAAAAATAAGCTGAGGGTAGTGTAACCCTTTGGGGATAGGGAGTGTCAGCAGCAGCAAGAGTCGCGTTTGAAGAACTTGGGGCCCTCCTTAAAACTAACAAATACTTTGGCTTGAGGCTGACCTAGAATTTCAAAACACCTCCCCTCGGCGCTCCCAACCGGCAGCGCTTCCTCGCGAGCCAAGGCAGAGTTTGTGTGCAGAGAAAGGGGGACTGTTAGGGCAGGGAGCTCAGCGTCAGCCCGCGCGGCACCAGCAACAGCCGCCTGCCCAGAGGAAGGATGGTTAAAACAACGCTGCCGCATCGCTGGCAACAGTCTGTTCGCTGGGGCTGTGTCCGCTACACAAACGCCTTTGCTTCCTTTCCATAATCAATTTAGCGTTTAATGCTGCCATGAAGCAAAGGCTCATCCTTGTGCTTCGAGGCTTGTGGGTTTAAGTGCATTTAGACCCAGCTCTGAGCTGGACAGACTTCGTTACAAACACTTCCTACAGCCTAGAAACCCGTGCCTGAAGTAGCGCTGATAGGGGCTGCTGTGTGGGCTGTAACGGTGGGAAACTTCAGCATTACCTGGCAGTTGTGGAAAGACAGACAGTTAAAACAAGCAGGTCTTTCACTGGGTGTAACTGGAAGTGATACAGATCAAAATAACTATTTTTAGGTGCGGTATTATCTTTGCAGCTAAGCCTTCCCAAGCCCCATTCCCCACAGCCCCTGCTGAGTCCTGAGGATGCAGAATGTGGCCCAGAGAGGAGTGAGGCTATGGTGGATGGAAGAGGCTTTGATTCCGCCAGAGCCAGCCCCTCTGGGGTTCTGGCCAGATCTCAAAGCTGCTCACACCTTTGGGCAAACCAGTATGCCTCCCAGCATGGCTCTGGCATCGCGTGTGTATGGCCAACAGCTGCCATGCACGCATGGGAGAGCATCTCCTCCAGCAGAGATTACGCTTGTTGCCGTTACGATGGCCCTTTCAGCATCCTTTTCTCTTCTACGCTTGCCAGTAAGCAAGGGCAAATCTATCAGGAAAAAGCAGCATTTCATCCCAGTCCATATGGAGTGAATTTGGCCCAACATACGATTAAAAGGAGCATTATTTCAGCCAGTGCTGAGACTGGGGGAGCCTGGGGATCACCCAAGTTTTAGGAGCTGCAAACAAGAAGATGAAGCTGTAAATATGTTGTTCAGGGAAATTCCTGAGCCTTTGCCATGTTGTTGTCTTGGTTCCTGAGCAAATACACAAATCATCTCCCATTTAAGGGAGAATCATCCCTCACCGACCAGCCCTAAAGCATCAGGATTAATGTCAGCCTTAATTTTCAGTTGTCACTTGCAGGGAAGCCTTGTTCCTGCATATTTCATAAATACAGACTGTATTTTGAAAACCCTGAGAAATGAAAACGCTCTCGGTTTTTCAGAACAGGCAGGGATGGCTCAGGAGGAGCAGTCCCTTCTCCTGCAGCAGCAGGCAGCATGGCCTCCTTCACAGCCAGCCTGCAATCGCTTCTCCAGCAGAAGCTGCCCCACAGGCCGGCGGATAAACCGTGCAATGTGCTTGGTTTCTAGACATCCTAATTAGTGTGAAAGGGTAGTTTATTGGGTCAGCTGTTTCGACAAACCTCTCCTCTTCCACCCAGCCTGCAGTCTGACCCAGGCAAACCTTGGGGCTTGGCTGGAGAACGATCGGACAGCTTTGGTGCTTCCCGGTTTCTCCGCACGTCGTAGTTTCAGGTGAAATCAGCAGCAGGAGTGACGATGAGATCCTCTCTCTGCAGCGTTTCCCGCTGGAGCGAGAAAATATATAGCCAGAGATGCTGCCATAAGGCTGTTGCTGATGAGATCGCCAGCTCATTTCTGCAAAGTGTCTAAACCGCAGCTGCAAATTACAGCTGTGGAGCCAGCTTTGAAACACTCCGGCGTTCAAGGGTGTCTGGGACCGGGGTTTTCAGGCCATCTCTATCTCTTGGTCCTGCAAGATAGTCCCGTGCCTTACGTTCTTCAAAGTTTTGATCTAAGGATCTGTGTAACGACTCCCAAGCTAGCGAGGATGGAAGATATGACACTGTCCTCTTTAATGAGTGATGGGGCTCAAATTAACATTCAGAGTATGGAAAGGAAGGACTCTTGAAAGGGTGTCTCATTATTTCTGATGTCAAACACTTTACAGGGAAACCCGAGATCAGAGCAGATTTGAGAGGAGAAGGTATGAATTTGGGTCTGTGAGTGAAATTTGGTCCTTCATCATGCGGGGCTGTGCGTGGCAGAGAGTGATTTATCCGGGCTTTGATTAATTTGTTAATGAGCTTATGATTGGCAACACTGTCTATCTTGCGTGTCAGCCTTGCTATGTGTCATTTATGTCCCAAGATGTAAATCGGGCACAGATGTATTTTAATGTTATTTCAGACTTTGGGAAGCAGCTGTGGAAACAATTAATTGCAGCTGATTTTCACTTTGAAAATTTGGACTGATTCAAAGCTCAGAGCTGCTTCTTCGTTGATGACCTGCCAAAAGGGACAGAGCTTGGTCCCTTGTATGAACCTCGCCGTGTTCCATTTGCAGCCACATTTTAAGTTCTGCTGACCACGAATGCAACATCTAATTTCTACTGCACCCAAAGATAAGATATGATGCATTTGTGCCCTGATCCGGCAGACATTAATCATATCCCTACAGCTTTGCTCATGTGAATATTTCTACCGATGTCAGCGAGACTAATCACACGCCCAACGCGGGAGATGCGATACTGTTTAAAGGACTGGGACCTTCTATTGCGTCTCTAAAATACCTTATTTCCCCAGAGATTTCTGAAACTAGACGATCAACTTTTCAAATGCTGCGAGCTACGTGTGGATAGAGGCAGAAGCCCTCATGTTCACAAAGGGATGTAATTTATGCAGACAAAAGCAATTTAAACTAAAATTGATCCAGCAGTACAAAAAGTGATTGGGTCAGTAGTTTGGCAAATAAGAAGGATGAGTTCACTCCACGGGCATTTACAGTGGATAATAAATTAGATCTGGCTGAAATATTTTGACCAGACTTCTTATTTTTCAATCACAACCAAAGTATTATGCAAAAATTCTTTATTTCAGAGCTTCAGAAGGATGAAACTCAGGTCCAGGTGACGTTTGGAAAAACTGCGTAAGGATAAGGAAAGAGGTTGTAGTGTGAGTTTATAGACGTAATTCTGGCTGAAGTTCAAAAACTTCTGGAAACAGCAAATATTCTTTATATATAATCTACTGATCATGTAACACTCATAAACAACAGACGTAATTAGAAACATTTCAAGGCTTTGAAATTGCTTTGCTTCTGAAGGAAAATGAAACTGTTGTTGCGGTGTAATAGAGACTGAACCCGTGGGTCAGGACGCTGCCTGCATGGCAAAGCAGGCGACGGGGGGACGGGGATTCAAGGGGGTTACTCTCTAAAAAAAGGCTGTGAAAAAGACTCCGCTGCATGCTAGCCAAAACTTGCTGAAGCTTTGGGCTTGATTCTTGCCTCCAAGTGAAAACAATTTGCAAAACCACAAATCGTTCCACAAAATGGAAATGCAGGTTTCTGCTCAGCTGCAGCTATTCTTGTTGTCCCCGATATTAAGAGCGGCAGCAGATTGTGAAAATGGTGACAGGTTAAAACTGTTTCTCACGTTTCGGTTTGCATCCGTACTCGTAAATACCTATTACCTGTGACTGAGGATTCCTGGGGAGTAAGCGGTGAAATTGTGATACAAAATGTAAAGCCAGGATTTCACAAGTAATGAATTTGTGTTGGGATGAGGGATTCTATGCTTGTTGCAAACGGTGCCTGAAAAATTGATCTTCTCATGAAATGGGGACCGTTTTTGTGAAGATATTTGAGGGAATAGGAAACAGCAAAAAAAGTTCTCTCATTAGTGAACATTTTTAATAGAGTATTTTCAGATTCTTTTTGGAAGCCTAAGAACTGTATTGATGGGTCTCCAGCATCTGAATCATTTCAGCTGGACTCGCCTTCATCTCCTGTGTTTGTATTTTTTGTCTGGTTTTAGATGTTGCAGACTAGAAAAGTGTGACTTTAAATCGTTGTTTAAAGAAACCCTGAACAATTGGCACCTTTCAATTTCATCAAAAGACCTTTTTCTTTTCACCTTTTCATCCAAAATCTCAAGAAATTAATTTTATCCACATCAGTTTGACTTGCAATTTTTCTTCTCTATCCGTTTGATAGCAGGCATTTCTTTCAGAGAAAATTTCAGAGTTCAGGGGAAGATATACAATAAAAATATTTTGTGTTTTTCATGCAAGATATCGCCCATTTTCCACCACTCTTAGTAAAGACCTTGTACATCCTCTTCCAAGTAGGCAGGAGGAGACAAGTGCATTCAAAACCTGGATGTTTTCTACCGTTGCAGCCTGTGGGTCGTAAGTAATTCCCCTTCCTCCTCTCTCTGAGCTGCAACACCAAAATCCTGGCTTCTAATCCTGGCTGCTAACGCTCCTCAGCAGTGCAGTCAGTGATCTATCCCACCCTCTTGACCCTTTTACCTACAGCTAGACTCAAACTGGAGGCTTTGAAGCCAACCAGGAATGTGATAACTAGTCAAGCTGGGAGTATAATTAAGGATTTTTAAAGATGTATATCACAGCCACCAGCTTAAAGGCAAGTTTGGGCAGTGTTGTCCATCCACCTCATTACATTGTCAACAGAAATATTGCATCGGGAGACTGTTTTTCTGTGCCTTCTGCTGAATTAGACTGACTTTGTTAATCAGCAGAGCTGAGTGGCTTTCCTCCTAACCAGAGACAAGATGTAGGTGCCCAGTGTTGCCTCAAACTTCCGTGAAAGAAGAGGAGATTTGAGATAATTCCTGGTTTCTTCTCTACTTCCTTTATCCTGCTGCCATGGCAGCTGGAGGGACCATCACTCAGATGTTCAGCTGCTGCACCATTTATTAAGCTGCAAAATATTCACAACTCTTCACTGCACTCCTCAAAGGTTTGGTTTTCATGTGATGCTGGCAGGACTCTGTTTGCTGAAAGGACTAAGAGGAGCAGGAGAAAGCTGGTGTTAGCTGCATGGTGCTGGGTCCTTTGCAAGTGCCCAGAGATGGGCAGATGTAGGGCCAGTTCAGATACTTGGTCCTGACCTATCATTAAATGACAAGAGCAAGATATACCTGGTCATGCACAAAGCTGAACACTAGATATTCAGGGAAAGGCAGGCTTGAAAATTCAATCTAAGGAAGTGTGGTATCTCCAGAGTTAAGCAGCAGCTGAACAAGGCTTTTGGGACTCTGCTAACCTTCTGTTGATTTTGTGGATCTGGTCCTTTCTCCACTCATCTTCTTTAGTCAGTGTTGCACTGCAGAATGGCATTGGCACAGCGTGAATGGACTGGGTTGAAAAGCTGTGCAAACTACAACAAGACAAGCTGGTTTTAAAGTAAAGGCCATGTTTTTAGGAGTGGATTAGCTGCTACTCCGGAACCTCCTGTCTGATGGAGGAAGTGGGTTTGGCAAGGGCCTTTTCTCAATTTCTAGACCTACATCAAGATTCTGGGTAATAATTTCAAGAAGAATGAACTGCCTTATGATCCTAAATCTCTGTTTGAAAAATGGCTTAAGAGCTTCCTGGACATCAGGCAACTAAGTGGTTAAAATTACCACCTATCTTCTGAAAACTGTCCTTAGTGTTAGTTTAAGCTAATTTATTTTACCAGAAACCTGTTGGGTCAGAAACCACATCTTAGCTAGCAAATGTTCTGCTCCAATGGCATCCTTGGTTGACGAGCAGCCATCAGGGCTGCAGATTGGGTGTCAGCACAGGATCCCTTTCTCCCAGGCTGTGGCAAGGGAAAGGCAAAGGAAAATCAAAGGCTTCACCCAAAAGAGTTGTTCTGCCATGAAGACTGGAGAGATTTGCAGGTGTAGGAGCTGTGGGGTTATATTAGCTCTCAGCTCAAGGTCTTTCAAATCTTCTGTAGCGTATAAACCCGGATGTTTTACACTGGCAGTCAGGCATGTCTGCAGCAGACACTGTTTCTGAGCATGTCCTCTCAAAGATTACAAAAAACCAGTCAATTAAATGCAGAGATGAGGGCTCTGAAGTCAAGGTCGGCCGTATGGTTTTGTATGCGAATGTCTCCCGTGTTTAACAAACTGTTCAGCCTGCTTGAGTTGTCTTCCTCACATCACTGCTAAACGTGTGAATTCTGTTATTAAGAACACAACAGATCAACTGCAGAAAAACAGACAGCTTGGCAAAACATGGCAAATGGAGATGTTCTAATCTGACACCTTCACAAAGTAAACACAACTTGGTGAGTGTCTATAGTTGAAAACACTGGCCAGAAGGGTTTCCTTTGCAGAACTGGGTTATCTACAACTCATAGATGGGTAAGAGCTATAAAAGGAGTGGATATAACCATCAGCTCCAGGGAGCATGTGTTGTCCTGCCATAATACGTGTGGTTGCTCAGTTGGGGAAGGGGAGCAGCCTGAAGGAGCAGTGATGTTCTTGCTCTGCAGGTGAATTCCCCTAACTCAGACCTGCACAATAATGACTACAGAAGAACTTTAAAATATCAGCATGGGAAAAAAAAATAAGAAGTCTTACCAGACACAGGTTTCTTTCATATGAGTGGATGTGTGTTGTGAAACATCTTTTGTTATAGTATATGATTTGTAAACTTGGAACCTGACCTAATGAAAATACTGAGATCAAAGGGAAGGCTGACTTTGATTTCAACAGCCGTTGGAACAGACGATTAGCTGATACAAATCTATCTGTGTGTTTGTATTTGGTTAGTGTCAAATCATTACTTCAGTAGTCAGAAAGAGTTTTTTCCTTGGAGCTTTCTGTTTTCATTTTCTTAAATGTATTCACTGTATTGGAGAGTTTGTGAGAAAGGCTGCCTTGGTAGTTCAGCCAGCGAGTGGATGATGCAAAGGCCGTTCATCTCAGTCAAAGCATATCTTGTGTTAGGTTTTGAGTTGTTGATGCTCTGGTTGTTTCTGGAGGAGCTGCCATCCCAGCATGGTGGATGCTCGAAAGCTAAGACCTTGGTGGTTCCATGCCGATGACATGTCCCATAGCTTTATATGTTGTATAAAACCTCACTGATCTGCATCTCTTGCAAAAATCTCTTCCTTTTTCCTGCACCATTAATCTGTGTTTAGGATTAACTAGAAAAATATTTGAATGGCCTTCCTGTTATTTCTAGATGTCAGTTTTTGATGGAACTGAGCAGTTCAAGAAATACACGTGCTTAAACCCAGAAGCCTGTAAAACCAAATGTTGCTGAAAATTTGCAAGCCTTAAAGAACAAAGTTTGATTTGGAAAGAGTTTTGACAGAGATGTAGTTGAACTCGTTCTTTCCTGGACAAAAAACATTTGCATGGTGCAGATTTCATATGGAAATCGATGACGGTAGCCGAGGGGCTCAGTCCCAGAGAGGCACTGGTTCTCGCAGACTGCTGCACTACTCACATCCAAGACCTTCACCTTGCTGCTCTTTGGCCAAGTCATGTTCTAAAACTGAGATGTGCTGCTTGAGGCAGATCTGAGCCAAAAACATCTATCTGAGAACTTGTGCCAGATTTGGTGACATATATCCCTGGCCAAAACCAAAGTTTATAGAAAAGCCTAAAGGTTCAGTTTGGAAGGGAAATATTCCAAATCTTCATCTCACAAATATTTTTAATCTATAAATTTATTTCCAGAAGTTTAATAAATTTACTACTATTTATGAGGTTTTTTAAATAAAAACATTTCAGGATGGGCAAAATGGCCCCAAATGATTTTTCTTTCTAGTTTTTAATTTCAGAGCAGCTCAAATACAGTTATCCAAGAAAGGATTTGTTTAATACGCTGAAACATATCTCGTATTCTTACAGCTCTCTTTGTGTCACAAGACAGGCCATAATAACCCATCTTCTAGGTAAACATCTGTAATTCACATCAGCGTTAACAAAGGCAGGAAGTTCTTGCCGTCTCTGACTATTGCTTCCATTTCTCAGTGATTTTTCCTGTCTGTAAAGAAGTCATTAGCCTCAAAATTTACCCTTTTCAGTAACTTGGTAGAAATATGATGGTCTTGGCACAGCGACCAGGACACAAACCCTGGGGACAGTCTGAGATGTCAAGGCATCTCCCCGAGGGCAGGCGTTTTGGTAGGGTGCAGCAGTAAGCTCAGCTTGTGTTGAGCTTGCAGCAGTTCAGTGGCAAAGCGGAGCTCTGGAATGCCTTCACGTTAGAATTATTCATGAGTTCTGCGTTCACAAAAAGGAGAAAGAAGTGCGTGGCAGGCTGTAAGACTCGACAGACCATTTTAATAATCTGCTCTGACATTGTGAATACAACATCCCAGTCTTTCACCCGGGCTGCTGCTGTCGTGCCGAACAACTCGCTGTTGGACTCCGGTTTGGGCTTTTCAGCATCATCTTGGTCAAAATACTGCATGTACTGGAGCGTTTACCTGAGCTTTTTGATAATCTTTGCTAGTGATCAATTAACTCCAAAAATCGCTGCATTTCATCTCTCCTTTGTAGTTTTCCGACTGCTGCTTCCCGGATCTCTGGGCGCTGTGATTTGTTCTCTCACAGGCCTGCTGGTGTCTAATAGCATCTCTCGGCATGGATAACGAGGCTGCCGTTAGGAAGAACAAACAGCCATGACATTTTAAGCAATCCATACTCCTCGTTCAGTATTGCACTGGGACAGCTCGTGCCTTTGACTGACAGCTCTCAAGACATAGGCTCAACCCTCACTGGATGCACTTTCTCGGGATGCTCGCCTGGAGCTGTGGCGACACATAGCAGGGCATTTCAGACCTTGGATTCATGAGTGGTCCTGCCCATGGGTCATTGAGGTCTAGTCCTGGTCAGGGAAGCAGAAACACATAATCAGGCCAAAATGAATTTGCCTCCCTCCCAAAGCTGCTCCCAGCTGTCCAGTTGATGGATCCTGGACAGCATCTTGCATGTCCCCAGGGCCCATGGCTCTGGTTGGCCATGCAGCCAAGCAAGTGCTCCATCAGGACCTTCAACACAGCAATGGAGGAGCGTCTTTACAGGGGCTGTAGCTGGGGCTTCTCTCTTGCACTCATCAAAAAGGCTGTGTCCCACAGACCAGGGTCCCTGGTCTGTCCGGTGGCCTTTGTTGGGCTGTTTAATTTCTGCCTCTACCAGCAAAATGAGGGCAAGGACGCTTGCCCCTTGGCTAGCCTGGACCATGGGCTGACACAGCCACGACACTCTCCCAGACACAGTCCAGTTCTCAGCTGACCTGGCGCTGGAAGTCAGTCTAAACAAGTTTTTCCCATCGACGTAGGTAGTACTGGTCGCACCCACTAATGAGGAACCCAAGGATCTTGACTGATCACTAACCTGACCTTTTCACAAGTGCCAGAGGATTATATATCTATATTTTCTTGAAAGACTGCTTGGCATGGAGCGGAAGGTGGGTATCCAAGTCTGACCCCTCCCTGCAGCAGCAGCAGAGGGCTGACCCACCCGGGCAGAAATCTCCCATCGTGCTGTGGAACGACACGGCAGTTTGGGAAGTCACATCTGGAGTTTTGTTACGCACTAAATCAAGGCCGTGGCAGGTGTGTAAAGCTGAGATTTCAGAGCCGTTAGGACAGCTAATATATGTGGCAGTTGTTTATTCAAAGGAGCAACTGCTGAAACAGGGTTTGGAATGATTTGTTTTGTTTTTCAGATTCCTTTCTGTGAATTCACGTGACATTTGCGCAGCTACGAGGGACGAATTTAGTAGAATTTCCTCAGGAATATGTCTTGTTGCTGCATAAAAACTGCTCTACAAATTCCTCTCTGAATGCAGAAACTCCCCAGGTTTCTCCACAAAATGCTGTGCCCATCAGGTCACAGCATTCCGCACCCCGCAAGGCTGACGGGATGCAAAGGGGCTGGGATATTTTGAGGCAGAATTCTGGTAATTCATATCCTTCAACAAAAAATGACTGGTTTTGCTCACTTCTGCTGTGTGAGCTAGCCACATCTGGGACAGACCTCAGCCACGCTCCTGTCTCCATTCCCTAACGCCACCTTGGTTATTGTGTGTGCTTCTGTAATGACGAAGTATTTTTGCAGTTGCTTCAAAAGCTGAGCAGGCAAAGATGAAGTCCTAAAGGCTGAGCATCCTCACTAGGAAGAGCTCTCAACTCATCTGGCAACTGATTGCCTTCAACAAACAAGAGTTGGGGTTGAGGGAGATTTTGGAGATTGTTCTTGATTGAGGACTTGTCTGGAAGTTGCCTGAAGGCATCTGCTTTTCTGGCAGGCCATACTTAATGCATTTAGCGTGCTCTCCTTTTAAGAAGAAACAACCAAGAGTGGCACAAACCAGCCACATTTCTGCTTTTCAGAGTCTGACCCTGTGTCTGTGTCAGCCACGTTGTCGAAACCATGACAAGCTCTTAGCTTCACCAGTATGGTCCAAATGGACCTGGTGAGTGAATATCACTACGAAGACAAGTGCAGCCTAGAAATCGGAAGGCAAGCTAGCAATAATGCAATTTAATAATCTTGGGTGCTCCTCTCCACCACCTCAACTTTCATTCTTTAGCATTCAGAGGCTTTGCTGCCTCTGTTCCTTCTGCTACTGTCATGCACAAAATCCACTGTTCATGCTAAGCTGGTATGATGGTGGTCAAGAACAAAACTGTTTTATTTCTACAACTCATAGTTATGGTACAAAAGCTCTTGCTGGGTGACAAAGGCATCCATCTGAATAGGTCTGTGCTGCAAATTGTCCGTGCGATCACACCTCGCTAGTGATGTGCAGAAGGGAGGTGGAAGCATGGGCGTCTGGGATGTGATGGGCAGAAATGTCCTCTCTGTAATAGCTTGCACTTTTATGCTGTGCTTGGATCTCACTCTGTGGGTATTAACAAACTGAATGTTAGAAAACTCAAGAGGTAAAGACCACTACCCCTATTCTAAATTGAAGCCACAAAAGTGAATTGAAGCTCATGTCAGTCAGTTCCAGATACAGAAATTCCCTCTCCTTGTTTTTGTACGAGCCTCAGGAATACCATTCACTGTGTGAAAGTGTGTGATTATTTCTGGAAAGAAAAGCTATTGAAGACTTAGTGCCAGTGTTGGCATCATTACAAATGCAGAAAGGAAACTGTCAAATAACTGCTTGTGTTTTCAGATGTACCACATGTGACTGGGGCCGTGTTAGAAAACATGATCCATCCCATGTAAATCGTGAACCGTTGAACAAAAGTCCTATTTGTAAATTTGAATATTGGCAGCCAGCTTTCGAAACTCTCCGTTTTGAAAATAGTTCTGTGATGCTTTGAACAAGCACAGAAACGCAGTGGGACTCAGCCAGGTTCTCTGGACCTTGCCAAGTTTCTACTCAAACCCTCTCTGCCTCCATAAACTAGGAGAAAGACTGGACTAAGGACCCCCAAATCTGGCTTGACACACAAATGAAGCAAAACCTGGCTCCAGAGAAATTTATTCCAAACAATATAATTTGTCAGACTGACCTTATACTGTCATTCTACTAGTTACTCCATCACTTTTGTTAACTATTCCTGTTGACTTGCCCCTCTTGAGAACACACAGAAAAAGAGAAACCCCACAACTGAACTGAATCTCAGTTTTTTATTGTAAAGTTTTTCAAAACCCCATAACACATTAGGCCTCTCTATTTGCATGCAAACATACAGGGGCATAAAGAGAAAAGCAAAACAGGCTTCAAGCCAGAATACCAAGTCCTGAGATAGCGGGACATCTAAGGAAACTGTATTTTTATTAAGTGTTCTGAGAGAATAGTCCACTGTAGTAGCAAATCAGAATATTAAATGAAATTTTCTTAGACACTCCTATTTATTACAGCTCAGATGTTCTATGAACATGTAATGCATATGTTTCAATAAATTCCTTGCCTAGACGTTTGTTGGAAAGATGGCTGTGAGCAGCTCAGATCTGCATAATTCTTTGTCCGCCTCAGCCCTTCCCGGGCAGAAATACTGGGCTGTAATGAATGTAGGATGTGACTTCTGACCCACGTCACCTCCTGAGATGTGGTGTGAGTGCTGCTCTTGCATCTTCTGCAAACTGAAAACCTCAAGCCTAGTTTGAGCACAGCTGTATTACCACCCCCCTGCCGTTGCAAGCATATCAGAAAGGTTTGGTTTTACTCCGGAAACGAACAGAAGCTAATTTCTTCAAGAAGTTGTCATCCTCTGGGCAGAGCTACTCACCAAAAGGGAGATTAATATGGGCAAGCCAGCACTGAGCCGTGAAAGCGTCACGTCCCCATCTCCCGGGGTAAAAGGGAACCTTTCCGAACATTGAACGGCTTTCTAAAACTACAACTAGAGATCATAGCTTTTATAAGGAAGTCTTGTGATCTTGGGTTAAGATTTCAGTGTGAAAGGTGTAAGAATGCTGGGTCCTCACCCAAACCGGACCTTGCATGTGAACTTACGCACATTGCTTTATCTCTCCATGCTAGTATTTATGCAGGATGCGTGGGACTCTTGAAAGGTGCTAAAATTAGCTATGCACATGTGAGACCCATTTATTCTGGACTCCAAAGAGTCTAGCTTTGGAGACTTCAATTAAGTATACCTTTTTAGATTTTTATTGAGAGGTTTAAAATAAATAGGCACGTATTTTTAACAGAGAATGTTGAGGAACACTACAGCAAGTGGTAAAGAAGACAAAAAAAAGGATACAGCAGGAAAATTAAGGTATTTGCCTATTGCAATAAAAACCCCATGAACTTCAGCCATGAATGAATTCTTCCCCAAATGCTCCTAGTAGCACCCGGGGTCTCCAGTGATATGGCTGGAAGAGGCCAGTTTTCTTCAGTGTGTGGTAGGGCTGGGCTTGAAACCCTGAGTACCAGGGGATTTGTTCCCTTCAGTCACTATTTCTGTTATTTCTCTGGTTCTGAGTTTATCTAGGACAGATTGGAGAGCTCCTGATTAATTTAGTAATTAAAAAATCAATCTTCTTAAGCTGACTTGATGGGCCTTTTGTTTACCAACCTGCTTAGATCGTTCAGTAAGTTATCTACTATAAGTTTCTTGCCCCTTCCTCTGGAGTATATTGCTATGGTCAAAGGCAGGGTGCAGGACTAGATGAACCCATGATTTGTTCTTGCCTGGCAATGCCTCTACCTCCAGATAACAAAGCACGTATTCATTTTATATTGTAGCAATTATTTTTATTGTCAGACTTTGATTTTGCCAGGATAAATATTTCTTTCCCGGTAACCTTGCCAAGACCTGGAGGCATGCGTGCTTTTACGTTCTTGTGTGTGTGCAATAGGTGGTGAAGTATGTTTGTATAATAAATGCGGGCTATGTTCTACTACTGTGGTGAAAGTGGCAGTGATAGCACCCACACACCAGCCAGAATGCCACTTCTCACCCATTTTCAGTGCCAGCCTTCCTCTCGCAGGTGGGCAAGGGTTTAGCTAATGTTATCAAGGCCTACAAGGCATGGAGAAACCATCCCCCAAAACGCCCCGCTAATCATTTGAAGATAAAGCCGAGTTGAGTAACTGAGCTTTTCATCCAACATGAAAAGACCAGAAGCTACATTTGAGACAAAAGCAAAAGTTTAACAAGTTACGTTGATCAAAGAGTTTTCAAAGGAACATTCAATTATATCTGCAACACCTAAATGGAAGGGTTGTTCTTTTATTTATTTATTTTGTGATAAAAAGGGTTATTAGGTCTTGTTATCTCCCTTCACTTTAATGGGATTCTGCTGAAACCCTCAGCAAAAAAGCGTGCTTTGTGAACAACAAAGTGACAAGTGAAAAAGAAAGACTAAAATTAGTTAAAGGATAAAAAAAAGTGTATATTTTACAGTCAAAATCTCCTGGTGTAAGCACTGATGCATTCAAATGAAGAGAAGAGATCTTGATTACGATGCAACTCCACCTTGCTGCTCCAAGTGCCTGGCTGTGATCTTTCTGCAGACAACTGAAACTGTTTCAGAGCTCTGAATTTGGGGGAAAAAAAAAAAACAGACCATGCAAAAAGAGCTTACTGCTTCTGGATTCATCCCATGCATCAGATGAAAAACGAGAAGGCTGTGCATGCTTGAACAAAATTGGCAGGGGGATACCAGGAATCGCAGACTCGGGAAGCTGAGATTTTGCTAGCAGGGGAAGATGCTGTATCCAGATGCCAGGTTTTGGTTTAAGGTTACTGAGCATTTGCGGTGAGAAGGCTCTCAAGTTTTACAGCCCTTGGTCATAGTCCTTTTCCTGCCTCCAACCATATCTTTTTTCCTTGGACTCATCTTATTCATCGCAGTTTTTTTACTCTTAGACCCTGATGCAAAGCCCAGTGAAATCAATGGAAAAATTTCTCTTGACCCAGCCAATCTGTGGTTTAGGCCCCAATAAGCTTTTAGTCTTTGAGTTAGATGATGCTTGCGTATTTTGCTAGCATAAATGTGAAAGAAACTGCTTCCTTAAATTGATGTATTAATTTAAAATTCATTCTGAGGTTTGTCTCCTTCCTTTGAAGCCTAGAAGGAAAAAAAAGTCCTCTTACTCCAAATCAGCTAGTTCATGTTGTGCTTTGCAGACCCAAGTCTTCTCATACAACAGTTTGTGTCGGTGAGGTGTAATGCAAGCACGTGTAGTACCCATGGTATTTCCATAGCTGTTTTCTACCAGCCCTGGGGTTTTCTTTCCTGGAGGCTGAAATCCAGCGTGGAAATGGCACCCCTTGGTGCTGCTCCTCTACCATTGCCAGCGGTGTAGAAGTGTCCAAGATGTCAACAGAACCTCTCCTGCCGTATGTGACAAGGTGAAACAGCCCACAGGCTGTAAATCCTGGCTTGCTATTATTTACAGTGCTAGAAGCAGACAGCAGGTTACTCGTGTCAAAGCGTTGCTCCAACGCCTTACCCCAAGTTTCAGGGAGCAGGAGAATGCTCCCCACACGACGTGGTCTCCTCCCCATGAGGACACTCCAACTTGCAAGAGGATAAACAAGCTCTCACAGCTTGGACTGTCCTCTTAGCTCCCCGGAGGCCATGGCAGGTGGAAATATTGCCCTTCAGATCATGCATATTAACAGCAAGGGGTTTGTTGTCATCAGTGTGAGCTGGGGAGAAGACGGCGTCGAGGAAAGGGGAATAATGCTTGTGTAACAGGGGAAAAGTGCTGCTCTCTGCAGTGATAGTTACACCCGATTTAGCTACCGAAAGAAGAAGGAGAAGACATTAAACCTCTTATCATCCTGACGGAGCGAAATTGGAAAGAAAAAAAACCACGGTTATTTGGCAGCAAATGGGTTTATTAACTTCTAAAATGGTGTGTGTTTGAATGTGATAGGGAAAGCAGCATTTGTCAGTGTTCACCGCATCAAAAGACAAATTAATCCTTTGAAGAAACATAGCTTTTAAACATGTCCCCTGTTAAACAATCTACTGGGAGAGAGGCTAAGCAGCAGAGCTGGGAGCTGGTCCCTGTGCCGCAGAAGGACCTGTGGGTGACACAGGTCCAGGTACGGCTTCTCTCTGTGCGTCATGGTTTTGTAAGTCCAGCTACGGCTTCTCTCTGTGCGTTTTGACGCAGGAGCTACTTGTAGGCTATGTTTTCTCTTCCACCTCTGCCTTAACTCTTTTCCTACCATGGTGCCCATATGGCTTACGGAGTGGAGTCTGGCCAAGGTGGCATGAGGGATTTTGGTGGCTTCCTCCAGCCCTGCCACCACCAGCATCGTGCCATCGTGGTCCCACCAGGCTTCTCACGGCTCTGCCACCCTCTCCCATCGGCAGCCGGTTGTGAATCACTGTCGGTGACTTTGTAAATATTCTTGGCAAAACTCCAGTGAGCTACGTGTGGCAAAAGGATCTCTATTTCCTCTACTAATAATGCCCCGCGAGAGGAATATAATTGTCTGTATGGAAACCGGTGTTCTGGGTTTCAGGTTTTTTAGCGAGGATGCTCTGGTTTTCCAATCTGCTGGCTCCTGTGAGATGCCGTCTCCCCTCCGGAGCAGCCCTCTGAAAGGCAGCCTTTGAGCCGCGGTGGCATTACACCCCGTCTCACACGTGAGTGGCGTCTCTCCAGATGGGAATCATCATGTATTGCGTTAACAGGAACGATGCAGAAACAGGAGATTTTGCTACCTACTTTCTCTTGCCTCGTGGAGAGCACATAGATACTTCAGGCATCTTTCTCTGCACCTATTGAACTCCTCAGGTATTTCAAACTCTGCACTTCGTCTAATACAGCGCAATAACGGATAATGCTAAAATCTCAGCAGCCCAAAACTGAGCTTGTGCAACCACTCCTTGGCTGGCAGGTAAGCCAGGCAAACGGGCTTGAGATACTAGAATATCTCCAAAGTGTATCAGATTTACTGCAGTTCCTGGTTGTTTCAAGTTATTTCCCTTTTCAGTGCCACTTTTCCTTATTCCACAGTTCATTTCGATGTGTTTTAAGATTTCTGAGGTGAGCACTGACTGTGCTGATCTGTATCGAAAGAGGGTGTTGGTGAAAATAGAGGCATCCAAATATTTGTTAGCTCTGAGCCAGAGTGTTCCAGCTTCTGGCTTTTCATGGAAGCATATGCTGCTCCTGCGTGTTCGTACAACCTGTAGTACGGTGGGACCCCAGCGTGGCAGGCATCTCCAGGAGCTCCTGTAATACAAATGAATACATCCAGTGGAAGTAATGGAGCCCTGAGCATGCTGGTTTTTACCAATAGAAGTAGGGTTTTGATCCCTAGAAGTCAGAGTCCTGTGACTTAGCAGTTCTTTGGTGGAAGGAGAGAAAAAAAAAAAGCTACCCAGAGGAGCACTGTTGTTCGTTTTAAGATGCATTTGCTGTGTGGCTGGTGAATGAGGGTGGGAGGAGAGGAAGGAGGAGCACTTGTGTCTCATCCAGACTATGTCCCAAAACCCCGTTGCCGCTGTGGCGAGGCCGGGCTGCGTGGAAGGAGGACCGAGGCGCTGAGGACGGGCTGCCGAGCCAGCTCAGCTCACGCATGAGCCCAGTCGCCAGTTGCCCCAAACCACCTCCGCCCTGGTCGCACTCTCTCCAGTCCAGAGCGAGCGGTTTGCGGCTCCAGGCGGGGATATGCTCCTGCTCTCAGCTGCCGTGTGTGGAGCTCATGAAAATTCAAATAACACCAAGGCTTGAAAGAGGGAACTTCTTCAGGTGATGGAGTGGATGTAGAGGAATCGGGCGGCAGGATGTCATCACTGGCTACGGCTGCACAGCACGGGAGGTAGAGAAGCAATGCCCCAAAGGCTTTGGTGCTGCTGGGATACCCCACCGAGGCAAAGCCGGTGCCCAAGGCAGTCGGGAGCAGCCTCCCTGCTGGGACAGTGATGCTTGTCCTCTGCTGGGACAGGCAGAGAGCAACCCACTGCAGCTCAGGGTGTGCTCACCCCCTTACTCGGCTCTGTCTGATACTGGTCTGTAACTAGCACTCGAGTTTCTGATGTTGAATAAGCAGCTGTTTCTCCAAAGGGCCAGCAATGAGGATAGAGATACTTCTGGTTTGTTTTTCAAACCCAGCTCTAAAAGCTCAGCAGGATAAAAATATTTATCGTTCGGCAGCTAAGCTTCCCTTTGGGTTGGAGGACAGGCAATGACTGCTATTCCCATTTTACAGATGTGGGGACAGGAGGCGCAGGAGAGGGGAAAGGCAGAATTACATTCCAGTCCCATGAATTCCAGGCTTCAATTTCCAGACAGCTTTGCTGTGCATGGATAACAGGAGAAGACCACCCTTTCAGAACCGCTGGGAGAAACAGATTTATCGGGTCTCTTAAGATAAGATTGCCAACATGTTAAATCATTTTCCCTCCTTATTTGGGGGGGACCTATTACAAAAAATGAGGGCTAATCTGAATCGTGTGCCCCTCCCCTACATCCCAATCACTATGCCTGGGGATCTCACAGGAACAAAACCCCGGAGTTAGCGTCTCCAGCCTGAAAAGGCGAGCAGCAAGCCCCCGCCCGGGCAGTGCCAGGGGAGATGAGGATGCCCTAACGCCTTTCCCTGGTACGCCCGGGCACGCACACACTTCTGCAAGCACTTGGCAAAGTGTCTGGTTTCTGGGGTTTGAAATATTTTTTCCCCTGCTGCCAATGAAGGGAAGAAAACGGCCCTTTGAAGAGGCTCTGAAACCCAAGTAGAGCGAGCTGGGGAACGTTTACTTTAAAGTACAATAATGTTTAGGTTACAGACCCTAATCCCCAAGCCCTGTCCCAGCAGGGTGTCTCAGGGAACGGGGCTTTTGGAGCAGGGCTGGTTGCAAATGTGACGCACGCAAAGGGCTCCCAGGGAAACGCTCTCACATTTTTTCGTACGAAGATATTTAAAAAAGCAAGAGAGAGATGGCCCGGGTGGGAAATACTTCCTAACAGATGTGTAATATCATTAAAGCTGACTCTAATATAATCTAAGCCGCAGTTTGGTGTATTAATGCTTTGTTTATCTTTAAGCACAGATGGATATTTTTATTAGCATTACTTTGTTGATGCAGCTTCTAGAAAGGTTAGTCCGGAGGGCAGATGTCTGTGTTATGAGAGAGTGTTCATGCTGGGGTGACTAATCAGAAAGGTGCAGCTTTTCCATGAAATTTCAATTAGAAAATTAAACCTTGTAAGCGCAGGCAGCCAGGATCTGCTGTTTAGTCCGTCAGGATGAGTCACAAAAGTCCTTCCTCCCCAAACCCATCCTTCAGGCTGGGCATATCGGCCTGTCCTCGTGCCCTCCTGGGATTAACCCCATCCGTGGAAGTGGTGTCAGCAGGAGCTGGCAGTGAAATGGGGTGCTGCAGGTGCTGGGGGCAGGATGGGTGTCTGGTCTCTTGGCTGGTTTCCTCCTTGGGACCTGTGAGTTCAGGGATGAGCACAACTCAGCTGATAAAAGCAGATGTGGCAGGGTGTGATGGGGCTGGGACTGCACAGGGACGAAGGGCCTTGATTGAATGCGCTGGAAAGAGTGAGTTGAACTGCTCAAATATAGGGCAAACTGGCTTTCTGCATCCACTTGTCTCTCCCTGAAACAGACTTCCAAATAAAATGCACTGAAGACACTTGTATTAGATCCAGACCCAGATTTCTTGCTTGTGATAGAGTCCAGACCGTTACAGTCAATTGGAGGCTGCTCATTAAATTAGAACCCCAAGTGGGAGCCAGTACCAGTTTCCTGCAAGATTCCATTGTCCCTGTCAGAAAAGGTAACAGCTGCTCGGGTCAGGGCAGCTGTGAGATGCCCTGAGCTTGGGGATCCTCTGTCCGAGCCCTGAGGACAGGCCCACACATCCCCCACGCTGCCCCGCAGAGCACTCGGGTGATGGAGGACTACGAGCTCGATTGCTGCTACTCTTCATGCAGCCTTCTCTTCTGCAGTGTCCCTTGGCTCTGGGAAATGCTGATGGAATGCACTAATGCATCTTCTCCTATAAAATAAGATGGGAGGCAGCAACTCCGTCCCAGGGGAGGGAAGAAGTCTGAGCACCGGTTTTGTCATTCCAGCAGCTGGAGGAAAAGGCAGAAATCTCCCATTCTCAAAAGGCTTCCCAGATTTTTCACTCTCTTTTACTGTGCAGAAGGAAAAAGCAGCGAGGGCTCAAGGCAGGAGAGCTCCAGAGGGAACTTGTGCTGTCTTTAACCTGCTAAAGGGGTTTTGGAATTTTCCCCACCGGGGAGGTATCGGAGCAACCCCTTGCAGACAAGGCGAAGGCAGGCTGCAGCCTTCCGGGCAGCTACGAACCCCGCAGGTAACGGAGCGGTGACGCTGCGCCTGGGCTGAGCTGGAGAAGAAAAGGCACAAATCCCACCAGCACGCCGATGACCAAGCAAATAAGCAATGGTGTTTGGCTCTGAAGAAGCAATTATTGCCCTCCTGATGCAGCTGCATCCCAGCCTGCCCAGCTCACTGGGGATCCCCCACATCACCCAGTACCGCAGCACGGTCAGGCGCTTGCCTCTCCTTGCCCTGGCTGGAGTTCACGGCACGATTCACCCTGCAACAGGGTCTGCTTTGGAAAAGCAGCTTGCTCCTAAAAGAAAATAATCATCGTGGGACTGCAGCCGTGAGATCCGTATCCACAGATCTAACGGGAGGAGGGGATAAAAGCGTCCTTTTTCTGGGGATTTTCACTCCTCCAGCCCTCCCTCCCGCAGGTCAGCCTGTCAGTCATCCAACTCTCCCCCTGCAATTCCTAAGAAGCAAAATTTCAAACAAACGGGGATGCTCGCGCACCCTAACTCCAGGGCCGGCGACTTTCTGCCCCAGCCCAGTGCTCGGCAGGGCAGAGTGGGATGGGGGAACTGGTACTGGGGTGCCCAGGTCACTGCACCGTGGGGAGGCAACCTTGGGTGCCCGGAGTCCCCCCTCTTTGGCAGCGCAGAGAGTGAGGAAGAGGAAGGAAGTGCAGTGGTCTCTAAAGAGGCAGAGGCCATAGAAGAAATGGCAGTTCAACTGTTACAGAGGTGCCGTCACGACTCCATTTAGTGCTTCACCTTGGGGATTAAACCATTTGATTATTCATGGAGGGCGCAGTGCATCTCCACCAACTGCATATCATTGATGGAGAGCTCAAATGGAGCTGAGATTCGCAATTAAGTCTGTTACTTTGTTAAAGTTAATTGAAAATGCTCCTTAAAGATAAGGCTCACTCGAACAAGATTCTTGATTTGCATCCGGCCAGCAGGTTATTGCCCTTATCCAAAAACCACAGGAAAAATGGCAAAAGCCAGCAGATGGTGGAGATTGAGAAAAACATGGAGAGGGAACAAACAGTCCTGACCTATAAGGGATGGTCCTGCAGCATGCCTTGTACAACTGGTTTGGCCGATTCGCAGAGAACATTAATTCAGAGGAGACAAGATGGCGGAGATCTAGATTTATCCCTCTCACTTGAAATTTTATTCTAATCTCTCTAATTTAACTGGTCTATGAGGAGCATAGAGACTGCTTTTCAGGAATCACCCCACCGAAAGGCAGAGGCAGACCTGTTTTTTCAGTATCTCCTTATACTGAGCATATTTCCTCATAGCTTTTCCTATCTGTGTATGATCTATAGAGGTAGAGTTAGCACCTTTCCTTAGTGGGGTGGTTTGGGTTTTTTTTCATTTCTCTTTCATAGCTACTTCAAAGCAGGCTGCCTTGGTTTCTAAAGTGCCATATTCCTCCCTTTCCCAAAAGTCCTCTGAAAAGTCGGGTGGTTAAGCAGAGGCAGCTGTTTGGGTTCTTTTCTTTCACCCGTGTGAATGTTCACAGCATCATAATCCCTTTTACAGAAAAACCAGGGCAATTGCAAACACACACAGAAGCCCCAAATAGAAGTACATCTCTGCCTTCTTATCATAACTTTCTCTTTCTTCCCTGTTTGTGACTAAATAAGCCTGATTTTGAATATGTGGTCCAAAATCAGTGGCTGAAATCCCCATTTGGACTAAAATAAAGATGTGGCTCTCTAGTCCTGGTGTTCCTGGCTAGGTAGGAACCAGATATAACGAATGCAGGACTGCTCCCCCAAGCCTGCAGACAGCCTGGACCCACAGCTCACGGGCAAGCTGAATGCCTCATTCATTTCCACTCTGAAGCCTAAAGATGATATTTTAAGGAAGACTTTTACAGATAATCAGCATTAGTTTCCTGCATTGCCAACTGAAAGCAAGTATTTGTCGACCGATGTAGGGAAATGTGACAGAGTGCTGAATGCACTGGAAGATCCCAGCTTTACACCTCAGCCCCGGAGCAAAGCTGGATCTCCTGCATGCGCAGAGTATCACTGTACCACAAAGGTGCATCCTTCCATTTGGAGGAAAAAGTGTTTATTTTTGGGTGCCTCCACTGCTCCTTCTGTTATTTTCCTGCTGAGCAACCCAAGCATGGGCGATCGTCACTATTTCACCAGACACGGCATTTTCTGTGAAGGCACAGAATCCTCCTCCCCTCCGCCGTCTCCTGCCATTAACAGGTGGCGAATGAAGCTGGCTTCACTCATATGTTTTGCATCAGTTTGCATCATCTACTACAAAGCTCTTACAAATGAATCTGTCAAGCCTAGCTGGCACCTTTCAGGATAAACGATGCAAATCGGGGGCCGCGCGAGGCAGCCTGTGCCCACGGCGCCGTCCGTGAGCGCCTTCAGCCCAGCGAACGTCTCTGCAAACATCTGTTGGAGTTCGAGGAGAGACGGCGGAAGGGGGAGGGAAAAAATCCCCCATAATGGATGTTCCTGAAGATTTTGGAAGCTCAGTGGGAGAGAGGAAGTGGGGCGGGGGAAATCAGCAAGAGAGGGAGAATATTTTGCCTGGCAGTCACTCATCACTCGAGCCAGGTGATTATTAATTATCTCTGTGCATTGACACAACTTGCTAGTTTTCTGGGTAGGTGGGTCCTGCGCTTAGTCATCTTGGCATTTTTAAAGACGAATGAAGAATCACCTGGGATGTAGAGCCAGGAGCGAGGAAGATAAATAACACCAAGAAGCTGATTGCTGCCCGTCTGTCATAGAATTTCATTAGTTCTGACAGCCTGCACAACACAAGCAATGAATGAATGCTAACTACACTTCCTCTCCGTCTGCTTCCATATTTCACTCCTATTGCTTAGCTCGGAGAAAGCGCTGGCCAGACAAGCCTTGGGGATGAAAGGAGGTGCTGGACCATTCACAGCATCAGGACGATACTTGGAACAGGAATACCAAAGGGTTATGTTTATTAGAGTTACTTTGCCAAGAGCATTTTTCACTGGACACAGCCGGAATGGAGAGATGCTGATCTGTGCAGGTATCCAAGAGGACGGCTTTCCTCATAGTCCTGCAGGAGAGTGATGGCGCTGAGATGACTGTGAGTCTTCAGAGATCAAATCAAAAATCAAATCAAAGCCAGATCTTCTGCTAGGGTAACACTTCCCCCAGTTTGAAAACAGTGGGAAAATGAAGTCAGAGAGAAGGTGATCAGGATCCCAACCATGCCCAGGTTTCACGGTGTTGTGTTTCTACCTCCTTGGTCCATACAAGAGCAGCTGCTCTGAAGCCCTGACCTGTTTCACCTACATTTCAGCTGGAAACAAACAACAGTGACCTCAAGACTTTACTGATATACCCATCAGAGCCTGCCACGGGCTGTCAGAACTGTTTTCACTGTTGGGCATGTAGGCAGCTGAGACAAGAGAGGGTTCTCCCACCTGCAGCCGTACCCTAGAGCCACTGCTGCCCCTTTCATCTTCAGGTCCTAAGTAATGAAAATAAATATCATGAGGTCTATAATAATGACACGGAATGGGATGTTTTGATCATATTAATTGCTCAGGCTGTTGCAATACAGGATCACAAATCAATGTTTCCCCAGTGGCTGGCTCAGCCTCCCTGCACACGTTTAAACAGATGTGACCTTGATGAGCAGAGATACTGGGGGCTTCAGGCAAGCTTGCAAGACAAATGAATGTGCCCCGGCAGATTTATGAGAAGTTATTCCTTGGTGTAGCAAAGTCTATCTTCTTTCACCTAACTGGTCCTCCAAAAGTGACTTTTCCTGTGTACAAAACATGAGCAATCTGCAGAGCTAGTGACAATGTCAAGAGATCTTTAAGGAAAAATGTTTCCACGGGGCTGGAGCAAAGGCAGCAAAGTGAAAACAGAGGTGTGATTCATTCAGAACACGGTGTCCTCATTCATTTCTAGCAGTTTGCTCTCCCCATAAAGGATATCCTGCTTGGACAATGCAGGTAGTTTCTTTTAATCTGTCCCTGCATCAGAAGAGATCTTGGATCTCTTCCTGTGCAACTGACACTCTTTCATTTAGTGTCACCTTCCACCATGCCAAGAAAACCCACAGCAGCCGGTAGGGTTGAAAGGGGTGTCTGTAAACACATGTTTACTGAAACTACTGGTAAACCAGCCATAGAGTCATCACCTCCCACAGCTGTATGCCTCAGTTCTTCCTAGTGTCAGGCTTTCACCAGTTCCTGATGAGATTAGAGACCAACACCCCAAATACTGCGTGTGTGTGTGTAAGGGAGAGCAAGATGGAGATAGGAGGTCCACTTGGGGCTGGAAAGAAAATGCTTCGCCTCTTTAACCTTCTGAAAAGAAAGAGGTGAAGTAAATCAGGAAATGTTAATGACAGATAGGCCTAAGAATGATAGGCTTGTTAGCACATTTAAAAACTCTAATTAGCATCACTGCTGCTGGCACGTGGGATGTCCAGGAACCCATCTGGTCCTAAGGCTCTGAAGATACCCTCACAGATTTATGAAGGTCCAAGAGCTGAAGAGGATGTGTCCTTCTGCTGCGTCCACCCTGGAGTCCCTGCCACTGGGTGCCTCTTGCAGCTGCATCTTACGACTCCAGAGCCCGTCTTCTAGATTCAAACCTGGGATGACTTTGGTACATCCTCCTCAAGGTCAGCACTGATGTGGTCTCATAAACATTAAGGGATCATTATGATCATCTGGTCTCATATTCCTAGGCTATAGGACTTCTCTGGACTCATTCCTGTTTGAACCACAGCACAGAAAAGCATCCCATCCTGACCTCAAAACTTCCAGTGATGGAAAAAAACACCAAAACTTTCACAGATTCTTCCAATGATTAATTATGGTCCCTGCTAGAAATAAATTAAAAAAAAAAAGTCTTGGTTTTAGTCTACATTTGTTCAGCTTTCAGGCCATCTGAGGAGACCATCTATAAATGCCTTAGGTCAACAGTGGTTGAGCAGACTTTCCACCACTACCAGAATGGAGAGGTTGAAATGAATCATGTCGGTCAGGTAACCCTCACTTCAGAGGCCTAATTAACATGACGGATGGGGTTATAAAAGGTTAAGTCTCTGCAGGAGGAGGTAGCCCTCCTGGAGAGGGAAGCAGGGGATTTCCTGGCTTGCGGGACTCTGACACCCAGCTTTGGATGGAGGGTGGCTGAAGTGTGGCTATCATGAAAGAAGAGGTGAGAATTGGCTGTCCCAGTGAAGGGATGTAGCAAGGTCTTGTGCTAATGTGCTGCACGTTAGGTGAGAGAGAAGCAGAGACTGGGCTGGGATGCAGCAAATGGCTGCCTTTCCCAGGGTGGCTGTGCTCCTAACACGTGGTGAGTCCTGCCTGCAGCTGCTGAACTGCCTGGCAGGGGCAGGAAGGTGTTAATATCTTGGCACTTGAAAGCAGAGTACCTATGGTCAAGAGCAGCTGAAGGACCTACTCTGCATCCCAGCCCGGCTGAGCCCTCCCAGGGACACCAAGGGCTTCAGGCAGCACCAGAGAGGGATGCAAGGACACCCAGGGGTCCAGGCTGTCGTGAGGACTTTCAAATTGATCACACAGATGTGGAAAAATCCCAAGGCCTGTAGACTGGAAACAAGACTGTGAAGAGCTGCACTAATCTTACATGGCAGGGTGGGAGGACCAGTTTCCCAGTGAGCATGGTTTCTGCAGACTCTCAGTGCAAACCCATGGTACTGGAGCACTTGCCCGTGCTGGGCTGACCCCAGCCTTGCTCTGCGAAGGTAGAGTAACAAAGGCAAGACCAGAAAGGGAACTTCTTGCACTTCATCTTTAGTGCAAAATAGCCCCGGGTCCAATGAAAATGCAAGCATGGCTTCTCCCTGTGATGGCTGTATCCAGGTGTTTCACAGCTGCAGCTGAAGGGAAGATCTTCCTGATCACTTCTGTAATGTGTTGACATTTATGTTGCCACTGTAAGAAGCAATGTGCCTTCTAAATCTGTGTTTTCCCTAGTCTTTAGTGTAGTATCTCTGGCTGATGTTCATTCAGCCCACCCTAGATTTGAATCCTGGGCAGTTCATTCCTGGGATCTTGTGGAAGACTTCTCCATGTGCTAATTCCACCGTGCCATCCTCAGCCAGTGTAAGAAACATCATGACTCCGACTACTGCAACAAGTAGCCCAGCAAGAGTCAAAACAGAGTAGCGCATTAGGTAGAGTAATTCAATGAATTCACTGCTTTTGCCTTTAAACTAAAAATATCCCTAATTAACAATTTTTCTACTGATGAAGGATGCTTACTTCCCAACAGGCTGTCAGTTCATCAAGAGGCGGGACGTGCTCCTACTGCCAGAGTCCTTTCTTACCATCACTGTGCCTTGGATTTGTGAAAGTTTAATTATCAAAACAATCGTTGCCCAGTGTTGAAAAGCTGTGAGGAGAGAAGGAAAAGTCAATACATTTGACCTTACTTCTGGGATAGAAACTCCTGGGAGTCATTACAAGTCAACTGTGGAAGAATCAACACTGATTTTAATGGATGAGTCTGAAACGAATTCTTCCCAAGAGCCAACATTCTTCTGTCCTTCAACCCACACCTGAATGAGCAGAGAACTGAGGTTGTCTTCTACAGCAGAAGTCCTCTGCTTCCTTGGGCATCCGAGGAGAAAGCAGGGGGATAAATGGAAAATAACTTATCAGACCTGAAGGGGAATGAAGTTTGTCAGGATCTCCTCACTGCTGCAAAAGCAGCAGCAATATATTCAAATGTGGTCGAATATGACACACTCATTTTTCTCACTTAGGTTGTGGTTCTGGAAAACGTCTTGGAAAAGCACTTCAGTACGTGCTGATGCTTAAACCTGGGTGTGAACCCGACATAGACTAGTGAAACTCAAGCACGTGCTTACAGATAAGTATGTATACGCTGAAGTGCTGTCCTGATTAGGGCTTATGTTTAAGTGGCTCCTTGAGCTGGAGCCTCTGGCTCTGAACAGGCACTCCTATTCTTTGTGTGTTATGCAGAAAGAACTAACTAAATACTCACTTGTTTTCCATAGCGCTGACCAGAACCACCTCAAGCGCCAGGGCAGCAGACATAAGCAGGAAAATTGACTCTGATCATCCCTGCGGTCATTTAACTACAACACACATTTCAGTCGAGCCAAGTGTTCACCAGCTCTTTTCAACTCCCAGGGTGTCAAAACAATTAGCAGATCACAGCAGCACCGATCCACTGGTGCTCCAACAAAAGCATCTGGCCAACACATGGAAATTTAACACGAGGACTGAATAGGCTCCTCCACGCACCGTCCGCTGCCTGCAGGACCATACAGGCTGGATAATTCTTCTGTCACCAGAGAGGCTATGCAATTCAGCTTAACCATTTGAAAAGAGATCACTGTGGAATCCCAAATGTGAATTGCTATCGTTCAAACTGGAACCTGGTTAAGAGACACATAAACCTACTTTTAACACATGGCCTGTTATATTTGATTAACAAGTTGGGGTTTTTTTCTAAATCCAAAACCTTCCGTCCATTTGCTGTTAGTTGGCAATTCCAGCAAGTATAATTTGATGATAAAGGAAGCTGTCTTTTGTCTTCAGGTCAGTGGATGAAATCGTACCCGTCAGACTGGAAACACGCTCTGACGTGATAACTAGCCTGACCATTTAAAAGGCACAGGCAGGGAAGCAGAGTCAGTCTGTGTGGGTGAAAGTTCCCTTTGGGACACATTTACGCATCTGACATTCTGATACACGAACAGAAAAAATGGAGATGTGGGTGATGCTTTTAGCCCTTTTGTCAGGGAGGACTACGAATGATTTACTGAGTTGGGTGGAGCGAGCCTCTACGTGCACACCTTGCATCAGCAGCTGGGCGACTTCACTTTGTTGTTCTGATCTCCAAAGGGGACAAAAGACTGCAAGTGACCTCCAGCACCTCCTGCCAAGCAATCTATGAAAAAGGCTGCCCAGATAGCAGGTCTTCTGAAATATATCCTGAAAAGCTGAGCTGCAAATACTTGCCCGGCAAGAATAGGACACAGATGGATTGTCAGTTGCTTATAGAAGTCCCATTCAGTCAGAAATGGATTTCATTAATCAAATGCATTTTTCACATAGCTTCGGACCTGGCTGAAAATGTTCCTTCTTATTTTATTATATGGCATTTATTAACACAGCTATTAGCTATGTTAATGCAACCTCAGTGGTATTTTCATTGACTCCTAACAGACACTTCTTGTGTATACCACATAGCAAATGCGACCAGAAGGAATCTGACGCCACCAACCCTTCCTTTGCAATCAACGTGGGATCCAAAACAAACCTTTGGTGCTCGCAGCATCGCTTCCCAAGGAACCAGGCATCCTACAAATAAATACTGAATTGCAAATCTGTGGCACGTTGAGAATAAATCTGCTTCACCTGAAGTGGAAGAGAAAGCAGAGTTCAAGGCTGCTACTGAATTGGTGGCCAAATGCCAATACCATTCACTTCAGGGCAGTATAAAATGATTCATCTGACAGGCTGACCCAATAGGATAGGAAAACAAGGCCATATAACTTTCTCCTCAAAGTCCCACAGCAGCAGTCCTATGCCCTGCTGAATGTCACCCATCTCCCCCCATGGGCCACTCACTCATGCAGAGCCAGTGCAGGACCTCAGCCCCACTTCCAAAATGCTGTTACAATTCAGTGTGGTTGGTAGGTTGTATTTCCACACCTCTTTTCTGTGTACCTCCTAGAGATTATTCATTTGCAGTCTGCAAGCTTCCTTGCTCGCCTTTGCCATTTACATATTTTGCGTCCTTCAAGTGCTTTTCAGTCTGCTTTCATTTTTTTTTTTGTTTTCTCCTCTTCCTGTGCATGTGCAGTAGCACACCTCGCCTAGCCCCACAGCAACAGCGTGCCCATTAGCTGCAGTTCACAAACAGCAAATGAACTCGGTCATAAAACCTGCGTGGGGAGGAAATTCATTACAAGATTGTATGCCAAAACATTTCAGATCCAGATTTTGTTTTTTTTAAAGCCACACATGGCAAGCTCTGCAGTGCCATCTTTGCACGTAATTACTTTTTTTCCCCCTCTGCTGTCCTTGTGGTAGAACATCTGTTGTCTTACCACTTACTGTCCTCCCATGGCTTTGGCGTCTCTCAAGAGGATACTGCACCGTGCTGATGTAGCAGTCTCTGGTATCCTCTGTCATCTTTCAGTGTTCCCTGGGTTTACCTCTTTCTGCCCCATTTTGACATCTTTCTTTGACCCACTCATCATCAGTGCAATATTGCTGATATCTTAGAGATGATGCATGGTCTTCTGATAAAAACACTGACATTGCAATCAGGACATCTACCTACATTTGTGCACTGGCTCTGGCACCCACAGTCCTGCCGGACTCTGGGCAAATCATTTAATTTTTCCCTTCCCATAAATCTGTGAGCACATGGACACATGCACATGTTCTTCTGTTGCAGAAGGGAAGCTGAGCTTGGGTTTCACAGATGCCCATTGGCAGCCCCTCTGCTAATCAGCCCTTCCCCTCTAGGCATCACATGAAAAATATTTGCATTGTTTTTCTTGGTCCAACTGGTCCATTTAATGCAAGCAGGGATGGACTCTTCATGCATGGGTAAGGCACCTTGCCCTACAGCTGACGCAACTTTAACATGAGCAATGCCATTTTCTTACATATCACCTTCTGTGCAGAGACCTTACACTTGTGTGAGGCATGACTTTGGCAGAAGAATTCATATTCCTGTATTAGAGATCAGGAAATTTGAGGTTCTGGGAAGTGATTTTCCCCATATCAGCCATGATGTGCCTACGGCCATCAGAAATAGGACCAGAATGACTTATAGGGCTAGGAAACATTTCTTTATCGAGAAGATGGTCAGACACTGGAACCAGCTTCCTAACAAGGTGGTCGATGCCCCGAGCCTGTCAGTGTTTAAGAAGCATTTGAACAATGCCCTTAACAACATGCTTTAACTTTTCGTCAGCCTTGAAGTGGTCAGGCAGTTGGACTAGATGATTGTTGAACATCCCTTCTGTTCCGTTCCATTCCATTCCCCATTGCTCATTTCCTTGCCCCCATGTCATCCTTCCTGCTTATGTGGTGGTGCCAGAGATGAGTCCCAACATTTTGTTATCCTGGCAGCAGGGAGGTGATTTGGTCCCTCATGGAGCTTTTCAATTGATTTTTAATTTTCCCTCGGAGCTGCTTTCTTTGAGGTCTGCTGTTGCCTTAATCAAGTGGTTAATTCCTCCAGTGCCTTTCCCACAAAATGCCTTAAGCTGCTTCAGAGTGTAAAATGGAGGGTGCATTAAGGGGTAAACAGGACCCAGTCCCGCTGTTTGGAGGAGCTGGTGCCTGCAGGCGAGTAGCAGCAGCCCCATGAATTGCCCCGTGGTATGGATGGAGCCCCGTGGTGGCACGTCGTTGTCGGTCCCTGCAAGACAGGCGTGGGGACGGTTGGGTGCCAATCCCTCCCGACCCTTCTGGGGGCTGCACTTGAACAAGGACCTTGTCTGCCCTCCCTCCCTCTCCCCTCCCAGGCCCTTGTGCTATCGCCGATGCCCTGTCGCATCCCGCTGATGCCGAGAGAGCCCGTTCCTCTGCAGCTCCCGGGGCCTGCTGTGCCGATTTAATAACTTTACCTCTGAAATACCCTCCACGTTTTGACACTCTCACTCTACACTACAACGCCCTGCTGCTTCTGCTTCTACCTTTAAAGCTGAAAGTTTTGCTGTTTATTTTTTGCGGGCACCAGGTCAGATTTATCCCTAACAGAAGGCGACTGTTCCCGACCTGTCCTTAGGGCTCCTCTGTCTTCAGGGCTTTACCTTGCTGTTTTCCAAAAGTGCAAATGCTACTCTGTTGGGTCAGACTGGGATCTGTCTAGCCCAGAATCCTGTCTGGCACTGAAGGCTTCAGAGTCGCAAGAAACCCCAAATCTACATTTATGGGCTAGCAACCCCCCTCTTCCCATGTCTCACATGAACGCTTTCGGCGGCTCTGTCCCACTGCATGGCTGGTTTTGCTCTGCAGTTCACACTGGAACTAGTTCAATTTTAAATTCTAATGCTTGGATACTGAGGATGCAGTCGTTCTCTTTGAAAAGATTTACTACTAATCTCTCCGTTGTCTGTGACAAAGGAGAGTTTCTCAGCATTACCTCAAATGTTAAAATATTAATGAGGAGAGAGTTTGGTCACTGGCAAAGGCTGGATTCGCTAGCACTGGAGATGGGCTTAATGATCTCTGGGCCTTTGCTACTGCAAAATGAACATCTTACACAGGAGAGATTAGACAGACCTGACACCTTTAATAAAATATGGCCTGTACTTCTACAGATGTATTTAAAGTCATTTAAATCCGTTAATGTTTTATGAAATAGCAAAGCTTTGTGTGAATCTATTTAGAATAGTCTTTAAGCGCTGCAGTAGGTTTTATTTCGACCCAGCTCCCATTTGTAATGTGCTCACTCCCTATATCATGTTTATACATATATAAATTTTTTCCGCCCAGATGACTTTTTGAAATGAATAAAATGCTCATAAAATGTGCATGGTTGATAGAACTATAGACTATAGCCAAGAGTTTCAAAATGGGCTGCCTATGAGAATCTTAAATCTCCACTTACGGGCTGAAACAAGCAGCCTGGGTTTCCTCCACGCTCGGCACCAGCGATGCCACTGAGCCCCGTCTCTGCCAGGGCATCGCCTTGCACCAGGGCAGGGCCACCACGGGCACACAATCTTTGAGGAGAGACTGGCCACCTCCAGGCAGCACTTGGTGGTCACTCGGCCAGAGTCAGCCCCCAAAACTGGTGCCCAGGAGAGCCTGGGGGTCTCGTCTGAGGATCTGCATTGGCTTCATTTGGTTTGGGATGAGGACAAAGCTGCTGTTACTTAAAACTCTGAACACTCTGTCTGCTTGTCCCCAAAGGGGGAAGGCAAGGCAAGGCAAACCCCCAGTTTCCTTCCAGCATCTCCCTGGCTCACCCCAGAGTCAGGACTGCCTGGACAAGGTCCTGTGCAGCCTGCTGTAGGTGACCCTGCTTCGGCAGGGGGGTTGGACTAGATGACCCGCAGA
>Ga0065711_1026708_pt1 | contig 61765 bp, 65 predicted proteins | sample Hoacrofraction12_FD_59098 | JGI IMG/M metagenome (GOLD analysis project Ga0065711, IMG submission 59098) | Hoatzin crop microbial communities from Cojedes, Venezuela - Epithelial fraction 12 v2 (version 2) | ecosystem: Host-associated > Birds > Digestive system > Esophagus > Crop | place...
CCCCCCGGGACCGGCCGTGTGCCGGTGGGTGGGGGTGACCCAGCCCGGGGTCTGGGCACTCCCCGGGCTCGGCTCCCCGGCACCCGCCGCCGCCTTGTTTACACGGAAAACACGGCCCCGTCTTCCAAAATATTTGCAGCTCCGACGATAGGAAAAAAAATTAAAACTCGCCAAGCAGCCGGGGTTGGGCTTTTTTTTCTTTTTCTTTTTTTTTTTTCTTTTTTTTCCCTTCTCCTCTTTTTTTTTCCCCCCAAATCACAATCAGATGTGTCCCTAGCAGGGAGCGCGGTTTCTTCACCGGCGTCTTCAACGCTGAGGCACGGCCGAGCCCGGGTTATATCTGGCAGGGAGTGTGTGTGGGGGGTCCCAGTCCCGCAGCCTGGTGGCACTGGGGCAGGCGCGGGGGTCCCGGCTGCGTTATGTCCCACCGCTGCCCCAGGGAGGGTCTCTCCCTCGGCAGCAGGTCCAGGGGAGCAGGGGGGACTCGGGTCCCCCCAGGCCTCCAACCCATCTCGCAGGCAGAGAGTTACAGCTAGCTATCAGCCATACCGTAAAATTCGGTGCGATCTCGGGGTGCTGTTGGACTCTTGGTCTGCGCTGCGGAGTCCTGAAGTGCTCCTTAAAATGCTTCTGTTCGGTTATTGCGCTGGCGCCGTGCGCTTACCATCCTTCTCGCTTCCAATTTACTTCCAATAAAACGGAAAGAAGTTCCCACTTTCCAGTAAAATGCGTGACTTCTGTGCCAGGCTTTGCATTTCAGACTGTCCTAGCCGCGCCAGACTTCTGCGAACGAAAATCGCTCATTTTTTTCCTTTTCCGCTGACTTTGCCGGGAAGCGAACGCTTTGCAAGGACGAAGCTACCGTGAAATAATTTCCCCCAGCCCGTTTCTGCCGCACGTTCCCTGGGGCCATACCTATCGCTCCGCAAAACCCAACGCGGCCAAACAACCGCCTTGCCCTGCCAAGCCCACACTGCCTGGAATAATCCTCCTAGATAAAGATCACAATAACCCTATTCAGCTCCCACCCGCTCGCTCATGACCGTCGGCCCACCCTGGTTTCTCTCCTAATTCCAGAAAGAAAGTCGGGCTTGGCGGTCACCCGAGGGCTGCGGACCCAGCCCTCGCCGGGCAGAGGCAGGGCACGAGCGGTGAGGTGATGCAGATGTTGCCAGCTGTGCGCCGGATGGATCTGCAGCCGCTTGAGTGGGAAGCAGCAGCGGTGAAGGGGTGGGGGAATCAGCCAAATTAGCTGAATTTGCCCCAGGTAGTGGTGTGGGAACTGATTACAACTTTTTTTCGATGAATTTCCTCCTTTTTCTCTTTTTTCCCCCCCAAAAAATTTGGTTTTTTTTCAACCAGGGAGAAAAATGATAGAATGTCTCTGCTTTGCTCAAAAATTTGGGTGTTTTCTTTGGTGAGCCCTTTCCCCCTGCCAAAACCGAATCTTTGTTCCTATTCATGCTTATTTGGGGCTGAAAAAGAAACGCGCTGGAGTTTCTGACAAAAAGTCAAAATTTCCCACGGGAACTTTTTTCGCCAGCCAGATCTAATTTTTCTTTATCGCTTCTCACTGCCTGCAAGAGCCCAGGCACCGCACGGGGAGAGGACAGGGCCTGGCCCAAGGAGATGCTCTCCAGGGACCTGCTCCTGCAGAAGGAGACCAGCCAGAAGAGCTTTTCATGGATTCAGGTTCCCATCAACTTTACCTGGCAAATAACTCCTCTACACAGAGCTTGGCCTTGCAGTCTGGCTTTGGCCGGGCGCCTGGGAGCTAACATGCTCCGGGGAGGACACAGCTTGGAGACAAGCTTGGAGGTCTGTTCTCCATCCTCCCTCTCTCCAGTGCCGTCGGGCCAGCTCCATTCGCTCAGCGTTGGTCCAGCCCAAGCCCCGTGTCTCCAACCCGGTTTGTCCTGATGAGGCTTCCAGCTCCCCTGTGAGAGGAGCTTGCAGCTGGAAAAGCCCTGAACGAGAATGTTGTCAGAGCTCAACCGCTGGTGAGCCTGTGTGGACACGTGGAAATGCAGGCAGGGGCTTTGACCAGACTTAGTGACATCAATAAAATGCAGTCGACCCCATTCCACAATTTCTCACAAACCGCAGCATTATTTTGAGTGCTGGAAATGAACACGGACAAGCGCTGCTTTCGAATACTCCCTTTAGTTTGCGTAAAATACCTCTGCGCTTGCCTTGGCCGGGGAAAGCACTACTAGACAAACCCAGGCTGCAGCCCGCTGACAGGCGCTTCGGGAACGACGTCCAGACTCTGTTCCCAGTGCCGGCCCCGGTGCTCCGCAGCCCGTTCCCCGCGGGGCCGGGAGATGCACCCAGCGCCTGCACGTGTGCCTGACGTCAATGGCGGCTGCAGGTGCTGGGCGCGATTGCGGTGAGAGAAAGGAAACATCTTGTGTTTTCAGATACGGGATTTGGCACCGGCCGCGTGCGAAGCCTGGCGTTGGACAGGCTCTGCTCCGCGGTGTGCGCTGCGGGAGGGTTCCCAGGCTGGGATGCGTCTGATGTCAGAGCAATTTGGGAGCAAATCTCTCCTCCAGCTAAAAGGAAACTTCATCTCAGACAAGGAGGGGACCAGGAACCACTAAAGAACAGTCTGCCAAACACTCCCAGTGAAAAAACTTCCTTCCAGACAAAGCTGGGGCTTTGTCATCTCAGCGGTGGTCCAGGCAGGTATTTGCAGGGCAGTGCTTACTAACACAGCCGTTGGGTTCCCGTCCGTCCTCATCACAACCAGGGAACTCAAATCCTTCCACAGCAGCGAGCTCTGCTCGCTCTGGTCCTGCAGACAGATGTGAAGACTGCGGGATTTCATCTCAAGGAGCTCCTGGTGTCCCTTATTAAATTTAGGCGATCCCTTTTCTTTAGCCTGCATTCATCATCTCCACTTAAAAAGCCTTTGTGGTTCTCACCCTGTCTGTAACTCTTTTCCCCAGGGTCGGCACAGTGGGGTGTTGGGCAGCCCTATGAGACAATTCCTTCCCACTCCCCTTGGCATCCCAATGGGACAAGGGGTTAAGCTGGTGGTGACTGATGGCTTCGAGTCCACCGGAGCATGTCTGCAGCCGTTGCTCAGCTGGGCGAGCAGCCCCCGGTGCCTGTCCGCAGGGTCGGGGCACCCCGGGAACACGCAGCGGAGCGGGGAGGCTGGACAAGTCCCAGGGCCATCGATGGGTGACAGTGGTTCACAGCGGCTGAGACCCACCAGACCAGGAAGGACTGGATGGGTGGAAGATGTCCTTTCTGTCTTCTGTCCTGTGGTGATTCAGGGCTTTGCAGACGGTCCATCTCCGGGGGACAGAGGAAGAGAAGCTCTGTCTGCAGCAGGGTGGGAGTGGGGTGTGGGTAGGACAGGGAGAGCTGGCAGGGACCTGGTCACGCGTGGACACATCTGTTGCACCCTCTTCCCTTTCGGTTCCGGGCACCGTGGTGGGATGGGCATCAGAGAGAGGACCTCAGTGGCTTTATAAATCTCTCTGTGAGCAGAAGGGGAGTCTGAGTGTCCCCAGTGTTTGCTTACGGTCACGTCTCTTCCAGAGGGACGGGGAAGGATGTAAGCATCCCTTCTCACCTTGTCAAGCAGCAGCATTTCTGATCTGAGCAAAGAGGCTCTGAGGAGGATTTCCGAGGTGTCCCTGTGGGATCCCTGGGGTGCCCATGCAGGATCCCCAGGGTGTAGCATCCTCTGCCCACCCGAGACGGATGCTGCTGCCTAGGGCTGGGCAGCACGGCACGACCATGTCTCTAGATTGAGCCAGCCAGGCAAGGCTGACGGGTGGATTTTGGAGCTGCTGTGTGCTGATATTGCCCATTACCTTCTACTGATGTTAGGGATACTTGTGATTTCTGATATCCAGGCTTGTCTCGTGCCTCAGTTTCCCCTCTTATAGAAAGTTAAAGGGGGGCTTTGTAAACTGCTTTGGACTTGGGGTAAGAAAGACATGAAGCAGTATTATAGCATCCTTGTGTCTAGTGAAATATTGCAAAGGGGCCAGCTTCACCAGTGGCACGGCACCAGCCAGCAACTGGAACAGACCCTGTGCGGGCTGGACCTCTCCGTGTGCCGTCCACGGAGCCGCAGGTCCCTTGCACCCCAGCCCTGGTTCGGCTCCCGGAGGGTTGTTCTGCTCGGGGAGCTGCGCGAGCTGTGGGTAACGCTGTGTTGCTGAGCAGATGGGTGCTGTAGCCATAGAAATATGGGCCCGTAAGCTGCCGAGACTCCCATTGTAGCCTCCCAAGCAGGCCTTGCATGGGCAGAGCTTTCTCACAGGCTTTTATTCTCAGGAAGCTTAAAGTTAAACTGATTTCCAACCGAAAGGTTTTTACACCAACAAACAAACAAACAAAAAAGCGCAGTTAAGGCTAAAACAAAACCAGGCTTGGCACTCTGGGTTGGACACTTGCCTTCCCTTGAGCTTGTCCACAGCTAATCTCTGCCCTCCTCTTTCTGGGCCAAAGCATGTCATCCTTATTCAGCCTACGCTGTCCTCGCTTCGGCAAACTCCCCGTGACCGCCCGGGGGGACACGCTGCCGCTCCGAGGACGGAGCGAGAGGCACACAAGGGCTTTTGAATCTCCGCTGCCTGTAGGGATCCTGCTTGTAAAAACACTCCCGGGGTTCTGGTTTTCCTACCTGGTCGGTGAAGTGGGGGCAGCTGGGACACGTGAGCCTGTCTTTATATTCTTAATATATATCCCCTTCTTCCTCGGGGATGGGGGATGGACTTTGTGACCACGGAGGGTTGCTGTCTTCTTTGGCTCTAGGTCTCTCCTGCCTCTCTTTTGGGATGCCCTGCTTTTCGGCACGGTGTTTTTGGAGGCTCTTGTGCTTATTATGGGCTGTTGCATGCCAGGCTTGGGCTGTGCAAGCAGAGTTTTTCTGGGGACCTTCTTGAAGATTTTGGGGTGCTGTGATGAGTTTCTTCCCCAGCCAGTTTTGCCCTGTGGAACATGCAGGATGAAGGAGATCTTGAGTCAGGAGGACTGGAACCAGCTAGTTACCTTCATAGCATTGCAGACGTCGTACACCATTTCGCCCCGTGTTGCTGTCAAACGGCAGAACTAAACCCAAACCAGCCCCAGCACCCACCAAACGCAACACTGACACAGCTGCCCTCAATACTCCGGGGGGGCTTCACAGCCCCCCGACTCAACCCCACCCGGATCATTGATTTGCAGCATGTTCATGATACCACCGAACAGGTCCCCCCCGATTTTTCAGGCAGCAGCAGGGGAGGTAGAAGTTTTGCCACCAGGATCAAACCCGCGCAGACGGTTTAGACCCGAGGAAAGGGTTCGGCAGCGGCAGAGCCCAGCGGTCACAGCTGCTTCATCCCCAGGGTATCTCCAGAGCGGTGGCTGCCGCTTGGCCTTTGCTGCTGTCATCAGCGGGGGACATTTCCTTTATGTGACCCGAGCTCCCCTCTCCGAGCATCCCTGCCAGATCCCTGCCGCTTCCCACAAGGCAGCCTGGCAGAGCCGGGGGAGCCCGGCATGGCTGTGGGGCTCAGCCTGGTTCTGCAGCCCGGCGTTATCGGGGAGACCTGAGCGCGAACCACTGCACAGCTCAAAAAGGGACGGGTCAGATCCTCACCTGGTTCAAACCCAGCTCTGATCGGCGGCAGCACCTCAGCCCCGCTAACCACCCTCCGAAAAATCAATGCCCCGATGGCTGGGACGGGGCTGCCTGGCTGAAGTGACGGGCAGGCTTTTAAAAAGATATCTGTATAATAGCTTTCATTTATAGGGGGATTAGGATGCCCTGGGGACTGATAAGGAGGCAGGGAGGCTTTTCCTGCTCGGAGCCGGTACAGCCAAGGAGGCTGTTGGGGGGAGAGGAGCAGGGGGCTCGGCTGCTCTCGCTCCATCCCAGGCGGGAGCAGCCCGTGTTTGCAGCAGAGATCAGCGGCACAAAGGGGCTCAGCCACACACTTGCTGGGAGTTTGCGTTAGGCTCACGAGAAGGCAGGGGATTAACTGGTGGGGAGGATAAAATCTTACCTTTTTCTTTGGTTGATACTAAAGAAGCAGGTTCTGAGCTGGGAGAGCACGCACACCCATGTCGGCAGTGGGTCGGGGATGGAGGAAGCATGCAGATCAGCTGAGAGCTTGATTTATGGATTTATTTTGAACAGCACTGTTTTTAGTGGAGACTGGAGTTTAAAAACTGATGGAGCGATATAGCCAGAGCAACTGCCTCGTCCCAGGGCTCAGCAGGGCTGGTGCTGGGAGCCCGAGGTCTCAGCTGGCTCTGGAGGGACGGCTGCATCGACAGCGCAAGAGCAGCTCGAAATTATTGCTGCTGCTCACGACACGCATCTCCTGTGCAAAGCGACCGCCGCATCGCCAGGGAGTGCAGCAGGCAAAGAAAGCGATAGGGAAGATGTCCCACACACAGCGGTGAAAACAGGGAGGGTGTGGGCAGGAGCTTTCCTTTCAAACTTTTTCAAAGTGCCTTGTAAATGATGGAGGGTTGAAATTTGTATCTGCATCTCCCTCCTTGACAGCAGATTTGAGTTTGGGGAAGGAAAAAACCTCTATTTCACACCCTCCTTGAAGTGCGGGGTTTTTCTGAATTATTTCATGAAGGGTTATGGGCTGGCAGGGACTGCTGGCTTTGCCCACTGGCCGTTGTCACCCAGGTTGTGGTACCACCTGGAGAGGGATCCCTGCTGCCCGATACAAAGGCAGGGAGCCCCGGGGTCCTGCGCGGGGAGCCGCAGCACCCAGCCCCCTCCCGTGATGTGCCCCCTGGTACGGCGGAGCTGGTAGAGGTAAAGGATGAGCCCAGGAGACCTTTGCCATATCTTCTACCAAAAATGAGCAGCAAGAAAGGGCTCGTGTGGGTGGGTGAGCAGGAACGCCGGCACAGGTGGGGCGAGCAGCCTTGGGGGGGTCACAGAGACAAATTTTTTCCCTGCCTGAGGGTCAAACCTGCTGCATCTCCCCTGTTTGGGGAGAGGAGGGGATGGAGAGCCAGGAGCCTGCACCCAGCAGCCCCAAATTCACCTGGAGAAGGGCAAAACCAACGTGAGGGGCTGGAGCAGGCAGGGCGCTGACGCAGGCTGTGAGCAGCCAGGCTCTGCGGGCTTGTTTTGCAGCTAATTTGTTCTTTTTGACCTGCTGCGGGGAGCTGCTGGGGTGGGAAACGCTTGCTGATTGTGGAGAAGCAGACACAGATTCCACGCTGACGCGTGGCCAGGGGGGAAGCGCTTTCCCCTGCTCCTCAGGGCTCTGGGGAGCGGGAGGATTTCTTTCCTCCGCCGTCCCAGGTGGGAAATAGAGAAGAAACGCAGGAGGAGAGCTGCTGGCTCGGTAGTCCCCGTTTTGCATGGCTCACTCTCCGGGCTGCTTGCCGTATCCGTGCCGGGTCTGCAAGCTCCCAGTTTGTGTGGGGTGAAGCCCAGCTGTGCTGTCCCCGATCACCATCTTTACACATGCCTCTGTACTCCAGGTTTGCAGTTTTGGGTGGGAAGGCAGATGAGGAGTCCATGTTATCTTCCCCATGGCATTTCGGAGCCGTCCATCACCCTGATCCCTCCCAGGCTGCACTCTGTGGTGCTGCGTGGATCGTTGCGATCCGTGCTTCGTTTTGACCCAGTATGACTATTCTCATGGCAGCTCCATGGGGTAAATGAACACCCCTTAATGTCAGCCATCCGGATATTTAGGGTCCCGTCTTTGGCAGTCAGATTACAGTGGATGCAGAGAGCAAGGACAATGTATCTGATTGGAAAAACAGAATTTTATTTTACACACTGGGGTTTGCCCAGTGCCCAGCAGCCCAGTGCAGCACCTCGGTTTGCCCTCCCAGCCCCAGAAGTACTTTTCTTCAGTGTCCAGTGTATTGCCTCTGGCTGGTCAGCGAAGGGCCGAGCCATGCATGCAGGAAGGTAAGGTGGGATGAGGGAGAGGGAGAGGCAGTGCAAGCAGGCAAGACCTGAATCTCCCTGTTCTCAGCCTCCTCTTCTTCATGCTAGACCCTCCCTAGACCCTGCAGGACCCACGCAGGGAGGCCCTGGCTCTTCCTGGACCACTGGCCACCACAGCATGTAGGAATGCATAACCAGAAGCAGCTTGTTCCGGAGCAAATCCAGTCCTGGGGGGATGTGATAGAGGTATCAGGACACTGTAAATAGAGCAGAGAAGGAGGAAGGTAAATGATGGGTAGAGCTACGGATAGGAGAAAAAGGTCTGGTTTTAAAAATCAGCCATCGTGGTGCACAAGATGAGCAGAGCAGCCCACAGAGCATCCTCGGGATGGCCAAAGCCGGCGGCTCCCTCCCGGCGCTGGCAAGAGGCCGTTGTTTTCCAGCCTCATCTGATAAGCGGCGCAGAACCCGCCAGGCAGCCGTCGTGCATTTTGCCTTCCCCCGGCGTTGCGGGCTGTCCCGAGCCAGGCTGTTTACTCGCTCGTCCGCCCACCCTTTTGCAATAGGGAGTCAGTTCTGGTTAATGTTGGAGATTGTAACGTGATTACCGAAAGTCTCATGAAATTAAATCACTTTGCTTCAAAGCGGCCGGGGAGGGGGAGCGTCTCTCTGGCAGCGGGGATGGCCGAGCGGATATTGAAAGCAGACTGGTAGCCAGTATTGCATCGCACACAATTGAGCTCTGACAGTGTGAAGGCAAATACAAACAGCAGCTTGTGTTTGCACACAAAGGCTCTGTGCACCAGCATCCCCGGCCCTGTACTTTACACCCTCGGCTCTTGGGCAAAAAGTCCTGGGAGGGTAGGAGGGAGGGAAACTCCACTGAATATTTAGAAATGAATTGAACTATGCAAACACGCCATTGGGAAGCTCTCAGTGTAACGCTTTGGATCAGCTACCCGCCGGGGCTGGAACACAACTGCTGGGCTTGAAAGGGCGACTTTCACGCTGAAGCAAAACTGGACAAAAGAAGATAAATGAAACGGGCTCCCGGCAGGGTTTGGTTTGTTTGTTTTTGTAACTCGGCTAATATTCCCGCATTGTTCAGCCCAGCGGCCCAGTGTCTGTCCTTCGCACGCTGCTCGTAAATCGGGGCTAAGCAGGCAGCGCAGGCAGCAGGCGGTGCGGGGCCGGGGGGGGTGAGCCCCTCCGGCTCGGGTCCCTGGGGACCCTGACGTTGTCCTCTGCGGCGGTTGTGGGACAGGGAGTTGGATGCTCTGTCTCTACGGGGTCGCAGTCACACCGCGCCGCGCCGGGAAGGTCTGAGCCGGAGCGGTGATCCTCAGCCGTGTTGATTCCCAAGCGAACCCGCATTCAGCATCCTTGGGCACGGCACGGAGTCTGGGCTAGAGCGGGAAGATGAACGTGGTCTGTGGACCAGCGCGGCTTTGTGGTGGCTTGTTCTGCAGCTGAGCGTGGCACGTCCTAACGATTTTCATGGAGCTGGCAGCAAATCTGCTGAGATTTGCCCAAGCGGGGACCTCCTAGACGAACTGTGGGTACCAGCAGTGATGAGGCAACTGTCTCCGTCCCATGGCCCAGCAGTAGAGCAAGGAGCAGTGCTCATCCTCCCTGAGCTGGGTGCGTGCCCAGGGGAGCAGTGCTTGTCCTCGCTGCGCCGGGTGCGTGCCCAGGGACGTGTCACTGCCGAGCTCGGAGCCTGCTCGGGACTGCGGGGATGCTGCTTTCGTGGGATGGACCTTGTGCGCAGGATAAGGGCACTGCAGGGTCCCAAAACCGGTCCTGGTGGACACAGCCAGGCTGCTACAGGCACTCATTTGGTTTTAAGAAACCAAATTTTAAAAAACCAAATTTTTTGGGGGAAAAAGATCCCCAAATTAAAGCCTCTTAAAGATTCGCTCGCCCTCAGGATTTTAGGCAAAGAAGTAGCCGGGTCTAATACCACAATATTTCCCTAGTTACCACGGAGTGAGTAAAAGCTTAATAATCAGATGTATAATAGTTTTGATCGAATCAAACAGCAAAATTAGCAATGCCTTTAAAACATCAAATCATGTTTAATATGCTCCGTAGCATTCCCTTCTCACAAGCCTCTGCGAAACCAGCAAATGTTCACAAAAATTTGGCAAACCGGTTTCCCCAGGAATCCAGCCCCCCAAATGAGCTATTTGTGAGTCTCCACAAAGTTTCACCCAATCAAAAAAAAAAAAACCACAAAAAAAATCCACGAAAAAAACAAAAACCCCAACAAAACCCCAGACGGCACATCACGTGCGTGGGGCAACCAAAGAAACCCCCGGGTTTGGGTGACCAATGAACGTCCCCAGCAATGAAAAGCGAACAATTTGTCGGCAGCCCATGCACTTGAAAACGAATGATCCAAATTATTCAGCAAGTCTCCCTGGATAGTGAATCCATTGAAAGGGGATCGAGACGGAGTCATAAATTATTCATCACCCACAAGAGAATGAAATGCATATAATCATAACAATAATAATAACAACAACAATCGCTACACTAAGAATAGTAACCAGAATTCAGCCAGCTCTGCTGGGAGAACCAGGGAGGCATGAAGACTCGCAGAATTTATCGTCCATTTATTTCAACCCCCCTTTAGAGCAGCTGTGTTAAATAAAGGGATGTAAAGTGAGTCAACATTTGGAATAAATGTATTTATCATCAATAATTTGGCTCGCTTGCCCTGATTAGGGGTGATGCAGTTTTTACTCTGGTCCTTGGCAGCGAGAAGGTCCATGAGCTCACACGCATCACTGTTAATTGCTGAATATAATGAATTTCTCAGAGTCCTGGACTACTTTTAAGGAGTCTGTGGAAGTGGTTGCAGAGGCGTGCACTGTACCACTGTCCCCAGAAAATTTATAGGTGTCCACGAACTGAAAGAGAAGTGGAAAGTGCTGGCCTAACACACATCCCCGGGATTCAACTCTTCCTGGCTTGAATGGGACCTTGATTGCGGAGTCACCCGGGACCCGCTGAGGCAGCGAGAGAGCTAAGGAGAGGCCACAACACTTGTCACACAGCCCGCGAGTTTCCTGTTGTCGCTGGCACGCATGTTTTTGGCTGAGAAAAATCCGCCGCAGATACGCCATGAGCCTGAATTCGGTGTGTTTCAGCTCTCCATCGTTTTGCCTCCCTTGGGATCTGAGCTTTCATTTGGGCACCTTTTATTTGGGACCCTCTTCCACCGACACCCTCGGAGAGATTTTCTCCAAGGGGAGCGCACTGCTGGGCGATGGCTGGGTGATATTGAAGGTTCAAATACATTTATATGCTCGCACCGTGTTGTAAAGCACCCGACTACAACTTTGGCATGCAAATGAATTCCTGTTCGCGGCAAAGGGGCTCAGCCGTGGCACTCGGCCATCTCCCAACGGTTTCCCACAGGTTGCCCCGTGTTTGCAAGGGGGGGTCGGAAGGGCTCTAGGGTCCCTTTGCTCCCGTCGGGCTTCCTCAGAGCTTTCTCCACCTGCTGCTCTCAGCAAGGAGAGGGGAGGTGTCCTGCTGTTCCATGAACACAGGAATTAAAAAATGGAACTTTCAAAGCTAGGAAGCATCAGGTTGGGCCAGGAAGGAGAAAAGCTCTCAACCCATATGGCTCCATCGGCTTTTGGTGCTGCGGTCAGTGCTCAGCACCCCCATGGCTTGGGTTGAATGGGTCAGTGCTGCAGCAAAGTGGGGCAGGCTCAACACGATGGAGCCAGCCCGTGGGGGCTATTTTGGAGACCAATGTGCCAAAATACTTAGCCTTAGAGCCTGATTTTTACTTGCCTGCTGAAATAATCTGAAATTCAGGCTCAGCCACACTCTGGTGGGGGAAGGCGCGAGAGGATGGGGGGGGAGGCAGAGGAGGGGCCGGGGCTGGCCGGGGGCTGGCAGGGGGCATGGTGGGGTGCTCATCCACCTACCCTGGTCCTAGCAAGCGTTGGGGTTTCGTGGCATGGTGGTGCCTCTCCCCACGGCCGTGGTAGGACAGCCAAGCTCGTAGATGCTCTGCTGACGGGCAGCTGTAACGCAAGAAGGAGAAGAAAGAGTTCCTGCTGGCATTTTTGTTGGAAGTCAACTGTGTATTAAGCGGAGCACGGTTTTCATTACCAGCTCCATTTTGGTACAATAAATCACAAACTAGAAAACACACTTTTGGCCTAGATCCTGCCCTCAGTTATGAGTGGCAGTAACCAGAGGCAAAATCCAGCTTCGGCTTCAGCGTTGCGGCCCATATGTTCACCTTTTGGAATTAATTTCTTCTGGTAATTTCTGCGTAATTATACAGCATTGAAGGCTGATTATACGCTTCCTCTCACGGGCAATTAATATTGCTGATCTAGTGCCAAGGGTGCACTTTGCAGTGTGCCAACCCAAGAAGAGAGGCGAGCTCAGCCTCCAGCGCCTGCAGCGAGGTGACGGTCTGGACCCTGTTACCTTCAGCGAGGGGACTCCGGACACCCCCTCACCCCCCCTCCAGAGTCCTCAGAGGAGATGGGGTCACCAGCTAGCAATTTAGCACAGATCAAGCACTTGCTGTTCGGCCCTAGAAAGAACACGGAGTGTTTTCCGTGCTCCAGCTGCTGCTGAAATATTTGGGAGGTCATTTCTGCCGAGCGGGCTGGAAGAACCTGTAATTGCAACAGATGCTATCCGACGCCGGCAGCCCCGTGGGTGAGCAGAGCAGCTCATCTCCCCAGAGCAATCATCTAATTTATATCTCATAAGACAGTTTTATTTTTGTGAATTACCAATGCCTTGTTCTGCCAGTGAACTGGCAGATCTGTGCACACTCCCCGGGGTTTCGGCCACAGCCCTTGCTCCTGCTTGAGACAGGGGGAGTGGAGAGTTGTAAAAGAAACTTCTCGCATCGGGTTATGGTGCCTATAAAATTAGCCCCGTTAGAAGCTAGCTGCCCATTAAAACAACCAATTTAAATAGATAACAAAGGCAGCCCCTCGCCCCCCTCACAGCTTCTGTAAAATAACTGACTTGAAGCGGACGGAAAGAAGAGGAGAACAGCAACGGGTTTGCTTGAGTCAGGCTTCTGCACGGCTCAGACGGATTTGTTTGCTGCTTTCTGTATGCAAACGGCTTCAGTTCGAATGAGAAGGAGAGAGAAAGCAAGTGGGAGGAGGGGAAATCATTTCTAGTTTCACCACTGGTTTCTGTGGGCTTTGGACGAAGCCCCGCTCACCCTCTGTGCAATTTGTTCTCCCCGTCTGGGTTTGGGCAGAAGGTCGGGCTTGGCTGCATGCGGGCTTTGCTCGCATTAATGAATTTGCTCCTCTTCTGCCAGATGCAACAACGGGAGAGTCTGAAACCCGATGGGGAAGGTGCTGCCTCCAGGAGCTTGGCTGTGCTGGGCCGGGGTGCGGGGCTGTCCTTGCAACCCCCCTTTGCAGCAGGGGGGCTCCTCCAAAGGCAGCCCGCAGCACGGGGACCTCACAGATGCCAGCGTCCCCACAGCTCCAGCCGCTTTCTCAGGGTCCTCGCATGGGAGAAGCAGCAATTTCACCTCCCTTGCCGATGCCCGGGGCCAGATCTGCGTCCCAGGCTGCAGGGAGTCAAAATGCGTTTTGATAGCGGTGCCCTTTCTGCTCATGCCCAGGTATAGTCCCCCAGCTCTGAGATTCACTCTTAGGGGAAAATTAATAGCAAAAATGTGGAACAAGAGGGGAATTTTCCTGCATCTCCCATGCATCCAGCAAAGAGCAGCTCAGAGAGTCAGGTTCACTTGGTCAGGGGAGTGGAGCCTCGTCATATGCCCAGTTCCATCTCTGTGGGAAGCACTTGGTATGTCACCCAGTCACTTCTGCATTTGGGAGCTTAAAATAAATCCTCTGGCTCAGTCCCAGCTTGAGAGCTAACGCAGCAAACTGCTACCCAAGCCACAAGTCATCATTAGGTTTCAGAGTGAACACTCCCTCATAAAGGCAAGAGTAGCTTGTCACACCTGTTAGCTGCGACAGCATCATCCATTCCCAGACAGCGTTCACCCGCCTCCCCAAGCCCCATTTCCCAGGCTCACAGACTCACGTTTTCACAGAATCACAGAATGTTTTGTGTTGGAGGGGACCTTAAGGATCATCTTGTTTCAACCCCCTATCATGGGCAGGGGCACCTTCCGCTAGACCAGGGTGCTCAAAGCCCCATCCAACCTGGCCTTGAACTCTTCCAGGGATAGGGCATGCATTTCCCTCATCCCGTCCTCCCAAGGTGGCAGAGAGAAGCCAGGAAAAGCAGGCGCTGAAACCCATAAAAGACGAAGAGGAAAAACTGCCAAAACAGGAGAGAAAACTTTTCACAAGGGTGTGTAGTGATAGGACAAGGGGGAACGGCTCTAAACTAGAAGAGGGCAGATTTAGATTAGATATTGGGAAGAAATTTTTCCCCATGAGGGTGGTGAAACACTGGCCCAGGTTGCCCAGAGAAGCTGTGGCTGCCCGCTCCCTGGCAGGGTTCAAGGCCAGGTTGGATGGAGCTCTGAGCACCCTGGGCTGGTGGAAGATGTCCCTGCTGATGGCAGGGGGTTGGAACCAGATGAGCTTTAAGGTCCCTGCCAACCCTTACCAATCTATGGTTCTATGATGCTAAAACCAGCTGGTTTCACCCCGCACCAAGACCATGCAGCTGGGTGCTAAGGCTGCGCATGGATCTGAGCGCTTCTGGGGGACGAAGGGACAGTCCCAGCCCTGTCCCTGCCCCGGAGCAGATGCTGGGGAAGCAGCCGCAGCCGCTGAGCAGCTCTCCATGCTCCCAGCCTTGGAGGCAGCCTCCTGAGAGTTTAATTTTTGGGAAGCTTTAACATCCCCAGCTTACCAAGCACTGAAAGAAAGGTCAGCTAATCCTTTACAACCTCTGAATGAATTCAGGCGCAGAAGTGAGATTACTAAACAGGGGAGCGGGAGGCCGGGAGCGCTGCATGGATACGGGGACCCTTCCCATAGTCAGGCCCGGCTTTCTAAAGAAATGGACCTTTTATTTCTGTTCTCATCGCCTGGGAGGAGGGGAGGGGGGTGGGCAGACGTGGCCGAAGCACCCAACTCCCCTCCCCCAGCAGCAGCCCTGCAAATGTTGGTCAGGGCTTGGTGGAGAGGAGGCCCGAAAGAGAGCTGAGCAAGGGTCCCCATCCGCGGGATGGGCAGCTGGGGCAGCCGGGGTGTCCTGAGGAGACCAAGCAGCACCCACAGCCCGAGCATCCCCACTGGGTACCCTGCGACCCTGCTCTGGGTCGCAGCTCAAGATTTTGGGAAGAACACCCCCAAAAGTAGCATCTCCATGTCCCTCCTGGATGCTTCGGTGGCTTTTGACCCATGCCTCTGAAGTCACCAAGATCCCTTTACCCAGACACCAGGCAGTCATATGCTCTCGTGCACGGGGTGATGCTGCCTGAACCCATGAATTTAAGGCAACTTGGCCATTTCTGTGCCCTCACCACTTGCTGCTGTGCTTCAGGTCCCCTCTGTGGGACACCCAGAGAGGCCACGCAGGGGACCGAGCTGTGTCGGAGCCTGGCTGAGCAGGGTGAGGTGGGTGCCCAGCCAACCCTCGGCGCAGCACCCCTTCCCGGGGAGCAGAGCGGGCACCGTGCCCACAGGCAGCCGGTGCCAGGGACTGCGGGGCTGCACAGGTGCCCCCTTTCTGGGCTGCACCCACAGTCCCTGGTGACCCCCCGGGGAGATGACATGACAGGACCACTAAGGACTCGCTTTTCTTCTGCAAATCATCTGTCCTTCTCAATGCTGGAAGAGCGGGAGCCCGTTGAATGCGGGCGAGAAGCAGCCCCCCGGGGTGTGGATGCACTGCGGATGAGCCATGGTAACCTGGCTACAAGTGTGACAACGCAGACACCCAGACCCCAAGCCTCCCTGCCAGGCTCCCGAGGCTCCCCAGATCGGGTATTCAGGCCACAGGGATTTCTCTATTGACCTCGAAACACTGTTCTGCATGGGAGAATTTTCTTTCTTTCTCTCTTGGTAACTGCAGAATCAAGGGACTGCAGTTGGAAACTTTCGCTACCACAACGGCGTGCTGGTAATTCAGCCAGGAGCCGCTTGGCCAGTGGTGGGCCTTCATTCGCATGGTCCAGGGGCAAGCTAGGAGAAATGGAGAGGATGCATATTTTCAGGCACTCTGTGATGACTCCAGCAAGGTGGGATGTTCCACCACCACGAGCAGAGCACCCAGTGCCATCACATCATGCAGGTCCTGCCCCAGTCCTCTGTCCTCCCGCAAAGCACTGAGTGTCCTTCCCCAGCTCGTTGAGGATGTCCCATGGAAAATGCCCATCCAGCCCACAGCGTTCCAGGTGAACAGCCCCAAGGTAAGACCTTCTCCATAGCTTGGTCTTTCTTGCAGGTGACCTGTAAGAGGCTGTAGCAGTGGCTGAAATGCCGTCTGGCCTTGTGACCCCATCTGCGCTGGGTGAGGTCCGTGGGTGCTGCAGGTCTGCAGGTCCCACAGAAAGCTCAGCGCTTCCCAGCTTCTCCAGGAAAAACGGCACTGGGAGGCTGATGGCTCAGCCTCATTCAGCACCCTCTGGGACTGCACGGTGCTCCCTCAGTCCTGGTAGATCCCTCCTGCTGGGAATAAACTCCTGGTTCTGGGGAATAAGGATTTGTGTGGTGAGATGTTTTAATAATAGCTATGGACGCAGCCATACGGATCTGTTCTAGATGCACCTGTGATGCTGTGAAATGCAATATTGAATCACAAAGCGACTCGAATTCTGAGACTCCTGGACAGCAAAAGGCCAAATTACGGCTAGGAAATACTTAAACTCAGCCCCAGAAGGTGGCATTCATGGCAGGATCATGGCAGGGGTGTGAAGGTGCCCTGCAGGGCTCTGGAGTCTGCTGGAGCTGCCTGCCAGGAGCAGCCTTCCCTCGGGCGTGATACCTGTCACAGGCAACAGAGACAGCCTGGTGCCACCAGAAGTATCTTTGAGGATGACCTGCTGGGATTGCATGAGCAGGCAGAAGTCAGGGGCTCACATGGAGGAAGAAAGTTGCAGGGCAGTCACGAGAGTAGGGTTAAAATCAGCCCCGTGTGTCTTTTCAGCAGATGGTTTTCACTCAGTTTGTGGGGAAGTTTCCAACTGCAGCCACGACTGAAAAGCAAACTGATGCTAGGGTATCTGAGCATGACATCTGATGTGACATCACGCCGCACATACAGTACCTGCCCTGGGGAAACTGAGGCGCAGGGCGTGGAACTGACCCATTAGCAATGCAACGGCAACCACAGAGGCTCCCTGGTCCTACTTCTGTCTTCTTTTCCCTGATCATGTAGTGATGTTTCTCGATTCCTTGGTTTACTGGAAGGGAAAAGAGAGGAGACTCATCCTCACTATGCTGGGGAGCATTAACGTGAAGCTTGAGGTGCGTGGCATTTCGGTGGGGTTCACGGTTAGCTCAGCCTGATCTCAGACTGGACTGGTTTCAGGCATATCTGAAAATTTCCACCCGCCTCTTGCTGTGCCTCAACAACTGTAAACGTTAACCACGGGCGTCTATGGGAGTTGCACAGTGAGTCCCCTGTCCCGCGAGGAGGGCGAGAGGTGGGGAGGGGATTCCTAGGGGAAGAGCTGAAGATGACAGGTCTGTCTTTGGCATGACCAGCAGGTCCAGCCCCAGCCCATGCCCAGGGTAGGCATCCCGTCCTGTCCAAGCTCCGGCAGTGAGCTCATCTCAGCCTCCCCGTCAACCCTCTACGCAGCTACCGCGTCCTCCGCAGACGTTGCCCCCAGCTATTCAACCGCTCTCCGGATCATTAAACATATTGAGCAACACCAGTCCTGTGACTGGTTAATTAGTAAAGAGTTGACTAATTAGTTAATCATGTTTACCAAGTGCTTTGAAAGTGCTCAATGTTATTATTTTTAATTATGACTGCGCCCCAGGCGCTGTTCACCTCCCTGCATGCCAAGCCTTGCAGGGTTCAAGCTCTTTGTCTCTGCTACCCGAGGCTGGTTTTAAGATGGGAATTGGCCTCTTATCCTCTGGTTACCAGGTTTCCTTTAACAGCCTCTTGTGTGGGATTTTAGAAAAGCCCCTCACAAAGTCTTCATATACCCTGGCACACTTAACTCACTCTTTCAAAGCCGTCTTATCCATTAAGGAGGCAGGATTGGCTCTCGCAAAGCCATACACAGTAGTGCCTTTGTGCACACCTCATCCCGCATCCCTCTCCTGACCTTAACAGAAGATCAGCCGATAGCCAGACTCAGTCTCCCACCCCAGCCTGGGAAGCTCCAATCTGCAGTGCCATGGACACCTCCGTTTTGGGAGCCTCCCATCCTGTGTGAGAGAAGCCAAAGTTTCTCACCAAAAGGAAAGCAAGGTTATTCCCACATCTGACTTCAGGCTGGTCAGAAGCAGATGACAATTTTGGTGGAGGGCAGGAAGAGAAAGTGTACTGCAAAGATTTCATCTACTGAGAAGAATGCGAACGGGGTTTGTTACTCAGAGAAGAGTCTTGGCGTCTCTGAAGAATCAACAAGTCTAATCGTCTTGGGACTTTCTTCATTCGTAAAAATGTCATCAGCTCATTAAACAATGTCATAAAGAGCCCCAGTCACCTCTTATCACTGTGCAATCTGCAGAGGAGTCTTCTAGCACCAGCTGCAGAAAGAAGACCCACCTCCACATAGCACTGAGAAAGAAGAAAATCTGACGCTCAAGCAGATAATAAGCTTTAAAAGTCACACAGGGCTGCCAGAGGAGCAGGATTTGGGAATAATTCTGTCCCAGTGAGTTGATCAGGGGGGTATACGGCCAGCCAGAGTACATTGTGTGGACACTGCTCCAGGGTGTGGCTGCTGACTACTGCTGGCTTCACCCAGGAACCTGCAATCTCCAGGTTGCAGATGGGACCTCTTAACTTACGCTCTTCTAGCTCACAGTGGTATGTTGTCAGGGATTGCCATCTCCAGGTAACACTCACTTAAATGACTGCTGCCATTCTTGGCATGTGCTTATGATGATGTGCTTGCAGAATCATGGACGTGTTGGTTGGAAATTGGAAACCCCCTTGCACTTCGAATTTCCTTCTTGGAAATCCTTCCTCCCTTCATGGTTGCTAACGAAGGCCAGAACAGCCAGGTGCGTAAAATGGGCATCAGTTAATATGCCAGTGATAAATGGGGATGAGTCCCAGCCTCAGGCTGTGTAACTGGCCCTTACACTGGCCGTACTGATGAGAAGAAAGGACCTGTTGGTGCAGGATCCAGTTTCCAACCTGAGCAGCACCAGACTCCCTGGGTAGTGTTTGAGTATGGGGCAACCTTGTGGCAATAGCTGGCTCGTGTATTCCCTGTAAGTTAGGGGTTTCTGAATCAAAGATGGTATCCTTGTAATTAGTTTTAATAGTGTTTTAGTAGCATATTAGGAGTAATAGTAGTTTAATGGCGTTTGCTTATATCGATCACACATCTGGGACATTTTCAAGTCCTTTATATGAATTAACTGGTATTGGGTAGGGGCTTACAAGTGTTTGGGACCATTTGGAGTCCAAAAACGTGATCCCTAGTTATGCTGCATTTTATCTACCCTGTCATACAGATCAGAAGGCTATAAGGTCCCCTAGACTTCACTTCTGCCACGGCCCCAGCATGTCATCTCCCTTAAGAGCGACCACCCATAGGGCTGTGCAGTAGAGACGGGGTTAGTGGTTGTATGGAAGTGATGAAGGAAGGGCTGAAGTGCTGGAGGTCAGTTTAGTGTTTGCCACAAGATCAGCTTTCCACCTTGTCTGATCTTCTCGCCGCTATCCTCCTCTCACAACCCGTTTCTCTGCTCCGCAAAGCTCTTCGTGCAGTCAATGAGCACCAGCAGACCTTCCCCATCCTCCTCACAGCCTCAGCGCTGGGATAGGGAAAACTCATTTTCCTCTGGAGTCCTCCTGGGGCAAGGCAAGACCTCCAGCCCCGCTCCTCAGCCTGGACAGCTGATGGTGTGGCTGGAGTGCCACAGCTAGCTGTCTCCCCCGGGTGTCAGAGCCGTCCCTCTGGCCCAGCCTGGCCATTGTCTCAACATTTCCATCCAGGAGGAGAGCCTGCTAAACCTCTTTCTCTTCAAAAATAATGAGAAGCCAAGGAAGTCTGGAAGGGAGGGGAGACAAACACATCTGCACCTGGGAAATGTCACGTTTGGTTTTTCAACTCGAAATGGGCAGTGACAGCAGCTCAGTGGGGGTGTAAGTAGGGGGAGCAGTGCAGATTTATAGCCGTGGGTCACGCTCGAGCCGAGCCAAGTATTCTGCCTAGCATCAGTTTTATGAACAAGATGAAGTGCAGAACCTCAAGTGCAGGCGCCCTCTTAGAGGGGAAACACTAGGAGAGCAGGAACAGGGAGTGCGCTGCGAGAGGCCATCCTGCCCTCTCCCTGCTCTGGTCTCAGTCTCTCCTTTCAAGGCTGGATTTGGGCAGGTTGGGGATTGCAATGACCAAGCATGACCAGGCCTCAGCAGGTTCCAGGTTTGGTGCCACAAGCCCATAGAAGTCATGTGCCGTAAGACGTGAGCAAAGCAGCTGGAGGCTGAAGAAAACAGGAGTCAAGAGATCTTTCAAAACAAAATAAAATTCACAGCAATTCGCAGCCCTGCAGGAGGGAGTAATGATAGATAGAGAACTGAAACCTCTGAGACAACTCCAAATCCAGCACCCTGTTGGGCATTGAAATTACCAGTCCAAGGAGAAGCTGTGGAAATTGTCACACCACTGCAGAACATAAGGACCCAAATGATGCCAGGGTTTCCCTTTCTGGCCAGATACCCAGACTGAATCTCTTGTAAATTCAGAACCTCATATAAAAGATTAAGGAAAATTACCAGAAGCTCCCTGTTCTCACGGAGATAAATGTGGTGCAGACCTTCTTCATAGATGTGGGCGAGATTGTCGCTTCGTCACAGTCTCGTACTGAAAGCTGTGTTTCAGCTGGTATTTGACACACAATTGATGAATGATGCAATGGTGTATTGTGACTGTAATATCCCCAAATGGTTTTCTTTGGCAATGCCTTTTGATGTACCTTTTCAAAAAGTGCGGCAAATCCCACCCTTTCCCATATGAAGCGACGGCCAGGAAAGTCTTTGCAAATATGAAGAAAGTGCCTCTAGTTTTGAGGCTGATCGTCCTTCATCCTTTAGTCCTGAAACTGAGGCAGGTGATATTTTTTGACTCATACTTTTGCTGTGGCTCTGTTAGACCTCGGGGACTTGATGTAGGTGTTGTAGGGGGGGGACTCTGCTTTTTGATTTACTCCTAGAGTTCACTTTGGCGTTTAACAGTCTGTGAATCTATGCAAAAGGCCTCAACAGACAGAAGGGACGAGACTCAGCAAGGTTAGGCCAGCGTGGCACATCCTCTGATTCTGTAGGTTCAGAAGATTTGTCAGAAGAGCTGTATCTTGGTGCTACGACCAGTGACGGAGCTACAGCTCAAGCATTCACCCTTAAACAGCCACAGAAGAAATAAATATGTTTAAAATGGGAAAAATTCTTCATGCTTGAATATCTGTACAAAGCACAGGATATGTGGGGTTCTCGCAGAAAGCTGAAAGCACCCCTTAAATTGTCAACAGCCAAGGCATGGACACTTGTGTACCCCAGCACGGTGTGGTCAGAAAGCTGCCATTGGCGTTTGACAGCTCCCAATGACTTTTGGGGATGTTTGCTTCCTCCAGCCCCTGCTTGGGTGTCTGTTTCTCCACTGTGCTAGCTCTATCCATTCTTGGTTTGGGTTTGGTGAGATTGGTTTTACTGGCACAATTAATCTGTGAGAAATAATGAATGTTTCTATTGGAGTCAGAGGAAAGCGATGGTAGCAAGTGCAGGAGGAGGCAATCTCATCGGCATCATTGCGTTTCGGTCTGTAACAGGGTGACTTGGCTGTGGAATTTTCCCGCCCCTGCCTGGACAGGGCACACCCTTCCAAGGGAAGCAAAACCCAGCCCAGCTGAAAGCACCTCTCAGCGCAGCCTCTGTCAGCTCCATCCGTACTGTAGACGCGGGGCAGAGGCCGGGAGCGACTCTCGTTTGTTAGCTCCTTCCCTCCCGCCCTTCCTTTTGAGGGTCTTTGGTTCCCAGAGGTGTTTCCTCAGCCCTTCTCTTTACTCCTCTACATCTCTTTATGTGACCTTGACCCAGCAGGACCCCACAGCCCCATATAGAGATATATATTCCTATAGACAGAGGCTTGCCCTATATCTTGGCCTTTCCGATTCCTCCCTATACCACTTCTCCACCTGGCCAGCCTTGGATCCAAGAACTGCCTGGGGCTGTGTCTCCTGAACACCTCAGCACGCAACAGGGGCCAAGCTGGGTGCTGAAGTTGCCTCAGAGAGAATTTTTCTACAGATACCCCATAACCCTCTGCCCTGAGCAGGGCTGATTCTGCCCTGCAAACGGTGGCTCATCACTGAAAGGACAAAGCTGGTCACCGCTCTGCGTGGTCTCATCGCAGGGGTCACCCACAGCTTCCCACGTGCAAAAGTGGTGTCTCACCATGTAAAGTTGTGGGAGGATCAATTTAGTTGTTTATCATGAAGTGCTCGATACCCACGCAAGAAGCTGGGCAAATGAAGGATCAGTTATTAATGAGTTAGAAATCCTACCAGCTTTGATGAAAAAGAGTATGAAAATGCCATTACTTATTTATGGGCTTCTAAGGGCTTGTTCCATGCTGACGGGAGAGCTGATGGCAGCCTTATCTCTGGAGTTAATTGAAGCATCCCCATTGATCGCAGTGGGAGAGGGGCAGAGCCCCGAAGGGAAAATGCCAGCGCTGGGTTACCTGTGCTGCTCCCACCATGCCACGCACAAACAGAGCGACGCATCTGAGCAGCGCCTGCTGTACAAACCGCAAAGGGCACAGCTCTCCAGGCGGCCCGTGGGGGTTTCCAACACAGCTGAGAGACTCCACAACATTGTTTTATTTTCCAGGGAAGCCTTAGTCAGAGCTCAGTTCTCTCCAGCTTCACTTTTAGCCTTTACTCTCCGTACTGCCGTGGCGCCTTGGCAGCACCACTGACCTTCTGGCTCGGTGAGGTCGGCAAGGACCTTCATTCAGAGCCTGCCAAGGTGCTCTGGAGCCGGCCAAGGAGGGTGGCAATACTTCGTCAGCCCAGCCATGGCGGGTGGTGGTGCTCCTCCTGCCCAGCCAGGAAGGACAGCGATGCTCCTTCGGCCAAGCCAAGGCGAGTAGCAATGCTCCTCCAGACTGACCAAGACAGGTGGTGATGCTCCAGCCTGACCAAGGCAGGTTGTGATGCTTCTCCAGCTCAAGCCAACACAGGTGATGTTCCTCCAGCCAGTCAAGGCAGGTGATGATGCTCTACCAGCCTGGCCAACACAGGTGGTGATGTTCATCCAATGGCTATGGCAGAGTCTCAGGAGCAGCCACTTGTCCTGCCTCTGTAGCAGGATTTGAATGTGTCTGTGGGTTGGAAGGTTTCACAGCCTGGCCTGTGCAGCAAGTGGGGCAGGGAGAGTCCGTGTGGCTGGGGAGCTCATTTCTGAGCCTTTGAGCCACGTTTCCTACCACCAACTGGAGTAGGACACCGGGATGGATGGATGCTGGTGGGGCACAATGCTCTGTGGGAACGTGCGGGACCCTGCAGGAGAGGACCTATGAAGCCCATGGATCTTGATCCAAGTCAGACAGAAGGAGATCGTCCCTCCAGCACTGTGGGCAAGCTGTGGAGCTCCTCATCCTTGGATGCAGTGTGTGGTAGAGGGGTTTGTGGCCTCAAGGGGAGACTGTGGGGATAAAGGGGTTGGTTTAGATGCTCTATTGACCTCTAAGGCTAGCTTGACTCTCTCATTGTATTTATGCTGTTAGGAGAAAAATTGAGCATTGTTCACACACCTTGGGGTTGGGGAAGGGGCTGGCCAGCTCAGCCTTGTTCCTTGGGAGCAAAACCCAAAGAGGACCATTAAGCACAGGAAAGCCATGTCAAAGGGGGGATATAATGGCAGATTACAGGGAGTTCCTGGGGTGGCATTGAGGTGAGCCCTGGTCAGCTCAGGCATTAGCATGCATTGTACTGCCCTTTCGCCCAGCCTCTGCCTGGCAGGAAAACCTGAGGTATCCCTTCCCCATAACCCTGGCGTTTGTGCCGGCATGGAGTCATTGACAGGTTGCCCTTTTATTCACACGATCAGCTCCACAGGAGTCTTTCCATAGGCATTTTGATCCCACAGCATGTCAATGGTGGCCCGGAAAGGGATGGACCCTGCCCCGGGGTGCCCGAGGTCTGGAGGAGTTGAAGGTCTATTCAGCAGAAGAATACCCTGAGCCAGCAGGTGGGACACAGGAACCCTTAATCCCAAATCATTTTTCTTGCTGGTATCCTTTTTTTTTTTTTTTTGAATTATTATTATTACGGCCAGCAGCGAGGCGTGGGCTTGCTGCCTGGGAGAGCGATATTATTCACCTCCTTTTGTGCATGGTACCATGTTTGAATTGAGAAACAAAGCTGAGCAGCTTGTGCCTCCTGTTGGAAGCCTTCCTATCCCGCTGGGGATCCGGGACCTTTTCATCTCAGCCCATATACTCCATAGGCTTCTGCCTCTTCCCATCTTTAAGTCTTTAGTAAATATCATAAAAGAGAAAATAAAAGCAATCCCCAGGGCTCAGGAGTTTTACCTTCCCCACATTAAAAAGAGGAAAAAAAGAGAAAGCAGAGATTTAGCCTCATTTTATCATTCTTCATGCAGAGCTTGCGGAGTGTAAATAGTATTTAGCCCCATTTTGCAGGCTGGAGGCACTATGGAACAGGGTGCCTTTTAATCTCTGTGTATGTATGTACTCACATTTTGGGGGGATGCAGACCCTGAGCCAGGCTCCTGTGCCTGCAGCAGCGGTCATCAGATGCAGCCATGGGAAGCAAAGCAAAGCATTGCCAGGCAAAGAACAGCTTGGGTGCTCCTGACTCAGTGATGTCAAGGCCACAGGCAGGGTGGGCAGGGAAAAGGGGTGCTCAGTCCCTCTGGAAACCAGCTGGAAACAGTTCAGCTTCAAACAGCGTACCCTAAAACTAACCCACCCGTGAGTAGAATGACGGCAGGCGAAGCAGGGGAGGTTGCATCCCGATGCTGGTGGGAAGGAAGTTACACTGCTGCTAGTAAGGGAGCTGTTTCAACATTCAACTTCTTTTAATTTACTGTTTCAAATTGGATGTGAATGTTTGGAGGAAACTCTTCCCCTTCCACGAAGTTTTTAATTATCTGATGGAAGGCAATTTAAAACAGGACAGAAATATTTCCATTTTTTGTTTTAAGTCCAAACTTTTGGCTTGGCTTGGCTTGGCTTTCAAAACCCCAAATTAAACCATTTCAATCTGAAACAAACCCAGAAATGTTTCTACTACATTTAGATGTTTTTCATTGGAAAAATGAAAATGCTTCCTCTGAGAGCCTCCAGCAAAGGGGTCAGCCCTGTGATTTCTGTCTGAAGCACATCTACTGTGTAATCAGTTTTAGGTTTGACACCCAGGCAGGTTGGCAAAAGCCATAACTTCCCAGCTCTGGTCGTATGCTCTGACAACAACCGCAGTTGCACAATTCCTTGTTATTTCCTATGCAGAGGAACTTCATGGCAGTAGGTTCCTTGGCACAGCTTTTGGGGATGGCACTTCTTTGTAGGAATAATGATGTTCACATGTGGTTGTTGTTCATTCTTTCCTCTTCCATACTTCCTTTTCCTTCAAAGATATTTCCAGGCCACGTTTTCGGTTACGTTCATCTGAGATGGAGGAAGAGTCTGTCTGCAGAGCTGTCGTTGCCCCTGGTTCTGCTGTGCCTGGAGAGTGATGGAGGTGCTGGATACCTCTAAGGTGGCTCAAGGGACATTTTGAGGGTCCCTCGCCCAAAATACCATGTTCCCTCTGCAGAGAGCTTCCACCTAAGAGATATTGATCTCCTCTCCAGCAACGTCAGCAAGGTGGGGACTGGTCCCCAGCTCAAGGACAGTCTTCTGCAGGAAGAATGGAGGAGGTTAGGGATGGGGTGATAGGCACAGACTGCACTGAGAGCTTCTCCTTCTGGCGTTGGGGCAGGTGAAGAGACACGGCAACTGACAGAGGTCACGGTCCCACACATCACCAATATCCAAGCCTTGAAGCAGGCACAGAAAGCACAACCCAGAAGCCAAAATTTGTCCATGCAAATAGTTGTATAATCAGGATCTCACAGAAAAATAGCCGATTACCAAGAAACCCCTGAGGAGCAGAAGGGCTTTGACTCCCATGACTCTCATTCTCAGATCCTTGTTCACCTGGCATGAGCCCAGGACTCCACTAGTGCAAACGCAACTGGAAAAGAAATGTTCGCTGCCCCTATTGCTTAGAAAAGTTGCAAAAAAAACATGTCCCAATCTGTAACAGCATGGGAGGAAATCAGTGCTCGCTCTCTCCTGTTGCCTGGCTCTTGCTACTGTGGGTGACGGGCAGCGTCACCAGCACTGTCCTGCAGGAGATCTGCAATCTGCAGTATCACTAATTGCAGAAGAAGCTGCGGTTGCTTTAAATTAAAAAATTTGCCCGGTATCTTTGGGTTGATTTAAAGCTTTTTGCTCGGGGTGTGTGGGCGAGGTCTCGTGTGTGCGTGTTTACCAGTCTAGCAAGGAATGTAGTTTGAACGGCTTCTCTGAAGGTTTGGATACAGCTCACTAGAGCTCTGCAGGTTTCCCGAGGACTCTAATAATTGGTACATTTGGTTTGCTTTTCCTCATTATTTCTAAGTTTTCCAGCTCTAATGCCAAAGGAGCCTGTATTCTATGTAATTATTACTCAAAACTTTGAAAACATTAAGTAGGAAAAATAGGCCATTAAACAACTAAGAAACAAAGTAACAAGTGTGAATTATGGCTCTGCCCTGTGGTTTGACTGTGATGGGTTTGTTCCACCCGTGGAGAGATCTTGGAGAAGGGTAGGTTGAGTGGGTTGTTTTGCTTAATCTCTCTGCTGTCGGAGTTGCCGTCCCTGGAGAATGTAGATCTATAGAGAAATGTGCCTACCCTTTGAAACCCAGCACACATGCCCAGCTCCCAGCAAAGGACTTTTGTTCTGCTCTGATTTATACAGTTCTCTGGGGCAAAGAGAAGTGGCTGTCATGGTTGCGAGGATTACTCGCTACTGGAGGGAAGGGTGGACTATGCAAGAGTAATTTGTTCTCTTGACTGAGCACGGAAATCCCACTCTCCCTTTCTTGTCTCCATCCCCCTGCCCCCCCGTCCCTCACCCACAAGGGGATGCTGGCTTCCCAGGTCCTGCTCACTACAGCTCTGCCCCGAGGCTGGCCGGGTCTGGCTCCGCTCCTGGATGGCCAGGGGGTCGGGACATGTGTGACACAGGGTGATCCCCTTCTCCTCACACTGCCAGCCCCAGTGAATGATAACCAGAGGACACTCCTGCCCCTTACCCAGGGCTGAAAGAGGGATATGGAGTCCAAGCATCCCAACTCAGAACAGCTACTGCAGACAGCAGCTCATTGCACCCCCTTGGACACCTGCCCGAGGGTGAGGTGCACCTCCTCAGAGGTGGCTCCTGCTCCCTGGTGACTCTGAAAGGGAATTTGCTGTGCCTAGCTCAGACATTAGCCACATGGCTACCGAAACACAGCCTGTAAGGCATGTGGGCTTTCACCGCATCCACAGTTTGCTTCTTCACTTGGTGCACTTTGTGCACGCTCTCCATGATGAGCGTCTTCTAAAGTTACACATAGTGTCTAGCACAGTGTGTCCCAGCTTGGGCTGGGGCTTCTAAGTGCTGCTTCAGTCAGTGCCTGTGTGTCTGCTCCTGGTGTACGGGGATGTTCCGGGGGCTCCTGGAGGAGCTGAGCCCCTGTGGCCATGGTGGTGGACCCGTGCCCACCCACAGAGCAGAGAAGCCTCAGAGGGCTCTGTTTATTCATCCAAGGGTCACTTTCCAGCAACGGCAACTCACTCGTTCCAGTGAAGGACGTGACTTCACTTATCTGCTCCCAGGATTTTTCTGCTTGTTTGTTTTGTTTTCATCCTCCGAGGAGGAGGAGGGTGGTGCCTCCACACGCACAAGGCCAGCCACCTCTGAACCCCTGCGCCAGAAGCCCTTTTCATGCTCTATAAATTTTATTGGAAAATCTGTTTCGCTTGGGGTTTTGTTTTTTTTTTTCTCCCCCTGTAATGCACCATGAAAAGGCTCATTAAAAAGTGAGCTCCTCGTTCTGATTAATCCTTCCAAGCAGGCAGAGGTGACACATGCTAATGACATTTGCAGCCGGGCTTGTCCCCCGAGACGCCTGCTGCTATTGCAGGCCGAAGGAGACAGCGTGTTGGACGTCAGAAAGGTTGCTCTTGGCTGCAGCATTCATTTGTAGTGGAGAAATGCCTGCGGGAGCCAGGCAATTGCTGTCTCTCCGGCAGGCCTAGGAGACATTGTTCTCCAGATGGATCTCACGGACTGTCCTCCTGTGGACATAGGCTGTTCCCGGCCTCCGGAAGGGCTTGGGAAGACAAGGAACGGACATCCCTGGCATCTGCACAGATCCCCGCGGCACGTACCGAGCTGCTGACTGAGGACTTCTCCAAGGCACCAGAGCGCCTGTCTACACCAAGTTGTTTTGTTAACCTCAAACTGCTGCTTGGCCCCTGCCAAAGCTCTGATGTTCTTGGAAAACGCCGGGCTAACGAGACGCCTTTCCAAAACAACAGCTGACTTAACAAACCGGCCATCCATTGGCTTAGAAGGCACTGATCCCCAGCAAATGTAAGCGAGTTGGATCTCCTTGGATCTCACGTCATTCCCTCTCCCCATCACTGCCTGGGTTTGGTGCTGGGGAGGTCTGCCTTTACCCCAAACCCTTCTCCACTTCTTTCTTTACAAGCCAAACCTGACTTCTTGTAAAGCTCCTGGGATGCAGGTCCAATTGAAGTGTTGTGAGAACCCAGAGTTGAGATCTTGTTGTGCCCCTTCCTGTTGGAAAACAACATCTCTGTCCAGCTGGAGAAAGGAAGAACCAGGGGTGTTCACAGACAGGGACAATTTCATGCCTGGGGCCACCCAAGGTGTTCTGGATGGAGGGCAGACCCTGCTCAGGAGATACCAAGCAGCCTGAGCTGTGATGACATTTCTCTGCTTGGACCCAGCTGCACAGTGACACAAGGCAGAAAACCATCAGAAGAAAGCTCTCACACCCTGCCAGCTTCCCCTGCCCTTAGCAAACATCCAGTCCTTCATGTGCAGAGTGTTTCATGTAAGCCTTGACATGTACCAGCAAGAGGTACCCAGCACTGACTTCTCAGAGGTTCTTGACCATTGTGGCCAAGAAACATAAGGGTTCTGTAACACTTTGTTGGGCCAGGAACAGAGTGAATTTGTTGAAAGAAGGTTACCATGTTATATAAGTAAGAAAAGGGGAATTTTATTTAAACTGGCACAGGACAGTTGTTTTCACTTAATCAGAGCTGTGCACAGAACACAGCTCATGGCTTCTTCGGTGAGGTCTTGTTCATTTTGGCCCACGCAGCTCCGGGTCAGGGAGGCAAAAGCTGAGGTCTGGGCAAGGAGAGAGATGCAAAGGGCAGGACAGAGCAGCCCACGTTGCTGGAGCCAGGAACTTGCCTGGCGTGAGGAGGCACAGCCCCTTGCTGGCTCCTGAGCCGCCAATGCAGGGTCCAGCTGGGACTGATGCAGGGCAGTCCCAGCCAGTGCTGCTGAGTACAGCAGATGCCCTAGTCTTCTCCCTCCCAATCCCAGTCACTCCTAGGTTGGTAGTTCAAAGGATTCCTTTCAGACAAGCCAAACTGGAGCATTCCCACCACTGTCCTGATATGAGTTTGAGCCGAGTTCAGGCTCCAGCACAAAAAGGATGCTCTGGAGCCAATTTTACTACATCAGGGCTTTCACCCATTGAAGGTGTTGGAAATGAGTAGGAACTGGACATGGAGGTGGCAGAGCATCCCTGGCTTGGCTGCTCAGCACAGTGAGTCCTCGTAAGCACGGTTGGGTGAGCAAGCATGAGGGCTGCTGCCACAGGCCAGACCGCCCAGCATCGTGGGCAGCAAGAAGGGATTACCCCTAACACAGAGACACGCTAGAAAGGTGCATACAGCTCCTTTTTGGCTGCCATTGAGGAGTTTCTATACAAGCAGAGCAGCTGAATGCAGCAGGAGCTGGGTTTGTTGGGTGGGTGGCCAACTCCATACTCAGTATCACCTTTCTACGAGGCAGTTGGCGCGCAGCTCTCAGGGCTGGGGCTCAGCTCTGCCTGTTCTGTCTCTGCACCCTCTGCCCACGTCGGGAGCAGTGCAGCCTCAGCCTCGGGGCAGCGGTCTCATCTGCCAAGAGGCCTTCGGTCATGTCAGGGGTCTTGGGAGGGTGTGGAGCCTCAGATCCACAAATGAGATCAACCAGCAAAGGATTATTAAGAGTTTGCTGTCTAAAATCTTTATAGAAAACCTGAACTGAAGAAACAAGGCATAAATGTGATGCTTGGCAAAGGGAATATATTGCACTCACTGCCGAGTGAACTATTTCAGAGGGCTCACCATTTACCTTGAAATTGCAAAGAGACACGCTGTCTCAACAGGTTGGTCAAGCTCAGAGCCATGCGCCGATGTATTTCAGATGAAGCCTACAAGGTGTCTCCCATTTATAGCCATGGAGATGCACCACTGTCCTAAAGGGAGCTTTTATAGTTGAATGGGGCATGTAACTGAGGAGAAAAAAAATCAGATTGAACTTTGCCAAAAAAAACAGTGAAAGGCACCAGTTCTTGGAAGGGATGGGACTGGAGACTTGTTTTCTTGATGTAGCTGAAAAACGGCAGCAAGCGCACTGGCAGCTTTGCAGACAAACCCCCCAGGGCCCTGACGGGGGTCTGCTGGACCTTTCTTACCTCCTCCTTTGGGGTCCCAGCACAGCGAGCTTGCCTGCTTTATCCTGGGTGGCTGAACCAGCCCGTGTTAAAAGGGGATGAACATAATACAATAGAGTTCGACTTTGTTTCTGTGCTGTGCAGTGCATTCAGAGGGATTACAGACCCTTTTCAGCCTGTTACCACCTGGAGAGGCAAACACAAGGGAGCGCTGGTTCGAATAGACTACCCACCGAGCAGCCTTAGTTCTGCCAGAGCCAAAGTTGCAGAAGGTTAAAAACGATCCGAGCAGGATCCAGGCCGAACAATCGCTCGGAGCAGGGGGACGTGTTGGGCGCGCGGGGATGCTGGCCGGCGCTGCCCGGGTTTGTTAGCAAAGGGTTTGAAGTCGTCGGCTGCAGACAGCCCAGGGAGCAGCTTGCTGGGACGAGACCCTGAGTGGGATGCAGGCATGAAACCAAGCTTAAGACCCCTCTAAAGGAAACCATCTCTTGCATTTTTTAAGGAAAAAAGAGTTGCATAAGGAACATGGTTGAAGGTTGATGGGGCTGAGTTAAGGACCTGTATGGTTGTGGGAAAATAACGCTCCGTCCCTGTTTGCTGATACGGGTATTATTATGGCTGAAGGCATAAATGCTGGAGAGAATTAGGGCATAGGGCCAAGTGTTAGGGACCATGTCTCTTCTAGATGCTGATGTGTCCCCAGCTGCAGTGTCTTTGTGTCCTACAAGGCAGGATGGAGTTGCCCCAAGTGCCTTGTGATAGGGGGAGCAGGAGGTGCTCCTCCATTCCCTGTGCTGCTAAAGCTGATGAAGAGCATCCCAAAGGGCCACCACAGGGTGGAAACTCGGAGCTCGCTCTCTCATGGATCAGCTGAGCATCCCAGACCCATTGTCATTCTTCTCTCCTCCAGCAATTCTGAAAGCAATGGGTTTTCCAACCAGGTGGAGTCCCTGAGTCAGTTTGAAGAATGTTTATTTAGGGCTGTTTTGCCTGAAAGAATAAGTTTTTTGGTTTATTAAAAATGTGAGCTGAGTGTCAGCCAATATAAAGGGTGCTTTTGAGGGTTTGTTGCTGATGAAGCCTCACTAGAATCATGCAGCCTATGTCCTTAGGGCGATATACTTGCAAAGTCCTTGCAGCTCTGCTGACAAGGGCAAACGAGACGGGAAGCAGGGCAAGCAACACCACTCACCTGCCGGGGCTGATGCTCCTTAGTCCTCAATCCTTCCAAAATGCTCCCAAAGAAAATGGCTTGTTTGGGGCAACGCCTATTGCGCGAGTCTCGTGTTGAGCGGGCGATGCGGGAGGGCAGCCATCTGCCCGCTCCGGAGGCAGGTTCGCCCTCCCCTCCCGAGCAGGGGCTGTGCAGGCTGCGGTTTCGCGGTCCCTGGGGCATTTCTCCTGCCCACACGGTGCCAGCCACTGCCACACAGTGAATGGATCCAGGACTGGAACCAGTGATAAATGATCCCCCCAAAATAGAAACCGAAATCCTGTTTCTCAGCTGGCACACTCTCCATGCAGGTGTCCAAACAGAGAAAAAAGAACCTGCCTGTGTCCATGCTGCTGCTGAAAAAATACCTTCCAGTGACAGCCTCCAGCACCAAGGGACGAAGACCCCTCCCCATCACCCAGGAAGGCATCAGGGGCATGGACAGGACTTCTGCCCCACCTCAGGCATGCCATGGGGGTGCCCCATCCCCAGGACACTCAGGGTATTCCAGCCCCTCTGCCTACAGTGCTAGCACTGCACTGCACCCACAGCGGTTTAGTCCTTCCGCAGGAGCAACTCTTGGGATGAGCTCTGTGGCCGGAGAGGTCTGCTGCCTGCCATCAATTTTAATCCTGACAAAATTGTGCCCCAGAGACCAGCAGTTTGGAATCCTGCCCAAGGAACAGCCAGCAGTGAGTAGCTGTTCTGCGGCACTCCCAGCCATCCACTGCTGGTCCCTGGGCAGAAACAGCTCCATCCCATCCTTGGGGAAGGGCTCTTAAGTTGTATTTGAAACATCATCTGAAAACCTCAATTTTTATGTCTCCCTCTTGTCAGCAAACACAGCTCAGGACCTCGCGCGTGCTGCCAGCTCCAGCGCTGCTCGCCTTGCTGTGCCAGCCCGAGGGAGGGGGGGAGCGTCCTGGGAAGGGCTGAATGGGGTGGAGAGGCTGAGATGTACCCAGAGCCCAGCTGATGGCACCAGTTCAGCTCTCACCCACAGATGTTTCACTACAAGGCTGCAGTAGATACTCCCATTTCAGATTACAAGTGTCAGTTTAGTTTAGCTTGTCAACAAAAGCAGCGAATAAATCCCTCTCACTAGCACTCCCCGAAATGGTGCAGCTGGAACGAATCTGCTTTGCTGCTTTCAAAGGGAGAAGAAGGGTTTTCTCCTTCTGGGGGAACTTGCTTGGCCATAGGTGAAGAAGCCTTGAGCTCCTGGGAGTGACATCAGAGAGCGCTTTAGGCTGATTGTCCAAGCCTGGTTTTAAAAGAAGCATTGTTGTTCCTGGTGAAGATAAGTTTGTTTCTCTGCTTGTGATTGGAGGTTCCCAGGTCTTTCAGGTGAAAACACGTCTGTCTTCCAAGCGGAGTCAGCAGCCATCCCACTGCAGACCGCCAGGACCTCAGTCCAACAGCCCTCGTGGCAGCCAGAAAATTCTAAGGGCCAAATTCAAGCCCACAAGAATTTAAAAGTGCTTCAACCACTAACTCAGGGCTGAGAGGCATGTCCTCTTTGCATCTCAGCCTCTCCTTGCTGTACCACCCTTGCTAGGCTGCTATTTGCTCCTGATCTCTCCTGCTTCCATGGGTCTGACGGCAAGGTGGTAATTTGGTGGGTGTCATGGGTTCATTTGCCTCTTCTCAACCCTGGAATCCCTGGATTTGTGGTTACTGAAGACATTGTTTCCTAATGTAGGAACATCCCTTTAGGCCCTGAGCGTTCCCTGACATCAGCGCGAGCGCGGTGCAGCCCGTCGGTTTACAAACATCTGGGTTCCTAGGAAATGCCGCGTATTCCTGCCGGTACTCTGCTGTCTGTTAACGCTTATAAAATTATGTTTATTTCCTGCCTTGGGGATCAGGCTTCAGCTCAGGGTTATTTCCAGGGCTGCGGCAATCTCTGTGCCAGATATACAAACCGTGGCAAACAAGTACTTAAAAGCCTTGTGTTCAGCAATGGGCAAACCACAGACACTTCAGAGGTTTGGCTTGGGAACCGCTTGCCCAAAGGAAGGCAAGAGAACTGATGTGCACAGGAGTGCCCAGAGCTGCTCTAGGGCCGGCTGTGGGTGGGGATGGTCCTCCCTCTCGGCTCTGAGGCTGTGGTCGGTGGGATGGTACCTGGGCCAGGCGGGACAGTGTCACCCATCACCCCTGGGGACATGGTTGGACTTCCCAATGGAGAAGGCTGGTGGTCCGCATAGCAGCTGGCCCAGAAACCCAGCCAAAAATACTTCTGTGGGAGGGATTTTGCACATCAGCCCCTGTTGCAGTCAGGCTTTTTGGAGCTAATATGTGTCTGGGTTTCCCCAAGACCCCCAGGTTTGCTTTGGGGTGAGCAAAGGCAGAGGCAGGGGTTTGCTTCAGGCAGCTCTGGCTCATCTGGCTGCGGTGGGAAGGGTGGGTTTCAGGCAGTCATCTCTGGTCTGGAGGGATCTCCCATCCCAGGGCGTAGCTGTGCAGCCCTGCACGCCTGGGGAGGGGAACCAAGAGTGGGCGAGTGCCTGTGGCTCGGGCCAAGCTGCAAAAGCTTTTCTGTCCGGAGGTGGGCTTGAGCTCAAGCTTGTTTCCTATTTCTTGCCAAAGCATCTGCTGTCCTGCACACTTCCCTCCCCCCCTTCCCTCCAGGATTTCAGGCCATAGAAATGTTTTATCTGATCCCCCACCCCAAAACTCCCCTTGGTTTGACTGTCTGTGGCTTGATTCCCTCTTCTGGTTGCCTAGAGGTAATCTTGACTTTGCAGTGCCCTTTTGCAGCAGAAAACCAAAATGCTGCATTTCAAAAATGCCCAGATGGGTATTTCCAATGACCTAACAGGAAAATCAGTGTTTCTTTACAGCTCAGTCACCATGACTTTGTGAGCAGCTCCAGCTGGTCCCAAGCTGCTTTAATCAATCGATAATTTGTTTGGTTGGAAAATGCTCCCAGGGTTGGGTTAGGATCCTGCAGTTGGGGCCAGTGGGTCTGGGTCCTGTGACAACCTCTGGGGTCCAGCTGTGCAGGACTGCAAATTCGAAAATTGGGCTGTAAGAGCTGTGACTGCACGATGCTCGGTGAGGAGCCTGTTAAGCCGGAGCGCTTGCAAGGCTGCTGGGGCTGAGCAAGTCCGGCTGCTGCAGGGATCTGGCAGTTTTTTTACCTAGCCAAGGGCAGGGCCAGATGTGCTACCGTGGGAGGCGGCTGTGAGATACAACATCTCACCCATCCCCAGCCAGTCGGTGCTGCGATGGCCACATCACAATTACACAGTGCTTTCTGTTGAAGTCAGGAATGGAAATGGAAAATGACCCCAAAATGCCCGCTTCCCAGGTAGTCCCCTTCTCTGGAGATATTCAAGACCAGCCTGGACGCGGTCCTGTGCAGCCTGCTTTGGGTGACCCTGCTTGGGCAGGGGGTTGGGCTCGATGACCCACAGAGGTCCCTTCCAACCCCGAACATTCTGTGATTCTGTGATTCTGTGACCTGGGTTTAAATGCCGGACTGCGTCTGGACTAGTGCATTAAACCTCTGTCATTGTGTAGCCTTGGGCTGTGGCTGGCATAGCTTGCTGCATGGTGGAGGACATGTCCATCCTCGGGGGTGGCATTGGAGGGCTTCGGGCTCCCCTTCTCTTTGTCGTCCCACCATAAACCCTCCTCGATCTGCATGGTTCATCAGCAAGACATCTGGGAGGTCTCTCCTCCTGCTCATGCCACGTACAGCTGGCTCAGACCACAGGGAGCCCATTGCCCACACCAGAAACACTCCAAACTGCAAACAGGGCCTTCGGGACAAAGGACAAACAGGGTCCTCATGGGTGGAGACTTTGGAGGAAAAAGGGGCAGCTGAATTCAGAAACACTGGAAAAATCACTGGCGCAGCAGCACCATGGCCCCAGCGCTGGGGGTCCACTCCTGAGGTGCTCAGTATCCTCAGCCTCCAGCAAAGCCAAGGCGGTTCCCAACTGCTGGGATCAGGCCCTGCACTAACTGTGGATTGCGATGGAAAGCCTCCTGCCAGGCCCTGTGAAGTCACTCAGACTCATTTTGTGGCCATGCTGGAATGCACTAACCAGGAGTTGTTTTGAGGTCAGAAAGGAATAAGTCTTTTGCAGACAATTGATGTTGTTATTAAAAACATCCACGAGAGAGAGGAGAGGGGGGAGGGAGGTCCTCTTTCCTGTTTGGGAAATAGTTTCGCACTGCATCCATCAAGCAAAAGAATTCTGTATGAAAAATTAATTTAAAAAAAGTTTCTGGGGCACACGCGCCTGAAAATGAACCACAGCAGGATCAGAGGTTTGGCTCAGAGCAGCGTCCAAGACTCAAAAGCGGAGGCCAGACTAAAACACAGGGCTCCTCGCTCCCAGCCGGTTGCTGTAACTGGAGGAAACGGAGCTTCCTTAAGGGAAATGCAATCTCCTCTCTGCAACACTTGGGCAAAATTCATGAACTTCAGCTGAAGCCCGGAGCAGGTCTCCCACTGAGACAGACTCACTCTAAGCCTAGCGCAGCAGCTGGGACTGCAGGAACGTGGGGATCCCTTCAAAAATGGAAGAAAAAAAAAAACAACCCCAAGATAAAGGGATTAGGCCTGTCACCCTGCCCTCCACATCATTAATCTTCCAGCCCAGGCCAAGCGGCTTTTCCAACCCCATCCCGCAGCAGTAAGATGTCACCTGAGGTGTGACTCGAGAAGCAGCCACATCACGTGGCACTGTCACGCCGTGCCACCCTCTTGCCATGAGAGCTAAGCCCAGCTCGCCGCATCATCAGCACGATGTGGTCCCTGGCACGGGGCTGGCCTGGACCAGCTTTCCCCAGGTTTCCAGCCACAATGCGGGGTCATGCATCCAGAGACACTTCCCACAGGCCACTTGTGATAGACACGAGGGAGGAGGAGGACAGTCTGGGCATGAGCTGAGACATGTCCCTGGCAGGTTAGATTTAAGCTATAGGTATAACTTCAGAGTATTTTGGGAGTATGTTCATGGCTGACTTCAGGATTTGTGGGGACGTGGCTCAATTCCTGCCCATGCCCAGGCTGTCCCAAGTCCTTGTAAGCACCCAGTCACACTCCCTCCTTGCTGTCACTGCACGGATGGTCATGGACCAGGCTCAGATCCAAGACAGAAGGAAGCCTTCTCTCGAGGTGGTGGGATGGGCAGTTTTAGGGCCAAAGTGGCCCATCCCTTGGCTTGAGCAGCACAAGCTCATCTCAGAGCATCCTCTTCTCCACTGCCAGCATTGCCACTCCGCCCTGAGGTTTCCCAGCAATGTCTACACGTCTGCAGCCCTCATTTTGAAACGATCCAGATCTGCAGACTGTGCCAGTGGCAGTCTGAGCCATGGTGCTAATTGCCTATGATAAGCTAATTAAAGGGTTCTGATAAAATCTGCCCGGCGGGAGCGTGTGGTGGCCATCTCCCTGAAGCCAAAGGAGAAGGCAGCTGCTGGGACACCCGGGGCTCCATTAGACCCCTGCACTGACCCCCCCTCCTCCTCCCTTGCCCTCAAGAGCTTGTCAACACCTTTGCTCAGGCCTGGGCTGTCTCACATTGATTGCTCAGCCCCTCCTCTGCCCCGGGGGTGTGTTTTGGCAGTGACCCTGGGGTTACAGATGTAAGCACTGGATGCTGGCTGGGGCTTCATAGCGACAGCCCAGTGGAGAACAGGGAATCTGGAAAGTACAGGTGATGTGGCAGTAGGAATGGGGGGACCCCAGTATCCTCCTCCCACCCCCAGTGAACCCACTGCCAAGCAGATCCATTCCTCAAGTTGTGGCTAAAATGAAAAGCAAAGAGTTTCCACAGCCAAAACCAGCCTTTGCCACCCTGAAGCAGATGTAGCTTTATTTGTTCAGTCTTTCACATCAGAGTGTACTCCAAAGACCTGCCCAATTGCCACGAATGCTGTCACATCTGGGGATTAACCATCCTCTTCAAACAGTTGAGGTCTTTTCTGGCGCCTCCGCCTTGGTGAAAGCAGAAGCAAGGGCCAGGCTGGCCAAATCAGTGTCCCGGGGCCATGACATGTGTTTCCTCAGCAGAAAAGCTGTGAAATCCCTGTGTTTGACTAGCTTTGATCTGGAGTAAATCCCTCAGAAAGAAACAGAGGAACAGTCCCAGGAAGTCTGGAGTTGTGGTGTTTGACTTGATCACAGTTTGCCCTAGGTGACCCTTAAAAGCACGCAGGTAGCCACAGGCTCTGGGCTGGGCAGTGAAGCTGCTGCATTTCCAAGTGCATCGTCCTTGCCCAAGGTGGGGCCGTAGGGGCAGATTTGGTGGCTTTGCTTCAGGTTTGAGTAGATGTCTGCCTGCATCATCCTCTGTGATGCTGGATTAGTGGGATGACTCCCAGTCCCACACCACTTCAGGGCTGTGCTGAGCTGGACAGAACCGGGAGCTGAGCATCCTTTGCGAGGTGTCCTCTGCTGCTGGCAGAGTGTGTCCATACCCACCTATTCCCCTTGTCCTGCACTACCGAGCATTTTTGTCATCCATGCCTTCAGGACTATGCTCAAGCACCGGCTTATGGTAGAGGAGACTTGGCTTGAAAACCCTGCCCTATGTTGCCCAATAGGTCCTATGACTCCAAAGATACTTGTATTTCCAGCTCATCAGTTCTTTCTATAAGGAGCCTAACCCTTCTACAATCCCACACTACAACCTTTCTGTGCCTTGGTTTCACCATTTATAAAAGTGAGTAGTAGCTGCTTGTGAGGATGAGCACATGCCATGAGGCCCCATGAGATGTTGGCATTCATAGATTCATAGAATCATAGCATGCTAAGGTTTGGAAGGGACCTTAAAGATCATCTGGTTCCAACCCCCCTGCCATCAGCAGGGACATCTTCCACCAGCCCAGGTTGCTCAGAGCTCCATCCAACCTGGCCTTGAGCACTGCCAGGGAGCGGGCAGCCACAGCTTCTCTGGGCAAAGGAGCACCAGGGCTGCGGAACTATCAGGTAATAGCCCATCACTTACAGCAGCCCAGACCCATCTCTGGGGTGAGCTTTCAGCCAACACAGGCCATCACCAGTCAGCTGCGAAGCAGGCGAAAGGAAAAATAGCATCTCCCATGGCAGTCGGAGGGAAAGTGAGAAGGTGAAATACCGAGTTCCAGACAGACGTGTGTGTGGGACACCAGAGCTGACAGCTGTTCCCTTGCGGAGGGTGGGATACAGCCTTTTAATGGTCACAGGTGCTGGAGTCTTGATGGTGAACGTTGCAGGACAGTGCATTTCGGTCCCATTCACACACAGGATCACAGTGCTGGCTTCCCCAGAGACCTCTGCAGCGGGCAGAGGATGCTGTGCTCATCTGCGCCAGCCGCCCACCCTCCCCGATCTACTGGAGCCCAGGCGGCAATCAACATTTTTGCCCAGAGCCTGTTACAGAAAACCATTAACAGTAGCACTTCTCTCCTGATAAGGCAGGATAAGCCTGTCAGCTTTTGATAAAACCCCAATCTCCAGGAAAACAAAATACACCAGCGCCTTGCGGAGGAGTCCCAGGACTGCCCAGAAAGGCCAGGGAGCACCGAGCAGAAAGCCACTGTCCCGCAGTGGTGGTGGGGGTAGCAGGGCAGACAAGCTTGTCCCAACACCTCTGTGAAATACTTTCGTGTCCGTGCCGATGATAGCGCTGATCGGCAGGTCAGCCACATAAGCTGGAGTTTTGCTTCTTTCTCAGATCCCCCGATAACATCCCGGCGATAAGATAGCTCTGTTTACCCGGGCTCAGCCACAAAGGAGAGCTCTGTCCTCAGCCCCGAAGGTGCGACTATCGCTGAGCAAACACAGGCTCTCTCAGCTCTTCGCACCTGCGTGGGGTTTCGAAAGCCAGCCCGGAGCCGGTACAGCATGAAGGTTAACGTGGGATGAGCGGTGGATGCTTGCCCCATCAACGGACCCTGTACTTGCAACGTTAGCTCAGGTTTTGAAAGGCTTGGAAGCAGAATTCAAATCCATCTCTGTTGAGCTTTCCCAGCTGGAGCTGAAATTTTGTAATGTATCTAATATCTTTCTGCAGACCCACAGATAATTCTGGCTCCTGTTGCACAGAGCTCGCAGCCTTTCCTGAAACAAAACCTCTCAGGATCCCTGTGAGGCACATGTCCGCTTCCAGAAAGGGAAACTGAGGCACGGTGCTGTTAGGCAGCTTGGCCAGGACTACACTGGGATCAGTAGCAGAACCATGGTAGGACCTTCGCTGCATCTGGTGGAGTTTGTGAGTGTATCAGAGCACAGGAACAGGGATGGTGCGGCTGTGTTTGTTACCAGCCGTGGTGGCCCTGGGAAGTCTATGCCCACAGACCAGCAGAATGTGGCTTGGGAGAGGCAGTGGTGGGCAGGAGTGGTCTTGGCAGCGGGGAGAGCTGACCACTGTTGGTTGCCTTGGCATCAAGACAGCTACCAAATCTGTTGTGTTCGTAGAGCAGGAACAGGGGCAGAGCAGAGGGAACAAACACGTGTGTCAGTGATCGGCTTCCCACCTTCCTCCAGCTACGCATGGGGGGATGGATGGCACCTGTCTTCATAGTCACTGTCAGACTGATCGAATGGGGATTAATTTTCAGCAATCTACAGCGTTTTATTAGCATAACAGGGAGGCGATGTGTTGGTGCCTAGCCCCAGGCTCCTGGAATGATGTTTCCCATGTACACACCTGCCTCAGCAGAGCACTTTGCAGATTTCCAGGGGCTCAGGTCCTTTTTGGGGTTGTTTGCTGGTGAACTGAACCAGCCCAAAGTGATTAGGGAACCTCATAGCCAGAAGAACAGAGAGGGACCACCATGCAGGAGGATCAAGATTTATTTTGGACCAGGGGTGCCTGATCTCTGCTGTTGAAGACACCGGTTCTTCACTGCACAACAGCCAATGCAAGAATCTGGCCCTATGGAGCACTCTTCTATTTTGAAATTCATTAATTAATACAGGGGGCAAAAAGCACTTTTAAAAAGAGGTGGCTCTCAATCTCAGCCCCGGCAGCTGAGGGTGCCTCAAGGCCTCTCATCTGGACCGACATGTCCTGTTTGGCATAGCGGGGGCTTTGCAGTTGGGGATGGTACAGGCAGAGATGAGTTTTTCTGCACGTCCTTGTCTGACCTCTGGGCTGGGAAGCAGCACCGTGCTGGGGAGCATCTCCTTGCCAGGGAAAGGGCCCCTGAGCAAGAGTGGCCGAGTGCGGGCTGTGTGGCACGGAAGGGGACAGCCCGCGCGGCCATCCTCTCTGCGGCAGCACAGACGCTCGGCTCCGCTTCGCCGGGTGGAAACGAATGCGCTGAGCTGCCAACTGCTCCCCTGAGCCAGCTCGGCCTCGGAGAGAAACCAAAACCCTTCCCAAGAGCCGTCATCTGTCAAGCTTGTGTTACTGTCTGGCACATCGAGCGGCCAAGCTGAGGTTTGTAATTCATGGGGAAGGGGAGGAGGCCATGGCGGGCGCTCCCGAAGCCATCCCATGCTCCATCTCCCAGCGCGAGGCAGGCGCTGGAGCAGCATCTGCAGCCACAGGCAGGACCATCTCCCAAACGGGCCCGCAATGTGGGGCAACACAGAGGGGACCCCCCCTCTCCCTGCGGTTTCTGTCCGTGCTGTGACACAGCAGCTCTGCGGTTCACTCATGAGAGCTGCCTACAGGGCAGCATCCTTTCCCGGCGGTGAGAAGGATGCTGTCTTCTGGGCAGGGGTCACCTTTTCCTTGCTGGCACAGGGGTATGGGGGTCTGAGGGGGTGTAAATAAACAGATTCAACCACTGGCACTGCCTGGGCTGACGAGGTGATGCGATCCTGGCAGGGAGGAGGGAAGGCAACATTGAACCAATGGCCGGGGAAGGGCAGAAGGGTCATTCAGAGGAGAAAGCGGTGCCAACTCTGGCTCCAAAGAGAAATCCTGCAAGAGCTGGTCTTCGGAGAGGGGTTTCTGCTACAGCTTCATGGGGGCCCGGACTCCGTGTCACCTGGGGAAGGGGGGCTGCTGCTGGGTTTGGGGGGAGGCGACTGGCCACGGGTTATGCACAGCTTCGTGACGGGCTCTGGCAGCAGCCCGTATCTCCCAGCCGCAGCGTCCCCTCGGTAGCGGGTCTGGCTGGGGCCGGTTTAACAATTCCCCTGGCCTCGCTCCAGACAAGATTGGGAAATGATCTAGAGTTAGAAAAACACAGTATGTTCCTGAACACACTTTGTTTTTAAACTCGAGCCCGGCACAGCCCGACCTCACAGGCGGTTGAATTAGCACAACCAGAGAGGCAGTGACTGGGCACACGAGTGGCATGATTTGAAGCTGGGTCTGCCCCGGAGGGATCACAGCCTGAGCTGGTTTCAGACAGCTTTGCATTGCTTTCACCCCTTGGCTGTCAGGGAACCATGGCCAAGTGTCCTGGCTCCTTGGGGCAGTGATGGAAGCAGAGCTAAGGCTGTTTGTATCCCTGGTCCTTTTAGGCTGAGTAGTTTTACTACAGATTTTAAAATGTTTTGACTCTTTGTTGAGTTGGTTACATTATCGGGCCTTTTGCATTTCAAGCAACCTCTGCTCTGAATGTGCAAATTCTTTCAATATCTATTTCTGCTGTGACATTAACCCTCAAGTGGCTGATATGCTCCTTCATCAGAAATGTAGGAAAACTTCCAGGAAAATGTCTTGGGCTGGGGCAGTGATGGCTTGTGCACCGGGTGTGCTGGCTCCTGCCCCTTGGCCTGGGCTGGAGCATCGCTTTGAGGTTTGCAGGTCTCGGGTCCCGGTCACCACATGCCCTCCTTTCGAGCTGTGGTGGCTCTGGTTTTGCAGAAACAGGACAGTATGGAGGAGACCAAGAACTTGGGGACTGGGATGCTGATTCTGGCACCTTGAAATGCATCCGCTCAACCTGCAGCTGTTCATAACTGAGTTTAGCAGACTAGACAGGTAGGAGGTAAGCGCCGTGGCATGGGGTAGAGAGCGGAGAAAGGTCCTCTTGCAAAGTACCGCAACCCCTGCAGCGGTCGGTCGGAGGAAAGCTGCCGCTGAGATCTGTACCAGATAAGAGGGAAACCACAAGACCAGAGCCTAAGTGGATAAATTGTTCCCAAGTGGATTCCCCTCTCTCTAAATAAACATCGACACTTAATGAGCACCTCGGAGCTCGGCTGGGGAGGGCAGAGCGGGGACTGGCGGCTGTGTGCTTTCTCTGATAACCCGTAGGCTGTCGGGTGAGCTCTCCCATTAACTCCTGCCTTCGGGTGGCATCTGGGTGAATTACGGGATGCAAACAGTTCTTTTCAATGTATTTACAACCTTAGGAGGCTGGATTTGGATAGTGCAATTAAACAAAGCAAGCTGATGACAGCCTGGTGTCGTCTCCCAGACAGAAATAGAGTTCACTTCTTGACTTTTCCTGTCTTGAACAAAGAAATTCATTAAGCTCTTTCCAGACTGAAGCTTATCTGCCAGCTTCCTGCATAATACATGATTTGCAGAGAAAATCTCCTGGTCAGATCCCACAGCTACTGAAGAAAAGGGAGCTCTCGCTAGAACACCTTGGCCGTGCTGTGACCTGAATGCGAGTGCAATGCGCTGGCAGTTTCAGAGCAGGACAGCAGAGCCTGGCGCACGCTCTGCCCACGTCCTTCCCAGCCACAGGTCATCCCTCGGGTGAGGTCCACCTGGAGCTCTCATTCCACTCCTCAGAGATGGTTCCTCCAGTCTTTGTAGAGGCTGACTCATGATGTAGACTACAAGGCTGAAACCCTCATTTCCAGACAGCTTTCAGAGGTGCTCCAGATGGAAAAAAACTCCACTCCAGTCTCTGAGGAAGAGCAGCTGATGTCCCCTCCCAGCACACTCACTGGAGGAAGCAAGGGCAATTTGCAGCCCATTTCCAGGCACTTTGAGTACAACCACGTGTGCTGCACCAGGGCTAGGCTTGCTTTGTGATTTGCATCCTGTATTGAGTAAGACTGCTTTTGTCTTGGGATAAAATGCCTTGGGTGAGAGACTGCCACAAATCTCAACCTTTCAATGCAACACAACAGGCCCACAGGTTTTTTGGCCATCCTCATCGTTTGTTGATAGACAGTCAGGTGCCTGGTGGCTTTGAAGGAGCCATGGCAGGTCGCTGGAGAAGTCCACAAGGCATCAAGGCAGGAATACACAACTTAGTGGGACCTCGCTGTCTGGGAGCAGCTGTTTGCCACGTGTGCCAGCTAGCAATGGGGAGATCTCCACTGCTCAGAGATTGATAAAATCTGGCTCATAATCTGAATGTCTCAGAGCTGTAAATCTCCCAGGAATAAGTCTTGCTCTTGCTCCTCTGATGCTTCCTGTGGGGCCAGAAATACCATGCGGACAGCCCGGAAATACCTAGTGAGATTTCGGTGCTCCAGTCCAGTCTGGAACTAATAAATGTGGAAGCAGTTATGAAAATCTCTCCCTCCTTGAAATGAATAAAAACATATATCAGACCACAGTCAGACAGGTTCCCATCTCAGGTTAAGTTGTGAGTAGTGTCTGTCGCTGTCGGAACCAGCTCCCATGGCACGGGGGCTGGAGGGGTGGACAGGCAGACACCGTGCCTGGTTTGCAGCAGCTGCTGGGTGTTCTCCAAAGGGACCTTGTGCTGTTGGGAAGAGCTTTGGTCTTATAGCACTGGAGAAATGTTGGCAACTGTCAGTGTTGATAAAGCAACCCTCAGTAGCTGATCTGAGAGGACTTCTTCTTTCCTCTTTTGGGTTTGATCTATGAGCAGCTCTGGACTTTCTCCATGGACCTCTTCTCAAAGCCACATGCTAGAGACCACATATTGGTTGTTGGCTTAGCCAAGCTGTCTGCTGCACAGTTTTGATGGCCAGTATCTGAGTTGGCTACAGGTGCTGACGGACAACTGGTTTACCATGGACATGCCCGGTTTACCCCCACTGTCTGCTGGGGTGAAGGCAATCCCCAAAACTCATTCTTGGGCTGAATCTGTCAGTCTCTGTTGTTTAACATTTGTTTGTCCTGTCCACTCCCTAGCATCTCCTGAAAGCTCACCCTTCCTGCTGGTGGGCTTGCTGATGACCATCGTTGTTGGGGAGGTCTGATGTATGGAGGTGAATCTCGAACCCAAGGCAGGAGGGAGCAGCACAGGGTGGCACCACCACGCTCAACACCCAAGAGTCCACCGGCTGGACAAACATCTACTGCCCTGTCTCTGCAGGCTTGGTTCTGAGCTTGGTTTGGCCAGTGAAAATAAAGTCTTCAGGGAATTTAGCTGCAAAACTCTGTCAACTTAGACTGAACATGTTCCCCATTTTTCAGTGACTTCGAAACTCCACGAAGCTTGAGCAGTTCTTCTTAGAGACAGCAAAAGACACATCCTTACCAGGGAGCAATGTTTTTCTTTTTAAGCCTTGGCTTCAAATATAAGGGCAATAGATTTTCTTTAAGGAAAGAAATCCCCAAATTTGTTAGCATTGGCACAACACTGTATTTTTCACTAGCCTTCTTTCTCATTAGCAGCTGAATCATTTTAACAGCAACTTTTCCAGAAACATTCAGCCTGAGTCAGACCCGGTCTCAAATATTTCAGCCCAAACAGCGAGTTTGACATTTTTTGGCGTAAAAGAAAACAAAGGTTTTATCATTGGAAGTCTTAGGCAAGCATCAATGTTGCTGTTACCAACTTGAGCTTCAATATTGCAGAGCGTTACTATACTTTGCAGAACCAGCGTTGACAAGGGGCACATCTCCAGGGCCTCCTGGTCCCTGGGGCACGTAGGGGTTTGCGAACTGGTTGAAGTGGGAAGTGAATGGAACCTGGGGTGTGCAGTGTCCCCAGGGAGGTCCTGGTTCACTCTGATTCTGTCGTGCCTAGAACTTTTCCGCAAAATTACCATTCCTCAGGTTTTTCATGCATGGAAAAATCTTCTGTTCCACCACACCTTCTTGTGCCACCGGGAAGATTTTCTCAGCATGTTTCTCCCTAGGATCCCTCTCTCTTGCTTCATCTACATTTGCAGTTTGGCCTTTCCTTGCTCTCAGGGGTGTTTCTGATGTAGGCAAGAGGCATTTGGCTCCCCAAAAAGCCTTCTGCCCCAGCAGTGAGGGGTCTGTGGGACACGTCAGCAAGGATGGGGCTTCCCTTCCCCCACCAGCAGTGCATGCTTGCTTTTGCTGCAAGTCAGGTTTGTGGCTCCGGTTTCGTGGGTGATGCCAGCCATAGCTGCATATTTTGTGGTGCATCCACACACTTTCCTCTGTCTTTTTGCTCTGACTGTCAGGAAAACCTGGGGCGTGGCGCAGACCCTGCGTCTCTCCCTTGCAGCCACAACACCCCGGCGGATTTCCCCTTCGGTGAATTAGCTCCAGCAAACCAAACCGATTTCCGATCCTCCTCCTTACTCAGACTGAACAGCTCACGCAAATGTATTTTCCCAAGCGAACATTTCTGTTTAGTGTTGGCCAACTGGGTCTGCGGCGGGCGGCATCGAGCCACACGGCAGGGCACGGGGCTCCCTGCCCTGCAAGAAGAGCTGGATCCGGCCGCTCAGTCACAACGGCTCCAAGCTCCCAGGGCCACATGTGGTGGCTGCACGGTGCAGGACTTCACTGCCGCCATGGCTGGTGTTCATCCACGCTTTGCCATTTTGCTGCAGCAAGCATGGACAGAAACACCCTCCTCAGTTCCAGCAGTGTCCACGTCCCCCAGGGGACATCTCCGCAGGGTCACACCACCCGGGATCACTCACCGGACACAGCCCCGGCAGCCCAACGCACCGCAGCTCGTGCGGGACCAGAGGGGCCTGGCAGCGTGCAGCGGTGCAGGAGCTCATCCAGCAGCTCCAGGTTCATGCCCAGCTCCTACAAATCCTCAAACCGGCCAGCAGCAGGCTTGAAGGGACACGGTGCTGTAGTGGACCAGGGACAATCTTGTGCTGTCTCCACAGGGGCTTTCTCTTTACCTCCCAGTCCAGCAAGCAGACAGGTCTCCACTGGCTCTCGCTGCTCCATCTCCGTTGTCCCCTCTCTTTGATTTAAGTGTGGCTGTTCCCTTGACTAATATGGCTCTCAAAAATAATATCCCTGAAGATATCTCCAGGGGTCCCCTGGGAGCAAAGTCCCTCCCCAGCTGGGCATGGGCAGGGTGCCCCTCTCAGCAGCCGGGACGATGAGCACAAGGCTTGCTCCTGCAGGAGAGATATAACGGCTCAGGCTGAACTAGCAATTTTCTGGCAAAAAATCTTCTTATCTGGGAAAAGGACAATTTCAAGGAGACTGAGACTATTCATAAATTTAAGTCAAATTTAGAGATTACTTTCAGGCCCTGGCTTCTTCCATCCTCCCCTTTCCCTTCCCCCCTCCCCTGAATTATTGTTTGCAAAAAATTAAAACAAAATGGTTTGGGGTTTTCGTTTGTTTAAAAAGCAATTTGTACTCTGAAAATTGCCAAAATATAAGTTTTGGAAGGGTGGGGTCTTTTGAAAGGGCAGCATTGTCATTGCTGAATGAAAACCGCGGGGAGGAATGTGTCCTGGGAGACACAGGGCGCTGGGATGCAGGGCCTGGGGGACACAGCGGCAGCACAAAAGACCAGAACCACAGCTCCCACCGCACAGCTCCAGCCCGCGCCTCCCATTCACGTATCTCCTTTCTTTCTCCCAAACAGAAAATCCTGCCCGCCTTGACATTCTTCAACAGATTCTTTTGACCAAGTCAGTGTTTTTAATACGGAGATGCTTCTGCTGTAGTTTTTTTCACTAGGCTCCAAACCACAGCTTTCTTCTTTTCCGCTCCGGCCTTTTCCAGGTTTCTGAACATCTGCGTTTAAGTGATATCTGGTTATTCATATTGGAGCTTGGCAGCCCAGGTAGACACTCTTTGATGAAGGTCTGTACATCTGTGTGCAATAAAGTCAGCGAACAAAAGGCTTGTGAGGTCTTTGGCAAAATAAAAGAAAGAGGAGAGCAGGAGACAGCAGCACTGAGCTCAGTCAAGCAACTGGAGCCAGAACCTTTCATCAGAGAGGTCTCAGCACCTAGCCCATGTTTTGCCCAAAGCTGGGTTTGCACTGGGCCTGCAGACCATGCAGGGTTGTCTTCTCCACCAGGTGAAAGGCAAAGCGTAGGGAGCATGGGTGATGCCAGTACTGGGAAGTGATTCTTATTACAGCCGGCGAAGGCGTTCATAGAAAGAAAAGATGAGTTGCTAAAGAGCCACTTACTGTGGCGGAGAAATTCAAACCAAGAAGCACTGGCTGGAAATTAAAGCCAGGCCAATTCATGTTAGGAACAAGGCAAAAGGCTTTAGCACAGCAGGGGATTAACCGTTGGGCCAAGGGAGAGGTTGGGCGGGAGCTGAGCTTCCTGAGCGCCTCCGTCCAGGAAAAATCTGGCCGGGCAAGCTGCATGCCTTGCGCGCAGCACCCGGAGACCAAGCACAGATTCAGAGCTGGGGTCCAAAAGCATCATAACCTGCTGCTGTGTCCCTATCGGTCCTACCAGCAATAGCGATGTGCCCAGGCACTGCCCACGCTCAGCGTCTCTGGGTCTCTACCACCGGTTTTCTCCGAGGCTGTGATGGATCCCATCATGACTTGTCCCAGCCTCATCCCCAGAAAGGACTTACTGATGCCTAGATGGGTCAATTATTGCATTGCTCTAATTCTTCTGTCCCTATGTGCTATTGTCAGGAAAAAATAGGATGGCCATTTTCCTTCAGTCAGACCAAGCCTCTCCCACTGGGCATCTGCAAACACATCAGGCTGCAAATGGAGCTGCCAGCTAGCCCTGGCTGGTGGCCAGCAGTGCACAGCAATGGCCACTCAGGACCCAGGCACTCAGGGTGTGCACAGGAGACAGTAAATTCAGTTAAATCTGCTCTCCTTGGCTTAGTTTGGCCCCTTCTGTCTGCTCAAACAGGTGGATTGGGAGGGAGTGGGTGAGGGAAAAGCATCCATGCGTATGGGGTTAGGAGGCAATAGGTGCCCAGTGGATGCCCTCAGTGCCCTGGGAGTGCAGGTGGAAGGAGGGAACAGAGCCAAGCCTGAGGTGATGGAGCCAAAAAAAGCTGAGAAGTCATGGTGGAGGGGAGGCCGTCACTCCCTGGATACTTGTGGTGTTTGCAGGGGGGTTGCAGGGAGGTGAAGCGCAGGGATGCTGGGCACGGAGAAGGGCTCCACCAGCCCAAGCCTTCTCCCAGCTCGTTCACTCCCTCCCGAGAGAGTTTATACCCCGTCACACACAATCTTCAGGCCATTTGCTCTGGATGAGGACAGAGTTCCCCTTTTGGGGGAGCTCCTTGCAGCTTCTTGTGGGGTTCAGCTTCTTCCCTTCTCCAGACACTGGATTTTCCCATTCCTGGAAAATCAATGTAAAATTGATCCTGGCAGCAGGGCTGGAAGCAGCTCTGCACACTCCGCTTCTTCCTCCACATTCCCATGCAGCTGGTGGGACCAGCTGAAATATTTGCAAAGATCTTGAGAAAATCCCAGGAGTTCTGCTTTCCTGGCTTTGCAAAAACATTTCTGCTTATCAAGCAACCCAAAGAAATGCAAAGATTTTCACTCACTCTTCGGGTGGGCTCTGCTTTGAATTTTAAAAAGGGATTTGCCAATGCAATCTTGCAAAATGCTGGAGTATCAAATCCAGCTCTCCTAAGATAGAAGTTTTAGGAGGAGGTGAGCTTTCATGCTCATTGGAAGACATGCATTTGTGCTAGCTTCAAGGAAGAATGAGGTCTTCTGTGAGGCCGTGCCATGCCACCCCCTGGAGAAATGTCTCCTCATGTCAGTCAACAGGGACTAAATCCCGTGGTTTGTAGCACCAGAGGCAGAGCTGCTAGTGAGTCTCCAGGCTTTGATCGGTGGAGATGTGTCTGCACAGCCACAGGCTGCAGCAAGGAGGACAGACCCTCAGACTGAGGGACTTCAACCTTTTTTTTCTCTCCTTGAGCTGAGTCCTGAGGCCGTGCCATTGCTGGAGTTGTTGCCTTGGTGGTCAGCTACAGCCAAGAGGATGTCTTTCGTGTTGCAGACTGGTGTGCCTCTCAGACAGCCCGTGTCTGGGAGAAGGCTCTGCCCTGAGTGGAGGAACCAGCCCTCAGCCCTGTGCCTCCTGCACGCCCGCAAAGAGGGTTTGATCTCAGCATCTCGGCCACCTCTCTGTAAAACAAGGATTGGGACTTCAAAAAGGTCACATCCTTCCCGAAAGCTTAGCTGGTGCCTTCTGCAGGGCAAGAATCACCTCTAATCCCGTTTGTGGAGCCCTGGCTGCAGCAGGGCCACCGTGCTGGCAGGGGCTACTCGGCACGCCGCGAGCAAAGGAGCATCCCGTAGCCGAGCGGCTGCTGGGACGCTCCTGGGAAAGCACAAAGTGGTCTGCCCGAGATTCGGATGGAAGGGGAAGAACCTACGAGGAGGGACGCAGCAAGCGCCCGGTGCGTGCTCCCGCGCCTTTTAGATGCAAACAGGCTGTTAAAGCGCGTTTGCAGCATCAGCAAATCTGTCCGTGGGACCTGCCAGATCTAAAAAGCAGCGATTCCCTCTGCACGCAGGAGCGGTGTCTCCGGTCTCCTTGATGGTCGTCTCCTGTTTTGGGAAACAACAAATGCAGGCTGGTGGGCTGATCTAAGGAGAGGCAAACCGCAGTTCAAAGTCGTGGCCCCGCTCGGTGTCAGGAATCTCACTTCCTCACGGCTGGCAAACCGCTCTCGGGCCACTCTTCTCGCCGTTAGCACGTCGGTAGCTGCTTCTCCTGCTCTGCCAGCGTTTGGTGGGGACGTGAGGTTGGGCCTCACCACATCAGTGAGAGGAATTCAGATCTCCAAGCACGGAGAGAGCAGTCTCCATCCCGCTGGCTGGACGTGTCCGGAGGAGTTTGCTCTCCCCTTTGCTTTCGCGTTGCGAGTTAGCTGGGGATTGTTCCTGAGAAATAATCCGGAACTGCACTGTAATTTTCTGGGTTGAAATTTGATAATTAAGCAAATATAGCATGTCTTTGTCTTGGGCAAGCACCATAAGGTAAACAGGAAGGAATGAGGGATTAAGATGTCTCTGCTCTAAAGGAAGGTGACAAGCCCAGAGCCGTGACACCTCCGTGCCGAGCCGAGAGGCCCAGCTGTGGGTTGGCATTGCACAGATGCATTGTTCAGGGGCGAAGAGCAAATAAAAGCAAAGGGAAAAGAAAACAAGCTATAAAATTCTCAGCAAAGCACAGAGCCCCAGCAACTGCCTCTTGATGTTCCCATGACAGCTCTGGGGAGAGGCAGGCGAGGGGTCGAGCTTTTGAAGTCCTGAAGTTGTCCCTCGCGAAGGCCCCCTGGTAAAATAGTCCCCGTGTTGACATTAGGCTGCATATGGGGGAGAAATTGGACATCTCCCGGCAGGTTCGGCCATGGCACACGCAATCAAAGCAGAGGGGGACTTCTCGGCATTTGACGAACCGGGCGTCAGGCTGGCCCCGTCCCAGCAGCGGGATGAGAGATGCGGAGGCAGAACTGAGGTTTTATCGGCACGTTGAGGGCTGCAGACACGTAAAAGAGCCTTGGGCCACAGGTACCAAGCACAGGAAGGAAAGCTGGGGAAGAAGCTACCTAGGCAGGTCTTGAAATTATATACAGAGCTCAAACACGCATGTGTCAGGACTGGTGAGAGTGGGAACACTGGGAAGGTCAGGCAGATGATGCTGGAAACCCCTTTCCCTCTGGGGTAGACAGAAGAGGCTCCCAGGGTGGTGGGAAATGGGGGGTTTTGCAGCAGTTTGGAGGGGCTTTGTACGGAGCGGTAGCGCGATGCGAAGCACCGCAGTGCGAGAGCAGCTGAGGAGGGAGATGAGCAGTGCTCGCACGGGGAAAACGCTTGCGAGAAGGCTGGAGGACCGGCCGGCGGGTTGTGCGTTGTCATTTCCTAACCACGGATGGGCTCCCTGCCCTCACAGCCCTGCCTGCACTCAGCTTTTAACTCACGTTAAGAGCACAGAGAGGCAAAAGGCATATTTGTTGCAAGTCACGATGGTGAAACGAGGTCTCGGTGACCTCAGCTTCCCCTCCAAAAAGATGGACTCACCACGTAGCACTGGTCAAGGAGGGATGTGGGTTAGCAGTTGGCTTCCTATAGCCAGAGATGCCAACAGAGCATCCCCTTCTGTGACACCCCTGGTGTGGGGGGTACCCCAGGCAGGACCTCGAAGGTGCCCAGCCCCATGCGCTGGGGGTCTCCTGGGGCTGGCACCTCCGTGGCTGGGCACAGATGCTGACGGTCTCCACTCTCTGCCTCTTGCAGCCTGCAACTGCAACCTCCACGCCCGGCGGTGCCGCTTCAACATGGAGCTCTACAAGCTGTCGGGACGCAAGAGCGGCGGTGTCTGCCTCAACTGCCGGCACAACACGGCCGGCCGGCACTGCCACTACTGCAAGGAGGGCTTCTACCGCGACCTCAGCAAGCCCATCTCCCACCGCAAGGCCTGCAAAGGTACCAGGTCAGGGGTGGGAGGGCTGGACCCCACGGCTCCTTCTTCTCCGACCCCTGCCTGCCACCCCTGCTTCCAGAGCTCTTGCTCTCACCAGCTTCCTACTCCTCCTCCCTCTCCCGAACCAAGCCCTTGAAATGACTTCTCTTGCTCCCACGTTCCCGGCCATCCCCTCTCCCTGGTCTCCTCAGACCCCTGGTGAGGACAAGGCCACCGAAATACAGAAAGTCCTCACTGCTGAGCATGACTTGAAATCATTTCAGGTTTTATCACTTATAAATCATGCTTCATCTGCTCCGATAGCCACAGCTAACGTGGTCATCACGTTGTAAGGGCAGAGTTGCACAAATCCCAGGCACAGAGTTAGATGTAGTGCCTGTAAAGCAGCCTCCTCCTAACGCCCGTCTCCTGCTCCCGCACCGCTGCGGTGCTGGGGCCACAGGCAGTGCTTAACCCACGCATGAAACGTCACCCATGCACGAAACCTTGCACTCCCCTGGACAAGGCGAGAGCAGCAGAACGGGAAACAGTATCAGTCTGAGCTCAGCAAACGGAGCTCTGGGAGGTTTCCTCTTCTCCTGCGGTAGACGTGAAGGCAAGCGGGGCTGCAGCTGGGACGGGAGCAGCAATCAGAGAAAATCCTGCAAATAAGTTTTTTTAACTCTCAGCTGTCTGCTGGAAGAGATAGAAATCCTGAACCCGAGACACAGCTAGAGGAATCAAGCAAACATTCAAAAGCCAGATTAGAAGATGCTGGGGTTCCCTGCAGAAAGCTTCAGCTCTTCTCACTCTAAAGACTCGTTTCAACAAGAAACAGAAAGTGTTTTGGCCCGACCTAGGAATTTTTGTCTGGAAAGCTTTGGGTCTTTAGCATTTTTGATTTTTTAGTGAAAACGCTTCTTCACGTTTGGGTAGTTTTTTCATCCACTGAAAGCTGACACTTTTTGCCAAAGCAGAAGAAGAAATTGCTTTTTTAGACAGCCCTACTCCCCCTTTTTTCACCTTGTAAAAACTCTTTCAATGAGACATTTTCGACCCACCCTGCGCTGAGGCTGCTAACAAGCTACAGCTTCAGCCCAAGCCCAGGCTGGTGGGACGTGAACCGAGCCCGTGGCTCTTGTGGGGAGAGGAGCTGCTGTTTCGGGGTCCGAGGAGCCATCAGGAAGGGGTGCAGGGGGGCTGACTCCCTTCCACGCCAGCCCCAACACCCGGCATCCCAGCCGGACCCCCGCTTCCGCAGCGAGCTGCCTGCCGCCGCCGCGCCTTGCCCCCCGGTCCCGAGCGGATATGTGTCGTAATAAAGTTCATATTTCTGCTTTTGCGGCCGGGTCGCAGCCGAAGTAACAGCGCGTTCGGTTGAGGCAAACAAAGAGAAATTGTGAACTCATGGGCTCTCCCGGAGCGGGGCCAGGCAGCGATGCAGGCGGGCGTCCACCACCCCTGGGCAGCAGCGTCCTCGCAGAGGCATTTGCTGGTGTCCAGAGCCCGATTCTCATTTACCTTCCCGGTGTCCAGAAAGAGTTCTGGGATGCTGGCGTGATGGGGGGAATTTCCACCCCTCCCCAAGCACAGCTACCTCCTTCCTAGGGCTCTGGTTTATCCCGGCTGCCCCCCAGCATGGGGGCTCCTGGGGACACGGTGGGATTTGGGGGTGAGGAGTGCTCTTTCCCAGCCACGGTGTCACCGGACATCCGTAGGGATTCCAGTTCTCTGGGATCAGCACAGGGATCACGGAGCAGGGAGGGGATGCTCGTTGGAGGGTAGGGCACATCCCATCCCCTGTCCATCCCCAGCTTTTCTATCCTGGGAAAAGGCAGCCCCTGGCCTGCGTTGGCAGCGACGTGGAGGCTTGACCCCCTCTGTCTCGTTGACCCCGGCGTTTCCCAGGACCTTCCTCACTCCTGCTTTTCCCAGCTCTCCTCCCCGGGGCCAGGCAGCCTGCTCGCCCCTCCTGCCCATTTCTCCTCGCAGTCCCGCGGCCCCTCGCTCTCGCTGACCTCTCCGTGGCTGATCGCTTACTGTTCTCCCCCAAAAAGCACAGCCATGTGGCGGGTGGCACCTGTGGGTGGGAAACCACCGAGCTGTGCCTCAGTTTCCCCAAGTAAGCACCCAGGAAGCTGCGTGCTGGCCTTTGCGAGGCACTCTGCAGCGTTTTAAGGCTGAATTTCCCAGCCGCTGGGGCTTTCGCTCTATGAAATGCTCTTTGCAATTTGTCCTTTCCTCATCCCCCCCGCCTTCTCGAACCGCTCCCTGCTCTTGAAATTTGAGATCGCCAAATTTAAATACTTCTTCAGCCCCCCGCGGTTCATAACAAAAATGGGGCTATTGGAGCTAACAGATACAAAGGTATGTAATAAATATGCTGGTGCATGAACAGCTCCCCGACTCGCAGGCTATTAGCACAATTTCACAGTCGTCGGGATGGTTTATTGTTGGCGTAATCCATCGTCCTATACAAAAGCGGGCGAAATGAAGTTTCCTACAGCAAAGGCATTCCTTTGAAACCTCGTTTTCCTGAGCTCTGTTTATGACACAGGGGATTTTCTGTTCCCCCTCTTTTACTTCCCTGATTCAGGGACTGAAACAATTGTTGAAAACAGGCATTTTGATAAAACAAACCCCACCATCTAACAACTTTGGCCATTTCTCCATTGATAACAATATTAATTTACCATCTCACCAAGCCATCTGCTGATGGGCAAAGCTTTCCCAGAGTCTCATCTCAACCAAATGTGTTTAGAATTAAGGAATTAAGCATCCCGTAGCATCTGCCATCTCCCCCACAACTGCCTGGCGTCTCATCTCACCCAGCAGATTGTGTTTTCTCTGTAAGACCAGATTCTTTCAACCATCGCATTGCTCCCTTCACGTCCAACACCTCACGCATTTAAACAAATCCATAGAATAGAGCCCCGCTGCCTCGCCAGCCGGCAGAGAGCTGCCAAGGAGGCGTGCGGCACGCCGAGCCGCCCTGGCAAGCGCGCGCGAGCTCGGGCGAGCTCACGGCAAATGTTCCGTGAAAGAGCTGCTGAAGACATTTTTTGTATTAATCCAACTTCATTAATTCAGCCTAACCGACACACCCGGCTAAACCACCTTTCCTCTCGCTTGTGTTTCTCATCTCTCGCTCCATCCTACGCGCTAGGTTATGTCCTGCAATTCATCGTGCATCTAACGTCAGAAACATATAGACACATGAGCTGCACGATTTTAAATGGTTGGGTTTGGTATTTATGCAAAAATATCACATTGTAAAAAAGTTTGCACGCTCATACTTTTTTTTAACTTGGAGAAAAAGCAAATGCCTCAAACTTCCGCACCTGTTGCAGGGCAGGGTGAGTAGAAAGTGGGGCTGGGCAGTGCCCTCCTGCCCAGGAGGAGGGCTGGCTGATTTTCTCATAACCAAACCCATAATAATTTTTGATAAAAAGATTTTCTGAGGGATCTGAAGATGTCTTTGCGGCACAGGTGAAGACGTAAGAAGTTGGGCTTTCCGGATGACTTTCACCCTGATGGTTTCAAAGTGACACAGTCATGCCACGCTCCTTGCCTTCCAGTCATTTTCTTGCAAAAATGATCAAAGCAAAAAAGTTGTCAGCGATCAGAGTCGCCCTGTTGCAGAGCCACGCAACAGGCAGAGCATGGCACGCAGGCTGCAAACCACATGCGAAGGAATTGATGACAGATGGAGCAGGGATATTGCACGAAGTGGCAACGCTGGGTGCACACCAGAGCCTGCCAGGCTGGAGCTGGGAGCTGAAGGAGGGCTGAGGCTGCTGCGGGTGGGTGGTCAGGAGAACCTAGGGACACTCATTACTTGTAGAATGGTTTGGGTTGGAAGAGACCTTAAAGATCATCTGGTTCCAACCCCTCTGCCATGAGCAGGGACATCTTCCACCACACCAGGTTTCTCAGAACTCCATCCAACCTGGCCTTGAGCACTGCCAGGGAGGGGGCAGCCACAGCTTCTCTGGGCAACCTGGGCCAGTGTTTCACCACCCTCATGGGGAAGAATTTCTTCCTAATATCTAATCTCAATCTGCCCTCTTTTAGTTTACAGCCGTTCCCCTTGTCCTATCACTACACCCCCTTGGGAAAAGCCCCTCTCCATCCTTCCTGTTGGCCCCTCCAGGCACAGGCAGCTGCTCTGAGGTCACCCCGGAGCCTTCTCTTCTCCAGGCTGAACAGCCCCAACTCCCTCAGCCTGTCCTTGGAGGAGAGGTGCTCCAGCCCTCGGATCATCTTCATGGCCCTCCTCTGGCCCTGCTCCAACACATCCATGTCCTTCTGATGTTGGGGGCTCCAGCGCTGGACGCAGGACTCCAGGTGGGGTCTGACGAGAGCGGAGTAAAGGGGCAGAACCCCCTCCCTCGCCCTGCTGCCCACGCTGCTCTGGATGCAGCCCAGGGTACGGTTGGCTCTCTGGGCTGCCAGCGCACATTGCCAGCTCACGTTGAGCTGCTCATCCACCAGTACCCCCAAGTCCTTCTCCTCAGGGCTGCTCTCCAGCCACTCTGCCCGGCCTGTACTTGTGTTTGGGATTACCCCGAGCCACGTCAGACCACACAACTGATCTCTGCGTGGCCCCAGACAGGGACTCTGGGGCTGGAGGAGGCTGATGGTAGTAGTGGTCCTCTGCCAAGGGGGATGTATGGGCTCATCCCAACGGGCGCTGGAGTAGGATGCACTTTGCTCTGGCAGATGCCTCCAGACCCTGGTCCTGCACACACCCATTAAGTGTGTGGGCTGTCCCGAGAAACAACAAAAACCCAGGCATGAGAAATTTCACACGCTCGTCTTGTAAAACTCAAACCAAGGACAAATTGTGCCTCTTCCTCACCGATTTTTGTGAAAGCGTGAAGAGCTCCCCAAACGCTGAAGCCCTGCTTCCCATTCCTTCTGCTTTCCCTCTGCTCCAAATGATGTTGCAAGTGAAATTCCACATCTGGGTCCTGCAAACCTCCGTCCGCTCCGCCCTGTCATGGGCCGCTGTAAATCAGGGCCCCGGTGTTAGTTCTTTTGATTAAATTCACTCCTGATATTTGCCAGATTATTGGCACTAATGTAATTCTATTGGAACAGAGACTCTGCAGGATTTTATAGCCTGGCAGTGAACCAGCTCCGCGCTTCAGGGAAAGGATTTACACACTTTCTGATGAAAAGATGACAAATGATACAGGTTATGAATGCACTTGCGCTGAGGCTGCCAGCGTAAACCCCTTGTGCAGGGGCAGGACTTGGCACCTGGAGAGGTCACATTCGTTCGGACTCAGTGTTTTGGTAAAAAAATGGGATCACCTGCCTCCCCTGCGCTGTTGCAGCCCTGTGCCCGTGTCGAGCCTGGCAGAATTTCCATCTGCACTTACTGGCTTGGGCAAACAAAAAACCCACTCCCAGCCTGCCTGCCCGTCGCGGCTTGGACCCGCAAAGGCTCAAGTTTTTGACATTTGCTTTTTGGAGACAGCTTGGGTTCAAGCAGAGGGTGAGCACCCGTCCCCATGGGCTCAGTCTCCGCTCCTTGATTTCATGGGTGCAGAAGAAGGTTTCCTCCCCACCCAGCTGCAGGCACTGGGGGGACTGGGGAGGGGGTTGGCACAGCTGAACCCTTCGGCTCCTTGTGCTGCCTGGAGAGGAGAGCAGGGGCCCTGGTGACAGGGACAGTGGGACCAGTCCCCCGTCTCTCTCCACTGACTATAGAGGGAGCTACATGACCAGCTTAGAGCATGGAGCTCATTTCCATCAGGCTGAAGCCAGGGGAGGTGAAGCCTCTTCCAGCTGCCTGGAGCCCCACCGAGAAGTTGGGGTGCAGGAGGCAGATGGGGTGAACCCCATGGTAGACAGTAGAGGCTAAGGACGGGCTGGCTGCCACCAGCATACTGGTGTCCCACGGGCCATGTCCCAGTCGTAGGACAGGAAGATCAGCCCATGGTGCATCTCTGCAGGTTCCAGTTGTGGTCAGCATCCCTCCAGCCTCAGAGATGTCCCCTGCCACCCCAGTTCCCCATCCATAGCGAAGTGGGGTCAGGCGAGCTCACAGCTAACACATCCCAAAGACCTAAGCAGGACCCGGCTGAAACCCCTTAAATCAGGGCTCCCTGGGGCAGGACAGCCACCAGTGGTGGCTCCTGGCAGGGCTCCTGTCCCCAGCCTTGCCTTGTCCATAGCGAGTATCCCACATGGTTGGGTCACACACCCTCCGTCCCATTTCTGCAGGCAGCCCACCACTGTAGGGCATCAGTGCAGGAGATCTACCCTTGGTGACCACCTCAGGAGGAGGTGAAGTGCATCCTAAGAGAGATGTTCCTCTCCCCAGAGCAACTTCACTTTGATGCCCATCACTAGTTCAGCTCATTTGTGGTTTCAGAAGTCAAAGTCCAAGGCAATGCTTTCTATGATATCCCCCCAGGGAGTTACCCTTAATTATCAAGCTTCCATCCCTTCCTTTTCTCCTTTTCTTCCTCTTTGAAGACCAGCTGGAGCTACTGTTTAGTGAGAGATGAGCCAACTTGTGGTGCTGGCAGGGCTTGGATCGAGTTCTTGTAGCAAGGCTTGGTTACCTCCGAGAAATCACATCTCTGGAAAAAGTCCAGACTTTCAAGGCATTGATCCGCTAAACACAGACTTTATTTTCTCCTTAAGGGCATGCTCTTCCACTGCTGCAGGAACAATTTCCTAGCTGTATTTCTACACTGCATTTGTTAGTGGCTGTGCCTCAGTCACCCCTTTCCCTAAGGCCCATAATTCTTTGTATTGATATTATTCTAAGTGCTGAGCACTGATTTATGGTCTCTGCATCTAAAACTTGTCATCAGCAAGCCCCAGGCACACAAAAACCAGTCGGAGAACGTTTCTAGAAATGCAGCTTTAAGCTGTCCCATGCACACGGGTCGCTGCGGGGAAGTGTCCTGGGGCAGTGCAGGAGGCTGGAGTCCCACTGCCACCAAGTGTCACCACCTCCACAGCACCTCTGTGGCCCAGGGCAGAGCTGCACCATTCACCTCCTTGGGCTGGAGGGCTCCCAAAGCAAAGAAGGGACTTGATTATTACAGAAACTCTTGAACCGTTTTGAGTTTGTAGTGTGAAAACGTGGAAAAGGAGTGATTTCTTTTTTAAAATGAAGACTTGAGCTCAACACAACACATCTACCTGGCCATGCCAGCTTTTAAACATCCATGATTTTAATGATATGTGAGCAGCGACGTCAAATTAAGCAGCCACTTCTGCACGAGCCGGTGCAGGAAGAGTTGGCTGCATCGCATCGGTGGAATATTCCTGTGGCAAACCCAGCGACGGGGACACTTTCTGATTGCTTCAAGCCAGATGGGGCTCCATGTGCCAGCCTTCGTCCTGCTCTCCTTTCCATGCATGCCTGCCAGTTCCAAAGACTTTCTAATTAAGTCTGATCTACATGAGCCATCAGCAAAGAACAAACCAAACATCGGAGCTATGCACAGCCCTTTGCCCCAGCCCAGGGCAGCTCCACCATCTCCACGTGGTGCACGGGGATGGTGCCACGCACTGGGGCACACATTTAGGGACCACAAACATCAGGTTCTAGTTAAATGCTTGTAGCCACCAGGGATCTGAAGTGGCTGTACTTCTTGCTCCTCTGCATATCTCCCTCCGAAAGTGCTCCAGCATTGGTGTTAGTTCTCCTTTGCAAAATAACTGGAATGAGGGTAAAATCCTGCTGTCTGGTCTTCTCAGAAACTCCCCAGTGACCTTCTTCTCTCTCTGACTTGGGATCAGAGCCACCTCCCAGCATACAGCAGCATTTAAACAGATATTTTCTTTCAGTGGAGTGTATTTTAGGCAGTCCGCAATTGAAACCTGGATGCCTGGAGCAAGCACAGGAGACTGGTAGGTGCCCCGGGTGCTGGCAGAGCACCAAGGGGCATCGTGGTGGGCAAGGAGGCTCTGCCTTCCGCATCCCAGATGAATTGCACATGCCGGGGGTCTCTGGTCGCTACGGTCTTCAGACATTGGCTTAGAAGGTCTCTAAAGAAGTAAAAAAATAAAAAAGAAAACAGAGGAAAAAAGCAGAGAGAGAGGTTTGTTTGTGCCTGATGATAAGATCGGAGCAAAGTCACCTCCATGCCAAAAATTTCCTTAAGCTGCAGCTGTCTTCAAGCTGCAGGGAAGTCAATAATTTCACGTATCGCTCCCACCCAGGCGTGTTTTACTGCACGATTCGACTCCCCTGCAAGCCCGGACTCCTGGGGCCGCTGGGCTGGGCAGGCGCCATGCACCCCAGCTCCACAGCAGTGCTGAGGGACGGGGGCTGCTTCTTAGCCTGGGCCCCCCATTCTCCTCCACAAAGGCATGCTGGCACTTCCAGAGCCCTTTTGGGCAAAGCTCCCGTCTCTTCTAGCAGCATCTTTTGGACTTTGCCGAATCCATAGGGGACTAACTTGCGCTTAAAGGGTGCACTCCCACAGATGCTTTCCAACAAAAGCCCTCACCGGTTGCTTCTTCCACCCAGATGAGTAAAACCAGGACCCAAATCACATCCTTTCTGGAGAAGGGTGGCACCAAGTGAGCTTGGTGTTTGCTAGAAATGCAACTCTGCTGCAATGGGACACCTTCATCATTTTTAACGTAGGAGGGAGGAACAGCCCCACAGAAGGATGAGCTGAAAAACCACACAAAGAGCCCCCAGAAAGGGTAAAAGCCATGACAGAAACTGCCAGCACGATGTGGGGCTCACAGAGGTCAGGGCGAGATGCTCTGCTGACTCCAGGGAGTGAAGAGGTGCCATGGAGGCGGCTCAACAAGGGAGCCTCTGAAGGACCTTGAGCTTTTCATTGCAGCCTGGAAACCTTCCTCTCAACACCTTCAGAGGGGAGATAAAGCTCACGGCAGAATCCCAAATCCATGTCAGATGTTGGATGATCTAGCTTATTAGGAAAATTTGATTCCCAGACGGAAGCTCTGCATTTGTGTAAAATCCCATCCTTGCAATGACGGTGCCCGAGAGGAGTTTTGCTGGCTACATTTGGGGCCGACAACCTTCAAAACTGTTTGGGTTTGTGTTTTCAGCAGAAATACATCCATAAGCAATCCCTAAAGTGCCGGTTTGGACCGTGGTTTTTCAGAAGCGTCAGGGTGCGGCACAGTAGAGGGGAATTTGCACCCTATTAAAAAAAAAGCAAACTAAAATCCAGCTCTCTGTCACAGGTCTCAGACTAAGAACAAAAGTTGCTGAATTCATTTGTGTAGCCAAATGTTCACATATCTCTGAGACAGAGGAAAGAAAAGGAATAATTCGCCTTTCCCGTAAATATTTGCACACTGTTGAGAAAATTTCCTGTTCCAGATCAGTTCTCAAGAGTGAAAAGTCCTCCAGGCTCTCAGGTCCTGAATCACAGAATCACAGAAT